>RCMY010000060.1_pt1 | contig 117991 bp, 125 predicted proteins | sample 2041341 | NCBI WGS metagenome assembly RCMY01 (sample SAMN09708234, study PRJNA481090) | Marine sediment metagenome, whole genome shotgun sequencing project. | reverse complement strand
GAGGAGAATATAGGGGTGACCCTAGAGGATATCAGATTACGTGCAGTAATCATGGTTGAAACAATGAGACCTGACAGTATTATACCAGAGATTACATTTGAATGCCTCAAGGACTTCGATGTAAGCCCTGGAGGCCAGCCATCATTCGTAGCTGGACAGATATACACAGGGCATTTATCTGAGAAATACTCAGGTGACTATAAGTTCACCAACGAGAATAACGAAAACCACTACTTACCTAAGAATTATATCGAGAAATCATCTCACTTTAAGATTAGGTAAGTGATCATTTTCCCCAGTTGACCCTGAGTTGACTGGGGATCTTTTATTAAACCCTCGTAAATATCTAATCATGGAAGACAAGTATAACGGTAGAAAGGACGCTAAGACCACTAGAGTACCACATGTACATACAAGTGACGGCTACCCAAAGCCTGACTTCATAGGCTCCGATGGAGAACCTAGGTATAACAACAACAACCCAGAAGATTGAGCCTATACTCTAAGAGTGACGGAGAGGACTATAATGACCCTTGGTATATCCTTGGGGTTACTGCAGTTATACTTGCAGCCACTATAGTTAGTCTGGCTTAATACGTCAGACCGTCCAACTTGACCTAAAATGTCGCAAAAGACTCACACTTCTATTTATCAACCTTCATAAAAATACGATACATCATGTATGCATTTCTAATCGAATATACAAGATCTGGAGTCATATTCCTTGACTCTATGCACATGGCATTATATACAAGTGACCCAGTAGCATTAGCATGGCTAGAACAGTTTAGCTCTAGTGACCATGCACTTGACTCGGGGAGAGCTCTAATGGATGTACTCAACTTAAACTCAGCTACTTTCCAGGTGGTATGTTACCCTTGTCCTAAAGCTATCCATTGGAGCTGGACTATCTGCAAGGCTAATACATTAGCACCTTTAGTAGACTCAAAGACAATGACTTTTCCTGAAGACCAGGAGAGTCACTTTAAGTCTAGCTGGGGTGCTAGAAAATCAGGATTAGACTACATGGTAGAATTCGGGCTATTAACCAAGGAATTCATAGTATTTACTCACGAGCATGAGATACCTGAGGTTGATACCTCAGAGACTCCTGTGCTATGGAGCCTTAGGCGTAAGATGATAGACGCTGAAGGTGATATCTACCTAGACGAAAAGCTAGAGGATAGCTTCGATAAGTCTCTACTAGTAAAGAAAGCGGCAGAGCTTATAGCCACAGAGGTTTTAACGGGTACATACTATGTAGCCCAGTCAAGCCTAGACAGTAAGCTATCAGTTTACTAATTAAACCAATTTATCAACCTTAAAACTTAAAAAAATCATGGCACGTAAAGTTAAACGACCACGACATTCTGCAATAATTCGGGTTAACAACCTGGGTAAAACATTTATTACTCGTGTGAATAATACGAGTAAGCCTAATACACTAAGTGACCTTACATCTAAGTACAAGGATCACGTAGCGTTCCACGCACCTGAACTCTTAGGCTAGACATAACTATGGGATATGGGGTGACCGCAACTCTTCTTTTAGTCGAGTTGCGGAATCCCTCATTTTTCTTCATCATATAAAACAATAAAATATCATGGATCAAGGAGAGATCAAACCAGAAGATACGCTTTTAAGTGTATTCACACGACACAAAGCCATTAAGGATAATAGGATCGATAGATTCGAGGAGAAGTTAATCATCGACTTGGACGAAAGTCTAGATGTATCCCCAGAGGGTTCTCTTTATTTAAAATTCCCATCATATGCCAAGCCACTCTTGGCAAAATTGAGAGAGGTGGGATTCAGAGTTGAGCCACCTGGAGACATACACGAAAAGTATACAATCTCTATGCCTCAAGAAGAGAAAGAGGAGCTTCCTCACCAAGGCTACAGGTCTAACGACGAGATCTACCAAGACCCTAGGGATATCCACCCTCTTACAGGGTACCGAAAAGCTGGTCACATCGACTAGCACTTCTATTTATCAACCACAAAATCACCACAATCATGAGGTTATTTATCGTATTATTCATAGTAATCCTTGCTGCAGGTGTCTCAAAGGGACAGACCTCAGCAACTCGCCAGTCAGACGGTAGCTGGAACATTTCCATGTCGATTGACACGGGTAAAGACTTAGACGCGAAAGCAGTTAAGACTGCATGTGGTACTATCAAATCCAAGGACACATCGAGTGTAACCATGGACGGTACCACATTAACCAGCACGTACACCAAGTCTACCAAGACCTACACGCTAACGTGTGGCACTACCGAGTTACTCGTCACTAAGACAGTAGCTATGGTAAGAGCCACAGCTATCGCCTACTTCTATAAAGAACTAACTGGAAGACCACTCCAGTAAGAGCAAAGGTTGGTAATTGCCGGGTATCCTCAAGTATAGGATGCTCGGCTCTTTATTCACACTAAAAACAAGACAAGACATGAGAGCTATTAGATTCGGAATGGGGTTCACCTCCGTAGAATTCATGGATGAAAGCTTCACAGCCGTAAGGCTTAGATATGGTAAGACTAGATTGCAATTCTTACAATACCTCCTATATAAGTTTGTGCCAAATCAGAAGTACCGGTTGCGTACTTCGATTAACAGAAGTGCAACACGAAAGTGCAAGCACTCAGGACATCCAGTTTCCGTCGAAGGCAAATATTTTATAGAGGCAGTACTCAAAGGAAATAATAATAGAGTATTCGCACGGTGCATCAAAGCAGTAAGACATGCTGAGAGCTCTGAGGAGGCGCTTGGATTCTACCATGTTTATCTAAAATGTGAACATGCTATTCCAGCTGAGCAAGCTAACCTAGCTGCTATTGAATATCTAACATCAGCCCAGGAAAACTGGGGTGACATCTTATTAAGAATAGACGAGGAAAACCCTTTACCTAAGTTCGACGAAGGTAACCCTAAGGGTGTAATCCGGAGGTTCGACTCTAATGTACCTACGGCTGCACTAATAGGCGATGACTCACCTTTTTAATTCACTAACCACAGATATCATGGATAAAAAGAAATATCAGCCTAACATCAAGAGGCTACAAAAGCTACACGACTATGTAGCCAACGATAAATCTCAAGAGGTCAAAGTGTTTGACTTCTCAATTATCAACGGGACAGATCTATCAGGTCTACCTAGCGAAACTACATTAAGTGGTATCCACTACTGTGGTACCAACGGGTGCCTAATGGGTTACATGCCACTTATCTGGAAGTCATGGACTTTTGATTTCTTCGAGGGTATTGATTATGCAAAGAACAGACCACGCAAGGGCGAATTGCATGGTGACTGGAATGAATACTTAGAGAAATGGTTTGGTATCTCAGAAAGAGATTCACTACACTTATTCTACCCTAATCAGCAGGATCCTAAGTATGGTGATACTATACTAGGATCTGATGCAGGTAGGGAAGAAGTACTAGAGAACCTCCAGACTTTCATCGAATACCACAGTCCTAAGGCTTGGGATATCAGAGACAGCCGACGTAAATAATGGCATACCAAGTACCAATCATAGACCTACAGGTACCTAAGAGATCACAAGTCTTCCAGGTAACTGTAAGTCTACCTGAACCAAACATCGAGGTCTTAGTAAGAACTCGGTGGCATTTATACCTAAGAACTCCAAAGCTCAAAGGTGAGCGCAAGAGTATCACAGGTTTCATCGAGTACTACAACTCACTAGAAGGAAGTGAGATAGAACTCTCAAATACACAAGAAGATTATGGCGAACATTAAACGACTAAAGAAACTAGTCAGATACGCATCCACCTGTAAAAGAACATTTGATTTCAAGTTCATTAACGGAGGTAGATGTGATGAGTTAGACACGATTGACAACGTGCCTAACGCAGGACCTCGAGGGTGTCTCATGGGCATGTTACCTTTTATTTGGAAACCTTGGACATTTAGCTCTACAGGATTCTTACAACTCAAGGGTAACCACCACGAGGCAACTAATGAACAACTTATCAATCGAATAGCTACGTGGTTTGACATCACGCCCACACAGATGCGACATGTATTCTTTCCTTGTCACCAAGAGGTAAAAATGTACGGAGGTTTGATGCTAAATACCAGTAGTAACAAGATTGAAGTGATGATGAACCTAAACCTATTTATCAAGCATCTCAAAAACAAGAAACCATGAATGCACCCATACCCATAGTAACTGACAATAGTGTAGAGGAATCTACTACTAATTACGGCTTCGACGAAGTCGCAGGATACTTCCTTACTTACTCTAAGTTTGGGAAACTAGTATTCTCTATAGCTCAAAGAGGTATTGTCAAAGTTCACCCAAAGTATCCTAACAAGGAGACATATACCAAGGCAGAAATGAGAGAACTATATGAGTTACATGGAGTACCAGGTAGCTACTTAATGGTGTTCGACATGGACACCAGAGTACTATCGCAAAAGGAACTCTGGGCTCTCTACCAGGAACACGACGATTACCAAGAGATGTTAGACAACTACGGAGAAGACTATGACTTTTATCAACATTAATTAAAAAACCCACATTAGTTATGAAGAATTTAAAAAGAAACCTCACGTACCTAATGGTACTGGGGTTAATGGTGCTTGCAATAGTAGCATCAGGTCAAGATACTTACACTAGTGATGTATTATCTACCATCAGTACAGGTAACGTAGAACAAGTTGACACAATAAAGACTGAACCAGCATCTACTGTAATTAAAGGGAAATATTCCCAAACACTTTAAAATTAAAAAGATGAAAAATTTATCAGCGTTATTAAATACTATGAATCTTAATGAATTAGGTAAGATTCTAGAAATTGAGGGAAAAGCTTTAGAATTCTTCGTCTTGAAAGAAGAATTAATTTTACATTCTTATAATAATGTAGGAAGCGCAATGGGGGCAGATACTATTGAATATTTTGCTCTAAGAAAGGGGAAATTCTTTAGAGCTGTGAAAGAGGCTTGTTCAGATGAAATATTAATCTGGGAGGATTACCAGATAGAAGTATGAATAAGTATGGATAAGTCTAAAGTTTGTCTATATTTGCGTATGAATATCTATCTATCCACAGGAGAGCCTCGATGTACAATACCTGTTAGAGCAGGTATCTCGAGGCTCTCACAATACTAAAGAACATGAATTTACTAAAGTTTTGCCAAATGGCAACCATAATCCTCTTCTTTGGAGGATTTATTTACTGGTCTATGAAGAAGACCGAGAGTGCGCCTGTAATAGTTCACCAGATTGTTACACCTGCAAAAATGAGCGCATCAGCTCTACCTGTTATGTCAATCGACAGGGTAGAGGAGAAGACCCCAGACACAGTTGTAATAACTAAGCAAATCCTCAGTCTCTTACCAGAAGGTGAACTACTCGATCTAACTATCACGTCTGTAGATGACTCATACATAGAGGAGGAACCTGAAGTTGAAGAAGAGGAAATACTCACCACTAGAGATATAGCTGTAGCTAAAGTGCAAGCTAAGATAGATAGAATCTTACTAATACCTACTGAGCACATACCTGATGACATAGATAAGTTCCGAAAAGAATTATATCTAATGGGTCAACGAATTAAGGAAGATTATCCAATAGCTATGTCTGACATAGAATTACTAATCGCTTTTCGTAAGGTCGTATTCTTAGAATGTAAGAATAAAACAGGATGTGCAGCTATCAATGGTGGATGTAATTGGAAAGCTAACGGTGGCTCCAATGCAAGAGGTGCAATTCAAATTATGCCTAAGTTTAGAGAAAGACATGGTATATCCGAGTATGACCATGAGCTACCATTGTATCAACAAATACCTAACATTGAGTACTTCATAAGACATAAGCTTAAAAATCAATGGGTAGAGATCAGACCCGAGGGTGCTGATAATAGTGACAATAGATTAGACCCCACTAAAATAACTCATTGGATACATGTATACGCTTTAGTATTCAGTCCAATGAATGCCAATAAAGATATAGATACACCTTTCTACAGAGACTGCACTAGATACAACAGATCAAAGCCATGTAGGTATAACTCTAAAGGTAGAAAGGTTAAATGTAGCTACCATGGTAACTCGGGGTATGACATAGATAATACAGGGTACATAACCTTGCGTAACATCATGGATTACGCAGATAAAAGACACTTCTCAGTATTTTAATTAAATAACCACCACAATAAAAAAGACATGAATACACCAGCTAATTCTCAAGAATACGTAGTAAAAATGACCAAAGCCCAGAAGAAAGAGACTTACTCTAAGGGCATCGTAAGCATCAAACTAAACACCTACCTTGTGAAACTGATGGACCACAAAAAGTATATAGCACAAATGAGAGCTAACACTTTGCATAAGCTATTAGACTTTATCCTAATTAGAATGGGCGTAGTACTCACTCATAGTGAAACTAAAGGATTACAGTTATCCACCGTGCCCATGGATGAAACACAGTATGACATGCTTGTTAAAGTCGTAGACTCTATCAGAGAGGTGCAGGAAAGAGAAAGTATAACTACAGAGGAGGTAAGCGTAAAATCAGACGACGCACCAGTACCAAGTGAGTCATCTATAAATAAGAAAATAAGAAAGTAAGTTAATCTTACATTAGCTAAAGATATAGGGGTGTGATGACCCTTCAGTAGTTTTGGATAACTCTCAGGAAAGGACCTGGGAGTTATTTTTTTTTTACATTCATATGACTATGAATTTATCTAACTTTTTATATCTTTAGTACAATAAGCAATTAACCAAAAAAGACAGAATATGAATTCAACAGCATCGCCTAAGAATTATACTCAGGAAGAAATAGCCCTCATTAGGTCAGCCACCAATGAAGACGAGGCTATAGATTTCATGGCTAAGGATTTCCCAGACCGTTCAAAAACAGGAATAAGGCAGAAGTTTTACTCTGAGAAACAAAAACTAGAGGTAATGGAGATTGTATCCCATGCCTCAAGTGAGCAAGAGGCTCTAATGCTAGTAGCATTGAAGTTCCCTAAATATTCTAGTAAGAGTGTGAGTAAAGCATTCAAAACACTAGATATAAAACGTAAGGCTCGAAAGTCTAACGGGGTAACTATAAGCCCCTCACATTTAGACTCTATACCCCCAGAGGGTACCAAGACTACCTTAGTGATTGATGGTTTTGAGATAACCATCAGTATCAAAAAGGTAGGGTAGGTAACGAGGTTACTTAACATAATTAACATTATGAGGCATATCTCACATACCTTGATATAACCCCTCATATCTATAACACTTAGCTTTCTATGAGTCTATCCGTTGGAGGACTCAGAGAGAGCGTTTATTAACCTCAGTAGCTACTTGATAGCTGCTGGGGTTCTTTTCATTTCTATTAACTAACCTTAAAAATAAGAAAGCATCATGGAATCATTGCCATTGCCATTAATCATCAAGTTAATCCTTGTACCTGTTATATTCCTAGTAGCTAAAAACAAGAATAGAAACCCATGGGGATGGGCGTTTGCAGGGATATTCTTTGCATTAATAACACTAGTAATAATACTAATTAAAAAGGAACTCCCAAAAAACATAGAGGATAATGATTAAACTCAGAATAGTTAAGGTCGACGGGTTACACTATGTCCAAAAGAGGATAGAGCGTTGGGAATACAAGCGACCCTGGCTTCTACCCTTCCTATGGTTCTTACCCGTCTCCTGGATAAAAGAGCACATTGTAGAGTACAGGTACCAAAAACACAAAACTGCATATACTGGTATAGATTGTGACTGGTCACACAGCATTCTAAATTGCCTCACGGGCTGTAAATCATACTCAGTAGCTAAAGAGAGAATCGATGCCATACTGAAGTATCACGCAGATAAGTATGGTACTCATGAGGTTGAGGTACTGTGGTCTAACTTCGAGGAGCAGACAGGTAAGTCACGTGAATCAAAGGAGATTTTCGAGACTATCAGTCTCATGGCTATTGCAAACAATGCTCACGATTATGACGAGCATGAAAGATTATTTAATCAACTCTTGGCATTACAGGAGGCAAATAAGATTCAATGAGTGAAGACCAAAAACAAGGGATAATCCACGGTTCTAGATTACACGAGGACATGGAGTGTACCGTAGATGAAATACTAGACTTATACCATAGGTGGTTGGGTTTAGTGAAGACCACTCCGGATACCTTCGCGGCACTCTCAGGGTTCCTCAGGATGGTGCATGGTATGGGAGGCAACTATCACTTTGTCTCCAGGTCATTGGATAACCTCATATCCAGAGTCAATATTATAAATGAGCTAGATACTACACCCGACAATGACTCGGTGATATCTAGATTGGCTATGATTAAACCTGCTCAGTTAAATTAAAATAAACAAGATTAATATGAATGTATTACACAGTCAAAGAGATAGGATCCTAAATACTAAGGATTACTCATTATTTAACTACTCTAAGTATAAATTACAAGGCAACAAGGTTACACTTTTAATGGAAGACATCCAGAAGAAAAATCTTAATAGGGATATGCCTGTAATGATAGATAGTGAGTATAATATATTAGATGGCAGGCATGTCTTTATAGCCTTAGAAAACTTAAAGTTACCTGTGCACTATAAAGTGTGTGAGGTTGCAGAGCAATTAGATTTTCTTATTGCTAGAAAGTATGATAAGAAAGCTACACCATTTGATTTCTGTGTTCACCACCTGAATAAGATAAATTATCGGAAAGTTATGACATTTGTAAATGAAACACCGTTTACATTTATAAGTACATTCAAGTATATATTGAAGATAACCGATAATATGAGAAATCCAGGTTACAAGCTATTCCAAGAAGGAAAGTTTGAGTTAAATAGTCATTCAATTAGTCAAATGGCTGATATAAAAAAGTGGCTAGCTCACCTTGAACCTTTAGGTTATTCGTTTAATGATGTAGGAGTACTAGATAGTCTTCAATCTATAACAGTTACTATTTTTGATAAGATACTTAACGATAGCAAAGTGTATTTAGATTTCTATTATCGTGAAGATACAGGTGAAAAACTATTAGTATTAGAAGAGGAATTAATAGATGGGTTAATTGCAGTTAACATGCACGATGACGCAGCTAGTTATGGAATTATCTATGAATTTATAATTGAGCCATTGAGGCAAAACGATGAGTACGATAAGATATTTAAACTATTAGAAGATTATAGTAGCGATTATAATAAAAATATAGATATCCCGTATCATAGAGGCATGCTTCAAAGCACTAAGGATCTCCGTAATAGTGCACTATACTATGAGAAATTAAAAAGAGAACATGAATTTCTATCAAATTAAAATAAACAAGATTAATATGAATAAATTACCACAGATTTTACACGTTGATAAACTAAAAATTATCAACTCAATACGACACTTATCTACTAGTGCCATCAATAATTTTCACATGGAAAGATTAAGGTCTTACCATGACCCTGAAATTCCTGAGGGTATGATAGACATGCCTACAGAAGAGTTTAATAGGCAAGTTGTAGCTTGTATGGATAGAATATATCCTGAATTTAAAGGAATGAATCATTCATATAATAAATTCTACCACAAGCCTGAAAAATTAACGCTAGATTACAAGGAATATTTAGCTAGAGTTTGCCCTACTTGCAAAACAGCAGTTACGTCAGCGTAAACTTCAAGCTCACTACTCTCCTACCCTGCTTCTTATGAGGCCCATAAGTGTACTTCAGGTCTGTATACCTGTTGAGTTCACTTAGGGTCTCTTCTAGGACGTTGCGTTTTAACTCTGAGTATACCTTGTACTTACCTTCGATACCCAACAGGAACTTTAGGCGTTCCAGGGTTATCACGAAGCCACCAAGGTTCTTATTCTTGGCTAATAACTCGTAGATCCTGATGGAGTGTTTACTCCGAAGCATCTTGATGTTATCTAGCGTGTAACTAGTGAAGTAACTCTTGAGTTCTAGCAGGAACTCTTGGAGCTTAGGGTCAAACCTAAAGGTGTACTCTTTAGACTTCTTGTTATACACGAGGCTAGAGATCCACACGGCTTGTCCCCTCTCCTGCTCATTCTCCCACCTGATAGGCTGGGCGTTCAAGTTAGTCATCATGGTAAAGACATCACTAGTTCTAGCTACTCTCCTGATGCCGCCATAGTTAAGGACACCTAGTATCTCAGTTTCATTCATGACGTACTCGTCGAAGAGTGTCTGTGAGATACTATCGATCTTGGAGATTAGATACAAAATGAACCATTGCTCTATGCGAGTGAGACTATACCCAGTCTCTATCAAATGGTTCGATTTACTAACAATTAACTTCTTATTTCTCATGCGTGGAACAAATATAATGAATTCTTTGGGCATCTTGGTAACCATGGAGGATGTAGTAGTTGAGCATACCTACACTCACCCTACTATGATTAGGATTGGAATGCTAAATATACCAGCCAGGGTAATTAACCATGCTAACCTGATAGTACTTAAGTATCATGATAGACATGACAAGATGAAGCTTAAATATAATATACTGCAATGTAAACTAGATCATTTAAACCATGATCTAACTAGCATTCCATATCTCTTATACTCTGAACAATGCATATCAGTAGATGATGTAGTATACAAGCCAGAGGATATCTATCAGATCCAGCTATCAGTTTTCTTAAATCATAACTATAGCATTCTGGTTAGCGCTGAGACTCAAGAGGCATTATGTCTAGTACATAGGAAGTCATTTGATTTTCGAATAAGGTACATCAAAAGGAGAATCATAGATGACTCTATGGTACAAGGCGTACTGGACTTAGTTCAGGAATACCTGAAGTCAAGCGACTATACCACTTCAATGATAGGATGTCAACTCATTGTTAACAGTTTAAATAACGTAAAGTCATGGCAAAATTAAACGTAGGTGAAAAGATTGGTAAAGACTACTTGTATTGCTATGTGACAACACGTCAAGTGATACCTCGTAGTTATTTACAACCCTACCCTATTGCTATAATAGATAAAGAATTAGGAATAGTACTGGGATTTGCCAGTAGGTCTGATGTCAAACCAATCAGTCATGTTGATACTCCATATTACCATAAGGGGACTATCAAAAACAAAGATTACTACAATAAGATAATACCTCTACTTAATAGTAATGATGCTGACACTAGACTACTAGGTATTCAACTATTATATAACCTTGTAAAAAAACATAGAGATGCTAGAAAAACCAGAGATATTGCACGTCAGCATAAATGATGACCATTGCGAACTCGCCAAGTGCGACATGGCCATTATAAATCTTGACAAGAACCTAGTTACTGAGGTGATCTCTCCAGAAGAGCGAGAGAATAGAGAGATTGAGCCGGCACTAACCTGGCTGTCATCCCTATGGGACCCAGGAGACTCTAGGTTAACCTGGGAGGACGACGTAGTGCCACATTTGAAATCACCAGATCCACAGTCGCGAATACTAGGAGTTCAGCGAGTGTGGGGAAGTTGGGTTACATCCTTGGAGGCTGATGAAGAAGACTCATAGTATTTACACAGGTCATGGTGGTCTTAGGTACTATGTAGTGGCTATAGGTTACATAAGTATAGAATCTATAGAACTTATTGCACTAAGCCTTAAGATTCAAGATACCATTATAGTAATTTTCGATAAAACCACAGGTGAAATGTTGGGTCATCAGTTAGATAATAGTGCCTCTTTAGACTTTAAAGTCCACCATTGGTCTCATTACTCAGCGGCAGTACACGAAGATGAAAGGTTAGCTCCGATCAAGATGATCATGCATGGACATGATGAAGCTACTAGGCTATTGGGTCTATACCTATTGTATAACCTATATAGAAAAAAGTACCCTAAACTATACCCTCACGATGAAGTTTAAGTCATACCCCGATACAAAACTTGAGATCCGAATAGTACTCTGGATCATACAACAAGATGATCTTGACTATATACTTAGGTTTAATGCTGACACAGGCGTAGCTATAGACATAAGTGTACTAGGTAGATATTACATTAATACAATGAAAAAGAACCCACATGCCCACAGGCATTACTTCTACAGTAAGATTCAGCAGAATATCCCCGCTAAACCTAGACGGACAATAGCTGATATGATAAACTCAGAGGATATCCTGAGTGTACAAATGGGAGCGCAACTTGCGTATTCCATATTAGTAAACCAAAAATAAAAGCATGTCGACAACTTACCATAAAGGTCTTATAGTTGCCAATGTCAGTACTCAAGGTGACATGCCCCATATCAACAACCATGTGGTTCATATTAATGTCTCACATCCGTTGGATCGACACGCTAGCATTGTATCTGTAGATATAGATACAGGCTTAGTGATTACCAAGTTTAGAGCAGGAAAAGACTCCCTGTTTACCAGAAACTACATATTGGATATGGTATCTGCAGAATTCATGGAGAAATACAGCATAACTGAGATGATTTACTCGAGTGACCTTAACCTTATAATGATGGGTGCTCAATTAGTTTACACAGAATATATTAGATCATGGAACATGAAAGACACGTAGCGCTAGATGAGTTTACTATACTAGGTAAGACCTACCCAATCTATCAGGTCTGGGGTATTGTCTTAAAATATAACGAAGTAGGGGTTATTGACCTTACTACTGGTCAAGCTATAGTTATCAGTAGGTCAAGCTATATCTACGCTATGATTAACTCCATGGCTCTATCGATAGTCATATTAGGCATGACTGAGGATAAGCGAAAGGTTATAAACACCCTAGTTAAATCTAACGATCCTACTGAGATGCTCCTGGGTATTCAACTCGCGTATAACTGGTATATTCGAGGTAGAAGAATTACAATCACATGAAATTACCATTCGACCTCAACACACCAGAATGCTTTGTCATTTTAACCTTAGGTGAGAAAATACCAGGTAGTGATATCCTACTTACATCTCATACAGCTAGGGTAAAACCTAATGGTCAATATATGTACATCGATGTACCATATAGTAGTAATACGATTATCATCATCCAAAAAAGCACAGGGTTAGTGATGACAGCTACAAGGTTCCCTGTGATTTACTACCTAGGTGTTCAAATATCACCCAGGAATATAAAGTTCAACTTACACATTCCTGCCTATATCTGGGCTAAATACCACCATATGACCAAAGAGGGTGAGGATAAGGATCTCATACTATTAGGTATGCAACTAGCTTATGTCGAATACCTGGAGAAGCGTAGAAAAACTACATAGATAGCCTCGAGTCCCTACTTGGGTAGAAAAGCACCATAGATATGCAGTTTTACTACAGTTACCTAGGTAGAAAACCTACATGATACAGCAGAAAAGCTACACTTTGATGTAGATGCACCCCATAGTAATCGGCTACACTCCCCTACCCTATTGGGTTACAGCGAGCCTAAAACATTAAAACAAGATAAAAAGAATATAAAAAGTCTTAAACAGGGAGTTACTTAAGACCTTTTAAGAAATCATTCATTAACCCGTAGTTTTACTACATGATTAATTAATTATGACTATAGATAACCCGTTTGTAATTAATAGTATTGCGCCACCTAGGATGTACATCAAGGATGGTGTATTACGTCAAGGTACTCGTAATCCTATAGGTCTCAGATTAGATAGGCATGTGATACTACTGCTCCATGCGGCCAAGAAATTATTCATGGTAATCAACATAGACACAGGGATGTACGCAGGTCACTTTATCTGTGATCTATTTTATGATAACAACATAGAGAACTACACTCATGTCCTGGATATAATCCTACATGAAAAACAAGAGTTGCAAGATTGCCTTAGTGATCTAACAAGATCTACTGACATTGAGGAAAATCTAATAGGTGGACTCTTGTGTTACACTAGCTTCCTCAGAGCTCCAAATGACTCATGTCTTTTATGATGAGTCCAGCTATGTAGTCCTTGATACTTATCTCTCGGTCCACAGAGTAAGCTTTGAGCTTCTTGTGTAGATCTATGTCCATCTCTATGGTCAACTTCTTCGTCCCTTTGGACCGAGAGGCCTCTAGGATAGCCTTGGATGCCCTATCTATCTCTCTTGGGGATATCTTAGCTACTTTATGGGTCTTAGGCTCTTCTATGGCTTCTATGGGCTTCTTCTTATTCAAGAGAGTACCTCTGAGGTTTAACTTAGGTTTTTTATTATCTGACATATTATCTAAATTTTATCTAAATTTGTATCAATTCCCATGACATAGGTTGAATCTTACATTTACTTACTTTTCCCAAACCGTTTTAACTATGTCATTCAAAACTAAAAAGAAGTTTGCTCATTACTTCATGATGATCCTAGGGTCGTTGTGTTTTATGACACTATGGAAGATCTCCTTCCTAGTCTGGGTGGACTTCTAAAATCAACTCCATTTTCTTTAAGATCTCTCGGCCCAAGAAGTCTATCTCCTTGCGAGCCTGAGAGTCTTTGTACTCCATCACTCCCCTACCTGAGATGACAGCTTCCCTATAGGCTACTCTCATAGCTAGGGTACTCTTGAGTGTCTCTATTGGGTATTCACCTAGAGCACTCTCTACCTCTTTGGACAAGTTAAGTCGAGGATCATACATGTTGAGCACAAAGTACGCAGGTGTATCTTGTTTCTTCAGTATACGAGCCTCATCGATTCTTTCGAGGAATTTTTCAGTTGCCCACATGTCAAGCACGCTAGCTATGAGAGGCACCACGAGCATGTCGCTCAGTAGTATAATGTGGTTAGTCATGGCAGACAAAGATGGAGTCCCATCGATGATCACCAGGTCATATGACTCCTCGAGCATCCTGACGTTTCTACTCAGACTCTTAGTATCTAACATACCTACGACGTTAATATCTGAGGCTTCTCTATAGCCACTCCATTGAGCAGATGACTGATTTGTGTCAGTATCTATGATGCAAACCTTGTAGTCCTGTTGGGTAAAATACACGGCTAAGTTCTGAGAAATGGTGGACTTCCCAGCGCCACCCTTTAGTGAAGTGATACCTAGTATCATAATAGTTATTATTTAATTGGTTGATAATCAGGTACTTAGGAGTACCTGTATTTACAGTTTCCTGTACATTTCTACAGGATACCTGCAAGATGGGAAAAAATATTCACAGCAAAGAGTATTTACAGGAATAAGTTAAACTGTACAGGAAGCTGTAGAAAAGTAATTACACACCTGTATTTACAGCTTTACAGGAAGCTGGGTATAAATTAAAAAAAATTAAGTAATGAAAGAAAAATTAGTAAAACCTAAAACAGCCAAGTTAGCTAAAAAGAAAGGGTTTAACTGGCAATGTAGGCACTACATAAATCCCCAAGGTAAGCATGAAGGAATGCTACATTATTGGAATGAGTTAGATGCCCCATACCCTCACACGTCGAGGCCTTCGCAGTCCATGTTACGGAAGTGGCTACGTGATGTATTCGGTATAGATATAGTAATACATACAGTAGATAAGCATAACCCAAAGAATGATATCACTACGTATACAGCTGCCATTTCACATATCGATATAGTAGTTATTGATTCTTTGTGCTATATAGATACCTACGAAAAAGTTTTAGAAATGGCCTTACGTCAATCTTTAATAATGATAAAATACCTAAAGTGTAATGGAAGAAAAGAAAGTAAAACTAACTAAGTATGGATGGTTCAAACTATTCTACCTAGTAGTAGGTATTACTCTAATACTATCTGGATACTATACAATGATTACCTCTTATACGACGGTAGATATCAATGGTATACTCTTCTGTGTATCCGTATTTTTTTACCGAGATGTATATCTCAATAAAATGCACATTGCTCATGAAAAAGAAATTTGAAATACTCTTACTTAAGCTAGCCCTCTGGATCCTCAGCAGGCACCAACAGAGACTCTCAGTTATGACCATCAGAGATAGTCACGTACTTATAGGTAGATACTTTGAGCTTAAGGCTATGGTAAAGCGAGTAGAGAATAGTTACCCTAGCATTAGCGAAATAGACTACGCTAAAATAAGTATGACCATCGATGAGTTCAACAGGTACCTGGAGTATAAAAATGTATCTAAGCAGATCGTTGACCTCTGGGAAGAACCTGAGATATACTTTAAGACACCCATAGCTTATGGACTACCAGTAATAAAGCTAAAACACCTCAATGAATTATCCCGTAAATAACTGCCGAGTTACCAAGGGGTACCCGCAGCTATTAAACATCATGAAAAAAGGGGATAGGGTAGAGGTGATCGCTGAGTTATACAAGAGTGATACTGAGATACACCCAGGAGTTAAAGTATGGGATAAAACATTTAAGAAGCACGTATACCGCATGGAGCCTGTCATAGCTAGAGCAGGAAGCTACAGGAGTTACAAGATTAGAACTAAGAATGGTATGGTCTATACTGATGAAGTCATACGAGGCATGATAGGATATGTCCCGTTAGATGAGTTTTTGGTCAAGTGCCGTAAATATAAAACTAAAAAGAAGAAATCATGAGTAAAAGAAATCACAGGAGATTTACTGTATGGACTGATGAGACCATGTGGGGTAAAGATGCAATGGAATCAGGACTATGCTATGGTGTCTACGATCATGACAAGGGAGACACAGGAGATAAGTGTTCCAAAGAGGAGCAGGGTGGCATTATTACCTCATGGATTGATGCTTCCGAGAAAGCCGAAGAGTTAAATCTAGTTTACGAAAGTACGACACCATAATGGCAGCTACAAAAGGAAAAAAAAAGGGGATTAGATACAAAGGATCCTATATTAGGAATAAGATCCACTACTTCTTCACTTACTACAACGTAGATGGTAGAATGGTAGACTGTTATATTTACAAACAAGTAAAACGTAAGTAATGGTTAACTCATATAAACCACAGAACTATCGAGATAGTGAATACTACAATGAACTAGATGGTCTTGCTGCATCTGGTAAATATACAAGTTACTTTGATTTTAAAAATATATCAGGTATTACTTTGCTAAACTTGACTAGGCCTTATATGGGTAATAACCATAGGGTATTATGTGTAGATAACATCAGAGGTATGTCTACTGATGAGTTTATCATATGCATAGACGATAGAGTAGACTGCATAGTCAACTGTGAGTACAAATATAACTCATTTCGAAATGGCTATCTCATGTATCGAACTTATTGTGGTACAGCAGGTGAAGAAAGAGAATTAATAAGAGGTCTACTGCACTCTCACGATTACCAAGAGGTTCTAATAGGTTATCAATTTATTTACACTAAACTACTAGCTTATGAATCCACCGAAATTTCTCGTGTTAGAAGTAACAGGAATATTAGCTAAGGATAATACTAATAGCCTACTAGGCTATTAGATGATATACAACGCCATTAAAACGCTACATAAACACATAGGACATGCGAATATTTCAACTCCTCGATGACGAGGGTAACCCTGTAGGTATCTATGGTACTTATAGGTTAGATAGTGATGCTATTATCAAAGGAGATATTAAAGCGTCATTCAGAAAAGCTAGAGCCTCGGCTAAGCTTATAGTATCTGATAGAATTAGAAATAACCAGTCATATAATGACGGAGTTATTGATCTCCAAGGAGAGGCTGATGATCTGTTAGGTACTAAAGCTATTGTTAGGTTATTTTTAACAGAGATAAATTTATAGATATTATGGATATAAACAAAAAGATCCAGGAGAGAATGGATCTACTCATCACAGACAAGGGTTATTGTAAATGAACTTGACGAGGACATGTACGAAACATCTTGGGATCATTATGACTAACCAGGGCACTCCTCCGAGTCAACTCAAAGACATCTCATTTACATCATACGATCAGCTAAGTTATAAGGATTACTTAGATGACTCTATCATGCTCTACGTGGAAAATACTCACGTTGGAGATACTCAAGTTCTTGTAGATGATGAGAATACAAAGTACATCGTGATAAACGAAGAAGCAATTAGGCTAAATCATATTAATAAATTTAATTATAAAGACTATAAGTATGTCAGTAGAAGAAGCATTTAAAGCCATGATCGACATGATACCTGTGTGTACCAACACTAGTGGTCCTCTATCTATCAAACACATTACAGCTGAGGGTAGAGTAGCCTTTGAGGGTAATGCGGATGGTATATTCACAGAGATGCCTGATCAATTGAAGATATCCCCTAAGATACTAGTAGTAACTTTCGGTAATGGGTCATGTAATTTCAAAATATATGATGACCCCATACTTGCTGCAGAGGCTTACGAGAATTCAGCAGGAAAAATCATGGTAGCCACTATCACACACTCCAAGTAATGGCTTACATAGGAGAAGTCACCATTACGGATGACCACAGAGGCGATCGAGTTATGTATATCCCACCTCAAGCTGAGCGAGATGAAACTCATGCTGACTGTCAGATAGGACTGATAGAAGATCATGAGGCGTTCGACAAGTACGTACAAGTATCATTAGGTATGGGGTCCTGGCAATGGATCCATGCTAAGTACCTCAAGTTTGCCCCCACGTATGAGGGTAAGATATGGGTGCGAGAGACTAGAACTTGGTGGGTTCCACCGTTTAGTAAATCAGATAAATCAAATAAGTTATGAGTATACCAAATGCACAAATACCAGAAACTACGATTCATACATTACCTCCCATCTTCAAGGTTGACTCTAAAGGTAAAATCAGGGTACACCAGATGTACTCAGAAGGTGATACCTTTTATCAATCTGCAGGCATCTTCGGAGGCAAACAGGTAGTGCATAAGAAGGTATGCAAGGGAAAAAATATTGGTAAATCCAATGAGGTTAAACCTGAGGACCAGGCGATTAAGGAGATGAAAGCCAAGAGGGTATCTAAGTTGAAAGAAGGATACTTCGAGACTATAGCAGAAGCTGAAGGTACTCAGGTACTTATGCCTATGTTAGCAAAAGTTTACGAGAAGGAAGCCCACAAGATTAACTGGGGTACAGATGAGGTACATGTACAACCCAAGTACGATGGCATTCGATGCATTTCTCAACCAGGTAAACCTAATTCATTAGTATCTAGGAAGAATAGACCCATAGATACCTGCGCTCATATAGCTCAGGCTATTAGAGCTATTGACTTCCCATACCCTTTAGACGGGGAGCTATACGTAGAAGGTCTCAGCTTTCAAGAGGTTACTAGGTTAGTCAAGAAGTACCGCCCGGGTAAGACTGGACAGGTTCAGTACTTTATCTACGACATTGTAGCTCCTGAGTTGACATTTAGAGAAAGGTCTCAGATGATCAGGAATCTATTTAATGACCCAAAGGTACTTGATCGCAAGTGCTTAGTGAGAGTACCTACTCACGAGATTACAGCTGAATTCCAGATTGCCAAGATAAACACTCACTATCTTCGTAAAGGCTACGAAGGTACCATGGTTAGATGGGGAGATGAAGGCTACAAGATTAACGGTAGGTCTTCGCACTTGTTGAAGAACAAGGAGTTCATCGACATTACAGTAACCATTAAGGACGTAATGCCCATGGAAGTATATGAGGATCAGGGTAGATTCCTAGTGGAGTTAGATAATGGTATTACATGCAAGCCAAACCCTAAGTGCTCCTTTGAAAAACGAAAGTATATTTTACAGAACCCTCATGAATTTATAGGTACTAAGATAGAGCTTAGATTTTTCGAATACATGGAGTCAGGAGTACCTAGATTTCCCGTGGCACTAGTACATTTCAATGAATAGTGCTGACGTACCTACAGGATGGATCAAAGATGATGAGTGGCATGGTAACCCTGCACTAGGGTATGACTCGTACCACAAGAAGTTTAGAATGACAATCTACAGTAGATGGATACCTATACACATCTTTGGTAAAGAGGGACATTGGGGAAAATTCTGTGTATCTGCAGGCCCTAACTCAGACTACAGTTACTCTGGGTTTGTCCCTGAGTGTACTAACTTTTTAGATGTCATGAGAGGCGTCGAAAGGAAGAACATTGAAAAGACACTTATTAGATAATCAGTAGGGTAGTGAGGTAACTCTTGCTACCCTATACTAATCCAATTATAATTATGGAAGAACATAGTGAACTAATAGGCATAGCATTACACTTTAGGTTAGAGTACCTTAAGTTTATTGGTACTTTAGATGATAAGGTGTACAATCAGCTTATGGAATTACTAGACTCATTGGATACTAGAAACATAGAAATAGTACATGCTCAAACACTACCAATGATAATTGATGAACTCCAGAGTGATATATTTGATATTGAACTAAGTTGTGAATATGGTGGATCAGGAGATTCAGGTGAGATATATAGTACAGAAATAATATATGGTTCAAACTACAATCAATCTAGGTTTGATGACTTTAAGAAGTCATGTGGAGATGAGTTTAGCTTTAATAATAATGACTGCGAATTACCAAGAGCTTGGAGTGAATCAATATCTGAGGTATATGGTGAATGGGGTAATAATGAAGGATCTGGAGGTTCAGGGGTAATTGACATCTTTAAGCTAACTATATCATTTAATCACGATTGGTATGTGATAACATCCGAAAATGAGAGTACTACCATCGATTTATCCACCATTAAATTTGAAGATATATGACACCTTTCGAGCACTCACTACTTAGCCAAAGGGACTTCCAGGGATCACCAGAAGACTACTTATCTATACATGAATTCCTCGACAGTACTAAAAGTCATTTCCCTCACTTCATGCACAGGATGATTCTACATAACTCATTCGGTATAGAGTTATGTGAGAGGATCTTCGGTCCAGTTGTAACTAATAGTGATAACTTACCTATTAGTACTCGTGAGATTGCAAGGTTACACATCGTACAAGACCTGGGTAGACTACCCTCACTACAAGACTGGTTTAAGACTCTCACGGTTAATAGGCAACCGTGGATGACTATGGTAAGACAAAAAGACCTCAAGTGGCTAAAGGATAACGTTTATAAAAAAGAAGAAACTCATGAGTAATCACATATTAGACACAATGGAAGTAAGGATCTACTTTAAGGCATCATACTACAGCTCAAAAAGAAGTAGTACTATGACTGCCATAATAAAAGATGGGGTAGTGGATGAAATTCTAACTCATATTGATAAGCCAAGGGTGCATCTACTGACAACCAAAGTGGTATGCCTTAACTCACAGGTCATGTTAGCTGAAATAGCAGACTTCTTGCTACTTGAGTACTATGACGAAATTACTAGATCTCAAGTTATTAATAATGACGTAGGTCAAATAGAGGTACTTATACAGGTGCTCTATGAAAGATATAAGCTGATCACCAGCTCCTAAGATACATTGTGGTGATGACCTCGACTGCCACTTAACTGTCTGAAGTGTGGCTTTCATGAGGTAATTACAAAAGAAAACCCCCAGATTTCTCCAGGGGTCATCGAAAGCCTATTCTCAAAAAAAACATTAAAAATTACTTCTTAGTTTTCGTTGGTTTCTTCGCAGGTAGCTCAGGTGCCTCGTTGCTTTCAGGTGATATATCACTAGTACCACTAGCTATAGCTACAGAGGTAGCCTCAGCTTCAGTTGCCTTAAGGATTTCATTAGCGGCTGCAATAGCCCCTGAGATCTTCAAGATATCTTTCTCCGTGTTGTTAAGCTGGGTATTAAGTGCCTGCTTTAACTCTTGTTTCTGCTTTAAGCTATCACTCCAAACATTAATCTTTTGTTCAATAACTGTCTTACTCATGATTGTATATTTTAGATTATTTAGATAAATTCATACAAATCTATACAAATTTAGATAAAAAAGTGTAGATTTGGTGATTATTCTTAAAATATTCCATGTTTATGACCATATCTATGAGTAAGCCTAAGAAGAAGACATTAGTACAAGGTGAGATTGTGGCTTGCTACACAGATGTGACAGGTCAGGAAGGATACGAAGGACAAGTAGAGTTATTACAGCATTCACCCTCTAGATCAGGACTAGACGATGAACCCTTCGTACTTAAAGAGCTAGGTGTTAAAGGAGCTAACGGATGCTCCATCATACTCTGGAAGAAACAACGATGGAAGGTTAGGTTTATTAAAACAGGGTTTATAACCCACAGGTACATAGGGTACTTCTACAAGAATAAGAGAGGGCAATCCTTCTAAATTATCACTCAGTTATACTCAGTTTACTTTGGGATGGTCACCATGACCTGCTGGAATTCCCACCTCATTACTTAACTCATAAACAATTGTAATATGTCGGTAAAACACATAGTTGATTATAAAGGCTTCGATATAACATTCCTAGCCAGAGACCATCAGGGTCTAATCAATGCCACAGAGATGGCTAAGCCATTTAGTAAACAACCTAAGGATTTTCTAAAAGGATCTTCGACAAAAAGGTATATCAAAGCTCTAGAAAACTACTATTCTCAGAAGGATATTCCTCCTAGTGGAATTAATAATATACATAAGCCTCAGATAATCAAGGTGTTACACATTCAAAACGGAGGATTACTCAACGGAACATGGATGGATAAGAAATTAGCCCTGAGATTTGCACAATGGCTTTCCCCTGATTTTGCAATATGGGTAGATGTAAAAGTTGAAGAGCTACTTACCACAGGCACCACTAGCATTAAACCTCTAAGTCGCATCGAAATGCTTGAGGAGCTGATAGCTGCAGAGAGAAAAACTATAGAGTTAAAGGAAACTATAGATATGCAGCAACCTAAGGTTGAAGTGTATGATGACCTTATGTCATTAGAAGATACCTGGAGTGTTGGTGAGGTATCAAAGCAACTAGGGGTTAAAGGTTTAGGGCCTCATAAGTTATTCCAATACTTAAGGGATGCTAAGATCTTAATTAGTACTTATCAACCCTATAGCTACTACATGGAAAGTGGATGGTTCTATATCCGACAGTATAAGTTAGACAAGGGAGATAGCCAAGAGGCTAAGAACTCAAAGGGGTATTGATTTACTTAGAGCTAGACTCACTAGAGAAGGCTACGAATGTAACAGTACCATAACTAGCATAGCAGTATGAAGAAGAACATTCAACTTTTCGACCTGGAAACCTTCTTTGACTTTTTCTGTGCAGTATTCAAACCGCCAGGAGGAGACAAGAAGTCATACACAGTATTCGAGATTAGCGAGTTCCAAGATGATAGGAAGGCTTTCTATGATTACATATTGACTAAACCTAAACTCGTCGCGTACAATTCCATTGGCTTTGATAGTCAAATACTTGAAGCCTTCGTGGATTCAGAGGGTACCCTAAGTGCTAACGACATGTACAATATGTCACAACAGATTATAGTAGATCAGAAACCCTTGTACTCCAAGTGGAAGCTTACACATACATCTAACCTAGATCATGTGGGGGTATGGACGTGGACCTAAGGCGACTAGTGTCAAGTGGCTCGAGTTTACCCTGAGGATGAAGAGTCTCAAGGATCTACCGGTTGACTTTCGTAAGCCTGTCAAGTCTCGTAATGTAGGAGATGCTATAATTAAATACTGCAAGCATGATGTAGATGCCCTTGGTGAATTTTACAAAGTATCCAAGGATCTCATCAGGCGACGAGCATCTTTAGGTAGACTCAATAATACTGAGTTCTATAATCTAGCTGACCAGAACATAGGAGAGGATCTCTTACTTAACGCCATGGCTAAAAGACTCAACGAGAAACCATGGGACTTAAGGAAGAAAAGGACTATCACGGGTAAGATAGAGGTAAAGGATATCATCTTACCATATGTAAGGTTCAAAACCCCTGAGTTCAATAAGGTACTCGACTTCTACAAGAAGCTAGTGATTAAAGCTGAGAGTGACGGTACGTTTGTACTAAAGAACATCGTAGGTACTCACACTAATTTCGGAGGGGTAGATATCCACTATGGAGCTGGAGGTATTCACGCCAGTAGAGTAGGGGTGTTTAAGGAGACAGATACTCATGCAGTAATTGATGAGGATGTAGCTTCCTATTATCCGAACCTAGCGATATCCAATGGGTTCTATCCTGCACACTTAGGTAAGAAGTTCTGTACAGAGTACTTGGATAAATACATCGAAAGAAAGAGCTACCCTAAGAGTAACCCCATGAATGGAGCTATCAAGTTAATGCTTAATAGTGCCTTCGGTAAGTCCAAGAGTATCCACTCTTTTCTATATGACGTCAAGGGGATGTTCCTACCTATTACTATCAATGGTCAGTTACTCCTGAGTATGCTAGCAGAGAAACTAGTGCTCAACGGAGCTAAGCTAATCCAGATTAATACTGATGGGTTAACTTATATCTGCAAGAAGGGAGAAGAGGAAAAATACAATAGAATATGTCGACAATGGGAGAAGCTCACTAGCCTCGAGTTAGAGCAAGCTAAGTACGCCCTAATGGCTGTAGAGAATGTAAATAACTACCTGGCTATCTACCAGTCAGGAAAAGTAAAGCGAAAGGGTCGCTTCGAGACTTATGATGACATTATAGGCGGAGAGAATTACTACAAGAACACATCTGCAGGTGTAATTGCGCGTGCAGTCAACGAGTACTTCGTCAACGAGATTCCTATCGAGGAAACTGTGAATGGCGAGGATAACATCTATGAGTTTTTATACGGAAAGAAGAAGACGTCAGCCTTTGTGCATGAGGTAGCCAAAGCTGATGATAAAGGGAGGATCTCTAGTAAAATCTACAAGGATAGAGTACTACGATTCTACATGAGTACCGAAGGAGGTAGTCTAAGAAAAATATGGAAAGACTGCAGGATTACGAGTATCAACAAGGAAGGTCTTGTTACTCCTCTACAGTATGTCAGATCTCCCCTGGCTTCCAAATATAACAACCTAGATAAGCAATGGTACATAGATAAGGCATTCGAAATTCTAGAGTCTATTCAAGGCTCAGAGATTATCTAATTAATTAAATAGTAAAACCATGGAATAACTATGAAAAAATACCAAGAACAGGGCATATTCAAACTATTGGATAAGCAGATTACAGCCATGGCTATCGTAAAAGGATACGTAACCATGAGACCCAACATGAGTAAACTGACACTAAGTAACTGTTTTGTTACACCTGAAGGTAAGGACATCCTAATGGACGCGTCAGTTATTGCACTAGATGAGGTCAAGGAACTCAGGGCTATTTTCCCTGATGCATGGAAGAGTAGCCCAAGCGCTATACTCCCTAAGCTACAAAGATTCTTCTACGAGAACCCAGAGGTTACTATGGCTCAGGTACTCAAGGGGGCTACTTATTGGGTACAAGAGAAAGATGAGTATTGCGGAAAAGCCTGCAACTTTATTTACCTAAAGCCTAAATCTGGAGGTGAAATCTCTAGACTACTAGAGGCACTAGATTCTCTTAAGGATGCCAACATGAGTAATTTCAAACGTAAGAAATTTAACGACGAGGAGGGTAATGAAATCCATTGATGTAGTCAACAAGATTAAGCAGAAGATTGCTAAGCGAGACTTAGGTATCCTAGGGTACATTCCTTTCAGCTTACAGTATCCTACACTAAGTAGGTATCTACCAGGTATCATCAAGGGTATCATGTACATGATTACTGCTGACTCAGGTGTCAGTAAAACTCAGCTTACTAAGGATATGTTTGTGGTTACTCCTTATAAGTATCTGCAAGCTAATCCTACCGTTAAGTTGACCTACAAGATTATCTACTTTGCCCTAGAGGAGTCAGAGGAAGAATTCAGACAGAGTTTCATTAGAAGAATAATAGGAGAGAGATTCTTCCTGTACTTCGGTGCTAATGAGATGAAAGGTGATTCTAATTACAAGTTAACTGCAGACGACCTACAGAAAGCCGTAGATGTATGTGACGAAGTAGATGAAATATTGAAGAATGTAGTAATAATTGATGATGTATATAACCCTACAGGTATCTATAGGAAGTGCCAGGAATACGCAAGTAAGTGGGGTAAGTACAGAAAGAAGAAGATTACTGTTAGAGGTGTCGAAAAAATAGTTAAAGGAGAGTGGGTACCTAATGATCCAGACTTACAAGTGATAGTCGTAGTAGATCACCTGAATGACTTCATGGGTGAAACTGAAGGGGCTACTGCTACATTTAAGGGTAAGACAATATCTAAAGGAGAAGCTATGGCTAAATGGGTAGATAGATACGCCAAGAAGCAGCTCATTAAGAACTGGAAATGGTCAGTAGTTAACGTCGTACAGCAAAGTGCCGAGGTAGGTAAGAAGCAGTTTACTCTCAAGGGATCCACAGTTGCCTCTAAGCATGTACCTACAGTTTCTAACATAGGGAATAACAAGGAGATTCAACGGGCTCACTATGTAATCATAGGGCTCTTTAGTCCTGATAAGTATGACATAGATGAGTACAATATGCACAACATTGATAAGCTCGGCAACTACTACAGGAATATAAGCATCATGAAAAACAGAATCGGGATTAGTAACGCTGACTTCGACATGTACCACAATGGTGCAATCATGAGGTTCAAAGAGCTACCAGATCCTAAGAATGCTGTCAAGTTAGAGCAAGTTTACAATAGGGCACGAAAGATTGAGTCAACGTATTTGACTCGTAACAAACCTAAAAAATAAGAGAAATCATGAGTAAAATTAGAAGAGCTTCCAGAAAGAAGGTCAAAATTAAAGCGGCAATACAAGGCCCTAGTGGCTCAGGTAAAACCATGTCGTCATTGCTATTAGCCAAAGGGTTAGTAGGAGGAGATATGAGAAAGGTGTGTGTAATTGATACAGAGAATGGCAGCTCTGGGTTATACTCTCATCTAGGTGATTCAGGTTTCATTCCTATAGCTCACTTTAGCCCTAAGAGTTACGCCACAGCGATCGATGATGTTATAGCTGATGGGAGCTTTGAATGCATTGTAATTGACAGTATTTCACATTGCTGGAAGTACTTACTCGAAAAGAAAGACCAGATGACTGGAAACTCCTTCACCAATTGGGCCAAAATTAGCCCCATGCATGATAGATTCGTCAAGAAGATTTTAGATGCACCTATTCACATCATATGTACCATGCGATCCAAGGAGACGTATGCTATGAATGACGCTGGAGGAGGTAAACTTAAGATTGAAAAGATGGGTCTCAGCGCTATCCAACGAGATGGTATAGGTTACGAGTTTACCCTAGTACTTGAGGTTAACGCGAAGCATAACGCCATTGCATCCAAGGATAGAACTAATTTATTCCCAGAGGAGGAAGGAGAGTTCAGAATTACAGAGCAGACAGGTCAGGAGATTTTAAACTGGTGCAACGTAGGAGCTACACAGGCACCAAAGGCTCTAAGTCCAGTTGTCATTAATAAGGTATCACCTGTTGTACCTGTGAATGAGACTGTAGAGTACAACATTGACCAAGTACTAGCCATGATCAACAAGGCAACTACAGGTGATAGGCTCAAGAAGATCTGGGGTAAATTCGGAGGAGAATTTCCAGATATCAAAGGGGATATCAAGACTCGTATGAAGGAACTCAAAGCTGCCCTAGAGGCAGCTAAGTTAATTAAGTAATTTTTCATTTTATATAACCATTAATTAAAATTAAAGAATATGTCAGACGTAACAGGTGATCAAAATTTAGAAGGAATGGATGATTGGGATTTGGAATTCGGTTTTGAAGAGGATCAGGTAAAGGTAGCCGGTGGAGCCGGTAAGTCCCCTCTATTTCCAGTAGAAGCTCAGGTATCTGGTGTAAAATTAGCCAAGGTTGAACATGGAGTTAATGACAATGGATCTCATTTTGTAGAGTTTACTTTCCAGCGCCATAGTGATGGTACTAAGCAGGAGTTAGACGGTAGGGAATACAAAGTCAATAAGACTGATGAGCCTTACTTACTTCGAGGCGAGGACAAGACCCAGGCGATCATACGAAAGGGGAAGGAGTTCAACGGTAGACTCTTAGAAATAGCCAAGGCTTTTGGTGTAGACGTGTCTGCCTCTGGGACTCTTAGGACTAAGGTAAAAACCACCAAGAACTTTAAGGATTTTATCGACAAGTACGCAGAGATTATCCTAGAGGAAGGAAAGGGTAGTGCAGTCATGAAAGTGATGCGTAACCCTAAAGGTTACCCGTGTTTTCCTAAGTACGGAGAGATGATTCAGGCTGAAGTAGAGGGTCAAGAGTCTTCTCTTAGCTACTCCCTTCGAGAAGAAGAGATCAACGAGAAGAACAAGGGAGTACCTGGAGGTATCCAAGATGATGATGACATCGATGATGCTGGAAGTGGAGACTCTGATGACTTCGCAGATGATGATGTAATCTCTCCATCTGAGCCGGCTCCAAGCGAAAGTGGTGATGAGGATGATGACTGGATAGAAAATTAAGATATCTATTATCATCACCAAGATAGGTCATCCATATAGGCGTGGATGACCTGTTTTAAAGTTCCGTATATGAATACACAAGAAGATGACTTTGATTATAACTTAGATGACATCATAATTAAAGACAAGGCTGAGTTACATGAGCATGTAACCGATGAGGAAATCATGCTCTTCTACTATGGTGACTTTGATATAGATGGGTCATATATGTCCCCATTTAGGGAAGAAACCTCACCTAGCTTTGGGATATTCTATAACTCTCAGGGATTACTCAGGTGGAAAGACTGGGGATTGTTTGAGCAAGCACAGGATGCTATAGCATATGTCCAGAAGATTAAAGAGGTACGATTCCACCAGGCACTTACACTTATCTATGAGGAAATAGTGATGGGTAAAGATCCTAGAGCTACTACCAAGGATATCTACAAGCTAACCAAGAATAAGGGTGGTACGTACACTAAAGGAGTTAAAATCAGAAGATACTGGAAGGACTTCGAGGTAGCCTATTGGGCCAGACTCCGAGCTACTCCAGAGTTACTCATGAAGAGATTCAAGATTTATCCATGCGAAGGAGTATGGTTCAACAGTCTCAAGTGGCATGGCTCTATCAAGGGTGACCCGTTGTTTCTATACTTGTTCTGTAAGACAACTGAATCTTGGAAAGCTTATAGACCTAAGAGTAAAATCAAGGAGGACAAGTTTAAAACTAATAATATTACCAATCACATCCAAGGCTTCGATGACTTACCCAAGAAAGGTAGGGTAGTCGTGATTACTTCCTCGCAGAAAGACAGGATACCCTGGTACCACGCGAAGATTCACAGTATAGCTCCTCACAATGAGAATATCATACTAGGAGAGGCCATCATGAATGATCTGAAGACTAGGTTTAAGTATGTCATTGTGAATATGAATAGTGACTCTACAGGCCTCAAGGCTAACGCTGAGTATGTCAGGAGATATCAAATTATTTCATGGCATGTCCCATTAGATTATGTCACCTGCACAGATCCTACGGAACTCTGGGTTACTCACGGGGAAGAGGCTTTTATGAAAGAGGTCGATCACATCTTGGAGTTAAATAAGAAACTATGAGTTTTCCCAAAGAGCCATCTCCAATCAAGTGGTACTACGTAGCCTGGGATAGAAGTGGGTGGTATGCTCTATTGATTACAAAGAACGGGGTAGTTGAATATGTATATGACCAATCGAAGTACGATGAGGTTTACCCTATCATATTTCCAGAAGAATACATGACACCAGAGGAACTCGAGGTAGTGAAGAATAGACCTAATGACATAGAGGCTAATCACCTTAGATACCAAATCATATTTAATAAATACATTCAAAACAGGAATACATCATGAGTAAAAGAGGAGGTCGTAAGAGACCTTTATTAACTAAGATAGGTTGGTTTACCAAGTGGCGCAATGAGTGGAAAAAAGATAACCCTGGAGTCCACATGTGGAATAAGTTAGATGTCTACATAGTCAAATTATATAAGGATATAACTTGGTACATCATTGTAAACAAAGATACTGACATGGTCGAGTGGCAATACTCAGGAGGATGGGCAAGAAAGGTAACTATGCCTAAACCGAATGAATCTTTATGTTTTAGTAAGGTATATTCACATAAGCTAATGAACCACTTAACTGTTGATAGTATAGATATTATCAGGGGGTTACTAGTATCACAACACACCCAACACATTGGGTTTCAAATGATAATCAATGAGTGCATTAAGCAACGTAGAGATTCAGCAATTACTAGCGATGAACAAGTTTGATATAGATGAAACTGTCATGGCTTGGGAAACTACAGAGGGAATTAGAAAGGAGAAGGCGGTAAGGGTACTTACACTAGCTATTCATCATTCTTTCGGTCCAGGTCCCACCTACCCATATACTGATTGGCATCCAGCGCCCCTAGTATTCTATTGTTTTATAAACCGACAAGGGATTGTGGAGCACATATCTACAGAAGGGTCTAGTATATATAAAATCTACCCAGAGTGTATAGATAAGCTTAACACAAAGGGGGCTATATATGAGCTAACACATGAGTCTTTCCATGAGGTGGATAGACAAGTAATTAGTGAAATGCTAGCATCAGAAGAACAAGAGTTAGCTATACAGCTTATAGTTAACAAGCTACATATCTAGATAAAACTACATGAAAATTACTACATGATTTATACTTATTTAGATATAGTTACACTATACTATATATAAATAGTAACATTACATTAGATTTACTAATATTTAAAATTTCACAAAAATGAAATTACCACAAGTAAAAAAACCAGTTAATATCCTTAGGGAAATATCTGTCATAAGTCGAAAGCTTATGGTACAGAGTCCCTTCTATGGATTCTTCATGATGACGCTTAATAGGATAGCGTCTAAGAAGATACCAACTGCAGGAGTATGTAGGCAAGGAATTAACTTTGAGCTAATGGTCAACCCTATATTCTGGCAGACTCTTAGTGAAAAGGAGAAAAGAGGGGTTTTTCAACACGAAATGATGCACCTCGTATTCAACCATGTAACGGAGCACAAGAGGTTCTCCAACAAGCAGTTGTATAATGTGGCTGCAGACCTCTACATTAACTCTCTTATTATCAAGGAGCACTCGACAGATTACCTACCAGGTGCTAACTATACTCCGGATCAACACAAGGAAAGAGTAAAGCATAAGGTTGCTGCACTTAGCGCTATGGTTAAAGCTGGAGGTAAGACTAAGCAAGAGTTGGCAGATGTTCAAGCAGATATACCAGTTAGAGGAGTCTTTGCGGAAGACTTCGACTTTACCAGAGACCAATGTATAGAATGGGGTACCAGTAAGATCTACAAGAAATTAGTCAAGATGGATCAAGATGGTGATCAGAGAGTAAAAGGTGTAGCAGTCTGCCAAGGCAATAAGCCAGGAGAAGGTGATGACCTGGAGGATAACAAGCCGTGGGACCATCAGGACTGGAAAGACATCCAAGATTCCGTTACACCTGAGGAGCTCGACATGATGCAGAAGCAAATAGAGTATCAACTAAAGGAAGTTGTGCAGAATAATAACCTCAAGGATAGAGGTCTTATACCTGGATACGCTAAGGAACTTATCGAATTACTCTTCAAGAAGAACCCACCAGTTACTGACTGGAAAGCTTACATGCGTCGATTCTTTACGGCAAGCACAGAGAGATATTCCAAGAGGACTCGTAGGAAAGAGTCTCGAAGGATGCCAGGTATGCCAGGGGTAAAGATCAAATCTAAGCAGAGAGTATTAATCCTTATTGACACATCAGGAAGTGTGAGTAATGATGAAATACTCGAGTGTAGAAATGAGATATACCATATTAAAAAGATGGGCTTTGGTGTAGATGTCTGCGAGGTAGACACAGCCATAGGAACTGAGTCCATCTATGAATTCAAGGGGACTTTTAGACCATTCGTAACAGGAAGGGGTGGTACTGATTTTGAGCCAGGAGTTGAGTATGCTAACTCAGTACGTAAGAAGTACTCCTGTGCTATCTACATGACAGATGGAGAATGTTCTCCACCTAGAACTAAGTGTAGATTACCTTTGATGTGGTTGCTCACAACTAAAGGTGACAGCATCAAAAGGTTTAGAGATAGAGGTCACAAAGGACCTGCAGTCAAAGTACAGAAGCCTATCGAAACGGCATCTAACTAGACTATTTATTTATTTATTTAATAACAATCAGACTCAATAGTATATAATATGGAAAATATCGCATTAACAGCAGAGAAAGTATCATCAACAATGGCTCACATCATCGCAGCTAATAACACTAATTTGGCATTAGGTCGCCAGAGAATTTCTTTCTGCATTGAAGGGGAGCCAGGGTTAGGGAAGACTGCGTTAGTTAACCAGTATGCCAAGGCTAATGACTTAGCGTTTGTGCAACTTAACTTAGCTCAGATAGAAGAAATTTCGGATTTAGTTGGATTTCCGATCAAAGAATTCAAACTAGTAGCTAAGGCTAAAACTGCTGAAGGTGGCACTAAGATGTTGGAAAAGTGGGTAACTGAGAAGGCTATTGATCCACTTGTGGCTAAGGGGTGGACTATCTCTAATGATACCCGTATGAGCTATGCTAAGCCCGAATGGTTGACAGGACATGGTAATAGCCCTGGGATTCTCTTTCTTGATGATTATTCAAGAGCTAATCCAGCGTTCATGCAGGCAACTATGCAGCTCATCCAAAATGGAGAGTATATTTCTTGGAAATTACCTGACAACTGGACTGTAATCTTGAGTACTAATCCAGATGACGGAGAGAACTCAGTATCTACTATGGATACAGCTCAGTCAACTCGATTCATGAAAGCTACGATCAAGTACTCAGAGAAAGACTGGGCTAAGTGGGCTGAGGCAGCAGGAATTGATGGTCGTGCTATTAACTTCATGTTGATGTACCCTGAGGCTGTTACAGCTATCGATGACAATGGTGCAAGTAAGACTCTAGTTAACCCAAGACAATGGGTTCAATTCTTCAACTCTTTGGTGAACATGGATGATTACAACGAGGCTAATAACCTAGCTATGATTAGACTCTTAGGTGAGATGTCAGTAGGAGCTATGGGAGCTAACTTGTTTGTGACTTTCATTAATAACAAGTTAGACAAGTTGATCTCTCCAGAGGAAATCTTATTAGGTGATACTGATAAAACAGTTGCTAAGCTTAAGGAGATCATTGGTCACGGAGATAGCTACCAGAGTGCTATAGGTAGCACGCTAGCTACTAGGTATATAAACTATACCCTGAACTATGCCAACAGTAACCCTATTCCAGCTGATAGAATTAATCACATGGAGGAGTTATTCAAGGCTGAAGTCTTTGGAGCTGATGTTAACTACAACATTATCTACAACTTGTTCTCTAAGAATAAGCAGAAGTTCGCGAAGCTCTTGGTTAAGCCAACTATTCTTGAAGCAATGTTATAGGACCTTTTAAAATAATAATTTTATGATCAGACAGCTTAAAGTGTACCCTTACGTAGAAAGTGAGGGTACACTAGGCTTCGCAAAAGAAGTCTATATTATATTCAAGGATAAAATTAAAGAGATTGAAAGGTTCCTTGAGAAACCTAGAGTTAATACTATTGAGGATAACTCTAAGGTGTACTTTTCTAAAAGCGTAGTATTTCCTAGAGTTAAGTTTAGGGAATGGGTTGACGCAAGGGAAAATATAAATATCACAAGATCCGCAGAGAAGTGTGACTATTGCATAATTGACATAGATGCCATAGAGGCTGTGTTAGCTAGACTACAAGGTTTTCCCGTTATAGAATTAGCTAGAAATCAGGAAGGTGACTTTGTATCCTTTAGTGATCCTGAATTTAAAGTAGAGTATGCGGTTCAAATGCTTCCTAAATTGTTTAAGTCAGCTGAGGTTATTAGGGTACCTGAGTATTCTGATTGCCAAAAGATAATAGATATGGTGTCTAACATCTTTGATTTAATCAAGATGGGAGAGGAGTTGCAGGTTATAGATGTAGTAGACATGATTAATACTACGACTAACTCCAAGGTCATCGATGCTATCAATGTACTAGATGTCATCCAGTTGATCAAGAATACCGAGAGTAGAGAATTAGGCTTAGAGATATTATACAACTGCAACTATGCTAAAAGTATATGGTTCATTGGGTTTATTCTTGCGGATCAATCAGTTAATGTAAGCTCAGGTCATGGAAATAGTGTCAATAGGCAGACTTTCTTTAAGTACCTGGACTCTATTGGTATCACTAGAAATGGTAGGAGTAAATTCCATGGAATAGACTTGTATAACATGGGGCAGTTACTTGACTTATACAAGTCACTCAACTTGTACCATCTAGTAGACCGAAGGTTCGTCAAGAACTATGTGATGGAAAAGGTACAGGAACTAATTACAACACACATCAATATTAGCGGCTTAGAGATAGTCGACTATAACGTAACTTTTGAAAGTCTAGTTGACCCATCTGTCGAATTTGAAGTCAGTCTAGAAAATACACCGTAAATTAAACTATGGGTACAAGAAATAGAAGGACAGGTAATGCTTGGGAACTTACCTGTAAGAGAAAATTAGAACCCATATTTCCTTTCTTAGTCTCAGCAAGGTCTGAGTCTAGGAATAGGGATAACCAGAAGGTAGATCTAATGAATGCAGATGAGTATAAGAACGGAAGGTGTCCTTATAACATCCAATGTAAATCATTGTGTAGTACCTCAAATTACCGTAGGATCATGGAAGTAATGCCGACCGACATAGGAGTCAACGTCATTCTACATAATCAAACTAAAAAGAAAGGCTCTAGATTTATTACAGTAGGTAATTATGCTATTCTAGATAGCCAAGAATTTTGGAAAATTAAAAATAAAATAAAGGGTAACTTGCAGGCTGATTTATATGTGGTACATAAATCACAGGATAGATCAGTAGGGTATCATGGGATATTATCTAAACTAAAGGGTAATGGAAAGTTCAATGTAGTTATTCATACTCGCAAAGCTAATGATGAAGGCTACGCCATTTTAAAATTAAAAGATTTTTACTCAATATTAAATAAGCATATTAAACCACTAGAACATGAGCAATAACCCGGTACCTAACGTTACCATGAGAGACATCTGGAAGTATAACCACTCTATGTTATTTGTACTCCCCATCTTTACTGAGGGTAAGATGAAGACAGCTACGATCCCTCAGATTAACTATCCAATTGTACAGGTATGTCTTGATTCAGGACTAATTAATACTTACCTGAGTTACCCTGAACATGATGATAAGCACAAGGATAGAAATTTTATTCACTTGTTATTCGACGCTACTGTTGTACAGCAAGACACTAAAATTACAAACTCCAAGTACTTCTCATTTAGCGACGCTATTATTGACTCCGATCACTTCGAGAGTGTGAAGTTATTCCCAGAGACAAATAGGGTATTGTATACCCTAGAGGTGCCATCGTCATACAAGGCAGATCTTGCGTTACTTATAGATGGAAAATATTCTAAGGTATCCAAGGAGTACAAGAATACAGTTAGGTTAACACAAGAGGATATACCTAAGACCTCTAATAATGATGGTGTATACATAGCTATGAATAATATCCCATATTCAATTGTAACTAAGGCGCAATTCCTACGAGTTGAGCTTGAGATAGCTACATACATGAATATACCTGTAGAAGCACCAGAGTATTACTCTAAGTTCAACATGGAAAAGGAGATATTTAACCCTAGTTTACTCAACTAGCATTAATCTAATTACTAATCTAATAGGGTACTATAGGAAACTATGGTGCCCTATTTCAATATACTACAAGTATGAAAAAGCTCAAACGAATCCTGATAGACTTTGATGATTATAGGGTTAACTGGAATCGCAATGATTACAATGATGCTACCTATAGGATTAGGTGTATTAATATCAAAGAGGATGAGTTAGGTGTTAGCGCTACTTTTTACAATCACGCATTAGTTGTAGCGGTCTTTAACCTCAAGCGAACACCAATTGTATCATTGATAAAACTTCTAGACGCTAGTACTTCTAGTGAAAAATTGCATGATATCATAGAAGCGCTAAGTTCTAGTGATCCTAATACTGTAGATCTAATGCTACTAAAGCTTGCCTTAGATTTCAAGAGGGTACCCAAGAGGTCATTAATCAAAAGTGCCCACACCTTCGAGTATAGGTAGATATATTGATACTAGATTAGATAAATTCAGATAAATACGTATCTTTACCCATCTTTTAATTCTTCACTTAAATAAATAATTCAATGATTAGACTATTTAGATACCTCTGGTACCTCTTATTTCCACCTGCAACTCGACAGGATATTACTACACCCTCTGAGGATAAAATAGGGTTAACCTCAGATGAACTTAGAGAAGACCTACACCCTATGGGCGAGGATCCTAAGGTAGAGGTAGTAACTACAGATTCTAACAAGAGTTACATGTGGTTACTCAACGCTGGTGGTGGATCACTTACCAAAGGTGGTAAGGCTCCTGAAAAGATCAAAGGTAAACTCTTTCAGGAATGGGAGTTTAATCGAGACATAGTAAATCGTATAGCTTCAGGGTTAGATGACTTAGGTATTAGGTATTTTATTGTAATGCCTGAGACTAATGTAGGTAACTGTGTAAAGCGCAGGGTTAAGATAATCAATGAACTAGTCAATGGTTTTGCTGATGATTATGACTATGACCCAGTATTGCTATCTATTGGTAGTAACTCATACGGTAAGGGTGAAAGATGGAGAACCCCTCGAGGCTATGAGATCTGGCACAAGAACAATGATAACTTGAGTCATGATCTAGCTATGGAATTCCATGATGCCATGGATGATGAAGGTTACCCTATAGATGCTAGGCAAACACCACTCAGGACTCGCACAGGAGACAAGGAGTTTTACTTATTTAGGAATATAAGTATTCCATGTGTCCAAACAGAGAATGGCTTTTACACTAATAAGGAAGAGTGTGGTAAGTTATTAGACCCTGAGGTTAGACAACACATAGCTAACGCTCATGTTCACGCTATAGCTGGCATCGAAGGCTTCTAGGTATGAAGAATATAGATACTAGTTATCCCGCAGGAGAAATCACCGATGAGACTATCATGTGGTTCGGTGATCACAAAGGTAAACCCATGGAAGATGTACCCGCAGATTATTTGATGCACCTACATACACAGGAGTTGTTTGTGATATCAGAGAATCTAAAAGAGTACATAGAGGAAAACATGGATGTTATCGTAAAGGAAATTCAGGAGGCTGTCTTAACCCGTTTAAAGACAAAGTAGTAATTTTTAATCAATCATTTTTTAACAGAAAGTAAATAAATAAGTAATAATATGGCTAATACAATTGCATATTCAGTAGAGAAAGGAAACAAAACTATTAACGCTTACTTGGCTAAGAAGAAAGAGGAGTGCACAGGAGATTGGGACTCTAATTGGAACTCTATGTTTAACCTTATTGCCTTAATAGGAAAAGACAATAGCTGGGATGTACCAAAGACGATGCATTACATGATTCGTAAGTATAACGAGGATGGTAGTCCGAACAACATAGAGGACATCCATGTTGGAGTATTCAACTACTTACTAGAGCATGCCCCTGGGGAGATGACAGCTGCGCAGATCTATACTAACAACATGGAGATCGCAGCATACCTAGGGTTATCCTTTAAGAAAGGAGGTAAGAACGACGAGTTCTTAGGTCACGAAATCAAGTCTTCTCAGTCACTAAGATTCCATAAGGATTGGAACTGGATAATGGGAGTGATCGACATTATAAATGAGTCTCACGATGTAGTTATTACACCTACAAGTTGCGCTATCACCTCTAAGGTATCTGAGGATAGTGATGAAACACCTACCTGTGACTTGACAGAGCTAGAAGTAGATGAGCCTAGTTTAACTATGGCCTACCGAGCTATCGTGGATCATGCTCGAGATTTCAAGATGGAAGCACCAGATGATGAAGATGAAGTTGAAGAGAAAGTTGAAGAGAAAGTTGAAGAGAAAGTTGAAGTTAAGTCAGAGGCGACAATAGATAACTTGGACATTCCTTATGCTGGTGAGGAAGTAGGTGATATGCCTAATGTACCAGAAGGTGTTGTGATTCAACCTGAAAGTGATGATGAGCCTGTGATCGACATAGGATTAGAGTTAGTTGAAGTTGATGCCTCTCCTAATGGTGAGGAAAGTGACTTCTTAAATGATGAAGACTTCGCATAGTCTTACTAATTAAATAACACAAGGCTCTTGGGGTAACCTGGGAGCCTTATTTTAAAAACAATATGGAAGAGTTAAGATTTTGGCTAAAGGTAGCTACACTAGGTGTACTTTGTATATCAAGTATAGCACTCGTAATTAGGATCATGGTATTCCTAGTTCGACAAACCTGGATTACCTATTACTCACTAAGCTACTACTATTATGGGTAAAAAAGAAAGAACAATTATATCAGAGGGTACCTGTGTATGTACCCGAGAACCTAGAGGTGAGGGAGGGTTAGAAGGATTCGATAGAGATTTACACTATAAGTACCAAGAGATGAGAGATGAAAAGGGTACTTACCATAGGATGTATCACCCTGCCGATATGCCTGGGCAATACTACACCTGCGGTAGTGGGATCTTCAAGCAACACTTCGGAGATCTTAAGCCTGTTGTTAAATTCTGCGCACATAAAAGTCCTCCGGTTAACCCTAATGACCAACTGGCTATGAATGCTATCAGTCTCAAGCACTCTTACTGGGAGATAGGCCAAAGGGTTACCTTTTGGTGCATGGAAGGTCATGAGTCAGGAGATCGAGAGACTATCTTTAGAGCTATGAGTAAAATCTCTAGTGTATGCAATATCTCTTTTCAGGAAGTACTAGTACCTGATGAGGCTGATATCAGGATAGGATTCATCAAGAATGATGGCGCCTGGTCTTACCCAGGTATTCACTCTAAGAGCCCTGATATCCCTTTAAGTGAACCGACACTTAACTTAGGCTGGGTAGACTATGAGACAGCGCTACATGAACTATGTCATGCTATAGGTATGATGCATGAGCACCAGCACTTTGAGTCTGACTTTGAGTGGGATACTGATGTAGTCTACTCTGACATGGAGGCTATGGGTTGGAGTAAAAAGTCTATCGATCACAATATCCTTAGTGTACACAAGAAGGTAGAGGTAGATGCTAGTAAGTATGACTCTAAGTCTATCATGCACTACTGGTTTCCCCCTAGGTGGATCAAGAAGGGTAAGCTACAGAGTGAACCTAACAAGGACCTATCAGAGGGAGACATCAAGCACCTGAAGATGCTGTATCCGTTCAACAATGTAGTTACACTTGAACCTGAGGAAACGGATGGTCAAGGTTATATACCTGAGGATTACACGGCTGTAAAAAGTGCACTAGTTATGCTAATGAGTGAACCTAAAGAAGCTGCAAGGTTAACTGAGAATATGCTAGCCAGTATGGCATTCGAACTAGGTATACACCATGATAATTCTAAAGGTACCAAGAAGGATTTAATTCAGTTAATCTCTCATAAACTTAATACATGATGACCATTGGAGATATAAAGCAAAACGTAAAGGTAGCCGAGTTCCTAGGGTTTCAAAAGGATAAACTAGGCTGGTGTGATGTAGATGAGGTTTTACCTGGTCATGTGATTAAACAGGAATCTGGTAATACCTTTGACTCCTGTGAGCTAAAGTTTCAAAAATCATGGGACTGGTTAATGGTAGCAATTGAGAAATGCTATGATACGGAGCTACCCGCTATTTCAGACAATGATAATATCACAGGAGATATTACTCATGCGCTGGTAGACTGCGACATAGAAGAAGCTTTCAAGCAGGTTCTAATTTTTATTAACGCGATAAACAAGAGTAAGAATGACAAGAATACTTTTGGTGCTATTACTAATATTCGTATTACTTAACGGCTGTAGCACAGAGCGACGAGCTATCAAGAAGCTAGGGGAAATCAAGCAAGAGTTTCCTCAGTTGTTTGAGGAGATTCGAGATACTACCTATGTGGTCTTCATAGATTCGACAGGAATGCTAAGGGACACCATGTCCACAGATTCAGTTGTATTCATAGAGGACTTCCCTGGTAGTACTCCTTGGATAGATACCTTGTATATTGAAGGACCTGAGAGGGTAACTACAAGGCTTATCATCAGAAAGGATACAATCATTAGGTTAGCTGTGCGTATTATTCAGGTACCCGACACTATACCCATCTATATCAAGGTACCTGTAGAGGTTATCAAAGAGAAGATAGTTACAGATACCAAGGTGATTAAGAAGATACCCTTCTGGGCTTACTTCGTAGGATTCTCCTTGTTATTCTCCACGCTAGCCCTGGCCATCAGAAGCTAAGATCTATTACTTCACATGACCCAGGGTAGAGTAGGGGGCTACTCTGGGTTACTTATAAAAATAAAAAATGGTAAACATCAACTTAAGAAATGATCTGCATGTACTTTTTGATATTAGCTCTTACTTCTATAGTCGAAATAGACGTTCAGGCATGTTTAGTATAAGTCAAAGTTATAATGCAGTAGAATCAAGAGAGATAGCTATCATTAAAAACTGCATGGTAACTGAAGTAACAAGTGTATCTGAGTATAGCCACCTGTATGCCACTAGTATGCCCATCACCTCAATATGTAAGAACATCAAGCTCGCTACTACTAGGAATCATATTAAATCCATGGCTAGCTCAGAAGATGAAGTGACTAGAGAATTATCCTATCAATTAGTTGCTAATCTAATACGATCTCATAAGTTAGAGTGGTATGGTAAAACCTCAACTCGTAAATCTAAAAATATAATCTGCAAGTCGCAGAAAGAAACCAACAGGGCTTTCCTCAGGGGATCTCAATTAGCTAACCAAAACAAGAGAAGACATGCACGGTGATGTAGCTACGTTTATAGTATTTAAAATTCGCTCACTTAGACATAAGACTGACATGTTACCTAGAGCTGTAAAGATAGAGAACGGAATAGCTAGGTTTGATCTAGTCTCACAGGATATATCATTTAGCTTTACTAGGTTTAGTCACATTAGGTTCATTCACTTTTACAGAACTAGGAGCCTCTTTACTGACCATGAGTTAAACACTATTGATTTTGCAAGGACTACTAAGACCAAGGAGGCTCGAGAGTCACTAGTCATGTTAGCTCAGGGTATCCACAATAGGTATGTGGAAGTTGGATTAGATGATGTTGTATTTATGAAGTGAGAAAAAAAAAGGAGTACCTCTGGAGTTGTCCAGGAGTACCCCCTTTTGATACGTGGTCATCGTAGCTTTATCTATCTCTTTTCTTTCTAGTACGCTTCTTTCTAGTTGCCCTCCTTCTAGCTTTAGGTTTACTTGTGCTTTTTTTCTTCTTATCCTTATTCCAAAAGTCAGTATTTAAAGTTGAATAAATCTTAGGTACATTGTTAACTATAGGTATAGCCTTTAGAGTTGCTCTAGTAGCTTTAGACTTACCTTTGAATGTACCAGATCTAAGTATATCAGCATCGGGATCAAAATAGAATTTATTAGCTATAGTGTAGATAGACTTAAGTACATCGGTAATAGCTGAGGTAGCCGCAAAAGGAGTACCACCTATTTGTTTAAGAGTATTAGGGTTTGCGTACTGAAAGAAATCAGCCCATGCTCTATTCATATTATTCACAAGTGCATTATAAACCCATGACTTTTCATCATCGTCATCTTCGTCGCCCTTTAGCATAAGCCCTAGAAGCCCAACTCCTCCCAGTACTACTCCAAATGCTAATATTAACTCCATGGTTACGGCTTTTAAGTTAGCTGCATCTACATCACTTAATCTACTTTCTAATCTTTTATCTCCTGTAAATTCCCAGGGAGTTAGAGCGACTAGAGCTTTCCATAAGAATACTATAGATTCTAATCTACCTATAGGTGTACCACTTCTATCTGTAAGATACTTAGGTATTACAATACCAGATATAAGAGCACCTGCTGTCTTGTGCCTACCCTTACGTATTACATTAAGTACCCTATCAGTCTTCTCCTCTTCGTATCTAGTTGCCATTCCTTCAAACATCCATGTCTTAAACTGTACACCAGCTCTACCTTGTACTGTTTTTTTAATCATAACAGGATCATTAAAGTTATAGTTACCATGCACCTTAGCTATTTGGGCATTAACCTCAAGCATTAGATCTGTCCAGTTAGGTTCTTTCCCATATGCAGTATCCCACTTAGCATCCTTACCGAATGCTTCCCATATTTTAGCATCTCCAGTATAGCCTGGTACATAGTCGGATACCTTCTTAGTTAAAAACATAGCGATCATCACAGGAGCCTGATTCATATACTCGGTTCTTTTTTGAATCTGATATAACCCTAAGAATCGCCAATGCTTTCGTTTAGCCTCACTAGATGCTTTGTATAGCTCATCAGATGCATCCTTAGAGAAGTTAAACCTATCCATGATGGATCTAATTTTAACTGCAGTATCGCTTTCAAGTGCAGGACCACCTACTATCTTTGACCAATAGCTAACGTTACCTAGTAGATTCTTAAAGAAACTATGTTGGAACACCATCCCTAGTGCCTTAAAGTAGGTACCTAGCCCGTAAATTCTACCATCTGCCGCTTCAACTATATTAGCAAGCGCCCCAAACGTTACATTAGCTAAACCTGACTGTACATTATATGCCATAGATTTAAGCTGAGTAGTCTGAATTAAACTGTCACCAATTCCTGAAAGATGTACATACCCTCCAATACTAGTAGATCTATCTTGCTCTTCAAATGGATTCTCATTAATGTCATTTGCTTCTAAGCTAGCCTCTATTTTTTCGACTCGTTTCTTCTTAGCTTTCTCCTTACTTGTAAGTAACTTTACGTTTTGTACCATTTGAGGTTTCCTTGCAGGTAACCCATAGTGTACATCCCTAGCATAGTTGATAAATTTAGTAATGTGAGGAAGTCCCTTGATTGCTAACTTCTCACCTTCATTACCTGTCTGCTGATCACCCCTTCCACTAGCTACTATTTCTTTTCTTCTGTGTTGTAGCTCAATACCCATATTAAGAGTATCCTCAGTTCTAGTCTTATGGTGGTAGGTTATTACTTTATTAGCGTACATTTTTATAACTGTACCTATATCCATATTCTTATCTTGAATGACCACCTCTTTAGCTTTACGTTCTAGTTGCATCAGCTCATCTGCGATAGCTCTACCGTCATGTCCATGTCTAGCCATCAAAGGTAAACTACTCTCTATCATTAATAGAGCTGTCTGAAAATTATCAGCATTTAGATATATCTGAGTACCATTACGATCCTTAAAGTTACTAGAGATATACTTGTATACATCTGGGTTAGCAGCAATCCAATCTGATAGTCTAAATCTAAACTCCTGTTGAATTAAGTTATACTCTTGGGTAATATGTAATTGCACTTTAGGTATATGTGCTCCAGTTACAGGATCTCTATCAATGTAGTCCACATCACTATCCCCAGTTGTAATCTTATTAACACCATCGTCATACACGTCTCTAGCTAATGCTATTGTACTCGATAGTGAGATTCCTCTATCCATAGCTTTTGCCCAGTTAGTTTTTTCTATGAACATCAAGTCATTGACTTTCATATTTCTACGCATATCTTCAGGTAGCATGGCATGTAACTCTGATAGAGTGTCCCTAAAATACTCGTATAACTCATAGACATCATCGTGCTTTTCAATCTCTAAATAGTTCTTATCGTACCATCCAGTATCTACCTCTACGCCATTTTCTATACGATATCTCCTAGGTACAACCTGAGTGTACTTTTGCCCCCTAACCTTTATGTATCCTATGGTACCATCAGGTTTAGTTTCCCGAGGCTTATCGTTTTGTATAACTGCATCTGCTGCTATATAAGGTGAATTAGTCTTTACCCATACGTTTAACTCTACATTTTTCTCAGCATCTGACATATCGTCGTTATCCCTGAGTAAATTCCTTATAGAAATGAAATCTTCTTGAAACTCTTCTAGTTGTGCAGCTATCTTATCGTAGTGATACTTAAATAACTTCTCACCTAAGTGTGCTTTAAGCTCTGTGATATGAGCTAACCTATCGGTTTCCGTGAAACTCCTTTTGGTGTACTCTATATTATCTCCAGTTCTAGTTGGGAATAACTTTCGTACATCAAACATTAACTCGTCAGCTCTCTTTTTCTTATATCTTTCATTAGCAGCCGCACTATTTTCGTTAGATAACCAGTAAGCCGCAGATCTTTTTTGCTCATTTATATAAGCATCAGTCCAAGGTAATACTAACCTACCTGTAACTGCACCACTAGCATCCTTTTGCTTCATGATGTCAAAGTCATCTTTACTCTTAGTAGCTATTCTTACTTTCTTTAGTGTACCCTTAGCCTTATTGAATAACTTATCTATCTCCTGCTTAACTTCAAATGACTCTAAGTGTGCAGCATCGTTGGCCCTTTGAATCTCCTTTGATATTGCAGCTATAAGGTCATCATCAATTCTAGATAAGCCCATAAAGTGTGTTTTCTGCCATGAACTATCATGCATGGCAGACTTAATGGCATCTTTAGTTATGGTTATATCCTTATGGTTTTTTTGCACTATCTCAAGTATAAGTAGCTCTGCCTTACCCCATATCTTATTCTCAAGAACTAAAGCATCTCGTTTAATATTTGTAAAATCTTGCACGATAGCCTCTGAATCTTTCTCATCCATGTTAAGTAATACATGGGGTTCTCCTTCTTCAAATGTTCCTACATGGATCATGTACCTTAGCTCATCCAAAGACCTGTTTAACTCGGGTATAGTTATATACTCCTTACCTAACATCTGTCGAATCTCCGTTAGTTGCTCTTGGAATACACCATGGATCTGATCTACCGTTATAGCCTCCTGGAGCTTAGCTATTTTATCACGTAACTGCGTCTCCCTTTTCTCCAGTCTAACTATCTTTAGTTTAGCCTCTAGGGATCCAGTTTGCTTACGTTCTTTTCTAAGATTCGTAATGTTACGTTTGACATTATACAATGACCTCCTGTACCTCTTGATGATATGATCAAACCTATTAGTAACTGGGGCACTATCAGGGTATCTATCGTCATCAGGGTGAGATCTATCGTCATCGTCGTTAACCCTATCATCATCCTCAGGGTATGCTCGATCATCATCATCATTAACCCTTTCGTCATCATCATTAACTCTATCGTCATCATGGTCATCATAAACCCTATCATCTTCTATAGAGTAAAGTACATTTGGTGACTCTTGTTGGACTGCTGGTACAACACTAGTTACTGCCTTATTAGATTTAACCTTAATGTTCTTCTTACCCCTAGAGAATGCCACGTACTTAAGCCTGTGCCAGTTCTCATAGTCAGGGTACTTATGACTAATCATAGTGTCGATGTTATCTTCATCTACAAATACTGTATCATATTCACTACCTTGAGATTTATGTATAGTCCTAGCGTAAGCGTAGTCGTAATCCTTAGATTTAATTAAAGTTTTACCTAGTTTATTCTCTATGCCTTTTGCACTATAGCTAGGAAATTGTGAACGTAAGATTCTCCTAGCCTCTTTTGCATCATTAATCATAACCCCATCGATATAGTAGAAATCTTCTGTAGTCATGTATGCATCCGATGCACTTTGCCATATCCCATATTCCCTGCCGTTATCATTCGGATTAGCAGCATGGAACTTAGCAGCTAACTCTTTAATATGCATTAGTTTAGCCATATCGTACTTCTTAGGGTTAGCTATAACAATCTGACGTTGCACTATGGCACCACTTCTAACAGCTTCTACTGTAACTCTCCACCCTGTACCATCAGATAAGGCTTGAGTCTCCAGTACCTTATACTCACCTGTATTATTGATGTGATACTCTCCTTTATCCCAGTATAAATTCTTATAACCTAGTAGTAAATCTCCAGGTACAATAGCAGGGCTACCTTTAGGTTGCAGCGTTGACCTGATTAACTTATTAAGTTCTCGTACCCTAGCGTTGGTATACGCATAAGCTCTAACTTTGCTATCTAACCCATTCTCATGAGCATCTTTAAATGCCTGCTTTAATTCATCAGTAAACTCTACTGGATCTTTATAGAACTCAATACCCTCTCCAGTTTCTGTGTTAATTCTATCCTCATGAGTAAACTTATCTACCCTTAATATAGGAGTAGTAGTGTCCCCTTTATCCCTCATAGACTCTCTGATCTTTAAGATAACATCAGGTAATGCTGGATTAGTCTTACTGGTTCTTTTTACTTCTGTGAGCTCATGTGTATTTTTATCATTAAACACCTTAGATATCCCATTTTGACCTACAGGTTTAAGTTGTTTATAATCCCCTATAAATATAATTTGAGTATTCCTAGCCTTAGCATGCTTGATTAATTCATTTACTAAAGCGTCGTCTAGCATACTAGCTTCATCTACCACAAGTATTCCTCCTGTTGGCATGCTCTTACTATTCTGTGCTTTAAACTGTATGTTGTTTATATTAACGTGCTCTAATTTAGTATTAGGGGATAGGCCTAGTACGCTAGCTACTGTAATTGACTTTGTATCTGTAGCGTCACTCAATACATCTCTAGCAGCATGGGTAGGTGCAGCTAGTGTATAATCTACTTGCTTGGAATCTAAATACGCTATAGCGCTAGTAATGGTAGTAGTCTTACCTGTACCAGCTCCACCTGAAAGTACAATTACATCAGCATTATCCTTATTTACAAAGTCAGGTAAAGCCTCTAGGAACTTCCCTTGCTCCTTAGTAGGATTAAACTCTACGTCAATCGTAATTCCATCCGAGAACTTATATGATTTTTCCTTACGTGGCTTCTGTTTTACCTTAGGTGTTGAAGCTGTAGGTGTACTATACGGTTGATTAGCAGCTCTATTAGCAGCGTCAATCTCAGCGTCCCTTCGAGCTGCAGTTTGTGTCGCAGCATCTACGTCTACCTTAAACAAGTTGAGTACCTCATCAGTAACCAGCTTAGATACGTCATCGCCCATATTTACGGTGATACCTAAAGCTTTAAATAAGTCAGCCATTAAGCTTATAAACCTATCATAGAAACTAGTATCCCCTTTCCATATGGTCTCACTCATGTACTCCTGGAACTCAGGCTTAGTAGTACTAAGCGTAATAAACTCATGTAGATTATATCCCGCGTACTCAACATTAGCAAAACCCTTAACTCCTTTTCTTACTGTATTGAAACCCTTCTCATCTTTATTCATGTTGGCTTTCATATTCCTCCAGCCTTCTACTCCATGTTTTTGTTCCATTGTAGCATCAAAGAATTGAGCATACCTTTCGATCTTCCTAAGTATCTTAGCCTTAGGTCCCTTTAGCTTACCAGCCATGAATAACTCTATGTCCTCATAAGTAGCTACGTGTACCAGCTCATGCACTATCGTAGTTCTAATGTGACCACTATTACTACTGATACTAACCCTAAACTTATTAGGTCCAATATTTTGAGCCCATCCTCCTGTGCCAGCCTTACCTTCCTCTACAGTCATATCTACCTCGGTACGCTTAGCCATTAGTACCCTATGTAAACCTACTGAGAATTCTCGTAGTCTATCACTAGTACCAGGGTCAGTAATAATCCCTTCTAACATCGCCAGGTGATTACCTGTGTGCATGTTGAATGGATCCCCAGGGACTTTTCTAATACCCATACTAGGTATTCCACCGCCACCTCTGTTATCTATTGGTGTAAATTCACTTGTATCTGAAAAATCAGGCTCAACTATTGGAGTAAAACCTGGAGCATCGTTAGCTACTACTGTAGTTTGAGTGTAATGCTCATTGGCGTTATACTCATTCATACCAAAAGTACCCAGAGTTGGAATCCTATGGTACTTGTTATCCGGCATCTTCTGGAACAAGTGATACTTCTTACCTATTTTCATAGAGATAAAAAGGGGATCACCCATCTTACCATTACTAGCTCTCTTTTTTAATATCTCAGCATCATCCTTTAGCTTAAATGAGTTTACCTCACTCATCGCAGGCTTATCCATCTCCGTAAAGTCTCTGATGTGATCATACGTCGTAGCATAATAAGGGTTATGTTGAAAGAACTGCAGCATAAATGTAGGTGAAAAGACTGAAGAGCTTTGGAGCTGCGAAGTAGTATACGTCGACCTGTCGTCGAACCTACTATTACGCATATGCTGATTAAGACCTAGAGTACTCAGGAAGCTTACAGGTATGTACTTGACAAACTGTACAGCTTGCTGGATACCACCTGATAGAACTGCGTACTTCACTAAGTCCTTAGCCAGCATGTTACCTGTCATGTCAGTACCCTTAATTACACTTGTATCATTGATCAACTCTTGGAATGCTGCATATAGTGTTCGCTCGTCATGATTCTCTGTAGCCGCAGCGTTAAACTTAATTAAACTAGGTGACCCGTCTAAGTTAATCTCAGTAGTTAATCGCTGTATAAGAGGGTTACCAGCTAAAGCTCCTGATGCTTGGATATCTCTAATAATACTAGCAAGAGAGTGCTTCTTAATCTCTGTACTTGGTACCAGTTGCTCACTATCTAACCCCTTGTCAATTAACACAGGAGGCATCAGCTCAGTATAAAAGAGCCTCTTTCTATCAGCTACAGGATTCTTAGAGATACCTGAGTTTTTATGAGTGTACATGTAAGATTTAAGATGGTCGAATAACTCTTGGTAAAACTTTTCTTTTAATACCACAGATGAGCTAAACTTACCAGCCTCATCAGAGATTGCATCGAATACATCTATAAGCTCTTTATTATTGTAGGGTAGGAGAGCACCCATGTCATCGTTTAAGTATAGCTTATCTACCATTCGAAGACTCTCTACTGTAGCATGACCTTTTAGGGTATTAGGTGTAAGGAAGAGTGGTTCAGCTACGCCAGTATCTTTGTCTGTATGCCAACCTACTTGATATTCACCTTGACCTACTGAGTAAGTACCTAATAGCTTTGTGGCATTTCTAATACCTGATGTCTGCTTATTGAGACCATCTATTAAGTATAACCCTGCTACTTGCTCTTTCTTAATCTTAGCCCCCATTACAGACTTAGGTAACCCTTTAGAGTCTAGATTAGTACTAGATTGAACCCCTTGGATAATCTTACCCGCCTGGAGTAAATCATAGAATTTATCCATGATGCTTAACTGTACCAAAGCATAATCAGCTACGTCCTTCCCATTCTTAATGTATTCGAATAAAGCTTTAGGTGACTTGCTATCAGTATACTGATAATAATCTAATATCTCCTCCTGAGTTTTTTCATCAGTAAGCGCTTTAGGATCTGCAGCAAGTGCTAACTTCTTGTATTTTTCAAAGACTATTTCTTTAGCTTGAAACGAAGGGTCTCCATTGTTAGAATCTAAGGAGCCCGTTAAGTTACCCAGCTCCTCTACGAAGTCAAAGATAGCATCCTGAGATATAATATGTACAATAGTAGATTCGTCGAACCCTAAGAGTAACATGATGTTTACTGTGTTCAATATATTAGGGTGAGCATTAATCTTATCCATTAACTGCTCGTTGGCATTATCCACGGCTGCATTCTGGAAAGAAGCAATAGCCTCTGAGATATACTTCTTACCACTAAGTGTCTTGTACACAGCATTACCTTCCTTATCAAGTGTATAACCTAGTGTACCTTTACTTACCTGATCACCAAAACCTATAGGCATAGCCTCAATTGACTCCACTACTATCTCTTTACCCTGAGTGGTAGCATTGAAGATGGCAGTATTAGAAAATATAGCTACCCCAGCTTTCCCTGAGGTACCGAAGATGTACAAGTCTCTCTGATATGAATCGGACATCCCCGTGAACTTTCTAACCGGTTGGTCAAGCTCAGGTAACCCTTCTTGAAACAGCCCTGCTTCCTGTGCTACATTCCTATAAGCTCTTGCGAATCCTCTAATAGCTGGGCTATCAGAACCACCTTCCCATGGGGAATCCTTATGCTTCTTAGTTCTTCGGATAGCTCCCTTTTCAATAAAAGCTAGTCCCCCTACCTCATTTATTTGACTAACTCTTTTATAATCAGGATCACTAGGTTTAAACTTACCTCTTAGGTATTCCTCCCAATGTTTTCTAGCAGTCTCTTCATTCTCAATAGGTGTCTTATTTTCATCAAAAGGTACATCCGCCATATTGGCTACGAAGTTCTTTATGGGTATCTCTCTGTCATCCTCTGACATATCTCTATTAGACCTAGCCTCAGATACATTGGCTGCTAACTCAGGTAGATCTCCAAATCCAAGAGGCTCTGCGATAAGCGACTGTACATCTGCGCTATTCTTCTTCATGACCTGCATGTAGATTTCAATTATCTCATTCTGTAGCTTTTTCTCTTCGTTCTTACCGTCATATAACTTGAGGCTATCTACCTCGAATGAATCCTTATATGAGTTAATCCTATCAGTCATCTCCTTTACCTGCTTGTCGTTGGAGAACGTAGCATTATACTCATGTACTACAGATTTCATGTACGCTGCTACTTGGTAACTAAGACTAGTAGTTTCTCCATATAGCTCTACTACTGTCGTATCACCTTTAGAGTCATCTGTATATCTAGCATCATTAAGCATCTGCAACTCTTCCTGTGAGATATCCCTAAGGTTATCTTTTACTGCCTCTATAAATTCAGCCTGTCTCTCTTTAGAGAGCTTAGCAAATTTACCCGCAGTTTTACCTGTAGTTATAGTAGTCTGGATCTTAGCTAAATTGTCAGCTAGGTTTACCAACTGATCTCTATTGTCCTCATTGAATCGATCCGCATATCCTTTGTCCCCGTAGATAGCATCATGAAGTTCACCTTTCATTATATCTAGCATCTTACGTTGCTCTGCTGAGCCATAAACATGCTGATAGTTTTTCATATAGGTAAAGAGCTTATCTACATCAAAATCAGATCCCATCTGAGCTATGAAGTCTCTAGGTGCAATAATTAAGTCCCCAGAGCTCTTTGGTAAAAACCCTACGACTTCCATGTAGGACATAGAGTTATGACCCTGGGTAGGAATACGGAATCCAAATAACTCTAACAGCTCCTTAGGTATCCTATTAGTATCTAGAAGCCCTGTAGTTTCATCTACGAACTGCATCATGTCAAGAAGTTCTCCATCAGCCTCCTTGAATTTAGCGGGGATCATAACTTGCGCTGGTAATGTTGTAAACTCTCCAGCTTTTAATTCAGCAGCATTAGCCTGCCGAGTTGGATCATTGGTTGACATCCGACGCATCGGTAGTAATTCACCTGTATAATTAGAAGTAAAGATGATTCCCTTCTGCTCTTTCTTAGTAGGCCCTCCCGAGCTTCGTACTTTTTGGAATGGTAAGTCCATTAATGGATCGAATAATGGATCTACTGGTGCTGGTACTTTGCCACCCATCTCAGCGCCACCGAAGCCTGCACCTTCACCTTTAAATTTAAACCCTTCCTCCCCTGGCATGATTGGCATTTTACCATCCTCAGGCTCCATAAGCTCAAACTCACCAGGCTCAGTCTCTTCGAATATGCCAAATCCAGCACCCCAGCCACCACCATCGCCATCGTGATGATCCCAAGCCTCCATATCTTCGTATGGGTTATAACTATCAGTTTGCTTATCAGTAGATACAACTTCGCTAGTAATCATAGACCTAGGGTCAACTTGGCTAGCTTGTCTAGCCTTAAGTATATTTAGGTTCATTACAGCCTTATCTACCAGCAAACCCGCTTTCCCCTTTACTTCATTATGTACTTTAGTGTATATGTCAGCAATAGGGTGTTCTAGTGTATCTGTATTATTTTGTGCAGGTATGAACTTACTCTTTATACCCTGGTTATACTTTGCATACGGCTTATTTACATCCAGCTTACCGTACTTTTGATCTAAGGTTTTATTTAGTGCATCTATAACATCCTTAATACCTTGGGGTACATCAACGTCATATTCTACTCTAAAGTTATTGCCAGTTAGCTCAATGCCTAATTCGTTATATGAACCTGAACCACTAGGGGTAATGGCATCAACTAAGTTGGCTTTAGTTATCCCTACTCTACCTGGATATTTACTATGACTAACCCCAGCTCTCTCAGATTTAACCTTTGGTCCCCTTGGTTGTAATTTATAAGATGCATTACCTACAGTACCACTTTGATTATCAGCATTAGCAGCCCATTTGATATTACTAGAGCTAGGTAGAATCCTATATCTAATTTTACCTCCACCTATTTCTAAGCTAGATTTACCGTCAATTTTTCTTGTAAATGCTGATAAAATATACCCGTCACCTAACTTTTGATTGTTCTCGATGCTAGTAATAATATTCTGAAATACACTTTTTACATCAAGCTCACTATATGCACCCATGACCGAATAGAATCCCATATTTCTAGAGTATATCTCCTCGGGATTATAGCTGATATTATTATCTTTGATCCACTTTTCAATCACTCTCTTGCTAACCTCATAGTCGTAATTTCTATCTAAGAATGATTTAAGAAATTCGAACTCTGGTTTTAGTTTCTCTTTAGTTTCATAAATGTGAGACTTAACATCTTCTATACCTTTTGAGGTGTTATATATATCCATAACCTCCTCATGTGTCATATCTGGCCCATCACTCTTTGTAGATACACCCGGTCTAATCTCTGTAGCTATTTCAGTAAACCATCTCTTTGAAACCTTAGACTTAGTATAAGTAGTATTACCTATAGTAAATTCACGAACTACAGGTTTACCTGTATTCTTATAAGCACGTAGAGCATCCTTATCTGTTACGTCGTATGCTTTTCTATGGGTTCTTTCGAGCCATTTACCATCTCCTAGATTTACATAAGTATAACGACCAGCTTTAAATTTTGTAGGTAAATCATCTACTGTAGCATTATCATAGTCAGGTGTATCTAGCACGTCATCTGCTGTGAGCAACTTACCATCACTTGCCTCTTTAGCCTTCTTGGCTATCTCTGTAATGTGCCGATTAGCCTCACCTCTAGTCTTATACTTAGTACCATCAGGTGTAGTATACTCTACTGTATAACCTGGTAGTATAAGCTTAGACTTAGAGAAAGCCAGTACAGTAGCTAGGTCACCTAGGGTTGTATTCTCAGGTAATTTTATAATTTCTAACTCTTTAGCTGTGAGTAATTTCTTGAGCGACTCTCTTACCTCCCTAAGTAACTGTCGAAGCTTTCCGATAAGACTCTTATGCTTAACCTCATCCAACTTACCTGCAGTTAAAAGACCTAGGAGTTCTACGAGGGCCTCTTCTTGTTGCTCCTCTAACGTATAATGTACCGCAGGGACATGTACCTGTTCATATATTGGAATCTTTCTTTCTCTAAAGTTATTATTAGCTATATCATCATATTGCTCTTTAGTTATTCTCTCAACATTGGTACCATCCTTATCCGCAAAATCAACGCCATAATATCTGTAAATATAATACCCGTTTGCATCTTTATTTACTTTAGCATAAGTATAACCTTTGTAATCTACAACACTTGGCGATACAAAGTCCATAGGGTTTTCACTAATAGAACCTCTAGCTATTTCTTCTCTAACTTTTTTACTAGTAGTGGTAGCAGGTATCTTTATATCATAGTCCTTCTTAATCCTATCGAATACTTCTTTACCCTTACCTGTCTCTAACTCTTTGAGTAGACTAGTATATAACGGGTTTTTATTTACAGGCGAAAGTTCCTGTCGTTCAGCGTCTATTATATTACCCTTAGAATCTTTTAATTTAACCCCTATTTCATAATCACCTACAAACTCTTCAATTGTAAATATCTCATAATCATTCATCTTAGGATCTAGATAGTACACTTCTGATCCTTTCCTAAGCGTGAATCTTTTATTCTTAATAGCTCTAATAATAGGATGACCTAAGATCTCATGTATAGGTGTATCTAACGTAGCATGTGCTAGGTTAACTACAGCTGTCATAGAGCCATCATTAGCCACATCAAGTTTACCCTTATAGTCTAGACTTGAATCATTGACAAACTTTACAGGTATACCTATTCTACTGGACATCCTAGCAGCTATCTCCCTGATAGTCTTCTCACTAGCTACGTAATTATCTTTCGACTGACCAGTATTATTCTGAAATACTGTGTTACTGTCAGGATTATTTGCATTTCTTTCAGCTTCCTCCTTAAGTAGCGCAGCGTATTCTTCTACGGTGATCTTAGATTCCATAACGTCACCATCTATGGTTTCTCTCGAATACATATACCCCTCATGTTCAAAATATTGAGAGCCATCAATATCCTTTTTTAACTTCTTGCCTGACTCCTTAAGTACACTATCAAACTCACCATCCATTACTTCTACCCAACCGTCACCTCGTAGCATATCATCAACATCATATCCATTCTCCAAATCTTTTTTAATCTCCTCTAATGACTTAATAGGGTAGCCATCTTTATTCAGGTTATCATCCTGACTGAATAACTCCCTAGCCCTTTCATCTAAGCTTTTAATACCTGGTATAGCGTTAGCCTCCCTTTGAATCCTCTCAATCTCCTTCTGACCTGCAGCTCCCTCCAGTATCTGAGGCTTAGCGCTAGCGATTGCCTCGAACCCCTCAGCTGTACCCAGTACAAATGACTTACCTGGGAACTTCATCTTTCTAACCTTGTTGTCAACAATGGACATCAAGAGTGACTCCATTTTCTTACCGGATACTGCATCCCAGATAGCTTTCTCAAATACCTTTCTATCTCCAGCTTGCTTAAGTGTTAACCCTAGGACATCATTGAGTGAGTAACCTCGCGATTGAGCCTCCTCGATGACAAGCTCCTGTAACTTACCCATGTCAAACTGATTAGTTCCTTTCTTGAAACCCATTTTCTTAGCGAGCTTATTCCTGTGATAAGCATAAAGATTCTTGTGAGCCTGTACGAACTGATCATTCAAGTCTCCTACTTGATCTAAGATATTTACCCATATCAAGTGAGAGCCTTGAGACCCCATTGTAACCTCTGATTTAGACGGGTCATAAGGGATATCCTGCTGAATCCTAAAGTTCTTACGAGGTAACTCTACTACATTTGTATCATCGAACTTAATCTCACCGATCTCATTGGACTGACTGTACTCTTTTTGTTGAGCATCGCTTAGCTCCTTATAAGCTGCGTTATCTATCTTCTCACCTTTCGCATTCTCCCACTTCCAGATGTTCAACTGCTCGGCAACGTTTCCTACTTTTACACCTGACCCAAAGGCTACTCGATCTATACCTCCTTTCTCCATAGCTACTCGTAACTTATCAATCTCTAGACCCTTAGTAAGCTGAGGAATAAGTGGAAAACTAGAGGACTTAATATAAAACCTCCTATCTACTGAGTACATCCCGTTATTACTAGCATCTATCTTGTTACCTGCATATACAGGTTTCATAGGCTGCATGACTTTCTTAAGAAGATCCTCTGAGAATACCCCTTTAGATGACATAGCAGCATCGAAGTCCTCCTTAGCTAACCTCCCTGTTCTATACATGATAGTCACATGCTCTTGCCAAGTGGTAAACTCTTGAGCATCTGTACCCTCCATTCTTTCATACTCACTTACGTCATTGATCCCTAGCTCCTTATAGTATTCAAGTATGCTAGATTTCACAAACCTATCAGTAAGCATAGCTACTTTATAGTTAGGCATATCATGAGAACCTGCTAGCTCATACCCTGGTGCTACTTCGGCCGCTAATCTTTTACCTATGTTAGAGAAAGTCTGCCGAGCATCGGCCTCATAGTTGTAACCTTCGTCTCTAATACTCAGACCTTTATTAGCTTCAGATTTCTTATAGTATATCGCTGGATCACCCCAGAAGATAGCACTAAAGTTATGCTGAGCTAACATGTTGTTAACCACAAAGTCAGTCGCTGCGTATGCAACTGTAAGATCCTTAGTTGCACCCTTAGGTACTAGTTTTTTAGCAAGAGCTACATAGCCGCTATCTAAAAATTTATAAGATGATACATCTTGATCTGCATAGTTCTTACTAGTTGTCAATGCACCTATACCGAACTTCTTCCACTCTTGTAATTTTACATCTATCTCAGCCTGCAAGTATTCTCTAATCTTATTGTCTATTAACTTTCGAGTAACTGGGTTATCTAATACATCATCTAGTAATTCTCCAGTTTCTGTATCAAATAAATCTTTTATATTATTTAGCTCAGGGAATAATAGAAACATTCGCTTTCCGTCATTATACCCCTTCATGTTCATCTCATCGTGCTTGTGAGATTTCATTCTAGTTACCTCTGATTGAACTAGGGATTTAACTACTAGCTCTAATGTCTCATCTGACACGTTACCATCAGTATCTATACTTACCATCTCAGATACAGCATCGATCGCCATAACTTTAGATTTATCCGAAGTAGTTGAGTAGAAGTACGTGGCTAACTTCATCACTCTATCGTGTAGTGATCCATCTTCTGCCTTGTAGTCTACCTTCATGTACTCCCTAGCTCTACCGAAGAATGCTCCTAGCTTAGTTACCTCATGCTCCTTCTTAGTCTTTTTAGACAAGTTACCTTCGGTTAAATTCTTAGAGTTCTTTTGCTTAAGTGGAGCAAGACTTAGGTAGGTCATATTAAACAAGTCTCTACTCTTAGTACTACCTAGTACATCTATCCAACTAGCATGACTAGCATATGCTGTACCAGTTAGAGCATCTATTAGGTTTGTATTTTTAATCTCCCAGAACCTATTAGATAGGAAAGTATTATTAGTGTACCCTTGAATAGTCTTATCCCCAGCCCTGAAAGAACCTGAGAACTTATGTGATAGATTCCTAGCTTCCTTGCTTGCCAATCTATTAAATGCAGGATCGTTGAGTAACCTGTTGTTATCCACGATGTTAGCCGCAGCATCAGGATCCGAAGCTATTTGTAATTTCTGCTTAATAATTTTAAAGATCCCTCCAGTAGAAAACTGACTAGCAAAAGCTACTGTCTGTCTACCTGTGTTATAAGTACCATCCTTAATATCCTGAGCTATTCCATCGTTAATTGTAATACCTACACTAGCTAAGAGAGCCTTTACGTCATCCGCAGTAGCCTCTCGATTAAGCTCTAGTGAGTCAATCTCATCTATAATCTCATTCACCTTGTCAATGTTATAAGTCTCTATACCATTGTCGAAGTTGAGTAACCCTGTGAGTTTTATGTTGTTGACCCAAGACTTAGTTACGTGATTTACAATTGAATTGTAGTTGTCATCCATAAGCCTCATGGTATAACCTGAGTTACCGTCACCATGAAGTATAAACCTCATACGTACAGAGTGCTTAGTCATTGCTGTAACAAACTCATTTCTAATCTGCTGAGGAGCTGCCCCTAGTTCTTGGATCAAACCTTGTACCCATGGGTGCCTGTCTTTGAACTCCTCTAGTATGGCAATCATCTCAGCGTAATCAGGTCGACCGTCAGCTAACCATGCACTTAGATTGTTAAATACCTCATCGAATGATTCAAATTTAGCTTCACCTATAAAGTTTTTATTTTGTACATATATATCTTCGGATACAGAGTTACCATCAGCGTCAAATGTATTCTTAGTTACTCTTCTAACTGAAGGTACATAAGAGAAAAATATCTTAAGATCTGACGATATGGTATCCTTACCTGATAACATTAGAGATGCCTCATCAGCAAATGAAGTTTTATTAGACTGACTCTCTTCCTCTAGGATTTCTATTTCTTCGTTAGAGGTAACCACCTTAAGTCCAGATCTACCCGATAGGTATTCTTTAGTCAACTTACCTACTTCACCCCAGTTATCTACTACAGCTTGGTGAGACTTTATAGTAGCTTGTATAAATGCCAGACGATTAGGGTCAGCTAAAGTTTTCTTAGATGTAAGTCCTCTTTTGTATACTTCTAATCTAGCATTAACGCTAGCTAACACTTCGTCATATATAGCCTTCTCAGCCAACCTACCTAGCCCATTTTGCTTAAACGTAGCTCTAGCTATCTTCTCGGCAAGGGTCGACACTAGGTCATCCTGTTGAATAGCCTTTAGTCCCTCAATTAATATAAGAGGTGACTTGTCCATGTAAGGAGTAATAATGCTTTGATTCTTAACGAAAAACTCCTCCATTTCCATGTCTATCAAATCCACCTCATCTTCCACTTCCTCTTCTGTAGACTTCCCATCTTCTTTAACCTTTACTTCTTCTGTACCCTTAGGTTCAGCAGGCTTACCTACAAAACTAGTGTCGAACTCAAGTTTAGCCTGGATGGTATAGATATAGTTAGGATCTTCCTCCGTACCTATATTCTGACCCATTACATCAGTATTAAAGTTATCAGCGATATAACTGGTATAGCCACCTTCATGTGTAACTACAGAGATGGAACCATTCGCATTCTTAGAGGCCATAGGTATAGGCTTCTTAATAGTTAAGTGAACTGTATCAGCATTATGATACACTTGTCTTAGGTGCGCCTCTAGGTCTGCATATAACGTAGCAATTTTCTCAGGGTTGGTCTTATTAGTAATCTTATTGTTACCTCGCTTACCTGCAGATCCCCTTCCTGTAGCCCACACTAATCCAGCATCATCATCACTATATTTTTCAATACTAATCGCTCGGTACTCAGCATGTAAACCATAAGCCATTCGCTCCAGGTTAGATGTATAAGTATGACCTTCTCTCTCATTAAGTTTAGCTGTATCAGGTACATTTACTACGTTAGTGAATAACTGCACATACCGCTTGAATCCATTGAAAGTCGTCAAGTCAATACCTAACTTCTTCGCTTGAACTGCAAGCTCATTGTCCTTATCAGCAGCCATATAAATCTTAAGTGCCTCTAGTATTGACTGCACAGCTCTGTCTTCTAAGGTATTAGGTACAATAGGAATAGCTAAAAGCTTACCCTTGTTAACTTCTACCATGGAGTAAGTAATACCATTCTTCTCAGAAGTCATACTAGTGTTAATAACCTTAGCTCTTTCAGCCTCAGTAGCTCCACGTAGATCCTCTCTTTGAATTACAATTTTACCTGTAGGTATACCTTGAGATACTGGCACTCTTTTATCTACTCTAAATAAAAACCCATTAGACCTATCAGTAATTTTAGTTTTTATCCCTGCAGGCCCTGCTGCTATAATAGCCTTTCGAATCATCTTCAACCTAGCCTTATCTTGCTTTATATTACCTGTTAGATTCTCAGACTTAATCCAATCTTCTACATGGATATAAGCCACCTCATTTCCATTAGAGTCTATCGCTACAATAGGTACTGATGCTTCATACTCCGCACTATTCTTATCCGTTAGACCTAAAGCTCCCCAAGTAGTTTCTTCTTTAGTATTAGACTTAGGGTCATAAACTGGCATGTCAGGGTCTTCCTTAACTACTAGGGTCAACTTAGTACCTACATTAAACTTCTTGAAATCAAGTATATCCTTATTGGGTAAATTCTCATTAAGCCCATCACTAATATCTTTTCTCTTTAAGGTAAGTGTTAGTTTATCTAAGAATTGATCGTAAGCTCTAGCAAGATATGCCAAGAGGTTATTACCTGTCTGACTTCTACCATAGTCGTACCCTAGTATATCGTTAGGTACCTCTCCACTATCCTCAGCTAAAATAGAGTTCATCTTCTTACCCATAGCTAAGGCTTCCCTCTCAGTAACCTTAGTAAACTGGTCTTGACCTAGAGTATCATCCACTTGCTTTTCAGACTTAAGTGTAGCTGCCTCTGATCTAGTGATAGCCTCTTTGCTTTCTATAATAGTCTTAATCTCTGTGGTAAACTGCTCCATTACCTGAGCCTCTAGCTCTGTAGGTTGAAACTCAGGTTTCATTGATCTTTCCGCTAAGTCATAGAGTATTGCAAACTCCATGTGCTTCGTCTTCATACCTGAGGCTAGTGCCTCTTCATAGGGACTCATGCCGTACTTGTTAACTGGCGCTCGGTCTTCTCGGGCTGCAAGGATCAACTCATTATAGTGATCCACGATTTTCATGATTAACTCCTCTTGAGTTTGAGCATGGATAATTATTCCATTGTGAGAGTTTTCATAATATGGATCATCGTATATCACAGTAGCACTACTAGGTATAGCTTCAGATGCTTGAACCTGTGTAATGGCAGTTATTCTCTCTTCATTAAGCTTAGCTACTATAGCCTCAGTATCCTGAGTAGGTGCAGATTGAGCTACTGGTGCAGTTGTATCTTGAGCTCGTAACTCACGTAGCTCTTCTTGGTACTTGGGGAGTTGCTTCTTATTGTAAGCAACCCTGTCTTCCTCCTTGAGAGTTTCTATTCTATACTTAGACTCTGATATATTAATTTCAGTATCCTTGATTCTAGTACTAAGCGGTAAGCTATTCCATTCTACCAGCTCCTTTAGATATTCTAGCTCCCTATCTACTCTCAGTTGGAGCCTTGCATTCTCTGCGCTATTTGTATTAGCCTTAAGATCATTGATATACATATCCCTTATCGCAATAGAGTGCATTATCCTGGCTTTAGAGTTAGCAGTTGCGTTAGCAGGTATGTCAGCCACAGTAAACGTAAGATACTCAGAGGCATCTTTTGTAGTTGACTTAGCAGCTGATTTAGCAGGTACAAGAGTAACTATCATTCTAGTCTTAGTAAGCCTAGTAGTTACCTTGCCAGTTTGCTCTAGGTACTTAACTGCAGCCTCTATTAAGAACCTAGAGTCACCTGTCTGTTTGGCTAAACCATGAGTACTTATCTCTTGCTTCTTGTGATTACTTAATAGATCTAGTATAGCCTTTTGTCTTTCATGCACAGGATTAACTTCGGGTGTTTTCTTATTAGTTGTACTTGAATCCGAAGTACCTTGTGAACCCTGATTGCTTCCCCCAGTATTAACTGTAGAGTTACCTGGAGAGTTACCTGGAGAGTTACCTGTGGTACCTGGAGGATTATTATTTTTTCCCTGAGGCGAAGCCGAAGTAGGAGCCGCTGAACCTGGTGAGGCTGGCTTAGCCTTGGCAGCTTTCGTAGCAGCCTGCTGAGCCTGCGCAGCTTTTTGCTTAGCTTTAATTTCCTCAGCTACTTTTTTAGAATTAGCTAGAGCCTCATCTTTAGTTTTCTTAGGGGCTTTCTTATCTTCAATCTCTGCGATTCTATCTCTCATTAGTTGATCGACAGATTTACTCTTTGTCATAAACCCTCTTCTACTCTCAATGACATCCTCTATGGTATCCATACTCTTGAACATATCAAAAGCCATGGCATCCTCTTGTTGCTTTCTATACTTAGGGTCTGACTTAACTTTAATCTTAGCCTGATAGAACTTATCAAAAGCTTCGAATGATGCTATATCTCCAGCTACCTTAGCTAACTCTCCAGGTTTATAGTTACGTACGAATCCAGTATCTTTTTCATCTATACCCTTGCGTAGCTCAGTACGTGCCTCTTTAGCAGCTTTTAGCTTATCTAATAGTTGAGGGAGAGTAATATTTTCTATTTCATTTAGTCTTTCTGCCGCAGCTTTATTTATAGATCCATCTTCATTTTTAAACCTTGGATCAGCCTTAGCTTCTTTTATCATCTCAGTATAGGCATCCACCTCATGCTGTATTCCAGTTACCATGTCTATTGCTGCCATGGCCTTCTTAGCACCAGTACCTAATCCACCTGTTAGTTTATCTTGTTCCGCTTGAAGTTCCCCTTGCCTCTTCTTTGAATTCTTTATTTTATTCTGATTAAAGATAGCATTAACGTGATCATTATATAAGTTCTGTACAAACCTAGAGTCTTCCTTACCTGTACCGTAGTGATCAGTAAGTTCCTTCTTCTTAGCGATCATACTTTCTATCACCTCTTTTCTGTCCTGTAAGAATTCCCGAGGGGATACCTCTTTACCTAAGATAGTCTTCGTACCCAATGATGCTAACTCAGCATCAGATCTACGTAGGTTTTTTTCTAGGCTATCTAATAAGTGACCCTCAGTTCCATTAACAAAAGCCTCACTAATAGTGTCAGTAAACATCTTATCATCTAAGATTTCACCCTTAGTACCATCGTTATTTAAAAGTGCATCATATTGTGCTTTAATATTCTCTTGGGCTTTTTTCTGTGCTGCCTTTTTAGCATTTACTAACCTTACGTATTCTCTGTGCTCTTTACTCTTTATCCAATATGCAGCATCGGTTCCTTTGCTTATTAGATCACCTCCACCTTGGAATATACCTCCACCAAAAGCACCTCCCTCTATGGCATCTTGGAATCCTTGCTCACCCATAAGATGACTTACAGATTTCTTTTTACCTCCACCAGTAAAAAAATCATGTTGACCTACTGCTTTTTCAGATACAATAAATTGATAACCCTCTTCCATCATCTCAGTAGCTATGTTAGCCGACATAGTCCCTAAATAGTTAATTCCTTTTTTAGCAAACGAATCCCCAGATAACCCTTTAAATACTAAGGCGTGCTGAAGTGCATCTACTAGTACTAACCCCATGTTAGCTGTCATAGCCTCTTTGGCATCTTCAGAAGATAACCTTACAGCTTCCTCTCTAGATTTACCTTGCTTAAGATAGTGAGCTAGTGCAGCCTGTTGAGTTTGGTGACCTTCCATGGTAGCCTCTAGTATTCTGGAAGATGTAGCTGATATAATAGCTCTACCCCCTATGTTAGCTTTTGAGCCAACTTGTAATAATGACTCTGCGAACTTAGCATACCTTGCAGCTACTCCTAGTCTTGCAACACCAGCTAGTATAGCCGGTGTAGCTAACCCATCTGTTGCAAACGATACCGCCATCATAGCCAAAGTAGGTCCCAATTGTTCTACATTCTTAGCCCACCATTCCCCATTAGTAACATTCCAGTCCCCCATGGCTTCATGATTAATATGCACAGGTGCAAACTCCTGAGCATTCTCCATCATCCGATCTCTCGCTACTATATAAGTACTCTTAAATCCATCCTGTGTTCCTTGCCAATCTTCTACGGCTTCATGTAAGTAACCTGGCGTAGCTACTAGCTCAGCTACAGCTCCAGCCCCAGCTTTATATATTGAGTTGAAAATAGCTCTAGCGTTACCTTGCTCTAACGCCTGAGTAACCTCTATGTCTTGACCAGGGAATAACTCTCCCTCATACTTTGACTTCTTAATAGCTGCTGATACTTGTGCTGAAGCCATAGACCCATCAGATCCTGCTTTACCCATAACTCCTTGCTCAGCATACTTAGCATCCTCTATACTTTTTTCTGTAGCGGCATCTAAGTTTAGACCCTCCAACGGTGCTATATCTAGATTACGATTCCTAGATCTCTTTTTCTTCTTCTTAGGATCAGTAGGTGGATCTGTAGGATCTGGGTCAGTTTGGGTTTCCCCTAGTGTACTAGGATCAAGTGTTTCATTATTACCACCTGGAGTTGCGAACTCTTCTCCTTCTTGGTTTTCACCTTCTATTAAATCTTTAGCCATCTGATGTATGTTTATTTTATCTATTTAGTTAACTATTATATTACTTCTTTTCTTTTTTCTTGTACCTTTTAGTAATAGGCTCTATGTGGATATGGCTATTACTACCATCCTCATACCTTTTATTCTTCTGCTCCCATACAGCTCTGTAACCTCTAGCTCTCAAGAATGACTCACCAGCTTCACTTTCAACCCATTCACCAAACGCTCTACCCTCTGGAGTCCAACCTCGTACATCTACAGCTTCCCCTACTTCGTGCCATGAATTCTCTTTATGGTTAGTTGTACCACCAGACCCAAATAAACTGTCAGTTGTACTAGTAATTACAGTACCTGGTGTATTAAATTGTTCAGGTAAATCTTGCAATACTGCATTCATCCCTACACTCAATGTACCTTTAGGTGCACCATCCCCACTACCAGTTGATGTGTCGGCCTTGTAAGTAAACTTCATCTCTCTAAGGGAGTTAGGGCTTCTTTCCTGCAGTTTAACTTTAAAATTAATCATGGCTTGATCAAGACCCTTTTGACTATGACCAGGGTATACCTTTCCTTTATTCTTAAGGTAATATCTAGCTCCCGTAGTACCTTCATGGTGATCTAAGTATATTAACTCTTGGTCACTTAAATTATACCCGTTAGCTTTAGCAAGAGCTCTTAATCCGTCAGTACCCTTCTTACCTCTTACGTTTTGCTTGTACCTATTAGTAAGTACTGTCTGGTATGATTTCTGAGCCTCTATATCAGCGTCGTATTCCATTCGAGTTAACTCAGGTAAACCTTGCTGTCTTCGTATCGCATTAATCTCATCTCCTCTTATACTCCAGATATGCTGGTAAATTCCAGTAGCTGTACTATTGACATCATCTGGAATAGTCTGAGGATTACCCATAAGTTCTGTTGCTGAAATTACGTCATCTAGAGTAGAGTTACCTGAGTTAGTAAAGGAGTAAAATTGATTCTCCCCTTGCTTAGCTTTCATATCAGCTAAGAAGTCTCCTACGTCAACTGGATTAATAAATGTCTTAATTAACTCTGTATTATTTTCAGCATCCTTGTACATTACCTTTACATTTGTTGTACCTGTACTTGAATCATTAAAAGCCTCTACGACTACAGCTTTACTATCTAACTCTCCAGGTTGAAATACCCCAGGGAACCTATAGCCATCTGTCCTTTTGGCTACATCTGTGTTATAGCTAGCAGCTAATTTAGCCTCAGCCTCATAGTCCTCACTACCTGTATTTTTAAATGCAGCACTATATCTTGCGTCATTTACTACATCTATATCCAAGAGTACTGTTTTTTCACTTACCTTTTTATCTAACTTGTCATATAATACATATCTACCCATAGTCTTATGTCTACCTGCAAATCCGTCGAATACTACACCATCTAACTCTAACTCTAACCCTTTGATATCCTCTTTAGTTAATAGCTTACCGTTAGTATCTACAGGCTTATATTTGTCTATTACTTTATCTCCTTCTCTGGCTAGTTGATCCCTAAGTGCAGTTACATCTTGGTCACCCGTCTTATCGTCATCTGATCTAAATAGGCTTACCTTACCTACTCTAGTAATAGGGTTATATAGAGCATCAGTTAACTTAGTCTTATCCGTTAGAAACACGTCTGCGTATTTATCATCATAACTAGATATAAACTCTTCTTCGGACCCTATCAATAGCTTATTACGGTACTTGTCAAAACTCTTATTGTACTTTCTAGCTAGTTTACGTAGATCATGTCCAGATAGCGCATCATATGACTTGTCATCTGTAATTAACCTCCAGTCATCACTCATGTTAGTTCCATCATCGCTAACCCAATCTCCGTCCTCATCTAAGTTTTCAGGATATGCTACCCTAAGTTCATCATGAATCTTTGCCATAGATTTATCGTGCCTCTCCTTAGTTTTCATAGTAGTTATATAATTCCTACCAGCAGCTCTAGCCTCATCAGTTCTATCTACTCCATGCTTATCTATGAATTTAGCACTAGGGTCATTCAATGACTTATAGTCTATTCTTGTTTGACCATTGGCATCAGTTGTAACTACTGAGCCATCTGCTTCTGTATCTATGACTTTTAGTGAGCTATATTTACCCTCTGTCAGGTATGCTGGTATATTACCGTCGTATTCAGCCGCAAGATTCTTAAGTTCTTCAGTTACATCCTGATCCCCTGACATAACTCTGAGGTTAGGTTTATTCAATATATCTTCATTTAACTTATGGGCACCGTAATCATCCGCATCATTTATTGCCTGTACATTTACAGTATTATTGAAGTTCATCGTAGAGTACTTACCTAATTCACCCAGTTGAGCTTTTACTGCTATATAATTTACCTCATCATCTTTAACTGTTCGCTCTCTAGTATTTGCATACTTGCCAGCCTCAGGGTCATCTGATGTTCGATATACAGCTATACCATCCGTAGGTGTCTCAAAAAAACCTGCTTGGTCTATACCTTCCGTTAGACCAGCATATTTAGATGTACCGTTAGGATTATACTTTATGGTACCTCTACTGTGATCAATTATATTCCCATTTTTAGTCTTTGTTTTATTCTCCTTAGTTAACGCATCGCTTTCTTTTTTATTCTCATCAGCTATCTCATTTGCCCTCTTGGTTTCTAGATTTTCCTTGAGGTTCTTAGCTTCTTTTACAATATAGACTAGCTTACCATCACTACCAGGTACAGGCTTACCGCCTTTAGCTTCATGCTCACTTATCATCTGGCTTACATAGGATTCCACAGTACCTGACTTTAAGATCTCTCGCTTAAGTCTAGCATTACCTTCGATAGCTTCATTAAGTTGAGCTCTCATTGCATCAGGACTCATCGAATACTCGTAGTTACCTTGACCCATATACCCAGCACCCATAGATTGAAACTCGGTCATAGCTTGAGTACTAGTAAATGACTCACCCATTTTAGCTGTAGCTCCCATTAAGTCAAACTTTCTATACTGAGGGTCTCTTATAATATCCTCCATCATTTTCTCTATGTCTTTCTCAGAGCTTATAGACCCGTCAGCCTTGGCATTAGCTGCTAGTGCAGGGTCACTTAGTATATCTAGCTTTTCCATGAGCATCTCATTATCATACTCTTTATTTTTAGCCATCTCTTTAATTTGAGCTATTAGGTTTTCTCGTTTGAGAATCCCTGTAATCTTAGGGTCAGTCAGAAACTCCTGTTGTATCCTATAAATCTCCTTCTGAGCTTCACCTACTGGCAACTGAGCTGCTACATTAAGTGCCTCCCTGGTCTCAGCTAGGTACCCATCTACATAAGGTCTATCAATACCTACTGAACCTGTGATACCTGCAAGGGCACCAGCTACTCCTGCTTGCTCAGCATTCAACATCCTCCTAGTCTTCATCAGATCTTGCTCCTTCATGTACTCGTGCTTCTCCAACCTCATACTCAAGTCTTGCTCCTGAATATCCAACTGATCTTTACTAATCTCCAATTGTTCTCGCTGGATACCTACTTGTTGCTGTCCTTGAAATGTAGCTGACCCCTGAGCCATCCCTTGGAATACACTTCCGAACTCCAGGGGAGCTGATGGGTTACTAGCAGCAGCAGCGCCCGTATCGAGTGCTGCTGGTTGAGCGAGTATATCTTGTTTCGTAATCGCCATATTATTTTTTAGATTTTTTATTACATTGAATACATATTCCACCCAATACGTGTTGGGCTAACATGAATATCATAAATGCTGTAAAGAATGTCATCATATCTTAACTACGTATATTCAAATTGACCTGTAGCTGGGTTAAATACATACCTTCCAGTTGATGGTAAGCTATAACCACTACTATACGGCCCATATCCATTTGAAGCTGTATTGTTATTCTGGTTCTGATTATTATTATTCTGATTCCACGCGTTGTATATCCCAGATCCCATTTGACCTAATGTAGAAGCACCCGCAGCTAAATCACCTGCAGCAGCCACTTGTATACCTGCGGCACTCATCCTACCTTGGTCTACGTTGAACATACCTGCATTATAAGCCCCTCTATTCTGGAAGTTACTTGCTAGATTCTGGTTATTCAAGGTACTCAAGCCGTTTAAGTGGTTAACTCCTGCTCTAGCTATCTCATCACCCTTAGCATTAGAGTTATTTCTCATGTTATTCATCTGGTTAGCCAGGTTGCTAGCATCTCTACTCTGTACACCCATTAGAGCTGCAGTCTTCTGATTTGCTAAGCCCACCCCTTGCATACCTTGTTGATTCATCAGACCACTCATGGCATCTGTTTGCTTACCATACATCTCCGACATGTTAGCCATAGTGTTACCATAGTTACCTGAGTATTTCATGGCGCTATTAGTCATACCCCTAAGTGGCGTCTGCAACTGTCGCAACTGAAAGTTCTTTAGGTGCTGAGGAATACTATCTTGCATTGCCCCTACACTCGTATATACCTGAGATAAATCTTCTCTATTCTCATACGGATTTTTACTCAACGCATTCATAGCTGATAACCCTGAAGCCATATTTAGATTCTGACTATTCTGAGCATGATTGGCAGCTATCTCATCACTAGTCTGATTGTAGTTATCCTCTATTCTAGTCTGCTGACCATCCATTATTCCATTGGCAGTCTTCCCAGCTTTCTTCTTAGCAAAGTAGTTTACACCGTGACCTATTAGATCACCTGCAAAGTTAATGGCAGCTGATATTGGGTCAGCTCCACCGCTTTGATACTTAGGTACTTGACCTCCTTGTCGAAACTGCATAGCTCCCCCACCTCCCATGTTACCAAGTCCAGTAGTTCCCATAGAGTAGACACCGTAAGGATCCATCTGGTCCATCATGGCGTTGTCACGCTTGGAGTAACCCATAGCTTGCTCACCGTACATCTTATTCATGAAGGCACTAGTGTTACCTGTGAATCCTCCGAACTGAAACTTCTCAGGTCCTGTATTACCCTTGGCTCCCTCGGCTATTGCCTGGAGCGTCATAGTATAAGGCATCCTAGAAGATAGGTTTTCCTCCTTAGTCTTAGTGGCGAATGCATCGTCTTCTCTGTCAGTAAGCTTGAATTTACTCTTGATCCTCTTAGCTATCTGAGCAGGTACTAGCTTCTTAGCTTTCCCAAATATATCTCCGAAGAGTAACTCCTTAGGCTCTGCAGGCATGTCGTCTAACTCATCATAAGCTACCTGAGAGTAACCCAAACTTATAGCGTTAGCCATAGCCTGAGAGATACTCGTAGACTTATCGTTACTAGCCACGTATGTACCTTCTTTCAATACGTCAGTTACCTGAGAGTCCTTCATGTGCTTGTGGAGCTTTTTAGCTTTCACTTTAACAATTGAACCGTCAGGTAGCATGATCATCTCCCCCTTCTCTGTTTGTACTTCGACCTCCTTAGGTGCTTCCTCTTGACCTACCATTCCACCCATCTGGTACTTCTTGATCTTAGTTTTTTTTGATTTATTCTTCATCTCTTTAGTTAATCTTTTAGCATTCCTGTCTACTACACCTGTAGGTTTAGCCCTATCTTTTTTATACTGTTGGTAATCCGAGTATTCTGTAAATCTCTGGAATTCTTGGTCATTCTTTTCATTACCCTTAGGTGTTCTAGGTTTACCTCTTTGAGAGTTTACATGGTCATAATCTATCTGTCGCTTACGCTTGATTTCATCTAGGACCTTCTGTGATTCTGACTTGTCCATGTTTTCTATGTTAACTGCTAATTCATTCGCATTATATTCTTCACTATAGCTGGTAGCTAGTTTTTTAAATACAGGATCATCTAGTAAAGGTGTATAGTCTTCTTTGATAGTACTACTAGGTCTAACTCCTAATCCTTCAAAGTAACTATCACCAATTAGATTAATTGCACTTACATCTTTAGCTGAATATTTTTTCTTAGATGATCCTATCGATCCCTCCATCTTAAAGGGTGTCTCAACAACCATAGATGCACCAGGAAAAGTGTGAGCTCCACTATTGGGTGCCATTAACTTAGGCTTACCATTATCAGGTATACCGATGATAGGCCTAGAGGTATTAGACATGTCTATGTTATTACCTGGGATAGAGATATGCTCACTATTACCATATGGTGAATTATCGGAATACCCTCTCAGCGCCATGTCCGTCATCGGATCTTCACCCCTCATAGGTCTACCAATCTCACCACCCATTTGAGCCATAGCTACCCCTGGGTCACCCGGTTGTTCATTAGATACAATCTCATTAAGAAGCTTGCGTAAGTTTTGCTTTTTATCTTCATTAGTCTTACCCTTAGATATACCCATGAGTTCCTTGAAGCCGGACATGTTATCTTTATTTAAGTTATTATTTGAGTTGATATACTTAAATACCTTATCTATATCATCACTACTTAAGTCCTCTTCCATTTTACCTATTCCTATATCCTCTAACAACTTTCTTGATGAAAGTACCCTAGCTCTTACTTCATTAGGTTTCGATAAGTATTTACCTGTAGCACCAGAAGGTCTATTTATGAGCTCATTAATTCTCTTAATCTCTCCTTCTGGTATATCACGTCCCCCTTGATCGGATTTATGAGTAACCTCATGGGTAATGGTTGCTCGATTTCCATCGTTTGCACTAAGATTTAATTGCTTGTTATTATAATTGTAAGAACCTCTAGCTTTCCCACCATCCCCCCATGCTATCTCTGGTGATACGTTAACTGTGCTAGGTGCATTTAAGTTATTTATAAACCCATTAGCAACATCCTTTGGGGAATCCGTAAACTCAGCTAACTTCTTTTGAGTCCTGCGATCACCAAAGAAAGATGTCAACCTCTTAGAATCATCTGCCGCAAACTGAGTTAAATCTTCATCTGTAAGTGTATTGTCTTTTTTGGATATAATCGAGTAATTACCATTTACAGCACCACCCATCTGATACGGAGCTGCACCAAATCCTCTGTTAGGATTCACAGTTGCCTGAGCTAGATTAAGTTTCTGGATACCTGGGTTATTCTGCATGTCGGCTAAGCCTGACATAGCGGAGATCATCTGACCTTGCTGAATACCCTGGTTAACCTGATTGGTTAGTTGACCCTGATCTATCTGAATATTACCTAAGTCAATATTCATCTGATCGATACTATCCAGCGCTGATAAGTCGAAAGACCCAGTACCTCCCCAGCCTCCATACTGATACTTGGATGTAAGTGAAGGGTTACCTTTTTTCTTCTTGAGTTTCTTCTTTTTCTTATGCTTCATGTCGAGTTTATTTATAGTCTACCGAGTATAGCTGGTTAGAACCATAAAGTTACTTGTAAATAACTCAGCAGAATAGTGTTATTGAATTGATATACTAAAAATATACTAGCGTACAATATTGTCTACTAGCGTCTTATTTGACCTCACGAGCATGCGCATCCTTTTGATTGACGCATCATCCAGAGTGTATCTATAAGTGAAATACCTGTCGAGTAATTTCCTGTTTTCAAACTGTTGCTTATTGACTATGCTGTAGTCTACATTGGCAGCATTGATGACATCCAGGCCTGTGTCACACTCCTTGCATTCCGCGATCGTAAGCGGTACGTTAGCATTGGCATAATCGAAGATCTCATTGATCCTCCACTCTTTGTGTTGTCGCACAGCTCTGACGTCACTCCAGGCATCGCTTACTTTTATACTTATATCCTCATCCGTATCATCTTCTTGGGTAATAGGTATTATATTAAGTATACTTGTGGATTGCACCGTAGTTCTGATAGTCAAGTTGGTAAACGTCGAGTTACGATCGAGTAGGGGGTTAGCCCCTAGGATATCCATTTGACTATCCAACATGGTCGACTTATACATCATCGCGATCATTCCCTCTGTCTTAGCGGTGAACTCCAGTATAAACGGGAAGTACTCACCGTAGAAAGTCTGGTACCCTAGGTCAGCATTGTCTACGTTGTGGATCCACATTTCATTCTTATCTGTAACTGTCCACATTCTATTGCGATCCCATAGGTAGAACTTAGGAATATAAGAGTGAAAACTAATCCATTGATTCGTCAGGACATCTAGAGATATCGTAAATGACCCGCAGGTCTCTGTGTCATTCTTGGTAATCAAGAGTCGACCGTGTCTGTAGTCTACCCCAAAGGAATAGAAAGATCCATCACTAGATTTCTCGTCATCACAGCACGAAGAGCCCCTACAGAACCCTATGTTCTCCTTGAAGAAGTTATGCATGCCACCTCCTGATACTGGAGTAGCCTGACCGCCCTGAAACTTGAAGATAATCTTAGCCTCTCGGTCTACAAAGAAATACCCATAAGCTGTTGATATAGAGGCATTTGGATCTCGTAACCCTAGGAATCCTTCAGGTACACCACTCATATATTTCTGAGGATCAGCTAAGAGATTTCCTCTGCCCAATAGCGCCACTCGTTCCCCTAGAGGTACTGAGTTATTACTGTATTGAAGTAAGAATATCCCGTCAGTTGTATGGGCATAGAATTTACCTGACTCAATAAAGAGTTTAGACAAGCTTCCTGAGTTAGCAGGAATAGCCAAGTAATCATTAGCCTCGAAGTTCTGATAGGCATCATATGGACTATCAGTCATTTGCTTATTGGAATAGTAGATCTCATTAGTCGTAAACTTACTTCCACACTTACTATCCTTGCATACACAAGTGTTATATGGATCGGGTAGACCTAGATGAATATTCTTGTCATTTATAATCGAGTAGTCATAGTTGTACTTCTTGTAGTTATCCTCCCATTGATAGACCTCTTCATTTAAGTTTCCTCCACGCCTGTCAGGTTCACACTCAGGTAACCCTAAGAGTCTCCTCACATTCTTAGGTGTAAACAACATGAAGTTTAAGACACCCCAGATACCTACGGTCATTAAAGCCTCTAGTCCAGTAAGACCTAAGGCTGGTGTACTACCTGGGTTAAACACGTCAGTAGCTAACATACCTGCTGGAATGAAGCTTACCATCGTACGTATCATATTAGCTACAGCTACCTTCCATCTACTAGGTCTTCTGACTTCTACGTAGAATCTATTTAAGTAAGCCTTAGTCCAATCTATTGAGTTAACATGAGAGTCTAACGCTAGTTCTTTTAACTTAGGGTAACTTACCTGACCTAGCCCAGCTTCACCTGTGGCCTTGTTCCATGTATTCACCTCGCTTTCTCCCCAGTAACTTACAATAGTCTTGACGACCTTAGGGTAATATATATCAGTTGTACCAGGGCCTGGATCTCCAGTACCTATATAGCAATGAGCATCAGGTCTCAGGTTCGCGTAGTTCTTAGCATTGTCTACATCACCCGAATCAGGTAGCTCAGTACAATCTGGGAACATCAGGTACTTCATGAGTCCTGTGTATTCTGGCTCTGGTGAATTATTAGTCTCAATGTCTTCTCCGACTTTGTTAGACACATAACTCGTCCGTCTAAACTGGTGCATCCCGATCCAAGTGTCACCACAGATTCCCTCGATGGTACTTCCTTGCCTAGGTCCTGCGTTCAACCCTAGATCTGCATATTTTTGGTTCACCACAGAACCATATTGGTTATGTATGTGTCGCTTTAGGGATCCGTACATTGCGCCTGCATAAGGTATAGGGCACTCGTGGTCTAAGCCATCTCCTAAGAAACTAGTATCACTCACCCCTCCGTCTATTCCTTTCTTGAGATTCATAGGAGCCCCGTCCAGTTGTAAATACACACTAGACTCTCGCCATAGATTCATAAGAGGCAAGTCTATTCCTTCTGGATTTAAGACTACCTTGTTACCCGGGGCATAGGTTATACCTGTCAGACACTTTAGGTCAGCATCGTCAGGGTTAGTGTAGTGATTAAGATTGACAGCCTGTCGAGCACCTCGTTGATCTACCTGCTCCTCATAGATGTTATAAGGCTTTTCTCCCTCGGCATATAAACCATGTCTCCAACCTTTACCAAAAAGTTCAAGCTCTGGCTTAACCGCATCGATCGCCAAAGGGGGCGTATTGTACATTGTATCTGGCGAGTGAAAATTATACATCGCCTTGGTACTGTTAGTTCCTACTTTATTAGAGTCCTCGCTATCTATCACGATAGACCTGTCTACATATTCTCTAGAGTTAACCGCATGCTTAGGAAAGGCATACCTGCGCCCATGAGATTCCCCTTCGAATACGTGGGTGAATATCCCCTTGGCTATGATACTCTTGTTGGTTTCATCTCGCTTTACGTAGACTATCTTGTACGGAGAGTTAGGACACAGAGGCTTAGGTAGCTCACTCTCTAGTGGGAAGACTATATCAGAGAACCTCATTCCTAGTACAATTACATCTGTATTGTGAGTCTCCAAGTTATTCTGATCGGCCTTATGAGGTACCCCATTTTGAGTAGAGTAGAAGTGAGGGATCTTTTTATTATCTGGCATTCTGTGGTACCTGATAGGTTTACCTGCCAAGTCCCCGTAGACATACTCACCATTACAATCTAGTGTAAGTGGGTATACCTCTGAGGATACAAAGGTACCTGTGTAACCAGAGTCGACCTTCGCGGGTCTAACATTATCACAATCTCCTTGATGAGATAGCGACTTGGATCTTTGAGTTCTAGTATTTATAGAGGATCCTGATGAGTTACCTCCACCTCCACTACTTCCAGTTCCTGTAGCTATGTTCTCACTAGTGTTGTAATATTTATTAGGCTCTTTTACTCTTACCTCCTCTTTATTCCTGGCATTCTTCAGCATCTCTTTGCCACTCTCTATGATTCCAGGTGAGCTTGTAGTGTCAGTCGTGTCGTCTTCTAGGTTAGACGCAAGATCTCCTGCGCCTGTGAATATATCATTGGCTAATTCATTTGCCGCATCAGCTACCTCTTGGGCTTTACCACACTCTTCGCATTCCCCTGTCGAGTCTAGATTAATACTACCTCCATCTAATTTTGCCTCCATGCGATCCATGGCATTAGTAATTGCATTATCCCCATCTCCTGAGTAATTAACTGAAGGAGTCGTAGGGTCATGTTGATCTACCTCTTGTTTAAACCTGTCGTAGTCATAGTCTTGACTAGCAGGATACTTTTCTTTTTGCTTAGGGCTAAAGTTCAATGAGCTAGAGTTAGCATCATGGTTAGTATTAGAAGTAGCGACAAACCTAGTTCCATTTCCCAGTCCTCCTGTGGTTGCATTATTTTCCTGTAGGCTCACAGTACCGCATGTTGCGCAATTCTGAGCCACTCCTGGTGTAACATCTGGCGCTGGAATATGAAACCCAAATGAACTAGTACCATCACAGTAATTCCATACGATCGCTGGGGCGTATACCTCATCACGCATCATACTCTTGTGTTTATCTGCATCCTCATGGACTATCCTATAGGCTACCCATTCAGTTTTAATGTCGTTGGCTCTAGTCTGATAGTTGAGGTTATTCTCAGATAGCAAGTTGTATATAAAGAGTTGACCATCTTTTTGAATGAGGTCATTACCCTTAAAGTATTTTCTAGTTTTAGTTAGTATCTCAGATATGCTTATAGGCTCCTCTCTACCTGTGGTACCGTAGTAGTTCCAGGTGATTCCATTTGAGGTATAGTATAGGGACGCGACAATATCCGAGGATACCACACCGCCTATAGTTCTAATAACAGCTATATTAATCTTGTTGAACCTATCATCTAAATCCCTGAGTCTCAAACTTATAGACTGAGTAGAAGGCTCACCAGCCACATTGTTTGGGCTAGTGATATAAGAGGGCTCATTGGTATAGAACCAGTTGGATGTTTTACCGTCGTGGTCTTCAAGCTGAGCCGCAAACTGATAAGCCCCAGAGACTAGATCGAAGCCTCCTCCGTCAAGTACATTGGCTTTTATATTAGGGGAGCACATACAATGGAATAACTCAAAGTCCTCACACTTTAGCGCTGGTCTTCTCTTAGGGTCTAGTAGAACATCTAGGTTAGCCGTAAAGTAAGTCGAGTTAGACGACCAGTAGATATTGAGTTCATTGCAGGGTTGCATGGGCTTGTCTTCTGCGTAGATCCACTCACACTTGTCGAATCCCCAAGAGCAGCCGAACTCTGCGTCACAGACTATCTTGGTGACTTCCTTAGTGTTGGTATCTACCCATGATATACAACTGCCACCATTGATATGAAAGAAGATAAACTTATCTCTCTCCTCTATAAACCTGTAGCCTACTATCTCACCAGGTATACTGGCGAATAGCTCATTAGATAACTCATTCTGGATACCAGATCTACCGTCTTCTATCCCCTCATGAATTGCATTGAGGGCATAACTGTAAGTACTCGGATCCTGAATAGAAGGGTGCTGATCTCTGACCATCCCCTTGTTGAAATAATTAGGTATTATCTTGTCCATCTTACGTGTTTATCTTCTATTAAATCCACCGTCATTAATTAGTCCTCCCGTTTGATCTGGGTATCTAAACCTGTCGTTAGTCCTTCGACCGAATTGCGCCTGAGAGTCATACCCAGGGACTAATTTAGTCCAAGTATTTCTTACCCATTGCTTCCACTCATCAGGGTCTGGCTGGTTAAGCTGAGACCTTACTCGGCCTATTAACTGCTCTACTCTAGGGACTAGCTTGTCATGAAACAGGCTATCTTTTTGTTCTCTTGATCTTCTATAAGTCCTGTAGGCTATTCTCTCCTCTATAAACAAGTTGACACACCTAAAAGCAATAGGTAAGTCAGCGATCATTCTATAACCATTGGAACATAGAGGTACACTCAAGTATGACATTAAGATGACGCATTCTTTTTTATTAGAGGTCAACATCAGTTTACCAGAGTCGGATCTATTGATGTCATACTCCACCTCACAATCTGCGTTGACATTTATGCACCCCTTGATGTGAAATGGGATATTATACAAATCATTGGAAGTTCGCCTCATCACTCGAAAGTCATCATGGTAGTTACTCCTTAGTCCATCGGTAGTATTAGCGTGAGTACCTCTGTGGTGAAAGTGATTGATATACTTACCATAGAGGTTATAGTCGACCTTATCTTTTAGGCTCTCTGTATTGATCTCCAGTACATAGTTATTACACCCGCATGCATTTTCACCACAGGCATCACAAGCCTGACGAGGTGTTAGGTAAGCATTGTTTCCCCCTAGTAATGTCGTAGCTGTATCGAGTACCTCTCGCTTAAACTTCTGTTTCATAAAGGCACCCTGTGTATCTCTATAGGCCACTTGCGTGGCATACTTAAACCCATTGGGTAACTCTGCTTTATAATCCTTGACATTAATCAGGACAATTCTTTGATTGAGTTGCTCTCCAGGCATGAAGCGCTCGATGCAATCATCTGCCCACTTTTTAATGACAGTAACATCTAGTTCCGCCATGTCTTCCCCAGAGAAATCTAACCAGTCCTCTATGACTGAATCGACAGATAATAAATTATAGTTAGCCATAGTAATTCTTTTATTTTAATACGTCATAGTCTTTTAACATTGGATCCTTAGCGCACTTCATGACCCACTTAGATAATCCGAGTTTTCCTGTTTCCCCGTCAGTACCGCGTACAGGTGTAAATTTGTAGAAGGCGCTGTTCTTAAACTGAGTGTAAAACCAAGGCTTTGACCACAGCCACCTGAAGAATAACCCATTGGTGTGCCTATTAGTGTGGAAGACTTTCTTGTCTTTACCCTGAGACTTAGCCCAGTCTATCGATCCTGTACTTCCTAGTGTAGTCTTAACCTTAGTGATCCTCACCAGGCCTATCTTATATGGTATCATAAACTGATAGTTATCTCTGATGATAGCCAAGGATAACTTCTTAAAGAAAGTCTTCATCAGTTTCCTGTAAGTAAGCGTAGGTATAACCATCTCATCTTTACCTTTCATGTCTTTCTTGTACATCTTTTCGAAGTCCCTAATAGTATAAGACAGGTGATTCTTTGCTTTAGCCATATTATTTACTTGATGTTAGGTGCTGCGTTATTAGTTAAATCATCAGCGTCATTGCTGATCTCATCTCGGGCCTTGATAGATATCCCGAATACTTTCCGCAGGACTAGCTCTTGTAACAATGGAAATAACGCAGGCTCGAAGATAAACGCCAAGTCCAAGGGTCTCTTGCAGTTATCTACAGCTCCATCACATCCTGGAAACAACTGCACGTCGATTACATTGTCGAATATGCCAGTTACCGTGAGGAACTCCTTATGGATGTCATTATAGACATAGATAAAAGTCCCATCGGGTCCAGTCTTGTAAGTATAGTAAGCTGCAGTCTGGTTAGCTTTGATCCTAGAGTTAAGCTTGTGTCTAAACTTGTCCCATTCCACGTAAGTATAGCTGATGCTCCCAGTCATGGAAGCCACAGACTTAAATCCGTTGATTAAGACAGGTAGATTCACCTTGCCTTTTAGGAAAGTACAACCACTCTTAGGTGCACAAGGACACTCAACTACGTCGACCTCTTCCAATGGAATACACGGAATCGTCTGGTAATTAAACTTAGAGATGTGTGCTCTAGATTTGATCTTCTCGGCTAATAACATTGCCCGAAACCTGAGGAGATTAAATAAAATATACCGAGTACTCGTAGAGTTATCATCGGATATACCCCCTTTATCTGCTACAGCTTGTCGTACTGATTGAGCCACTTGCCTGTATGTAGTTCCTGTTTTAAACATAGTTAGAATACTAGTCTGTTTTCAATAATCTTATTTCTTTTGGCGTACACTATCTCGTAGTCTACCCCTGATTCTCCTGGTCCGAAGTTGGTATGGATCCATTTACTAGCCCCATAAAAACTCATGACATTCTTGTACCTAAATCTTTTTGCGTACTCTGTACATGACTGGTGTAAATCACCTTTTACTAGGTGAGTCATGTAGTCGTACAACTTATGGTAGTCTATGTAGTCATTCACTTTAGCCTCGACCTTCTCATTCAAATGCAGAGGCATACCATTTCGCAAGTCTTCTTCATCCTTACCGTGGGTAAATATGAAGGCATGTTGACCATATAGGAAGTGAAACATAAATTTGCTGGATAGGTGAGTCTTAACCTTGGGGAACCTAGCGTTGAGGTATATTTCTACCCCTCGATTGGCGATATAGCCGAAAGCTCCCGCGTGATTATCATTAGTGGCACATACGAAGTCGTATTCTTTAGCGTACTTACCTGCGATTAACCAAGTAAAAAACTCAATGTGGACTTGTACGTACACATCAAATTGCTCTCGATCATCTAGGTTCTGAGGAAGCATGTGACCACCTCTGGTTGTCTTACCTCCCATTCCATCCACAGGATCTCCTAAGTCAGCCACGAGTATCTTATTGAATGTCCCGTGTAACTCAAATTCCTCCTGGACAGCTACCTTTAGTCTCTCGAATCTCTTCTTTACTACTTCAGGATTATAGGTGTTTTCATACATTGAAGCCTTGCCTGTCTTGGCACCAATGTGTTTATCGGAGGTATACAGGAATAGCGCTCGCTTATTATCGACCTTTACAGGTTTAATATTTATAGGACTGAGGTCTTTTACCGAATTCTTAAAGGACTGGATGATATAATTAGAGTATTCCTCTAGTACTATCAAGTCAGTCTTATTCCTGTAAGACTCTAGCCATTCGATGCCATCCTTAGTTTGGACCTGCCATCTTGATTTCAATATTAATTCTCCTGTAGGCTCTGTAATATTCTCTCGCTTATCTAAGTATGAAGGATAGAATCGATCTCTATTGATCCCCACTTCCTCATACCACTTCCAGTAAGCCCTGGCGTTTTGACCAGGGTTTTTCCCGGGTCTAATCTTGTATTTTTCTTCAAGGATTGCCCAACTTGTATTGGTGGGCTTACCTTCGGTTTTTATCAAGTAAGTAACAAGGTTTTTCCTTGCGTCTAGCTGTGCGCTCATAAAGTAGTTTAGATTTATTAATCAATTAAACCTTACCTCCTAGGCCGACAATAGCCGCCTTTAAACTCTCATTTGAATTCTTAAGTAAATCTAAGTTTGACTGTAGACTGGCATTCTTCGCTACCAAGTCAGTTACGCTAGCTTGCAAAGAGGTATCCTTGCCATCCACTAGTACAGTTGTCTCTTGGACTGATTTCTCCTGTAGTTCTTTGATCTCCAAAGCTTGCACCTCAGTCTTATCTGAGAAGCTCCCCATGCTATCTAATCTAGACTCTAGTAGAGTTAACTTAGAAGCCAAGAGTTCGTTGTATTTATCCTGAGTAAGTTCAGATACTCCTGTAGAGGTAGTATCGATTACTTGCATCGTACCTATGTAATCATTGGGTAGTGTTGCAGTTGTAACACTTACATCCTTGTATAACTCCAGTACACCACAAGTAGAGCTAAGCTTAACTCTAAATTGAATGCTAGCTGGTAGGTTAGACATAGGGATAGTAAAACCTCCTACTTTCTTAGTTGAGTTAACCAAGGTAGAACCAGAGGATGTTACATTAGCGGATCCAATTACGGATACACTTTGAACTGAGATTCCCTCGGGTAAACTGTTGATCATATCCTCTACTGAGTAAGTGAAAGTCACTCCAGTATCTATCTGAGCTATGTAGTAATTCAAGTTTCTATTCGTTACTGTAGCCGCACAAGAGCTGATATTTCCTCCAACCAAGCCATATAGTTTAGACTGGGTAATCACGCTCGAAGCTTGTATTTGCTTGATCTCATCCTGTAAAGAAGTGATCCCACCGATGACATCTGCGTCAACGGTGAGAGCTTCTAATTTATTTAAGATGATATCCAAGACTCTACCTACGCTGTCGTCTGACTTAATGTCAAGTCGTGAACCCTCTGACCCTACATACGAGATGCAGGAGTCAGGGGTCACGTTAAGACAGCTAGAAGTTTCTTTTCGGATCATATTACTTACTTATCTATTAGTTTACACATCCTGTGTGAGTTACAAATTCTCTTTCTATACAGAAGGTATTCGTACTACATCTAACACTTACTGACCAGATACATTCATCACAAGGGAATCCAGTACCACAGCAGTCGGTAAAGTTATATACAGGGCTAGAAATCCATCCGCTATCATTTCCATTTCCAGTATTCAAGAAGTTATACTCTAGAGCACCTCCACAAGTACCAGATCCTGATGCTACCATAGATATCTGACAATGTACTGAAGTATCAGTTGATCTAATTCCAACCTTACACGGCGTTACCGCATAGTTGTAAGATATTGACTGAGTACATGGTTGTTGAACTCCACCAGGGCAAGTTAAACTCACAGTATAATCTCCAACTCCGTTAGTCACTACTGTTTTAGTACCATTACCTGAGGTAATAGCTCCACCGTTACTTGCCGTCCAGTTAAATACTGCACCAGTTGCACATCCTGTATGATATACATTAAGTGTTCCTGAAGCCTCATCAATTCCTGTGATAATTAAATCACAACTAGGGCAATTAGAGTCAGACGCAACTGCGCATACTAGAGGAGTTTGACAGCTACCTATAGATGATTTAGCACATACGCTAACGATCGATGTATTCATAAATGCACCAAAGATTACTCCTGTACCATCTGGTATGTTAGTCGTGTTAGTACTTAAGAACCACTCGGTAGTTCCTCCAGCATAACCTCCGCTAGCTACAAATTGAGCCACGTCACCTAGACATAGTGCGCTGTTACAGTTTACACAACTGACACTTAAGTCACCTAAGTATTCCGATACTGTAGCAGTCATTGTTGCTGTACAGGTATCGCCGTTACTATCAGTTACCTCAAAAGTTACTGTGTGGTTTACAGTTACATTATCCACATAAGTAATAACACCTTGAGTTGCTAAAGTACCTGTTGTATTACTTGGGTGATTTGGATCACTATCGATAGTTACACTATAAGTAAATGGAGCAAGTCCGTTTAACACGTTAGCTGTAACATTCTCAGGTTGAGTAGCACACCAAGCTTGATTTGAAGTCGAAACTATACAAGGATCACAAAATATAGTAGCCATCGTATATGTCTGAGTATCAGCACACCCGTTAGCTCCTGTTACAGTCATTGTATAATCAATCCCGTTAGCTGGGGCATTCTCTGTATAAGTATAAGTACTTGCAGTTCCTGTACTAGTTCCTACTACTGTAGTTCCTCTCTTGAGTTCCCAAGTATAAGGTGCAGTTCCTCCAGTTACATCGAACGTTATGTCTGCCGATGCTGCGTTAGAACAAATACCTGTATAACCAGAAGCTGTAAGATTTAGTGAGTTATTCACAGTTACATTCATTACTGAAGTAGCCGTACATCCACCCGCGTCAGTCACTACTATGTCATATACAGAGTTAGTCGTAGGGGTTACAGTACATGCTGGATTTACTCCAGTTGTATTATCAGGGCTTGCCTGAGCAGTTCCCCCACAAATAGAAGTTGCTGTAGTAATAGGGCCTCGAGCTCCTTGCTCAATACTATAAGTATAAGGTGCAGTTCCACCTAAGATGGTAAAGTCTAAAGATACTGACGAACCTGCGCAGACATCTGCTGAGTTCGCAATTACCTGTAGGCTATTACAACAGTCAACTGTAAGTGTTTTCACAATGTTACAATTGGCAGTACCTGATGAGTCTGATATAGTTATAATGTAGTTGCCACTAGGTAAAGTCAAGTTTTGAAGCTCGGCTAAATTATAGACTCCTACATAAGTACCATCAGATTTCTCTACAGTAGCCAAAGCTCCTGGATAGTTTCCTCCTGTTATTTGAGCTGAGATATTACCATCTGCACAATCATAAGAGATAATCACATCTCTTTGGCCACATGAGCATGCATCAATACATCCCGCACAGTTTTGACCTGAAGTAGCTCCAGGAATAGGAGTACATTCTCCACCTGAGCAATCACAGTAAGTATCTGGATTACATGTATCTTGGCATTGTGCTCTAGTAAGAGTACCCATCGGATCTTCTAAACAACCATTTGGTGTACAAGTATAGAATTTCTTCCCACATGAATCTTCACATAAGTTAGATGTAGGGAATGTATCTCCTGTCCAAGATAACTCGGCAGGTACACAAGTAGCTTCAGTTACTGTAGTAGTACCTATGCTTGCAAATACTTCATCGAATGCTTGTGATGCGTTTTGGTAGGGTGCTATATAGTAGTTATCAAGACCACCTGCTATTTGTTCCAACCAACCTGAGTAAATATTACCGTATCCAATTACTCTAGTCTCAATACCCATCCCTCGAGCTACATTAGCCATATCTACAGCTAACTGGTTTTCATCAGCAATGCTACCTGAGGCAGTTGCAGATAAACCTGTACCTGGGAATGGTCCACTATTAGGTACATTTTGCTTACCGTCAGTAAAGAATATTATATACTTTCTACATGGGGATCCACTAGTACTTGCATTCATAATAGTGACTGCAGTATCATATGCCCTAGTATAGTTGGTTGCTCCTCCTGTTGGATGTATTGTAATATTACCTGGATTAGTCCCAATTGGTCTAACAGTTACTAAATCATGATTAAAATTTAACCAACCTAATCTAGATCCAGGGACACCTAATACAGAGTTAGCAAAAATGTTAGACTGAGCGTCTACGTCAGGTCTAAAATTAGACATAGATCCTGACTTGTCTAAAACAAGCATTACCTCAATGCAACCGTCAGTTGTCTGAGTAACCTCAGGTTCACACCTAAAGAGTTCCTCACTAGAAGCCACACAGTCTCCGCTGATACATTGACATCCCACTTGCAATCCACACTCATTGTTGTTACAAGAGAGTTCAGAACAAGAGTGACATACATTATCTTCGTCTTCACAGAAGCATCCGAATGCACATTCATTGTGGGCATCACACGCGTTACCGCAGGCTGAGCTTTCACAGTTTCCATTCTGACATTCACATCCTAGAGTTAAGTTACAAGATTCGTCTTCACACAAGAGTGAGGTACAAGAGAAGCAAAAGCCTTCGAAGCATCCACATCCATCTCCACAGTCAGATCCGTTAGTACAAGATCCAGCACAAGAGTTAGTCTGGCATGATCCATCTATACATTCACATCCTTGACCACAGTCAAAGTTATTAGCACAGTCTCCCGTACATGTCTTACAGATACAAGTGTTTGGTCCGATCGGAGAACATCCTCCATTGTTACATGATGGATTGTTACAGTCACATTCAGTCTCACACGTTCCGTTTACGCAGATCTTACCTGCAGGGCAAACTATAGGAGTACATTCTCCGTTTACACACATGGAGCAAGCTGCACAGTCATTATCACCAGAGCAATCTGGCGTAGGAAGACATAGTGCGCTGATAGGATCGTAGGAAAATCCTGGGGAACAAGTACAGGTGTTATTTTCACACACTTGGTTTGGTCCACAATCTCCTGCGTTCATACACTCTACACAAGTGTTACTCTCAGGGTTACACGCTCCTGTAGTACATATGATAGGGATACAAGCTCCATCTACGCAAGTCTCACAGGCTTGACAGTTGCTATCTCCAATACAGGAAACACACTTGCCCTCTGCGGTCGTAAAGTTTTTACCTGCAGGACATTTACATGATCCACCGATACATTCTTTACCATCCTCACATTGAGTATCATCTGTACAGTCTACACAGACATCATTAGTTTCATCGCATAACTTGTCTTTACATCGAGGGGTACATAGACCATCTACACATGTTTCACATGCACCGCAATCTGCAGTACCATCGCATAAACACTTTGTGATAATCTGAGGAGGACATGCCTCGCAGTCTTCGCAATCAATAATTAAATTGATACATCGGTTAAAGTCTGTACCGTCATCTAAGACTTCGACATCTACACAGGAGCAATTACCCTCGACGCACGGGATAACTACATTTTCTGACAAGCTTTCCCACTTAATAGTAGGATTTTTACATGCCAGGCCGCCTTGTGTGATATCGCTCGTACAGAGCTTATATCTTTTTATTTCAGCCATTGTTATTATTTATAATTTTTTTAAGTCAAATAAAGTATCGCAAAGGTTATATGCGGTAGTCTCAGTAATTACAATGGGACATGCGCTTACAACTGGGTCTATATCCATAGTAAGACCACAAGCGTAAACCTCTGTGATAAACTCAAGGGGCACTTTGCAGTCATTAATTAGTGATTTAAACTTGGTGATATCAAGGTCACACTTGGTACTATCCACGAGTATCTTGAAATCTATATCATTACATTCGTCTTGGGTTACATTTAGGTTTATCTCAGGTACATCACAATTTTGAGTGTCTACTTTTAAGTCTACATCATAGGTACAACCTAATTCATCCACTTCTACATCACTTAGTACCTCACATACTAGGATAGGATCATCAGCATCTAGGTCAACCTCTAAGTCACACTTAGTTGACTGACTGATAACTAGCTGGGGATCCAAGGTACAGTTGTATTTATAAGACGTGATGTGAGCCATGATAGCGTCACTTAGTTGCTCTGATGATATATCAGCAAAGACTTTACAGACCTCTACAACTGAGAGTACTTTTACATCGAACCCTAAGTCTCCTAGGTAATTGATGGCTATTAACTCATACTTTTCTCTAGGAATAGAATTAGGGTTAACTCCGATCCACTTGTCCATACCTGATTTATCCTGGATCAACTCTGAGTCAACCCAGTTCGTATCGCATGATGCACTACCTACGAAGGTCAAACAGTTTTCTACTAGGTTAGTCACCTCAGACCTACAAAGACACTTGGAGTTAACCATATATGTCTCGATAGCCCATATGTAAATCTTGAGTTTCTCTAATACCTCCATTGCTGGGGTAGCCACGCAGTATCCGTAGTGTAACTGAGTGATCCTGGTATCAGACATCAAGCTGTACTTGTGCTTAAGTAAACTACGAATACTCCCTAGCTCTGCAATAGAGTAGGGAGTAGTCTTGTAGTTACCCAGTAAGTTAGAGAGGCAACTGTTATTTATCATTATCCTACGGCTTTAGGTACACTAGATCCGACAGGGCTGTCAGTAACTAACCTAAGGGCAGTTTGGAGTGCTCCGTAGATTACTATAATGATACCAAAGAATGAAGAATCTGTAGCATTGCAGCCTACGTTGAATGTTTCACATAGGTAAGACAAAAGTCCACTACCCATAAACCATTCGTAAGCTCCTGTAGCCATAGCTACAACATTGACTATAATAGTCCTATAGCCTTTTAATTTGTTTCCGAAACCCAAGAATACAACTTGGAGAATCATGTCTATAATCTTAGTAAGTGACATTAAAAATAGTATTTAGATGATTTAATCTAACTAGCTATCTGTCTATCTATCTATCTGTCTATTTTGCAAGTTGTACCTTTTATAATACCCTTGCAAAATAGTTGGTATATTTGCTGTATACTTTTGTATACTTGCTTGCTTATTTATTTATTTATTTGCTTTATCCAGCGAACCCTGTACAGATCCATGATCTACCTACTCCAATTGGGCTACTACCATACATAACTGTAGCAGATCCACCTTTTCTTATACTTAAGTCACCATAGTTTGACAATGCAAATCCCGCATCTGCAGGAGCCCCTGCGTCATTGTGTAATAACTTAATAGTACCTCCACTTATATTAACAAGAACTAGGGTTCTACCTATATCAGCTATAGTTGCATTAATTCCAGCTAGTGTAGAATTACCAAAAGCTGATAGATTAACCCTATATTGATTCTGAACTGAAACCTGAGATAGCGCAGGTTCCGTGTTACCTATAAATATATTTACCCCACCCGTATAAATAATACCTCCTGATAATGTTATATCTAAGGGACCCAGGTTTATACTTGTATTAGTAGCTCCAGAATTTACGGTCATGTTAAGAGTAGGTATAGTATCAATGCCCCCTAGTGAGTAAAAAGCATAATCACCTGTAGCTTGATTTGTCAGGTTAAACATGTTCTTACCCAGAGATTGATTAATCGAACTAGTATTACCTAGTGGACTTGTATATACACTCTCGATCAGGTCGCTACCAATAGCTACCATACTTTCAGCCCCTGCAGTATCGGTTACAATAGAATATATAGAATCATTAGACCAACCAGTACTACTGGTCTTAGTTGCACCATCAAGAAAATCAAAGGTTAATTTATTGACATCACCATGAAGATCCCTTTGTCCTGTAAGTGTACCGTCAGCTGTATATATGTTATCTCCAGCAGCTACAGGTGTAGCCGTCCAGTTACCTCCAGCTACATGATAAGTCTGACCTGTTACTGTGTCAATCCCCCACTCAGCTCCTACGGGTGCCACGCCTGCTAGGGCAACTGCTGATTCTATCACCGAGTCAGGGACGTATAACCCTTGACCTACGGTTTCCACTAATGCGTTACCTGCTGTAACCCCGTCGATATTGATCTCTAATGGGCTAGCTGTAGTTCCTTCACCGGATAACCCGTCTCCATTCTTAATGTCTACTAGCAACCCTGAAGCTGAACTAGTCATTACATTAGTCGCTATTGGATCTACTGTTGATGCACCAGTTGGTGCTGCAACCCAGTTTCCAGCTGAGACATAATATCTATCTCCCGTAGTTGTGTCAATTCCGAATTCAGCGCCTGCTGGAGCTGCACCCGCAAGAGCACCTGCGTTAGTTATAACTGAGTCAGCTACATATAGACCTTGACCTACTGTTTCTATCAAAGCATTACCTGCTGTTGTACCGTCTATGTTGATCTCCAAGGGAGAAGCTGCTGTACCTGTGCCACTTATGCCGTCTCCTATTGTAATACCTGCGAGTAAACCTGCAGCTGATGAACTAATTATATTAGTCGCTGCTGGGTCAATGACTGTATCTATCGTTATGGTATCCGTAGCAGTTACAACTGCCGTGTTATTGTTTCCTGTAGCAAGGGTAATTGTATTACCAGAGCCTATCGTTTCTGTAGTTGTTCCATCTGTGATATCAAATGAAAGAGCCGCTGGTACAGGTGCAGGAACTAATGTCCAGTTACCTGCGCCATTCACATAGTAGATATTTCCACTAGAAGTGTCTATTCCAAACTGTGCCCCATTGGGTGCCACACCTGCAAAAGCACCTGCAGCTTCTAATACCTCATCAGGACTATATAGCCCTTGACCTACTGTTGAGCTAAGAGCATTTCCTCCCGTAGCGCCATCTAGGTTAACATTTGCAGTAATCGCATCAGTCGCCGTTACTACCAGGTTTATACTATCTGTACCTGTCAAGGTAAGCGTATCCCCAGCGTTAATAGCCTCAGTAGTTGTACCATCGGTTACAGAAAAGCTTCCTCCTGAAGGAGCAAGTGTCCAGTTACCTGCTGATACATAATACCTGTCACCTGTAGTTGTGTTGATTCCAAATTGAGCCCCATTAGGTGCAGCTCCTACAAGAGCCACAGCACTTTCTATCACCTCATCGGGTGAGTATAACCCTTGACCAACTGTGACTGATAGCGAGTTACCTGCAGTAACCCCATCTAAACCAACCTCTAACCCACTCCCAGTTACACCAGTTCCTGTAACTGAATCCCCAGTAACTATATTAGCCAAGACTCCTGTTGGGGAGCTTGACATAATATTAGCTACATTGGGATCCAGGATTAAAGAACCTGTTAGATCTTGAGTACCACTTGTTACAAAGTTAAAATCGTTGCTATCGTTAAGTAATAAAGGGTTAGCTAGGGTAATGGTCAATGCGGTTGTACCATCGGATACACCTACACTACCAGGTCCTCCGGCACTTATAGTTACATCCCATGTGGTAGTTGTTCTATTCCAGTTATACATGGTCTTAGTCGAGGGCATCCATGCAATCTCTGAGTCTTCCCCTACATTAGGGACTATAGCTGGGGCACTATTCGGATCTGCATCCAGAAATATTATCCCCGAGCCACTATTTATAATTGCCATTTATTAGTATGTTTTAATTATATGAAATATCTTCTAACTCAGTACTACTAGTTTATTCTAGTCTTGTGTAATCCCTCAGGTAAACCATAAGTATTTACTCCTGTTAGAGTGTAAGTTTTCCCTAATGGAACTCCAGCAATTCCCGCTGCTACATCATTGTTAGCTGCAGGATATACTGTGTAGAGTAATCCACCATCAGTACCTGTAACTAATGTATTGTTAGCATCTGTAGATAACAAAGTGATATCTATAGTATGCTCATTGATACCTAAAAGTGTAACTCCCGTTGCAGTTGTATCAGTAGTGAACAATATAGGCGTTTCCCCTGCAGCTACATCTAAGAATAAACCTGTAGCATCAATGCTCAAGTCGTTACCTAAAGTTGTACTAAGCTTAGCCGCAGCTGTAACTTTATCTCCTGCAGCTACTACAAAGTTTATACTTGTAGTATCCTCGAAGGTTAAAGAGTCAGCATTAATGATTGTCTCAGTAGTCGTACCGTCAGTTACACTAAAAGAGTAAGTCACAGGTACTGGAACCCAGTTACCACCTGCTACGTAGTAGAATACACCTGTAGCGGTATTAACTCCCCACTTAGCTCCAACTGGTGCAGCTCCTGCGAGTGCCCCTGCATTCTCAATGATCTCATGAGCTACATATAAACCTTGACCAGGCGTTTCTGTAAGTGCATTGTTAGCCGTAGAAGTATCAATGTTGATCTCTAAAGGAGACGCTAAGGTTCCTGTTCCAGCCAAGCCATCACCTACGTTAATTGTAGACTTTAATCCTGTAGCTGAACTAGTAATAATGTTACTAATCACAGGGTCAACTATAACTGTAGCAGTAAGCGTGTCAACTGCAGATACTACAAGATCTACGTTATCTGAAGCTGCTACTGTAAATGCATCACCATCTGATAATGTCTCCACATTAGTTCCATCAGTAACTGTAAGTACATAAGTACTAGGTACTAATTCCCAATTACCTGCAGCATTCACAAAGTACATTACCTTGGCAGTTGTGTTAATACCCCATTGAGCACCCGCTGGTGCGATTCCACCTAAAGGTACAGCGCTAGTGATTATCTCATTGGCTACATATAACCCCTGACCTGCTGTTTCTACTAAAGCATTATTAGGAGTAGATGTATCAATGCTAAGCTCTAACGGACTAGCCACAGTTCCCTCTCCACTAAACCCATCACCTATTACGATATCAGCAGCTAAACCTGCAGCTGTGCTAGTAATAATGTTACCTGCTATAGGATCAAGGATTACCTCTGCGGTAATATCATCAGGTGCACTTGTGTCAAACGACACAGTATTACCTGCAGTTAATGTGATCGTATCTCCATTGTCAATAGTCTGAGGTGTAGTACCATCAGTAACTGTAAATTGCGCACTATCCACTACTACTTTCCATATAGTAAATGTACGATCGAAGTAATAAAGAGTACTAGTACTTGGCATCCACGCCAATTCTGCATCTTCTCCTTGGTTTGGTACAATAGCAGGAGCACTATTTGGGCTAGCGTCCACGAATATAATACCAGCGCCACTATTAATTATTGCCATTTTCTTAGTATGTTAAAAGGTTATTGTAAAATGATTATTTATTGATTAATAACCTCTAGCTATGTCTTCTTAAATTACCTATTAGTTCCTTCGAACCTTCATTATTCCTTCAGGGAAACCGTAAGTGTTAGTTACACTTAGCTCATACATCTTACCCATTTGAATACCACCTATTCCTGCAGCTACATCATTGTCATAACTAAGAGGAGGGTTGAATTCAATCAGGTAAGGGTTACTTAAACTACCTGTACCTGAGAGTAATAGATTAGGTCCTGTTGTAAACCCTATGCACCCTGCATATCTTGTACACTTGTCAGTCACCTCATCTTCATCTGTATTATCGATCGCAACTGGGTCAAACTCATTACCTGAGATGACACTAGTATTAGTAAAAGGTGCCAGCGTTATATCGTTGACCACCATGGTCAGAGTGAGTATAGCACAGTCCCCTACAGGGAAAGCTCCCATGTCCCACACGTTAGTGACGCCGTTATAAGTTCCTATACTGGGAGAAGCTGCCGTGACAGATACACCTGGTGTTATAGTATTAAGTATCGAAACCCCAGTAGCATCTAGTGGGCCTGCATTACATGCCCTCACATTCCAAGTGAACACATCTCCATTTTGTTTAACTTCTATTGGCATTGTATATCTGAGTTTAATTATTCATTAATTAGTTAGTGTCCTAAAAGATTAACCATCGGCTAACTGCGGTATCATAGATAAGCTCACAGCTTTCTCCTGGCTTTAAATTTCTATCATTGCTAAATCTATTGGGTGCTAGACTAGTAGTCTTTTCTTTTTTTACTTTAAGGTCGCCTGTACTATCCATATGGTTATGTAAGAGTATTCGCCTAATACCTGGCTGAGCCTTTAGACCTCTAAGATCTATGGGACCACCGCTTGTATTCTTAATAAATATAGCTACCGCATTATCTAATCCTGGAGGATCATAATTATCCAAGTTAGCCCCGCTAGTGAGCGTAACCCTAGAGATACTAGAGTCTGATATTACCTGTGGTGAATCTTGTACTGTAGCACCGTCGCCATCTTTTGTTGGGCTCTCTACAGGTGCCCCATCGGGCTGAGCAAAGAAGAACTTATTAGTATCACTAGAGTAATATATAGTACCTGGGTCTAACCCGCCTGCTTTTATCACAGCCTCTGTGTAGTCATCATTTATTTGTGCATAATATGCCATAGTATATCTACTTTATTATTTTAGTTAATAACCTAATGGTTCAATCAAAGGTCTATCTTGTACAATAGCTAGGTAGTAACAGTATTCATACAGCTCATGACTTCTAGTAAACCATATGACACTCAGGTAATTACCCGATTTATCTTTGAATCTACTCTTGAATTTAATTGCCATTGATTCACCATTTACTATATGCTCCTCTCCTTGCTTTAGCTCCACATGAGCTAGATCGTCAGGGTGGATTAAGTCGGTAAACGATAGCCCTATTAGATCCTCTAATGTATAACCTAGGGATTGCTCCCACCATTGATTTATGTATATAAAGAACCCTTGAGTATCGCAAATGGCAATAGGAGCAGGAACTGACTTTTCTATAAAGCTCTTAATGTCACCCACAAGTATGTTGGCTATCTTAGAGTGAATACTGAGTCGTTGCTTTCTTATCGCGTCATTCATTTATTATTTAGATTTTCGAGCTTAACCATAAGTTCAGTCTTAAGCTCCTTTATTTCATTACTAATATTAGCTTCTGTTAGTCCACTTTTCCTAGGTATTTCTACTAGTATTACCTCAAGTCTAGTCAACAGCTTTATAGTTTCTTTTTGTTCTAATCTAATAATCTCATTTAACCTCTTTATTTCCTCCTCTTTAGCTGTATGATCATCGTGACACTTTTTTTGCAATGCTAACCTATCCCTATATAATCCCAAGATTGATAGCCCCATTACTGTTACAGCAAAGCCTTGCTTCAATAATACCTCCCAGATTTGTTCCATAAACCATATTAATATTTAATTAGGCATTGAGTAACTGTGCACTTAATGTTATGCTAGCTGAATCACCTTTACGTAAGCTGAACTAACTAAACTTTGACCATCTACTGTACCAGACCTTAGGCACCTAATTGATAATGTTACTGGGCCAGGTAACTCTACTATAGTTGTAGCTACTACCTCTTGTGCACCTGCGCTATAAGTAGATCCTGTAGTATGACCAGCAGACCCTAAGTATCCTGAAGCGGCTAGTATCTTATTTACATCATACCATATATACTTAACGTAATCACCGCTATTTGCAACTGAAAACTTTGCTGACAGCTCATATACCCCCTTAGGTAATGTTATTTGATCTACATTATTATATGCTACAAACGGACCTGCGTATCTTACAGCTAGTATACTACCAAAAGATATGTCTGTATTAATAGCTACAGCTAAGTCAGGTGTAGATCCACCGTGCGTTGTACTAGCAAAGAAATGCTCGGTAGGTAGTGTAGCACCACCAGCTGAGGGTACATGCATAACACTCACCTGCCCCCATTTATCCACATGGTATGTGTGAGTTACAGTATTAAATGCCTGCTCTGTCCCTGTATAAGTAAGGATGTTCCCAAGTACACTCTCAGCACTAGCAGCAGCTGTAATCTCTGCTAGAGTAGGGGATCCTGCGGCATCAGGATTTACCACACTTTCTTTTAAGTGATATCTCACAGGACCTACATAGTCGTCAAACTTCTGAGCTACTTCCTGTAAAGTATCATCTGATGCACCAAGGTTACCGTCAAAGCCTGAAGCATTGATAGTAGTAGGGGCACCTGGCCCCCAGATCTGTAAAACTCGATTAGCACCATCTATGTGGTATACATGAGTTTGACCTAAGGTAAATATGTTAGTACCGTTGTACCAGACCATTACATTAGACTTAGTGTTATTAGCCCATGTCTTTATCTCATTCACCGTAGGACTTCCAGGTGTAGCTGGACTTACTGCACTCTCTGATGCGAAGTCACTATTGCTAACACCGTATGATTTCCACATTGTAGAATCAGTAGCAAAACTTGCACTAGCTGTATGTGGTGTGCTACAAGTATATATTGAGCCTAAATGAGATATTAAATCCTTAGTCTCATATATTTTACCAGCAGCCCATATCGGTAGATTTACAGCGTCATCTGGACGAACTCTACCCGTTATATCTAAATCGCCTATTGTCTTACCCATTGTATAGTTAGTTTATTATTTTTAATCAATTTTCTTAAATGATAACTTAGTACCTCGGTACTTACCGCCATAATATATAGCTGGATTAGTAGGACCTGCGGCACCTCTTGCTACTTGTAGTACTATAGTAGTCGCCTCAGTAACCTCGTGCATTATACTAGATTTAACTACATCAACGGATATTATAATACCATCAGCACCGTTACTATTACTAGTGCTAAGAATAGTATTAAACCTGCTATGAAAAAATCTACTGTCAAGTAGCTCCGTACCATTAGTTAAGTCATAGAATCGACCATATAATTGACCATAGTACGCATTAGCATTCTGAGAATTAAGTTGAAGCCACACGTGTAGCATTGTTGATATTTCATATACACCAGCCTCAGGTAATGTTACGGTAAGATCAGATACATTCTGATAAGTAGGGTATGAACTACCTACACTTATCGTTGATTCAGATTCAACATTACCTCCGTTTGCAACTATGGTGACTGAACCCCACGTATTAGGAGTAGGTAATGGTACCTCAGCTGCAGGTGGTTCATATGGTGGCTCATATATAAGCGTCACATTACCATCATCATCTACATCAAATACATAAGTAGGATCTTCTGTACTTACAGTTGTACCTGTATAATATACAATGCCCCTAAATACAGGACTTATTACAGCTTGCACCTCACTCGTACTTGGTGTATCAGGTATAGCTGGAGTTATATCATCACTCGATAGAAACAGCCTTACCTTTGGTGCAGTATATTTACCCACCTTAAACCAATTTGATACCTCAGCATCAAAGTCTAACCCTGAGGTATGACTAGTAGTAACTGTGATTAACCCTCCATCTTTAAGTACAGTATCTCCTATATTATACGGAGTTAGGGTAGTCCATTCTGGAAACCTAACGCCACCATTTGCGAGTATTATTTTATTTGAATCTACCCCTCCAGTTACCTCCAAGTTTCCTATTACATTAGCCATGTAGTATTCTTATTTATAGATTATACTAATATTACTTTACCGATGAATTGATCACCGTCAAGGACTGTAAAAGTCACATCACCATTAGCTTGTACAAACGTATCATGAACATCAACAAGGTACCAAGGGGCACCTGCATTAGGTCTCTGATATACTTGAATAAATGGATCAACACCTACACCATGAGTAGCTGCTGGTACAGTTATATATTTCTGTGGGCCAGCGTCTACCCAATCACCTGTTGTAAAGTCCATTCTATACTTAGGAGCTGATGGTAATGCATAAAATCCTCTAGTTCCATTGTCATCAGTACCGTAGTACTTTTCAAGACCTGGAGTAGCTACATCACCTACAAGTTTTACATTTTGACCATTGTGACCTCCACCTGTGATTGAATCCTGAGTTGCTACATTTAGGTCAACCGTGGCATCTATAAAGCTACCATTGTGATGTTGCCATACACCTCCACCTTGATTACTAAAGCTCGATCTCAAACCTGTAAGATCAACAACTACATCAGGGCTAACTGCATTGTTATCCACTAGGGTAAGTGATGCTGATGTTAAATCCTGAGTAAATAACCCAGAAGTTACATATGTATCAGAGGCAGATACTTCTAAATCGACAGACCCCCTATACAGGTGTCCATTGGCTTGATTTATCCAAATTGTCTCATCGTCGATAGCATAAGCAGCACCAGGGTTACTCGCCTGAGGAACTAACTGTAACCCAGAAGGATCAATCATTCCTGTAACGGTAAGTTTACCATTGATGATAATGTCAGCTACATTGTTGAAAGTAAGCGTGTTACCTGCACCATCTATGATCCGAGGTCCTGTTAGTACCTGATCAGCATTACCTGTGTTAGTTACACTACTGTTATCCAAGAAGGCTAAACTATCAGTACCTAGGGTAAGAATATTGTTAGCATCAGTAGATACGATAGGTACATCACCCGTACCTAAGTAAGCTCCACCGTCAGTTCCACCTGAGATATAATTACCAGGATCTGCAGATACTATAATGCTAGCAGACATTACATCCTGAGATATAATCGTCCCTGCACTATTGAGTAACTCTACGTTATTTCCTGTGATCTGTATAGAATATGGAACATCTAAGCAACTAGCTTTTATAACTGCGCAATTAGATGCTCGAGTTGGTACATTTATAGTTGTAGGGTCAAACTCCTGTACATAAGGGTTTCCTGGAGAACCATCACCTGATAGTTTAATTCCATTTACCCCAGTCATAGTAAAGCAATCTAGGATTTCCCCGCATACATTACCTATGGTGTTTGAGTCTAAGTTGTCAAGAGTAACTGGATCCATTTGATCTCCATTGACCGTAGCCGATGCAGTAAATGGAGCAAGAGTATCGTCGACTACCTTTACAGTAATCTTTAAGGTAGGGCAACCCGTATTTATGACAGCTGTGCCTATTACCCACTCTTTAGTAGTTTCATTAAAGAAGCCTTGGGTTACGTCATGACTTACTATAAATACACCTGGTGGTATTACTACAGAAGCTCTAACATTAGTACCTATACCTGGACCCGTGTTACACACTCGAACTGTCCAAACAAAAGTATCCCCGTTATTTAAAAATACGCTCATTTCGTTATTATTTTATTTATTAGAGTCAACTGATAATACAAGGTTTACACCTGTAGATCCTGTTGAACTAGTAGTAAGTGTTATGTTTGAGTTGTTATTCTGGCCATCATTAGATGATACTCCTATACTCAAGTTAGTCTCCAAAGGAATACATGTTTCTGTACATCGATCGCACACTTCCTGAGTAGTACATGAAAGCTCATTACAGATATCCTTGATTCCTACTCGTATGATACCGAAGCCTCCTACGTTCTCAGAAATACAATTGACCTTATAAGTAATGTCATAATACTGTCGAGCTACGGCATCCTCTGTAGTTACAAATACCACGTCACCACTAGGATGCATGGTAACTGAACTAAAAGCCGTGGAGTCAAAGTCAATTAACTTATGTACTACATTACCTGTACAGATAGAGTAGTTGTTAAGAGTACTCAAGGATATAGTGGCAGATTTACCACATGGTCCGACGCTATCCATAGGTTGAATAACAGGAGAAGTTACTACCATACAATCACTACAGTCAGTAGCACAAGGAACAGTAGTAGGTGGTGGACAACCAGGAGTAATAATACCTGATAGACATCCACAGTTCGTTAAGTTTATTATAGTCGGCATAAAATTATTAACATTTACAATCACAATTTAATTTTCCAATCTCTCTCACAGCTAGCTTGTAGAATTTCTGAGCTAATTGAACTTTCTTTTGCTCTGAGTTAATGTGAATTGCATCTATCAGTATCCCTAGCTCTGAGGCTTTCGAGAAGTCATCAGTAGGACTTAGGGTTGATATATATTTTTGCAAAGAGCACATTAAGCTTGCAGTAACCGCTTTATCTCTAGAATATATAGTACCACAGTTATCTGTTTCGATCCTATATATTCCATCTAGTAAGTTGATACCTGCCACTTTCAAATCAGCGTTAGTAATTCCCGTTTGACCATCTGTACTTATCAGTATTGGAGTTGATTCAGTTCGCCCCGGTGGGGTTATATTTACGGTATATTGCTCAGGCTTAGCATAGCCTGGAGCATTCATCCACTCCGACATGTCCTGATAGATCATAGTTTGATTATCAGGACATGATAGAATGGCATCGAAGTTTCCTTTAATACAAGTATATGGTATATCCATTGTATACTAGGTATATTGTTATTATACGATGAAACCTTGAACATCTCCAGCAGTACCAGCGTCTTGATCAGAATCAACAGCACAAGTAACAGCACCTTTCACATGGAAAGGAGAAGATGTAACATAAGCATTGAATACAGCCTCAAATGCTGCAATAGTAGTTGCGTCTCCTGTTGGAATTAGGATAACAGTACGTCCTCTAGCAACATTTAAGTTACCATGAGTGTGCATATCTGAGTTAGGTAAACCATGCTCTAAGATGTATGAGCAATAAGATTCTTGACATCTCACTTTATTAGCCGCAGCTGATCGAGATCTCCCTAATGGTAAATTCATCGGCCCGTAGTTTCCAGAGGCAAATTGATCATGCCCTCTTCCACGTCCTCCATTATCACTAGCGTAATCTCTCCATTGCCATAGGTATCCAAAGTTTTCAGGGAGTGTCATCTTCTGAACATCTCTCTTATACGAAGCTCCTCTAGCAAATCCAGATCCTGTAAAGATGTCAATCTCTCTACCGAAGTAACCCTTAGGTGGGTTAGGTGGCATTCCGCCAATTCCGCATTCAATTTTAACCTGCTTAGCGATAATTCGAATTCCACATGTGTGAGTGATCGTACTAGTTCCAGCACCACAATTCTTACAAGCTTTAGCTAATGTAATTGGGTCAAATGGATTAGTAGTCAAACAAGGTGCTATGTCAGCACCAGCGTCATCATGTAATTGGAAATCAGCGAAACAAGTGTTTACCTCTAATTGTAACTCGATACATGATCCTACACCTCCAGTAATTACTGCAGATCCATTACCATCTAAAGTTTCATTGATCAATCGTACCACTCGAGCTATCTGAGCCTTAAGTGTTAACGTTGGATCATTAGGGTTAACCGTGTTAGGAAACACAGTAGCTACACCATTGGCAAACATTCCAGTAATACCAGCGATATTCAAACAAGTATCACATGGTCCTGATACACTAGGTAAGCAGTAAGTGATAGAGTTAGTGAATAACCTTACGGCATAAAAAGGTAAGTCTGGCTTTTTCTGAGCTAACTTGTTAAATACAGAGGTCTTACCAGGATTGGCAATACCGCTATCATTATTGACAGCATCTACTAATCCACATGCGATATCATCACACGTAGCACCTACCATTTTAGTTTGAGTACCAAAAGTATAGATAGCCTTACGCTTGTAGTCGTTTTGATTCTGAGTCCTGTCATCCTCTACGGTAACATTGATAGAATAGTGAGTATCATCCTCAACGGCTGAGAACAATAAGTCCTTGATTTCTGCCGTACCTGATCGAGCTGGCTCAGCTGTTACAGAACTAATGTAGTTTCCATAAAGCTTATCACCGAAGCATCGTCGGATTGAATTAGTTGCTCCATCTCCAGTTGTATCCACTCCTACGCCTATTACTAATCTATCGTGTACTGCAGTTGTTGTAGCAGCTACTGACACGTTAGTGATAGGGTCGAAGAATACCAATTGACCAGGCAATACATTGATGGTCTCATGATCGGCATACACCGGTTGTCCTGCTGGGTAGACTGGGTAGTCACCTTGTGCAGCGATTATATTTTCCCTTACTTTTCTTGACATTACTTAAAAGTTTGTTATTATTAAAAATAACCAGTATTAATTCCGTTCGACAGATCTCCTCTTTTGGAAATGGTAAAACATACTGGAATGTTAAAGTTCTTGTTTACTGGAGATAGATTTTATCTAAAGCCAGGATCTTGTTTAATTGGGCTTGAAACCCTTGTACATCTGACACGTCTCTTTGGATAATTAAGACCGTAACATCTACGATCTTTCTCCAGAGGTATGTACTGTTTAACTCTAGGTCCTTGTCGGTGCTAATAGTATCGCCATCAGAGTTAGTGTAGCTACCTGTCTTCGTTAAGGAAGGAGTCGCTATATCATCTAACTTCTTTAGGTAATCGATGGTAATACTCTCTAGCTCGAAGTCGTCCGACTTGTATACCAGTAAGCTATTACCTACCTCATCACCTACAGTTTCCTCGTAGTCAAAGGATGGATCTCTGTAGACATCTTGAAGGATCTCTGACAAGTCATCAGTCTGACGTACTCTTACGATTAACTCTCGAGCCTCACAACCCGTGCGCGTTGCTATCGCGGTCTGTCTCATCAGTCTGTAAAAGTCCGATGGGAACTCGAAAGTGTTTCCTTTGCCAGAAGTACCTGAGGGACTGAGTGTAATATTTTTAACCTCTAGTTCCCTCAGGTGATTCCTGATAGTTGTATTCTTTTCAACAACTGCCGCGTAATTCTCAAAGACTAAATCCTTGGCTTCATTCACAGAGGCGTCTAGGTCTACTACACTTAGGTTACTACTGTAACTAGTGTTAATCCTGTTTAGCTTTCGCTTTACCTCGTAGTGAATCTTTTTAGCCTTAGTAGCCATGATTATTTTTTAGCAGGTTTACTTACTTTTTTCTTCTCATCTAATACTTGAATCAATCGCATATAAACATCTTGATTCTCCTCAGACTTAAGGTATGACTTCACTATCTCGAGGTCTTTTCCTACGAATGATCCAAATAGCTCATAGCCATTCTTTCGCTTACGTAAGTGTCCACCTTTGGTAGCCATAACAATCATGTATTCAAAGTCTAGTTCCTCCGATTCAACTGCGCAAATATCCACGAAGAATTTCTGCTTAGTCTTACGTCCTATCTTACCCTTGTCATCATCCATTGCTCTAAACAATGCATCATCTAGGATGTCAGGATCTACATCTTCTCCTATGATAATTCCCATGATGATTGCGACCTTCAGTTTTTTCTTGAAGTTTAAAGCCTCAAACAACTTATAAGCTTCACGCTTAGCTGATTGAACCTGCTTCCGCATTTTAACATCTTGTTCCTTGTCAGAGATGATATATTTTACTCTAGAAGAAAGCATCCCAGTATTGGCATTACCTGTCTGAAACAACGGATCGGCCTGACATCCAGCTAGGATAATCTGGTCTAACGATCGGTCTTTATCCAGGGTGATCTCGCCTTCTTTGGATACTACTTTAAGTAACCTATGGTTGAAAAAGGGATCTGAAAAGTCATACACATCAGCTTCAATGATGTAGTCTCCTTCTCTTCGGTGCTTCTTAGCAAACTTGAGCTTGCAACCTTTTACAGTAGCATTCAATGCTTCTGAATTAGTCTCATGCCCTTTCAACATCCATCGTCTCTTCGTGCTTGACCACTTAGGTCTAAACATTTGCCGAGAGTTAGGGAAGCGTTCACCTTTGAAAGCTCCAGCGTTAGTATCTCTATCAACGCCATCTTGCCCTTTTACTTTTTGAAACTGTGTAGCAGAAGAGAAAAACTTCTTGCTATTAGGTTTCGGTTTGATTGTTATAATTCTAGCCATAATTAAAGTCTTAAGTTTTTATTAGAATGATACTGCAGGCACGAAGTGGGCGCTCAGAGTTACGTCTTTCATACGCATCCCGAAGGTGCATGCATGCATTAACTCATAGCTACGCTGTGGTCCTGAAGATGAGAACCCTGACCTACCCGTTCGTCCATTAATAGGACCTGCAGGTGACCATGTTCCACAATTATAAGTGTATACCTCTGAGTCTTTACGCTCAAGTAACTCGATGTTTTCTCCACCACCGTTACCCAATCCGTAATCCAATACGATAAACTCGTATGAACTCAATGGTAAACCAGTCTCAGGGTGTACTACTGATCCATTCAACCAAGTAGAATCTAAGATTGGCCAATGCTCAACCTTGATAGATCCAAATGGGAAAATGTTGTACTCCGTGAAATATTTCGATTGATACTTAACCCCATCATAATTTTTAGGGTCATACGACTTCCCAGGTTTGGTCATGTCGCCAAAGTAAGTTTGAGTTGCAGATTCTGCATACTTCTCAGTAATCCAGTTGTTCCACAATGTCAATCCACCTTGTCCTGTGTAGATAGTGATATTACGTTGCTCAGGAGATACTCGATCAAACCAGATAGCTTGAAGGAACTCTACGAACATATCTAAAGATCCACCGTTTACAGGGTATGGAATTACGTTTCCATCTTCCAAGAACTCCAAGAGTCCTGGTCCGATACGTCGGTACTTACCTGACGTACTATCAATGATGTCTTTACTAGAGCTACGTCCGTAGTACATCATCAATTCTTTCTCCCATTTAGCTTGAGCTAAAAACTCAGCCTCAATGTAAGAGATAATCTGATCTGGATATTCATCACCAGCAGCATTACCTGAATCATCACACATTTGAACTCTAAGGTTCAACGAGTGAGCTTTATTTGTTACCTCTACAGATTTACCGTAATCCGTCATTTCTGACTGGAATTCGATATATGACATCCCAGTAAACTGAGTTGAACCATATCCTCTAGAAGCCTCAGAGTAAGCTGCACCAATTTTGATCCACTTCATTCCAGCCTCAAATAATTCAGGTGGGAAGTAAGAATCTCCATCACGGTCGATCACTTGTCCTGTGTAGATAAAGCCCGATCCATCACCAGAAGGTAAACTCTGGATAACAATCTGACATTCTTTAGCTACATCCGGAGCTACGATATCACCCTCTACAAACCATTCAACGTCTAATTTAAACGTTACATCAGTAGCATGGGCTCCAGGGTAAGCTACCCCAGGCATCATATTCTCCAATTGGATTGCTTGTACTTCACCAGTACCTCGCAATTTCCATTTTACAAATTCAGCGTCAATCTGTCGAGTTCTTTTAGAACCTCTAAGAAAATCCGTTAAAGGAGTTCTCTTGTCAGCTAAAGAAGGTGATGCAGTAGACACGTATTTCATCACAGGGTCAGTCAAGTCGGCCCAGGCTTTGGTGCGCGGGTGAGTAGTCAAAAGTACATTCTCATCGGCATAGTTTGCCCAGTACTTATTTTGCTTCGTCGACTCTTCGTAAATCTTAAATTTACTTACGTTTGGTCTCATTCCTTGTTAATTTTAATTAGATTAATATTAGTATTCACCAACCTGAGTAGACTGAATGCTACTTGGTTTAGTCTTTCTTTTCTTCGTTCTTGTAGATCTAGTAGTAGACCTGCCATTTAAGTGATTGAGTATTTGGTCATCCCTTTCGCTAGCCGCAGCCGCCTTGATATCTCCGATGTTAAACCCGTTCAAGAGTAACTTGGCAAAGATGACTTGCTTCTCTGGTGAGCTCTGGAGTTCTCGCTCCAATAGAGTAATCTTGGTTACTTTCTGCCTAACCTTATTTCCTTGCGCATCAACTCCCTCTACGATCTCAGTAGGAACAAATATTGCTTGGTGCAATTCCTTTTGCTCTTTCTTAGATAACTTGAAATCCCCTACTGTACCTCCTGAGATATAATCCTCGATGTAATCAGTCTTCTCTTTCATTTGCGCCTGATACTGAGCTTGTTGTTGTGCTCTTTGTTGAGCCTCAGCCTGCAGTACACCATCTTCCTTTTCACTAAAGTACTTCTTGGCTTGTTCAGCCCTAGAGACATCCTTGCCTGAATCTTTTAGATCCTGCACTAGATTCTCAATATCCTCTGAGGGTAAATCTTTCTCGACGTAGTAAGCTCTGATGACAGCTTCTCGGTTTAATTCAGCATCTTCTCCATCACCTTCGATGTCTAAGCCTGAGTACTTAGTATTACCGATAGCTGAGGCTAGTGTATTGATGTTACCTCCGTTTAAGAGATACTCTACATACTTCTTCGCCTCACCGATACCTTCTAGTTGCTCTTTGACAATAGCATTACCTGATGCAATAGCTGTAGACTTTAGTCCGTCCTTCAAGCTATACCAGTCCATATCTTCGGTAATCTCAAAGTCTTCTGGTAAGTCTCCGTCATTCTGGAGTGATTTAGCTATGATAGCCGCCTCTGAAAACTTGTCTAATTCCTCATCATCTTCCCCTTCCTCTTCCCCTTCTTCTTCCTCAGTTCCTTCCTCATCTTCATTTTCCTCCTCTTCCTCTTCAGCTTCAGGTGATGCTTGTTTCACCTCTTCAAGATCGATGGTAGGCTCTAAAGGTTCTTCCTTATAGTCATCTTCTTCTTCGTAAGACTCAGAGTCTTGGTTCATGAAACCACCACGAGAAGTAGTGAATACTTCTGCGCCATCGGCCGATGCTTCACCTACTTGAGTTGATTGGATATTACTTTTTTCCATAGTATAGTATTTAAAATTACAGGTTATTAATATTCGTATTTGAACTTTGGGGCTTATCCCCGTTACTATTTTTATTTGCGTATCGCACTATCTATCCCTTAGCTGGCTTTTTATTTCCTAGTTGCTTCTTGATATCTAGCTCTTTGTCCTTGAGTCTAACATCTTCCTTGTTTTTCTCCTTGGTCATGTCATTCTTTTCTGATTCTAATTTGTCCTTAAGCTGCAGCTCCATGATGGTACTCTGTAGCCCATCGTTCTGTCCATTCTTGTCTATGTCGTACTGTAGCGCCATCTGTTCTCTGGAGATCATAGCGACCTCTTTGTTTCCTACGATGTCTCGTTCCTGCATCAATAACTTGAGGTCTATCTGCTGTTGAGCCAAAGCCTCTTGCATCTTCTGCTGCTCTTGCATCATCTTCTCCTGTTGAGCTTGAGCTTCTTGTCGTTGCTTCGCCATTTTCTCCTCAGCTTCTTCAGCTATGTTGAGGACATCTCCGTAGTTCTTAGCCCAGGTAAGCCTAATGAGTTCTGGGAATGAGATCATCCCGTTTTGAACCATAGCCTGCGCTTGACCCTTAACAGCTTCTATGTTGTTAAAGTCATCTGATGAGTTCCGTACGCGTATACCAATTTCTGATCGTTGTAGCATCTCCCAGTCTAAGTCTAGCTCAGCCATACTCATGTCGTCCATCATGTAGGACTTCTTGACAGGGTTATCCTTGAATGCTATCCTTGCGCACCCGAGTAGGGCATTTAGTAAGTTCTCTACCACCATATTGTGAGTAGAATAGATATCCTCTGTTTGATTGACAGATTGAATGATGTTTTGCTGGTTATTACTAACTGAGGTATAAGGGGAAACTTCTCCTAGGCGTGAAGGGTTATATGACATAGCCAGAGCTACTTGATTACGTAGCCACTCTAAGTAGTTTACCCTAGCTGTCATGTCTTGAATGTTAGACAAGTCAATACCCCTGATAGCCTGCGCTTCCATCGGGTTCATACCCTCAGCCTGGAAGTCTACCGGTGCGATCTTTCCATACTTGATCATATCAAACCACTTACCCCAGGTCCAATCCTTAGGTTTAGCGTTGGTACTAGTCAGTAAGATCTTACCTACATCAGTAGCTTCCATCTCATGCAACCTTGCCATCTGAACATTAAACTTGTATTGCCATGGTTTCCCTAGATCCATAGGGGATACATTCTTGGTATTACCCATGAGCCTGTTGTACTCAACCCCTATGTATGGAAGCTTGACGTTCCAAGGGTTGTTAGTGGACCTGTATTGATAGGGGATAGGTCGCTTGTTTAAGTAGATAGCATCTGCGTATCCAATCTTATCAGTCTCCCATACCTCTGGTACATACGCGATCTCTTCTTTTACATCGCCCTTCATCGGGTTAAATGTATAAGACTCATCTACCCAGAATCGCTCTATTTTATCATTGGGCATCTTCCTGTGGATGTTCTTAAGTTTCCTCAGGGACTTCCAAGTAATATGGACATGTCTAAGTTGCGAGTGATTCTGATTGATAGAACCGTACTGCTGGTAAATATCTCTTAGTTTAGCCTGGCCTTGTTTGGTACGCACATCTAAATCACCATTGAATAACTCATTACCTGGGTCACTCGATATGATAGATACTAGGTTAGACTGCACTCCGTAGGTGTCGTTGTCTCCACCATTACCTAGGGCACTAAAGAGGCTATCTAGTTTTTTCAAATGGGCAGGTGTAAACTGATCGCCAAACTGGTTGTATATATCTGAGATCTTCTTGACTTGCTCGTACTTAGCCCAGTCTCCATCCTCGATGAAGTGAGAGTTAGGGCTAGCTGAGTAAGTAAAGCCATTGTAGTTAACTAGTTCGAACTCTATGTCCCCATGAATTACACCTGTCTTATATACTTCTGCACCTGTGATCACCGCATGCTTAAAGTTCTCGTCAGTCTTCCATTTGATATTGTAGTTGACCATGAGGTAATCCATCAGCTTCTGCGCCTGAGTTTCTGAGGAAGTCTTGTATTCTGACCTCATGTACTTCTTGATCTCCTTGGGAGTCTTAGCCTCAGTTCTCTGAGATACATCAGCATTCATCTGTTGTTGCTGCTCAGGACTCAAAGAGTGTACATCCGTGATCCCGTTTTCCTGCATGTATTGCATAAGGATCTGCTGTTGCATCGGAGCTATGATCGTCTGAGTAAGATAATCCTGACGCAACTCTAACTCTTTCCTCTTACGCTGGTTAAGTGCAGCACCTGAGCCATCTACAGCTATAGGTTTAAGTGGTCGCTTTCTTTGTTCACCTACCATACCCTTTGCGACCTGGGACATGATATCATGATGTTGTACATCTTCGAACCCTAGATCAAACCCCTCTTCTTGCAAGTGGTTATTCCCTGTGGATCCCTTAAAAGATCTCATGGCACTTTCCCCACGACCGTTGTATAAGTCGTAGTTAAGCCCAAGTCTCTTGTATTTTTCTAGGTCAGTATAAGCTCCGTTGAAAGTATCGAAGTAATCTGCCATATCTTCCGCCCACTTAAAATCGTAAGCTTTCTTTTGATTCCAGCTTAGTCTCTGATTAAACAGACCAGCCGAAGGTATCTTCGGATCTTTTGAATTAGTAGCCATAAAAAGGATTGGTAGAGGCTCGAGTATGTAACTTTTGCGCTCTAATGAATGAATTGATTTCTTTGTGTTTATCTGCTGTATTAGTCTCCTCTATTGGAGCAAGTACCTCTTGGCTAAGCCATAGACATAGCAACTTGTAAGAGGATACATGATCCGCATTCTTGCCTCTTTCATATGAGGCCAGCTCGTAGAGTAATCTCAGAGATAACATTTTGTCTATGTTGGTCAGCACCGTGCCGTCCTCAAGAACTTTCCAAACTTCTAATAGCCGCTGTCTAATTAATTGCTCGCTGTGTATTCCAAGCTTGGTAGTCATAGTGACTCCTACATCGTATTTCTTACCTGGATTCTGAATTGCTTTTGATATAGCCACGAATGGGCTGAGCTGTAATATGTTATACCTGTTTTCCATCCTCACGTATCGCACGAAATCAGGAATATTAGTCTCTGGTAGGACCTTGCAATTGAAGTAAATAGCCAACTTAATTGCGATCTCATGTAGGGTTTCCACCTGGTCGACTCTACCGATGTACTCCGCTACAATTGTATCTTGTATGCCTTCTTCCCACGTACTAGCAGCGAAGCCTTTGTGTACTAGGATAGATGCTAGGGATGTACCACCGTTATCATCTTTGACAGGATCATAGACTATCTTGTATAAACTCTTGGAGTAACTGGCAGGTGGGATATTCTCAGGGGGATGCTCGTATACTACGATAGCTCCCTCTATATTACCCTTAAGTTTATCTAGGTTTAACTCCTTGATAGGGCGCATGACCCTTTTGACATCCTCGATCCACCTTACACTCTTCTTCTCCTTAGGGTCGTCGTAGACTAACTCACCTACTGAGGCGTGTAACTCAAATAAACTTCTAGTTTCTATCTCTATAATTCTTTCTCTCAACTTGTATACTGGGAAGACGTTTCCACCTGGAGACATGAACATCTCTGAAGGCTTAAGCGGCCGAGCCATCATGTACTCATCAAGGGCGCTAGAACTACTAGCCTTCATTTTCTCGGCCCGAACCAACATCTCTTGCTCCAGCGCTGCGTCTAGATCAGTATTACCGTTCTTATCTTTGAAATCATTATCGCAATATATGGCAGGGATGAAAAGCCCTATCGGTCTCTTTCTATTTTCCCATGGGTCTTTATAACCTAGAAACCCATAGGCCTCTGGATCCTCGAAGATTACTTTAGATTCTATAATCTTCTCCATGTTACCACCCGTGCCAATGTAGAATGAGCTACCGAACTTAGTCCGTCGTATCTGACAGGTCTCATTGGCTCCATGAACACTTAGTACATTGTTGAGTAGACCCACTTCCTCTATTACCATTACAGTAGGTCGAGTACCTACCGCAGCCTGAGGATTCTCTGTGGTGTATACCCCGTGATGGATACTAGTCCCGGTACCTGCTTCTCCCCAGACATTATTCTGTTTCTTCTTGTACTTATGCCTATATACACTTGTCGCATTGGGCACTAGTGACCCTGAGGTATTCTGGTGGAAGTACCCTGGGATAAACTTATTCCCAGATCCAAATGAGCCTAGTTTCTTCTTCAGGTGTTCTTGAGTCTTTGAGAATTTCTTCAGGAGATCTCCCGATTTACTACTAAGTGCCGAGCCTACGAATATCTCTACTCCTGCTGGGTCGACTAGATATGCATCATTGAAGTATCTTTTACCGTAGAAATTAAACTCATGACCTATCACAGCATTGGCGCACATATAGCTTTTTCCAATACCTCTACTTGCGAGTAAAAAAAGATTCTTAGCTGGATTTAAGTGGTAGGCTTTACCGAGTGGTTTAGCATTGGTCCTATATAAGTATTCTTTGGGATCTACGTAAGTCTTGTAGGTACCGTCAGGTTTAAGGAAGGAGTACTCCTGTTTACCTATTATCTTCTTATCCTTAGGGGACAAGTCAGTTCCTTTTTCTATCTTTTGAACTAAGTGATGGCAGGTAAACTCCTCGTCATCCATGAAGCCACTAAATCCCCTGCAGACCGCCCAGCCATAGAGTACAATCCATTCGATGTCTCTCAGTAAAGGCTTGATGACAGCTGTAGTATTTCCCTCATCATCCTCATCGTCAATCACAGTCATGTTGACATAGTAATAGAGATTGCCTGGCATCCATCGCCAGCCACCCTCTCCTGTGTCCTTGTCATAATCATGACCCCATTTTCCCTCTAGGCATATTATCTCTTGCTCTTCCCAGTACGCCTCATATTTTTGAGAGTCTGGATGATACTCAGGGTGATCCCCTACGAGGAAGTCCTGGATATCATAGAGTATTGGAAATAGCCTGGCCGCTAAAGGATGCGACACTACTTCTGACATTAACTACTAGTTAGACCTCCATGGTCTATCTCTTACTATCTACCTACTTATTTACTTTCTAGATGACCTAGACTCTCTTTTAGATTCAGCACCATTTCCATGTAGCTGAGTCTTACCTAGCGTATCGATCATCTTAGTTTTTACTTTATCATATGACCCCCAGATCTTCTCCGTCTTCTCCATGATCTTGAGGATTTTCTCATCTTCAGTTGTAATATCTAGAGACTTGAGGTGCTGCGTTAACTCGTCGAGCTTGTCACCCCAGATCTTAAACATTGCTTGCTCCTTGGTTAACATGAACCTCGGGTACATCTTGATAGCATACTCTATATCCTCCCAATTAAAATCAGGATCCTTTAAGTATCTAACAGCTATATCAGCCCGCTTCTCATCGATCGGTATCCTATAGAACTTAGACTCTGGGTCTTCTGCTAAGTATATTGCCCACATAACTCTTGAAGCTTTACCACCTTTCTCACCCTCTTTATCAATCACCTCATGTCCAATGTCCATGTAGCGTACCTCGGGGTTCTGTTGAAAGAAGTCTAACTCTGGGTTACCTGTTACTTTATGGCTCATACTTATTGGTTAACTTTAACAGTCTTAGTTTTATTGAATGCGCACTCGGCCCACACGTCAGCATCCTCGTCAATATAGTTGATAATCTTTTGAGCATCCTCCATTGAGAGTTCCCCATCCAAGGGTACCTCCATCTCAGGAAATATTCCGAATTCTATAAGAATATTAGGCTCATCCGCTAACCCTACAGCTTTTGTTACTTTCAGTAAATCCTGAAAGCTTAGCGTCATTGCGCTTACAAAAAGCGTCTTAGTATCTTCGTTGTATATGATTTGCATGTTGGTTTAATTTATAGTTGTTGATGCATTGTGCATATCTAAAACATAGAGATCCTCCTTAGTTACCTCAGGGGTTACCTCATATTGCTGACTAAGTGAGTACTCTTCTAGTTTCTGCTTGGGCATGATGGCTGTTATCTCCGTGATAAAATCCAAAATATTTGCAGGCTCTGCTAGCGCTATAGTCTTCGTCTCGCTATCTATAATGATATGTATCGGCATGTTAATCTTTATTATTTGCTATGAAGAACCCAGCTACCATCAGAAGTGCAGGTACTAGTACAAATAGCACATCACCCATAGGTCCATCTAAGTACATGTTGATTAACACTCCAGATGCCATTACTAATACTACTGTGATTAAAAATATAACTAAAGTTTTACTCATGATTACTTTGTTTTACTAATGTTAATTAATAGTTGGCCCACAGAGACTCGAACTCTGAACGATGCGTTATGAGCGCATAATGATAACCAATTTCACTATAGGCCGCTTTGTAGGCTACCCGTTTTTTAATCAGGTAACCTACGACAGTCCTTCGGTAGCGTGCCCGGAATGCCTGTTCTTACTTGTCAAGATGGTGGGATTCGAACCCGGAGTAACTAGTTTTCCCCGTCAGGATTACTAGGTGTCTCCCCAAATCCTCCGTCGAGTCATGGGTTGAACACTACACTCTTTTACGACTTCAGGCGAAACACCCGCACTCTAACCGCTGAGCTACACCTTGATATCTTACTTGTGGAGCATCTCGGGTTCGAACCGAGGTCCAGACATAGTATCTAAAAACAGATTATACAGTTTAATTGGGGCTGATAGGTTTACTACCAGCAGTTCCACCCCAAATTTAGAGTTATGGTTCTCAGAGGAATACCTCTATTTAAAACTAGGCTGCTTCTAAAACTCGCGTTTCTTTAGCTACACCTCGATAAGATACAGTCAGTAAGTTGTTCGCCATAGCGTTAGTTACCTCTGCGTTGTTAATTGCGTTAGCAGTTAAATTGTTACTTGCGGGATTTTAAACGAGTGTATGCAAGCTCCACGCGTACTGTCTATTAATGTCAATCTACCCTGTCGATTCCATTTATGCCCCAGGTTTAGTATGGCTCTTTTGCCTTACTTACTATATTTCCAAGTGATTGCTTTTACAGCCCACATTTGAGCCTGCTGTATCTGCGTGATTGCTATAGAGGCTAACCTTACAGTCTCCTGATCACCCATAGCTTCATCTCTAATTTTCTTTTGCTGATCTATTAGACTAGCAAAACCTTGCTTACAGTTTTCAACATCCAAATCTTTAGATGGATTAAATGATAAGCCTACTAACTTCTGTCCGTATGTTAATCCCATAGATATCTTTGAGGTTGAGTTTAAAAATAGTGGGGACACCTCCGAGTCCCCACGTTTTTGAGTATATAAATATTAAGACAACACACAAATTTAGTTGAACATCACGTTACCTTGAACACTCAAGGCTACATGGACTTTATTTGGGTTATTCACCCGATTACCTTTTTCATTTACAATGAACCACTCTTGAGCATCCACGAAGTATACTGAGATGTTCTTGCTGATAAATGTACTCACTTGACCTGGTTGTACACCATAGTTCTTAAGTGGATCCAGTTTCAGGTGTCCAGTAATAGTGTTCGTCTTCTTATCCAAGATAGCCTCGGTACACCCGCATCCTGGTTGGATACTGTGGATAGGAATATCTCCTGTATACTTGAATGTAAACGGGATACTCTCATCAGGCTTACCTGTGAATTGAAAGATGGGCGTATCAAAGTCTGCTCTTAATTTCTTAGTTAACTCTTGTTTAGCTTGTGGAGTCATGTCTTACTTGTTTTTTACTGATGGATTAATAGTTATATTGAATTCTAACCCTGAGACTTCCTTGCGTTCATTCCATTCCTCTTTGCTCATCATTCCTGTCCAGTTACCCTCAGAGCAAAAGTTACCAGGAGCCATTAGGGCATCTGGCATAGCACATCCACAACCTACACATGACCCAGCTTTAACGCAGGATTTACACATGATCGATCGATAGACTGCTTGCTCACAATATGCAAATGTCACGTACTTCTCTAGTATTCTACCTATGATGAAAGCCCACCATTTGCGGGGGTTGATCATATCTACGAGTCTATACTTTGCCATTCTTCTTTCTAGTTTTGATAAGTACTTGAGGAATAATGTAAGTCAACGCATCGGCATTAGTCGGTAGGGGCTTGAGTTTATCTGTGATATACAGGTACTTCTGCCACTCAGAAAATCTATTGACATACTTGTTTGGGATGTTATCTACCACAGGTAAAGGTCGTTCCTTCATCATCTCCTGGTATTGTTGCCACTCAGGGTTGATCTTGTTGGAAGCCATAGCGTCACCTAGAGTTACGATGTCTCCTGGGGCTAAGTCTTGGAATGGGGAAGACTCTATGTTGTGAGTCTTGATTACTTTTGCGAATGGGATGATCCTTCGATAAGTCTTAGCGATAAGAGGAGTACCCGTATCATCGACTAACTTGGATGCAGCAGCGTTAGTAGCATCAGGAGTATACTGGTATACTCGAACTAATACATCACCTGGGCGTAACTCATCATTCACGTATTCTTTAATGTATGATGTATCTGCTTTCCACCTAGCAAAGTGTCGCTGCATTGCGTCATCTTGCTTCTTAGGGGTTTCTTTTTTAATTGCTTTAGCCATCTTATTTATTATATGGTTTTACGGAGATTAACTCCAATTGTAAAATATTATTGATCTCAGTCTTAGCCGCATTGATATCAGGGATATTCTCCTTAGCATCTCTTATGTTTCCACAGTTATCACTTCGATCTGGTCGAATCTTTCCATTACTTAGAATCTCTAAGTACCTGAGTAAGTGATGAAGCTTTTGATTTTCGTCCATTTTCTTTAGTGTATTTGTTAGTTTACTCATTTGAAATATTCCCATCGAGATTATCTCGAATGACTGCTCTCTTGTGTAACTTAGTATATGGCTTCTCTAGGATTAACCTATTTCTTACCTCTCGGAACTGTTTGATCTTCTCATCGAGTTCTTCATCAGTAATATAATTACCAGCATGATGCTTCTTAGCTTTCTCTTTTAAATAGTCCAGCCTAATAATTGAGGTCTGGAATGTCCCAAAGTAATGCAACATCACCTTAGGTATTGTGGGCATTGCTAAGCATTTTTTGACATTTTTAAATAAATGGTCAATCGCATACTTGATGTCCTCTTCAGGGATCTCGAATTCCTCTGATAGCTCTGTGACTATTCTACCTAGTGTTTTATCCCATCTCATCATATCGAGGTGCTCTTTTGCTTTACTCTCAATGGTATAGTCAGCGTGAAACTCGTAGGTATATTTCCATCTACATAATTAAACTCTGGATGGATTTTTATACCCTCTTTTGTTTGTATAATCCACTTCTTTTTCTTAATTTTATCTCTATAGATATACACACTTTTATCAGGGAATCCAGGGTGTTTTCGAAAATGATCCACCGTATCAGGTGAAAGTAAATTCCAACCTTTAGCATTTAAAATTATACATTCTGCGAAGTATTCTTTTTCCTGAGAGGTCAACCAGTTTTCTCTAGCTATCCAAGTAGCTGAAAATATATCAACCAATTTCTTTATCAAGTCTTTCTGATTGTCTAATTCTATATAAACCCTAGCTTGCTTACTCATGCTGATTAGATTAATTTATACAAACTTAGACAAATTTAGACTAACATTATAACTTATTGACAATATGTATACAAAAAATATACTACACAGACCTACAGTTACCTATCGTGACTCCGATCATACCTATAGGAGAGATGACGAGTTACTCACGTCAGTCACTAGTTTTATTGAGAAGTATACTGTTGAATTCGACGAGGACTTCTGGTCTAGATATAAAACTCTCGAGGCTATGTTTAGCGACTATGACTTTAAGAAAGCTAAGAGGAAGTTCTCTTTCTTGAGTCCTTTACTCATCGAGCACCTAGAGGAAAAGGTGGATCCTCACACTTACGGCAGGAAAAGGAGATCTCTTATTAGGGAGTGGAGTTTAAATAATAAGCTAGCGTGTGTTTCAGGTACCAAGTATCACAATGAGCAAGAGGAGTTATCTATCCTCAGGGGTATAGAGTGTAACCCTTTTACTGGAGAGTATGTCAAAGTACACGTGCGAAAGCCTTTAGATGACTACGATAACTACTCATTACACCATGATCTATATAAGCTTGAAGATGGCTATTACCCTGAGCTTCTCGTCTGGTTGGACAAGTATGGTTTAGGTGGTATGTCCGATAGAGTATTTATAGAAACTATAGGTCGTAACAGGTATGTTGACTTAGATGACTACAAGACTAATGAGAAGATAACAAGTGATGAGAATTTCTTTGCGTACCTGAAACCTCCCTTGCAGGATGTAAAAGATACCAAGTTTAACAGGTATAGTATACAGCTCTGTATCTATGCTTACATGTTAGAGTCCTTTGGATTCAGAGTTAGACATTTAGCGTTTCATCACTTTGACAAGAGGTACCCTGTCGAGTATAATCGAGCTAGGGTAGAGCTGATGCTTAACTACCGAGAACCTGTGTTCCCTTTCCAATTCCCCTCAGAATAGACTAATTCAGATTTATTTATATTTTTTTTAGATAAATACATACGGATTCTCAGAAATTCCTTGTACCTTCATTTTATTATTCGCAGTATCCCTCAGAGACCTCTGGGTTTTCTCTTAGTTTCTCTAGGATTTATTGGGGTAAATTATTGTTTCTCATATAAGTTTTGGTTGATCGGGAGTACCTCTAGAGCTCTCAGCTTTAGCAGGCTCCTATCAAACCAAGAGGATTAACCAAAGATACCAGTTGCAGTAGTAACTAAGTATTGATTCCCTCACTAACATATAGACACGGTAGGTAGCTAAAGAGTTTCTTACTATGTGATTACAACTGAACCTAGGGTCATACTGGATACCTATGGGTTTAACTAAGTAGCTAAGTTCTTTGACATAGCGGAAATATTATACACAGGTGGCTATGGCAGTCATGACAGGATCCAGTAAAACTCTGAGTAACGAAAGGACGTTGCTCTTATTTTTCAACCAATAGATAACTAAGATGGAAAGAGAAGAACTCACAGAAATAATCAAGGCAATGTTTCCTAAGAGCTGGAAGGATGATAACCCAAGGGGGAAGCCCCACTATAACGGTGATATTACTATAGATATACTAGGTCTTAACTTCAGTAACTCGATGTTACCTGGGTCTAAACCTTTGATTTATACTTACGGGATTAACCGTAATGTCAGCTTTAGCTTCCCAGTAGGCTTCTCTGATCTAGAAGAACTCGGCAATCTCTATAGGGCTCTAAATAATTGGAACCCTCTAGTGATCGATGTTGATGCTAGAACAATGGCGGAGCATGGGGTAGAGGAAGAAGGATGGTATATCACAGGGAGTGACATTAGAATCGGATGTCCTGCGGGGATCGTGACTACGCAATGGGATCCTGGAGTTATAAACCTAAAAGGAAAATGGACACTATGATACCTATAGAATACTTAGAACCCTACGAGTTAACCACCACAGCTAAGGTGGTACTTGGTACAGCTATAACTTACATTGTACTATACCTGATAGTCTATGGGTACTTCGAGAGTACAGGATTCAGGGAGATAGTTAAGGTACTATTCCTTAGGGAAGGCTACGGGTCTAACGCTGTAGAAAAGATGGTATCCCTGGCGCTATGGTTCCTGATAATCTTTGGGGCTGGTTTTATTTTATTAATGTATAAACTATTTATGATATGAAGAATAAACCAGAGAGCTACACAGGTGGGAGAGTCCCAGGGGTTATACAGGAGGAGTGCTCAATACCTGCTAACTATAAGTGGAATCTCATTATAACTAAGCGTAAGTCGGCAATACCTAAGAGGCCTCTCAGGAGTAAGGTACCCATGAAGATGATAGTGATAGATGATAACTATGATATCTTTCAGTATTTCTTTGGTAGTGGAGGTATCAGCTACAGTAAGCTAGGTAGCATGCTAATGGAGTAATATCCAGGTATATATAGCGTAATCTGGTTTAGATATTTATAAAGGGTGGTTATCGAAAGGTACTCCCCCTTCTTTTGTGGTGGTACATAGGTGCTATGGTATATTTTTTTGGAGATCGGTGTGAGTGAGTCAGGGCTCGGACCCTCTAAACAAAACCTCTACTAAGGTTTGGTAGATTGAAAAGGGTCCGCCCCTTGCAACCTGCCACGAGCAATACTGCTCAATAATGTTTTATCACCACTAAACAATTTTTATTATGTTAAAGACAAGAGTAACATTCGTAATCAAATCAGTCTCTGCACCATTTCAATCATCCAAGGGTCATACGAACCCAGATACGGGTGAGGTGACTCGTACTCTATCTACGGACGACGATGGAAACCCAATCATGAAGGTATGGCTTGATAGAGCCGATGGGGGAAAATCGGAATCATTCTTTATTGATAGCCTCTTGAGGTCATTCAATAGAAACCCATACATGAAAGCTACAGAGGCTAACATGCGAGTAATCATGGAGGGTTTCACCATTGATTACTTCGATATCAAGGTTGAGGCAGCTGACCTCGTAGCTACTGGTTCGTACACCTATCAACACACAGTTGGTGGTGTTGCACAGGGTAAACCTCGAACATTTAGCTCGAAAGGTACAAGAGACCACGACATGACGTTCGAGAACCTTGCTATTAAAAACATGATTATCATGTCTAACTTGGGCATGGTAGCTCAAGCTAATGGCACCTGGTTAACGCCTGCCCAAATGGCTACGGCTGCTCCAACGCCTGCTGCTGCTGCTGGTGGTGCAGATACTACGGAGCCTGTTACTCGAAGAGAGGATGAAGTAGTAGTTGAAAAGGAGTTGTACACTCCTGCTGACGAAGAGTGAGAGGAACAAGAAGAGGAGATGATTGGGGAAGACTTACAAGAGGATACTGAGTAGTATCATCTAGAGTAATCATGGGGAACGCTGGCTAACGCTGGTGTTCTCCGTGTTTTACCTTAAATGTGTCGCTTCGCTCCTATTCCCTGTGTGCCATCGGGTGTTCCTAGAGTGCTACGCAGGTGCTACGCAGGTGCTCCGAGGTGGTGCGCCTCGTATAGCTTTTTTAAATGGTCACGCTAGGACGCGTCGCGAGCCACGCCAGTTTGTCAAAAAGCCACGCAAGGACACGCGAGTGCGCTAACGTATGTCCCAGTATAAACCTGTAGTATCTGCAGGTTACCTAGAATTTACCCAAATAGAGCCACGAGTGGGAGAACCTGTGCGATAAGTCACTAGTTATGTGGCGTAAGTGGGAGAGTTACACCAGAGTTACGCCAGAGTTAGCGTGAGAGTTAGCGAGAGTGGCGCGTTGCGCCCAATCAGCACCCCAACATATCCTAACCTCAACATTATCCCAAGTTATCCAACAATCCATCGAAATATCACATTATCTCACATTATCTAAACCAACACACCATGGTCATCAAAGAAATTATCCACGTAAAGGGAGAGAATTACGCAGAGTATATCTCATACCTATCATCACTCGTAGAGTCTAACCCAGAGGTACTCTTCAAGATGCAACAGGCTTTCGCGCGCGAGAAGAGTCTACCATGCTTCTGCAACTCACGCACCTCATGGGCAAGCGATGTAGTAGAGCCAATCGGGGAGTATCTCCTCAGAACTAGAGGTAAAGACAAGGCTATCGAGCTTATGTCTACTGAGCTAATCACAGGCTGCCCTAAATCAGGGAGATCCTGGTGTGACTGATACTCAGGTATCTACCAATCGTGCGTTGCAATACATTTATCAACCTTTAAAATAACACTAATTATGGCAAATACAACAGTTAATGACAGAATGTACAAGGGAGCATGCTGCACAGGTGGTGTAGTTAGCTCAACAGGAGAAACTCAAATGTGTGAGCATTGCGGAGGGCATATTGAGATGGTAGAGCAAGAGGAGTTATCCTACTCTATCTACCAGACTATCATCAAAGTTCGAGAGAACTTATGGGTGAGAAAACAGGATCGCAGAGTTTCAGACGAAATAGACGGAAAAGTATCAGACATGGTGTGGCGAAGACCAACTATGGATGAGAACATAGAGGCTTGCAAAGCCATTGAGGCTAAGGAGAAAGCCGAGGAGTCTACCGATAGGTATGACCAAGGCTGTAGGTGTGTAACTCCCAATACCATGGGAGGTACCGACTGCCACAACTGCGGTGGAATGGTACAATAAACACTAGAGTAAGCAACTGCAAGCTACAGATATAACATGTAGCCTCTGTTCAGGGATGACCCAGTTGCTTACTCATTTTTTCAAATTGAAATTAATCAAAATAATAACAACCATGATTCTACTAAACAAGATTAAAATGAATGATTTCTCAGATGATGAGGGATCACACGCTGGTACTCTGCCAGCAACAAAGGAATATTTCTCAGCTAGACAGTTGGGAGATATGGCTAGAGGTGAAACTCTAGTAAAGGACGATAGATGCAAGTGCCACCCAAAGGCACCTAGTTCTAGATTCTATTTTATGTCTAAAGGTACTAGAAACATTACGGTTTGGAGTACATGGTAAATACTAATCACCATAATAAGGTGCGGTGTGTAGAAGTATAAAGGCTTGTCCTAGACACGACACAAACTGTCTAACTATTTAGTTACCAATCAAAATAATAACAATCATGACAAATACACCACTATTCCAGCCATTCACAGTAGCTGGACAAGAATTGGTATTCGTACCAGTTATGTTTATGAAAGATGGAGATCAGGGATTCTTAACCTCACAAGTTAAGCTCTTTGAATATACACAGGATACTCAAGATACCTGTGAAGTCGTGAAGCTTCTACTAGCAAAAGGTAGAAGTAAGCAGTTAGCTGCTAGGGTATGTCATATGATGCTAAAGTATGCATCGTGTGTAGACATAGGGACGCTCAAGTATCCATTCGGGCAATTCAAAACATCCTGGGAAACTGGGGTAAAACATGACTTACTATGAGATGGAATAAGAAAAATCTGCAACTCTTAGAGGGTGCAGACTTAGAAGGTGTAAATGTCTCCCAAGTGGTTGAGACATACAACGCCTCAAGATCTTTAGGTCTTGTAGTTATGACTAAGCTAATACGCTCAGTCAATGAGAAGCATGCAGAAGTATACTTACGTATGCTTTGTGATGACATGTACCATGGTGGATTAAACCACTAAAGCTTGACCTGGAATATCGCAAACTTATCCAACTATTTTAAACTATTAATTACCAACCAAAAAAAAATAAAGATGTCAAATACAACAGTTAATGAAAGAATGTA
>RCMY010000033.1_pt1 | contig 119193 bp, 107 predicted proteins | sample 2041341 | NCBI WGS metagenome assembly RCMY01 (sample SAMN09708234, study PRJNA481090) | Marine sediment metagenome, whole genome shotgun sequencing project. | reverse complement strand
TCGTGCGTTGAACACCGAACGCGATCGACTCACTCCGTGCCGAAGCCGCACATAGCCGGCCTCTTGTCATGATTGACGTGATCCGGGGGGTCAGGCAAGTCTTCGGGTCGGGGTCTCGGATGGTTCTGCCCGTTCACCGGCTGCCCAACTTCGGGACGCGTGGGGTGTGGCACACTTTTGGCTTGCGACCGAGGTCTCGTACGAGGCTGTGGCTGAAGAGAGTTTGATCGCTCGAAGAGGCATTGCCCTGCCTTGTCTGCTCACCAACCAGCAAACGAGACAAGGAGAAATGGCTCTGACTGATGAGGTGATCGTCGGGATGGATCCGCACAAGTCGTCGAACACGATCGCGGTCTTCACCCGGAGCGAGAAGATGTTGACGAGGCGACCCTTCGTGAACTCCGACGATGGGTTCGTCGAAGTCGGATCGGCGTCACGAGCTGGTCGGGTTACGCACCCAGGCCATGTGTCGTCTGCACCGGTTGCTGCGCGAGCTGATCCCTGGTGGCGCACCACGCCAGCTGTCAGCGACCCGACCCAGCGGGCGGACCCGCGATGACCGTGGCTTCCTACGAGCGTGGCCTCGCCAACCCGGCGGGTGTCTCTTCCCTGTCGTGCCCAAAATCATCGCATCAACAACATCCGCAACCCCTGCAGCAACGCGCCCCGAAACACGTCCCAGCCGCATCAGCCCAGGTCGCAGAAAGAATCCAACAAACCCCTTGACATCCCTACGAGCTTCATACTTGAGCACTTGGCTCGCAGCGATGCGCATCGGTTGACTCGTCAGCGAAGCGGCTCATCACCCAAATGGAATGGGCGTTTCGTCGAAAAGTGTGGGCGAGGCTCCCAAAAGGTGTGGGCGCCCGAGGTCGGCGCGATCTCAGGCTCAACGAACACGGGCTCTGCGACTTTCCTGATCACCCCACCAACGGCCGATCGGGAAAGTACCTGGTCAGCGTTCAGGAAAGTCCGCCCTCCGGGGCGGGCTTTCTGCGTTTTCGGGGGAACTCGGCCGCCGTTCGTAGCGTCAGATCAACATGAGCAAACACCAGCGTCGAACCATTGCGATACTCGCAACCGCTGGACTGCTCGCTGCCTGCAACGGCAGCAGCGCCGGGTCGAGCGCATCGCCGGCACCCGCAGAGGGCGACGCGGCGCCCTCTTCGTCGAGCCAAACGACGATGGTCGCGTCGGTTGCGTCGGTCCCGATCGAGGCGTCGTCGAACATGTCGGTCGATGGCGGGGTCGTGACCGGTGCCGAGTTCGACATCTTGTTCACGGGCGCATTGAGCGACAGCCGTGGCGGCTACTTCTGGTTGGAACGCCCCGACGGAACGCGCATGGCGTTGTTGCGAAGCGACGGGAATGCTGAGATCCCGATGGGGTATGACCTCGGCGTCGACGATGCGATGATGCTCGACGACGGGTTGAGCGGCGACACGTCGCGACTGCTGCTGCCTCCCGACATCGAGCCCGGCCCGTATCGCCTGTGCACGGCGAACTCCCTCGGTGATGACTGCACCGAGATCGACGTCCTGGCGATCTGACCCAAACCGCCGCTGGCGTTCCACCGATCATGACCGACACCAGCGGCACCTCGGAGGACTCGTGGCACGCGACCGCATGCACCTTGTGTGAGTCGAACTGAGGGATCGAAGTCCGAGGCGAAGACAGCGTCGAGTTCGCCGTCATCGGTGCAATCGAATGGGTCGTTCGCCCCTTGGCCCCCGGGCAGCCTGGCGAGACGATGGAACCACAACACAAGGGGAGCACATGAGAGTTCTGCGTATCGGGCTCGTGCTCGGACTCCTCGCCGTGGCATCAGCATGCGGCACCGACGATTCCGAGTCGACCCCCACGACGACGTCGGTCACCTCAGTGGCCACAACTGATCCGGCGACGGCACCCGCCGTCACTCCCGGGACCGAGCCGTCTGTTCCATCGACACGCGACACCGTGTCGTCTCCGACGCTCGTTCCCGCTCCGGCCACCATCGCACCGTCACCTCCGACCTCCCCGGCAGCCCCGACACTCATCGACGTGAAGGTGTACTTCCTGCGCGGCGAACACCTTGAGATCGCTCACCGCCAGGTCCCCGGCCCCGCTGTCTTGAGCGGCGCCCTGACCGAACTGCTCGCTGGACCCACTGACGATGAACTGGCCGCCGGTCTCCACTCGGAGATCCCTGCAGGTACCACTCTGCTCGACCTCGGCCTCACCGACGAACTCGCCACCGTCGACCTCAGCGACGACTACGACGATGGAGGTGGCTCACTCTCGATGACGGCACGCATCGCCCAGGTCGTGTTCACCGCCACCCAGTTCGACAATTCCGAACAGGTGCTGTTCTGGATGGAAGGTGAACCGATCGAATTCTTCGGTGGCGAGGGCCTGGTGCTCGATGAGCCGCTCGCACGGATGAACGTCGACTGGGCGTTCACGGGTGGCGTCATCTTTGACACACCGCATTCCGGCAGCACCGTGAGCAGCCCGTTCACGATCACCGGTGAGGGCGACGTGTTCGAGGGCGACTTCCCCGTCGTCGTCAGGCGCGACGGTGTGCAGATCGCCGGCCCGGTCCTCGGATTCGCCGGGGCCTGGGGGAACTGGGCCGACTTCGAAGTGACGATCACCGTCGATGCTGATCCCGGCCCGATCGATGTCGTTGCCTGGGATGGTCAGGGTTGCACGCCGGGTGATTCCGAGTGTCCGCCGGTCATCGAGATCACCGTGCCGCTCATCCTCGCCGAATTGTGAATGTACGAAAGTACGTACATTACGTCTAGAATGGACTTCCGTCCCTCCTCGCCGTGCTGCTCGGCAGAAAGACTGATGTCGTGCTCTCCCGAACCGCCAAGAAACAGTCCCCCGGATTCGCCGGCCGACCGATCGTCTGGATCGTCGGAGCACTCGCCGTCGTCGCAGTGATCGTGACGGTGCTCGCCGTGACGGGTGGCGAGGACGACCCCACCAGCGTGCAGGCCGACGACGCGAGCGCCCAGAGTCAGACCAACGACGTCATCGTCACCGGCACACCGCTCCCGCGTTTCGACGAGATCGAGACCACGGCCGCCGGAGCAGCGGCACCGGAAGCAACCGGCGTCGACTTCGCCGGCGACTCGGTCACCCTGCTCGAACCCGGCGTACCCACCGTGATCGGGTTCTTCGCTCACTGGTGTCCGCACTGCCAAGCCGAAGTCGACGAGTTGTCCCGCCATCTCTCCGACACCGGGTTGCCCGACGACGTGAACGTCATCGCTGTGTCGACCGGCGTCGACAGCACCCAGGGCAACTATCCGCCCTCTGCATGGTTCGAGTCGGAAGGCTGGCCCACCGCCGTGCTCAGCGACGACGCCGACAGCAGCGTCGCCCAGGCCTACGGCCTCCCGGGCTTCCCCTTCTGGGCGATCGTCGATGCCGACGGCAACCTCGTCAGCCGGACCTCCGGTGGAATCGGCTCCGACCAGTTCGACGCCTTTGTCGACCTCGCCCGCGCCGGTGCCTGATCCGTTGACCCGCTCCTCACACCCGATCCTCACACCCGATCCTCACACCCGATCCTCACACCCGATCCTCACACCTCGACCCTCACCACCGAGAACGGAAACACCGAACATGGCCTACACCGAGAAGTTCCAGCACCTCGCCGACGTCGCCTGCGCACAGGTGGACGGCGTTGCTCCCGCAGACGTGGACGACCTGATGTCGAACGGCGCGGTCGCCCTCGACATCCGAGATCCCGACGAGCACGCAGCCGGACACATCGACGGGTCCGTCAACATCAGCCGAGGGAAGCTGGAGATGATCGTGGAAGACACGATCCCCGACCTCGACACCGTCGTACTCTGCTACTGCAACGCCGTCAACCGTGGCGCACTCTCCGCCGCGACACTCAAGTCGATGGGGTACCGCAATGCCGCCTACATCAACGGTGGTCTGAACGGCTATCGCCAACTGGCCGAGCGCTGAGGGCCGCCGTCATGTGTCGACGAGCAACCTGCCCGACCTGCCAGAAGCCGACGTGGAAGGGATGCGGTGCCCACGTGGAACAAGTCCTCCACGACGTGCCGAAAGCCGAGCGCTGTTCCTGCCCACCCGCGCCACAGCGCTCCATCGCCCAGCGGTTCCTCGGCCGCTCGTAGTTCGCCCCATCCATCCGTCGTTCCACCCTCAGGAGTTCCCCATGTCAAGGTCATCCACCACTCGACTGCGCCGCAGCGTCCTCGCACTCGCAGCAGCATCCATTGCGTTGATCGGCTGTTCGAGCGACGACACCGACTCGCGCGACTCCGTCGTCGCCGAAGCGCAAGCCGGCTCGATCAGCATCTCGATCGCCCGTGCGCCGATCCCGGAACCGGAGCAGACCTCGATTCCGGTGTACGGCATCCTGGTCAACGATTCGCCGGACGTGATGCGCGTCATCTCGGCAACGAGCCCCGAGGCCGACAGCGTCGATCTCCTCGGCCCGGACGACTCGACCGTGCTGCCGGCAGAGGGGCTCGTCGTCCAATCCGATGGGGGTCTCGTCATGGAACCCGTTGGTTTCAAGCTCATGCTGAACGGTGTGGACCCTGACGCACTCGGTGCCGAGATCCCGGTGACGTTGAGATTCGAATCCGGCGCGACGTTCGATTTCAGCGCCGTCTTGCAGGAACGGGATCTGTAGGCGCGCCTCAATCCGCAGTGTCGGTCGGCGTTGACCCTTGCGCCTGGGTGTTGGCGCGGTTGTGACAACTCCGGGGTGAGTCCGGTATCGGGTCAAGGCCGCGTGCGCACCGACCGATGACCCCAGAGATGGATGCTGACGAGCTGCTCGATTCGATGCGCGCCGTGATGCTCGTCGTGCTCATGGATGGAACGATCGAAGCGGCTCGGGGCGGCTTCGGAGGATTTCTTGGTCTCGACGTGTCGACCCTGCCGGGAACGAACGTCTTCGAGCACGTGCCGCTGACCGATTCCGAGGAGCTGGCAATGTACTTCCTCGAAAATGTTGGCCAGTCCGAAGCAACAATCGAACTCCCTCTGCCCTTCCGCATGTCGGTCTTGGACCGGGACGGCTTTGCCCACCCGGTCGACATCATTCCGACCGGTCGGATGGTCGGCGTGGACGACTGGACGTGGAGTGTTCTGCTGGTTCCGGTGGCACTCAATGGATCCATCACTCGATCGCTCGACCTGGAAATGGCCGGCGCACCACACGACGCCGTCCGCACGATGCTCTGCGAAGAGCTTCGCGTGGACAACGCCAACTACATCAGCCGATGGATACTGATCGACCTCCAGAATCCCGATTCACCAGGCATCTTCGTCGCCCGGCCGAACGATCAATTCATCGCCGATGTCGTTGCAGCTGATCTCGAATCGGAACAGTGGAGACCGTGGGAAGGCGTGCCCGTCGAAGCGACACGGTCACTGGAGGTCGCCTCGTTTCCCGCCCGGACTCGGGCGATGATGGACGCACAAGGCTGGCGCCGATCGATCGTCGCCCCGGTGTACGCCCACGATCGATTGACGGCGGTCTTCATCCTCGTCGGCAAGGTGCCGGAGGACTACGACCCTCTGTTCGTGAATCGAAACGTCGCCACACGCATCCGGAGCCTCGTGCGAGCAACGGCAATGCTCAGTGAGCGTTGGGGCGATCAGGAACGGTTGCGAATTGCTGCCTCCACCGACGAACTGACGGGTTTGTACAACCGTCGAGAACTGTTCGCGCGTTTGGAGATCGAGCGTCGAACCGGTTCGCTGCTCTACATCGACGTCGACGACTTCAAGTCCATCAACGATCGCCACGGCCATGCAGTCGGCGACGAAATCCTGGTGCGGCTCGCTGGACGGATCGAGTCAGCCTGCCGCTCCCAGGATTTCATCAGTCGGGTCGGTGGCGACGAATTCGTCGCGGTCCTGCCTGGCGCCGGCGAGCAGATCGCTCGTGAGATCGCGCAACGAATCGCCGATCGAGTTGCCGAACCGATGGATCTCGGACGCGCACACGGTCCGATCGAAGTCTCCGTCAGCATTGGCCAGACGCTCCTCGCTGTGCACGATCCGCTCGACGCCGCTGATCATGCAATGCTGAGCACCAAGCGAGTGCGCCGCGGCTTGGTCGCCGCGTCCTATCCGACCTGACGGGTGTTGATCGTCCACTCTGCCCGGCACCGAAGCAAGGCGGTGAGGACCGCTCCACACTCGTAGTCTCGCCGGATGACGTTGCGCCACGGCAGTCCGCAGATCACGAGATCGATGCGGTTCTCGTCGTTCTGACCGACACGGCGAGCAGCGTCCGCAACGACATCGCGGCGATCCGGCGAGCGATCGACTCAGCCGGGCATCCGGCGTTGCTCATGGTCGACGCAATCGCATCACTCGCGTGCGAGCGCTTCGAGATGGACGAGTGGGGTGTCGACGTGACGGTCGCGGCGAGCCAGAAGGGTTTGATGACGCCGCCCGGCCTCGGTTTCGTCTGGGCGAACGACAAGGCACTCGAGGCGCACGACCGAGCCGACATGCGTGTCGGATATCTCGACTGGGCCTCGCGCCGCAATGTCGACGCCCACTACCAGCTCTACAACGGCACGCCGCCGATCTCCCACATCTACGCGCTGCGCGAAGCGCTCGACATGATCTTCGAAGAAGGCCTGGAGAACGCCTGGCGTCGCCACGAGGTGCTGGCGCGATCCGTCTGGGCAGCGATCGACGCGTGGAGCACCGATGACGGGCAGGGCTTGCGTTGCAACGTCGCCGACGCTGCGAGTCGCTCCCATGCCCTTACGACGGTTCGGACGGGTTCGATCGACGCGGACAGGCTGCGAGCCGTGTGCGAGGACCACGCCGGCCTCATCCTCGGGCTCGGCATCGGCGCCGAAGATGGCGGCCAGTTCAGGATCGGCCACATGGGCCACATCAATCCTCCGATGCTGCTCGGAACGCTGGGCACGATCGAATCCGGACTCCACGGGCTCGGCGCAACCATCGGTGCATCGGGAGTCGCGGCGGCCGCACGAATCATCGGCGGCGCGTACGAATGTGAGTCGTGATTGATGCAGGGCGGTCGGGATCTTCGAGTCATGCCGCCTGCAACGGCACGCGTCAGACTGCTCGCGTGAGTGCTGACGGCCTGGGCGGTGTTGCTGCGAGCCTTGTCGATGCGGGTCCATCTCGAGGTGCGCCGGGCCCCTGTCTGGTCTGGAACCTTCCAGCTCCGATGCGTGCCATCAGCTCGTCGATCGTCGGCGGTGGCATCGGCACCGTCTCCTGGGTGGTCAACATGACCGTCGAAGCGCAGTACGACCGTCTCGACCCCGACCGACATCTGCTCCAAGTCGCTCGTCGACTCGATCTCGACGGCCGCGGGATCGCGATGATGACCGCCGTCGCTGTCAGCAACCACCAGGCCGCCGAGACGAACGGCGCAGCAGCGTGGGCGACCGTCGGAGTCAGTCGGCCGGTCTGGGCGGCCGACTTCTCCGGCACTGTCGGGCCTGATGCGGGACCGGGCACCATCAACCTGATCGTGATGGTTCCGGTGAATCTGAGTGATGCCGCTCTCGTCAACGCCGTCGCCACGGTGGCCGAAGCCAAGGTGCAGGCGTTGTTGCACTGCGGTGTCGACGGAACCGGTACGGCCAGCGACGCAGTTGCCGTGCTGTGCGCTGCCGACGGAACACCAGAGCAGTTCGGTGGTCCGAGATCGACGTGGGGCGGCAAGATCGCTTGCGCCGTCTACGAGGCAACGGTGGCGGGCATTGCTGCTCAGCAGGGCTGACGTCGAGTCAAGCGACGAACAACGATCCCTCCGACGGCGTGCGCTGCTGTGGTGATCGCGACAGTCGCGACAGCGACGTGTCGAGCGAGGACGACTGCTCGCGCGATGTCGTCGACACTGGGTTGCTTGCCATCGCCGAGCAGCCCGCGGTCATCGACCTTGCCGTCATAGATGTTCGACCCGCCGAGCTGCAGTCCGAGCGCCGCAGCAAACGCGGCCTCCACGAGACCGCCATTCGGAGACGGGTGTCTCGCAGCGTCGCGGCGAACCGTTCGGACCACGTCGACGGCTCGTCGTGGTCGGGCGACGATCACTGCAGCGGCGGTCAGCCTGGCCGGCAGCCAGTTGGCGAGGTCGTCCAGCCGCGCCGAGGCCCATCCGAATCGTTCGAGGCGTGGGTTGTGGTGACCGACCATGGCGTCCATGGTGTTGATGCACCGATGGCTCGCGGCGCCGGGCGCGCCTGCGATGGTGCCCCAGAACATCGACGCGACCACTGCGTCCGTGGTGTTCTCGGCGACCGACTCGATGACCGCTCGCGCGATGTCGGACTCATCGAGCTCATCGGTTCGACGCCCGACGAGCATGCCGACCCGTCGGCGGGCCTCGACCAGGTCACCGTCGTCGAGTGCTGCTGCCACACCCCGGCTTTCGGACTCCAACATCTTCCCCGCCATTGCAAGCCACGACACGAGGACCGTACTGACCACGGGCCCAGCGGACTTGCGGGCCAGCAACCCGACTCCTGTCCCGACGCCGACACCGACCGCTGTGTAGACGGCACCCCTCCGACGGTCGTCGCCGTAGAAGTGCTGCTCCAGTTTCGTCATCGTCGTGCCGAACAGCGCAACGGGGTGGACCACTGTCGGCGGCTCGCCGAGCCATCGATCAAGACCCCAACCCGCCGTGACAGCGAACGGGCCGATCAGACTCACCGTTGGACTCATCCTCGGGCCCGCTGGAAGGCCTCGATGACCTGGTCGAACTGATCAGGTCGTGGCAGCGCGACTCGTGCCATCTCGGCAAGCCCGAAGCTGCTGCAGTCACGTACGAGCACGCCATACGGCACGACCGCCGACCGCAGCTGCGCGGCATCGTCGATCAGGACCCAGTTCACGTCAGTGTCGATGACCGTGTAGCCAATGCTGCGCAGCGCACCGACGAACCGGGCCCGAAGCTCCGTGATTCCGGCCGACCAACCGTCGAGATCGGTGAGTTCCAGCAGCGGTGCGATCGCGGCGAGCGCCAGCGCGTTCACCGACCATCGTGGCTGGATTCGACGCAACCGATCGGCGACCTCGGCGTCCGGGGCGATCGCATAACCGATGCGTAAGCCCGGGCAACTCCACAACTTCGTCAGCGAGCCCAACCGCCACACGGGTTGCGCGTCGAGGAGAGGATTGGTCCACTCGCCGGTGGCCAAGGGGTAGAAGGCCTCGTCCCACACGCCCGGCTCGGATGCGACGGTCAGCGGCGCGGTTCTCAGCTTGCCGAGCGGGTTGGACGGATTTGACTGCCAACGGGGCGCAGCGTCGCCGATCGTCGTGAGGTGCCGTCGATACAGCGAGAACTCGGGTTCGTGGACCCGACCTTCCGGATGCAGTGCGGCCACCAACGCAATCGCCTCGGCACCGCCATTGGTCAACACCAGGCGGGCCGGATCCACACCGATGGCGGCTGCCAGCGCCAGCTCGGCACTCGATGGGTCGGGATAGTCGCGGATGGCGCCCAGGCGATCGGCGAGCACTGCTTCGACGTCGGGTGCGTACGGATTCATACTCATCGACAAATCGATCAGGTCGCGCCGATCGATTCCGGCGGAATGCGCCACCGATGCCGCATCACCTCCATGCGGTCCGGGTGGGACGATCGACTCCGACACCGGAGCAGTCTGCCGCGCGGGGCCGACGTCTGCGATCTCGCGTGACCTCGTAGTTCACGATCGTTTCGTGTCTGGCCATCCACGACCCTCTGGATCGTGGGTTCGGATCGTGGGTTCGGATCGTGGGTTCGGATCGTGGGTTCATTCCCCACCAGGTGCCATCGGTCGAAGATCGGGGTATGACCGCATGATGAGAATGCCGACTGCGACCTACCGCCTGCAACTGACGCCTGAATTCGGTTTCGAGTCAGCTCGCGCTCTGTTCCCGACGCTGGTCCGGTTGGGCGTCTCCCATGTCTACCTGTCGCCCATCTGCGAAGCCGTCAGCGGCAGCCAGCACGGATACGACGTCGTCGACCACACGCAGATCCGCGCTGAGTTCGGCGGTGTCGACGGCCTCGAAGCGCTGCTCGATGGCGCGACCGAGCACGGCCTCGGCGTCATCATCGACCACGTACCGAACCACGTCTCGGTGGCCCAGCCGCACGAGAATCCGACGTGGTGGAAGATGTTGACCGAGGGCCCGACGTCGGACGCAGCCAACTTCTTCGACGTCGACTGGCCGGCCGGCGGTGGCAAGGTGATCGTCCCGCAGCTCGGACGGCCGCTCGACGACCTGCTGTCCGACGGAGCGGTCGACGTCCGACCGAACGGTGACGGTGTTGTTGGTGACGGTGAACTGGTCATCGGGACCCAGCGATTCCCGCTCGCGCCCGGCACCGCACACTTGCCGGTCGAGGAGGCGGTCGGCCGACAGCACTACCGACTGCAGTACTGGCGCGACCCCGCTCGCAACGTCCGACGCTTCTTCACCATCGACGACCTCGTCGCCGTCCGGGTCGAACATCCTGACGTGGCAGAGCACGTGGACACGTGGCCGCAGCGACTCCTCGCGCACGAGGCCTTCGCCGGCGTCCGCGTCGACCACGTCGACGGGCTCGCCGACCCGACCGGCTACCTGGAACAGCTGCGCGGCCTTCTCGGTGATCGTCTGCTGCTGGTCGAGAAGATTCTCGCCCCGGGCGAATGGCTCCCCGAAGCGTGGGACGTCGACGGGACGACGGGGTACGAGCACATCACGATGACCGAGCACACCCTGCTCGATCCAACTGCACGGGAAACGCTCAGCCGGATGTGGGCGCAGATCACCGACGACACACCGTTCCTCGACCTCGAGCGAATCGGCCGGGCAGAGGTCCTGGATGGTGGGCTGCTCCCGGACCTCGAGCGGACCCTGCGCGTGGTCATCGACGCCGAGCCCGACGATGTCCCCGCTGATGTCGCCGCTGATGACCCCGCTGGTGTGGAGTCGCCGATCACCCGTGAGGCGCTCACACGACTGACCCTCGAATTCGACCGCTATCGCACGTATCTGCCGGATCCGGCGTCACGTCCGGCCTTCGACGATCTCGTCGACGCCACGCTGCAGCGAGTCGACCACGACGAACTGAGCGACCAACTACGCGACCAACTGCACGACGAGATCGTGCGCGTCGCTCGGGTCCTCACGCAGGACCCGAAGTCTCGCACCAGGTGGCAGCAGCTGACTGGTCCGGTGATGGCCAAAGGAGCCGAGGACCGAGCGTTCTATCGCCACTTCCCACTCGCGTCGCTGTGCGAGGTCGGTGGCACCCCCGGTGAGTTCGACACGAGCATCGACGAGTTCCACCGGTATCAGACCGAGCGCGGCGCCCGCTGCGCGACGGGAATGCTCGCCTCGACCACACATGACACCAAACGGTCGGCAGGAGTCAGAGCGCGCTCCCTCGCGCTCGCCGCCCGCGCCCCTGCCTGGGACGAGGTGGTGTCGGCATGGTCGACCGAGCACGAAGGTCTGCTCGGTGACCTCGATCGCCGCTTCGTCTCGCTGGCCTTGCAGACAGCGGTCACCGCCCGACCCCTGACCATCGAGCGCCTGCACGACTACCTGGTCAAGGCTGCTCGGGAAGGCGACGAGATCACCTCGTGGATCGAGCCCGACGAGCACGTCGAGGCGCAGCTCGGCCTCCTCGCCGAAGCCGCGATCAACTCATCTGCGATCAACTCATCTGCGACCGACGAAGCGGGCGCCGCTGCCTCGATGGGTCTGGCAGCCTTCGCCGCCGAGATCGAGCCCGCCGGTGACGCGATCGGCCTGCGTCTGCTCGCCCTCCAGCTGACGTGCCCGGGATTCCCCGATCTGTACCAGGGAGCGCCGATGACACTGCTCTCGCTCGTCGATCCCGACAACCGTGTCCCGCCGGCGTGGGAGCAGCTCGATCGGTTGATCGATGCCGTACCCACGACCGACACCGAGATGGCGTTCTCGCTCGGCTCCGCGGACCTCGCACGTACGACGATGACCGAGCGGATCCTGCGCCTCCGCGCCCGTCGTCCGGAGTCCTTCGACGAACGGTCCGGCTACACCGCACTCGAGGTGTCCGGCACCGACGCCGCCCACCTGATCGCCTATTCCCGGACGTCGGGTGGTGAAATCCCGAGCCTCGTGGTGATCGTCTCCAGAGCACGAGCCGACGCGATCGACGGCGCCGGGACCAGCGTCGAGCTTCCCGACGGCACCTGGCGCAGCATCCTGCACGACGATGCGCTCCTCGCCAACGGTGGGACGACGCGAGTGGCCGATCTGATGGGCGCAGCGGAGGTCGCCGTGCTCGAACGGACGGACCGCTGACGCCTGGCGCCTGCCGGAGATTCTCGACGAAATTCCGCCCGACACGATTACCCGATCGAACTGCGGGGTACCGACATCCCATGAGCAACGACAACGCATCCATCAGCAACGACGACATCACGACCGGCCCGACGGAGGACGACGACAATCTCGACGCAGCGGGTGAGCACTCGAAGGACACCGGCGACGAGCCGACCGAAGACGACGAGAACCTCGACTCGCCCGGCGAGCACTCGAAGGACACGGGCGACGAGTCCTGAACCACCAACGAACACCATCGAAGCGAGCGGGCATGCCTCCGGAATCAACAGCCGGAGGCGCGCTCGCTCGCCTCGTCGGCGATGTCGAGCACTTCGCACAGCACATTTGGGGGCGCGAGCCGATGCTCCGTCGCACCGAGGACAGCTGCTCCGACAATCAGGATGCGGCTGGTGACCACAGCTTCACCGATGTCTGGAGCGTCGACGCACTCGACCAGTTCCTGACCTCGGCGATCCGACGGCCCCTCATCCGGCTCGTCACCGTCGGCACGCCACTGGACGCCGCCGCCTACACCTCACGCCGTCGCCTGGGAGGCCGTGACTTCGACGACGTCATCGACCCGGCAAAGGTCGCTGAACAGTTCGCCGCTGGCGCGACCGTGGTCGCACAGTCATTGCACCGGACACACTCCGATGTCAAGCGCTTCGTCGAGCAACTGGCCGACGACATCGACCATCCCATCCAGGCAAACTCCTATCTCACTCCTCCCGGAGCGGTCGGACTCGCTCCCCACGCCGACCGCCATGATGTGTTCGTCATCCAGCTCAGTGGGACGAAGAACTGGACACTGGACGGGCTCGGAGACGTACGACTGGCCCCGGGTGACACGATGTACGTCCCTGTCGGTTGTCGTCACAGCGCCGCATCCGATGAGAGCGCCTCGCTCCACCTCACGATCGGCGTCCTCCGCGTGACGTATCGATCCGTCGTCGATCGCATCCTGAGCAGTGGTCCCGATGTCCTCGACCAACCGCTCCCACTCCGATTTCGCAACAACGACGACGAAGGGAGCGAGGACTCGATTGGTGACGATCTGTCCGGAGTCATGTCCACGGTTGTCGGAGCCGTCACCGATCATCTCGCCTCGATCGACATCGCCGAAGTGGTCCGAGATGAACGGTCTCGCAACGTGTCCCGACCTCCTCGCCCGGGTGCGCTCGTGTCCGCGGTCGAGCTGGCGGACCTCTCCGGCTCCGCACGTGTGGTCGCGACGACGAGCGATTGGACGGTCACGATCGACGGCGGCCGTTGCACGGCAGCTGCCGGTTCTCGACAGCTCACCGCGCCTGCGTCATGCGCTGCAGCGCTCCGGCAGGTCGCTGGTGGGGAGTCGGTGCGAGTCGATGAGCTGCCGGGCCTGGACCGACCAAGTCAACTGATCCTTGCTCGCCGATTGGTCACCGCCGGCCTGTGCAACACCTGCTCTGCGAGCTGAACGTCAGCTCCGGGCTTCGGCGTCGACGACGGTGAGTCGAGCGGACCACGGCCCGAGCGAGACACGGGACGGTTCGCCGTTCTGCTTCGTGCCGGTGTCCACGATGATCGTCGCGAGGGGTACGGCTTCGACGGTTCGTTCGCTGTCCGTGAAATTGAGGAGCAGGGTCGATGCGACCGATCCCAGTGTGCGGCGCACCGCGAGGAGACCGGCGTCGAGTTCGACGGTCTGTCGGGCGGCGGGGTCGGTGAGCACGTCGAAGCGTTTTCGCGTGGCGATCAACAGCGTGTACACGTCGAGCATGCGGCGATGGTCGCCGTCATCGTCGGCGAGGCTCGGGTCGAGCACCGCGTCGGCGTAGGTCTGTTCGGCGGCAGGATCGGCGACCCCACCTTCCCAGTCGACGCCGGAGAACTCCCGCTGTCGACCCGCACGCACGGCCTCGACCAGACCGGCATCGCCGTGGTCGATGAAGTACGGGAACGGAGCCCGCTCGGCATACTCCTCGCCCATGAACAGCATCGGCGTGAACGGGCCGAGGAGCGTGACAGCGGCAGCCAGTCGCAGGCGTGGATCGCCCGGCCCTGCGTCATGGAGCATCCGCAGACCGCGTGGCGTGTTGCCGACGTGGTCGTGGTTCTGTGAGAAGACGATGAACCGGCGATGGTCGATGTCGGTCGCGTCCGAGCCGTGTCGACGACCGAAGACCGAGGAGTGCTGTCCGTCGTAGACGAATCGATGGTCGAATGCCCGAGCGACGTCATCGACGCCGCGATACCCGGCGTAGTACTCGTGACGCTCACCGGTGAGGGCGACGCGCAGTGCGTGATGGACATCGTCGTCCCAGACGGCGTCAGCACCCCACCCGTGGGCCGCAGTGTCGCGAACGATTCGGGCGTCGTTCGCCGAACTCTCGATCGTCACCAACGCAGGAATCGATCGCTGGTCGGCTGCAGCGTGGACCGCAGCGGTCAACTCGGCGATGAAGGGTCGAGCCGTCGGGTCCGGAATCGCATGAACCGCGTCGAGCCGGAGTCCGTCGAGATGGAAGTCGGTGATCCACTCGACGGCGTTGTCGATGAAGTATTTGCGGACCGCATCGCTGAACCTGCCCGACACATTGACCGCTGCGCCCCACGGAGTCGCGTACTCATCGGTGAGGTACGGAGCGAATCGGTGCAGCACATTGCCCTCGGGCCCGAAGTGGTTGTAGACGACGTCGAGTACGACGCCGAGTCCGTGGGCGTGGGCGGCGTCGACGAGCCGAGCGAGGCCCTTCGGACCGCCGTAGGACTCCTGGGTGGCGAACGGGAACACACCGTCGTATCCCCAGTTGCGGCGACCCGGAAAAGCGTTGACCGGCATCAGTTCGATCGTCGTCACGCCGAGTTCGACGAGGCGCGGCAATTCGGCGATCGCCGCATCGAACGTGCCCGCTGCCGTGAAGGTCCCGACGTGCAGTTCGTAGAGCACGGTGTCGGCCAATTCGACACCGCTCCAGTCGTTGTCGGTCCACTCGAACCCGGCGACATCGACGACCATCGACGGGCCGTGCACGCCGTCGGGTTGCAACCGACTGGCCGGATCGGGGAGAGGTTCGCCGCCGTCGAGTCGGTACCGGTAGCGATCTCCAGCGCCGACGCCGTCGACCACTGCACTCCAGGTCGCAGCGGCAGATGTCGGTTCGATGTCGTCGGCGGGCGCGATCATCTCGAACTCGCCGGCATTGTCTCCGTCGAGGATCACGACGGTGACCCGTTCGGCTTCGGGTGCCCACACCTCGAACCGAGTCGATCCGTCGCCGGTCGGCGTGGCGCCGAGTCGGACCGTCCGTCCAGCGGTCTGTGCGGCCGCCTGTTCAGCCGTCATGTCGGTCCGCCTCCGCCGGGACCAAGAAGACCGCACCGAGGGGCGGCAGTGTCAGCACGACCGACTGGTGCATGCCGTGGGCGTCGACCGGCACCGTGTCGACGGCACGATCGGAGTCGGGAGCGCTGCAGACTCCACTGCCTCCGTACTGTTCAGCGTCGGAGTTCAACACCTCGTTCCAACGCCCCGGAAGCGGCACGCCCAGGCGGTAGTTGTGGCGCACCTCGGGCGTTGCGTTGAAAACCGCCAGCACGGGCCGTGCCGTCGGAGCGACATCGCCATCCGGCGCGTCGGTCTGGTCACCCCGTGGTGCCGGGTCGAGTCGCAGCCACGCGTAGACGCTGTGGTCGGCGTCGGACGCCTCGACCCACCGCAGCCCTTCGGCGTCGCTGTCGCCGCGATGCATCGCAGGCTCGGCGGTGTACAGCGCATTCAGATCGGCGAGCAGTGTCCGCACGCCGGCATGGTGATCGGCGTCGTGCAGTGACCAATCGAGTGTGCCGTCGTGGTCCCACTCACGGCGTGTCGCGAGTTCGGCACCCATGAACAGCAGCTTCTTGCCGGGCTGTGCCCATTGCATCGCATAGAGCAGACGCAGATTCGCGAACTGCTGCCACTCGTCGCCCGGCATCTTGTTCAACAACGAACCCTTTCCGTGGACGACCTCGTCATGGCTCAGCGGCAGGACGAAGTGCTCACTCGATGAGTACACCGATCGGAACGTGATCTCGCCGTGGTGCCAGGTGCGGTGCATCGGGTCACGCTGGAAGTACTCGAGGGTGTCGTGCATCCAGCCCATGTCCCACTTGTTGCCGAACCCGAGGCCGCCGGCGTAGGTGGGCCGGCTGACCATCGGCCACGAGGTCGACTCCTCCGCCATCGTGGCGATGTCGCCGAACTCGTCGTAGACCGCCTCGTTCAACTGGCGGAGGAACATGATGGCGTCGAGGTTCTCGCGACCGCCGAACTCGTTCGGGATCCACTCGCCCGCGTTGCGGCTGTAGTCGAGGTAGAGCATCGATGCAACGGCGTCGACGCGCAGTCCGTCGACGTGGTACCGGTCGAGCCAACACATCGCGCTCGATGTCAGGAACGAGCGGACCTCGTTGCGGCTGTAGTTGAAGATCGCCGAGTTCCAGTCCGGGTGGTAGCCCTGGCGGGGGTCGGCGTGCTCGAACAGGTGCGTCCCGTCGAAGTCGTAGAGTCCGTGGGAGTCCGTCGGGAAGTGCGACGGCACCCAGTCGAGGATCACACCGATGCCGCGCTGGTGCAGTCGGTCGATCATCTTCATCAGATCGGTCGGCGTCCCGTAGCGGGCGGTCGGGGCGAAGAAGCCGGTGGTCTGGTAGCCCCAGGACCCGTAGAAGGGGTGCTCCATGATCGGCAGAAACTCGACGTGGGTGAAGCCGTGGGCCAGCATGTGGTCCGCGATCGGGTCGGCGAGTTCGTCGTAACGCGGGAAGCGTTTGCCGTCGGTGACGTGACGCCCCCACGAGCCGAGGTGCATCTCGTAGATCGAGACCGGCGCGTCGAGTGCGATCTTCTCGGCGCGCTGCGCCATCCATTCGTCGTCGTTCCACTCGTGGTCGAGGTCGGCGATGATCGAGGAGATGCCCGGCGCCTCCTCGGCGGCCGCACCGAACGGGTCGGACTTCTCGACGGTGTTCCCTGCCTGATCAGTGACCCGGTAGAGGTAGCTGTGGCCGAGGCCCGCACCGTCGACCCAGCAGCTCCAGACACCGCTGTCACTGCCGGTCAGTTGATGATGGTGGGCCCAACCGTCGAACGACCCGGTCACCGCGACCGCTGAGGCATTGGGAGCCCACACGGCGAAGCGCGTGCCGCCATCGACCGGTTGCGCGCCGAATGTGCGGTGCAGGTACCGGTGTGTTCCCTCGGCGAAGAGATGGAGGTCGAGCTCGCCGAGCGATCGACCGTGCTGTGCGTCGTGCTGTGTCATCGGGGCGTCCTTTCGAGGAGGCGGAGGCGGCGTTCGACACGCTCGTCCGACATCGTGTCGGTCAGCGATCGGTCCAGCCGTCGCTGCCAGATACCGGGAACGACCCGGCCGGGCAGGTTGTGGGGGCGGTGTTCGTCGAGCAGATCATCGAGGTCGGCCACCACCATGTCGGCGTCACTGGTGGCAAGGCGGGTCAGGACGCCGTCGAGAACGGACTCGTCCGCGTCGACGCCGACCATCGCCCGGTACTCGTCACTGATGTCGTCTTCGACCTCGGCGAACGGCGCCATGTCGTGGGTGCGGACACCGGCGACGCTGCGGGTCGGAATCGTGCGCAGGACGGCACGTCCGTCGGCGTCGTGTTCGTCCAGGTGGAACTGCTCTTCGTACATGCCGACCATCTGCCAGTCGTCGAGCGCACGATCAACCTCGGGCGGAACGGTGCCGAGATTCTCACCGACGATGGTGATGTCGGCAGCCGCAGCGCTGGCGGCGATGACGGCGAGCAACTCCTCGTGCGGGTAGGTGACGTACACACCGCGCTCGGCGGACTGGCCCGTCGGCACCCACCACAGTCGGTGGACGGCCATGACGTGATCGAGGCGCAGCATGGAGGCGTGGCGACCGGCGCGGGCGATCATCTGACGCCACAGCTCGTAGCCGGTCGACTGCATCACGCTGGGGAGTTGTGGCGGGAAACCCCAGTTCTGGCCCTCGGTGAAGAAGGTGTCCGGCGGTGCGCCGACGGCCATCGCCTCGGCGAACAGCGTCGGATGCGCCCAGGTCTCCCAGCCGTCGGGATGGGAGCCGATCGGAAGGTCGAGCGACAGGGCAGCAGCCGAGTCGTCGGCCGCCAGCGCTCCGAGCTGCTGGTCGGCGAGATACTGAGCGAGGACGTGAGACCGTTCGACGACGAGGTCACCGCTCGACTCGCGAGCGGCCCGGAACCTCGCGTAGGAGCCGATGTCGGGGTGTGCTGCCGCGAAGCGGGCGAGTGTCTCGACGAGCATGTCGTCGGCGTCGACGGCCGAGCGGAGCAGCTGGCGTCGACGGCGTGCTCCGAGGGCGCGCCAGTCGACGTTCTCGGCGCGGCTGTCGTTCCCGCCGCTCGGGAGGGGTTCGTCAGGGAGGTCGGTGTCGTCGAGGAACACCTCGTTCCAGTGCAGCCGACTGATCGGTGAGTACGGACTCGGATCGAAGGGCTCGTCGAGGAACGTGGCATAGAGCGGCAAGGTCGCGATGGTGTCGATGCCCCGGTCGGCGGCCTTGTGGGCGAGCCGGCGGAGCAGTTCGAACGACGGCAGTGGCCGGTCGTCGTCCCACAGCGCGTAGGTCGGCACGAACAGGCTCGACGTCTTGGTCGTCGCGCCACCTCCCGGCATCACTTCGGGTGCGACCACGACCAGGCATTCCGCTGACCCGTTGCTGCCGTCGACGGTCAGCGTGTGACACCCGAGAGGCAGATCGGCAGGCAGCCGGATCTCGCCGGAACCCTCACCCGAGAACGGGCCACCGGAGCGGCCGGGAACGACGATGACCACGTCGGTCGGCGAGCCGTCGACGAGCAACTGGGCGTCGGTGATCGTTCCGAGCCGACCGTCGACCGTGATCGGCCGGCTCGGATCGAGGTGCACGTGAGGGATCGCCGGCGGTGTCCGCGGGGCGTCACCGTCGAGTACCTCGACGATGCGAGCGACGACCTCTGGGTCGGCGTCGTGAGTGACCTGGTCGACATCGTCGTAGGTCAATTGCACACCGAGTTGGATCGCGCGACGGCGGAGTGCGTCGGTGATCACTTCTTCGTCCCGACCGATTTCGTTCCTGCCGGTCCGTCGATCATCTCGACGACACCTTCCAGCGGCCAGGCCACCCAGTGCGGGCGGTTCGCGAGTTCGTAGCGGACTTCGTAGAGGCTCTTGGTCACCATGTAGACGTCGAGCAGCAGCTGCATCTCTGCTGCGTCGTCAGGGACCAACTCAGAACCAGCGATCGTCTCGCGATATGTGCCGAGGAGTCGCCGCTGCATCTCGTCGGTCCAGGCAGCGCGCCACTGGTGGACCCGATCGAGTTCCGCATCGCCGACACGTCCTCGTTCGGCAGCGGTATCGACGGCGACACGGCCCGCGTAGTCGACCGAGCGGAGCAGACCCGCGACGTCGCCGAGCGGCGAGCGCTTGATCGTCCGCTGTCCGATCGGTTGGCCGGGCTCACCCTCGAAGTCGATGAAGACGACGTCGCTGCCCGTCCACAGGATCTGGCCGAGGTGGAGGTCGCCGTGGATGCGGATGCGTTTGGCCGACATCTTCGACGTGGCCAGTGAGTCGAACCGTGAGATCAAAGCGTCACCGTCAGCGACGACGCGTTCGGCCAGTTCGCGTGCCCGGCCGTCGAGCGCACTGTCGGATCGGACCCGCAGATGCCGCTTCAGCTCGCGTTGCGTGGCGCGTACAGAGTTGCGGACGGTCTGGATGATGCCCTGCTGCCACTGGAGGGTGAACGGCTCGGACACGAGTTCGGGTGAGGTCCCCGAGGCGAGCGCCTGGTGCATCTCGGCGGTCCGTCTGCCGAGGAGCTCGGCGATCGCCGTGGTGACGGCGTCGACGGACGGCCGGTCGCCGGTCGAGTTGCCGGTCGAGCGGTCCCCGCCGTCGCGATACAGGACATCGTTGTCGAGCGCGAGCGACAGATCGTCGAGCACCCTGACCCACAGGTCACTCTCGTGTTCGATGGCGTCGTGGACGACGAGCATCGTCGCCTCGCGGCCCTCGCTGCCCACCAGGAGGTCGATCGTCGTGGCGACGCCGGGGCACTGGTCGAAGTCCGTGGTGGCGAGGTGGCGGGGCAGCACGACATCGGGGTTCGGGCCCACTTCGAGCCGGCGCAGCAGTTTGGCGATCAATCGAGGGCCGTCGGGCGAAGCGACGATCGCCGAGGTGTTCGATTGTTCGACGCCGAGCACGCTGACGTCGTGCCAATCGGCGGCGATGCCCTCGAGGCCGTCTCGGTGGGCATGTCCGCTGATCCGGTTGGGTCCCTGTTCGCCGATGAAACCGTTCGTCGACGCGTCGATGATCTGCGCGGCGCCGCGGGCGTCGGTCATCGCGTCGATGAGCAGCGCGCCGTCGTCCAGGCGAGCGATCACGGTCGATGCGTGCAGGTTTTCGACCGTCGTCGCCGTGTCGGCGGTGACCCGCAGCATGGGCACGGCGTAGCGCTGGTCGTCGCCCTCGGTGAACGAGACGAGGACACTCGACAGGAGCACATCGTCTCCGAGGGGGATCACGGTGTCGATCTTGACCTCACGGATGGTCCGGTCCTTGCCGGCGTACCAGCGTCGGGCGGGGAGCCAGTCGGTGAGTGCCCGGGTGAGGCCGGCGCGTCGCCGTCCGACCTCTTCGAGGGTGCCTGGCAGGTGCGGGATGTCCGTGCGTTCCTCGCCGCGCTTCGAGCTCTCGAGCGAGAACCAGAAGAAGCCGTAGGGGGCGAGTGTCAGGTAGTAGGGCAGTTCGCCGATCGGCGCGAAGCGGTTCCGGCCGAAGACCTCGACCGGTGTGGCGCCCATGTGTTCGCCGAGGTCGAGTTCGACGTGCTGCGCGAGTCGCGACAGGTTGGCGACACAGATCATCGGCTCCTCGCCCTCCATCGTGCGGGAGAAGGCGAGCACGTGTGGGTTCTCGGGGTCGAAGAACTCGATGTCGCCGCGTCCGAGCACCGGGTGACGGTTGCGCAGCGAGATGAGCTGACGCATCCATGACAGCAGCGACGCCGGATTCTCGGACTGGGTCTCGACGTTGACGCCCTCGTAGTGGTACTCCTGCTCGGTGATCAGCGGCAGGTAGAGGCGGTGGGGGTTCGAGGTCGAGAAGCCGGCGTTGCGGTCAGCGGTCCACTGCATCGGGGTCCGGACGCCGTCACGGTCGCCGAGGTAGACGTTGTCGCCCATGCCGATCTCGTCGCCGTAGTAGACGACGGGCGTGCCGGGCAGTGAGAAGAGCAGCGCGTTGAGGAGTTCGATCTTGCGACGATCGTTGCCGAGCAGTGGGGCGAGTCGTCGACGGATGCCGAGGTTGATGCGCATCTCGTCGTCGCGCGCATAGGCCCGCAGCATGAGGTCGCGTTCTTCCTCGGTGACCATTTCGAGGGTCAGCTCGTCGTGGTTGCGCAGGAACGTCGCCCACTGACACCCGGGCGGCGGCTCGGGGGTCTGCTCCATGATGTCGATGATCGGTGTGCGGTTCTCCATCTGGACCGACATGAACAGCCGCGGCATGACGGGGAAGTGGAAGTTCATGTGGCATTCGTCGCCGTCACCGAAGTAGGCCGCCGACTCCTCGGGCCATTGATTCGCCTCGGCGAGCAGCATCCGGCCCTCGTACTTGGCGTCCATGTGGGCACGCATCCGCTTGAGGGCGGCGTGGGTCTCCGGGAGGTTCTCGCACGACGTGCCCTCCCGCTCGTACAGGTACGGGACGGCGTCCAGGCGCAGGCCGTCGACACCCATGTCGAGCCAGAAGTCGAGCACCTCCAACACCGCTGCTTCGACGGCAGGGTTGTCGAAGTTGAGGTCGGGCTGGTGGGAGTAGAAGCGGTGCCAGAAGTACTGGCCGGCGACGGGGTCCCAGGTCCAGTTCGACGTTTCGAAGTCCTGGAAGATGATCCGGGCTTCGGAGTATTCCTCCGGGTCGTCGGTCCACACGTAGAAGTCACGTTCGGGCGAGCCCTTGGGCGCTCGGCGGGCGCGTTCGAACCAGGCGTGCTGATCGCTGGTGTGGTTGATCACGAGTTCGGTGATGACCCGGATACCGCGCTCGTGCGCGGCGGCGAGGAGACGTTTGAACGCTCGCACCGTGCCGTAGTCGGGGTTGACCGTGTCGTAGTCAGCGATGTCGTAGCCGTCGTCGCGACCGGGTGACGGGTAGAACGGGAGCATCCAGATCGCGGTGATGCCGAGTTCGGCGAGGTAGTCGAGCCGGCTGCGCAGCCCGTCGAGATCACCGATGCCGTCGCCGTTGGAATCGGCGAAGGCGCGTACGTGTAGTTCGTAGATGACGGCGTCCTTGAACCAGTCGGCCGACGGTTCGAGGACACTCGCCCCGCCGGACGTGGTCGAGGCGCTCGCGGTCGAACCGGAGTCGTTCTTGGCGACGGTGTTCTTGGAGGCGTTCTTGGCCGCGGAGTTCTTGGTGGTGTTCTTGGCGGTGTTCTTGGTTGCGGTCGTCTTGGTCGTGGGCATGTGAATCAGCTCGTCGGGTCGTCGGTTGCAGGGTGGACGGTGAAGATGTGGGCCATGGCGCCGTGAGCGGAGAGCTCCACGTAGTTGCGGTTGCCGCTCCAACGGTGGGTGGTGCCGCCGAGGCGATCGATCACGTCGTAGTCGACGCCGTAGGGCAGGCCGATGGCCGCGAGGTCGACGTCGACGAACCCGGTCGCGGTGCCGTGCGGGTCGACGTTGACGATCACGATCACGGGTTCGCCGACGCCGGCAGGGTCGGTCTTGGTGAAGCAGAGCAGATCGGGATGCTCGGTGGGGTGGAAGCGGATCGATGCGAGATCACAGATCGCCGGGTGTGCATGACGGATGGCGTTCAACCGGCCGATCAAGGGCGCCAGGCTGTCGGCACGGTCGAGGTCCCAGTTCCGGATCTCGTACTTCTCGGAGTCGAGGTAGTCCTCGACCCCGGGGCGTGGCGCAGTCTCCATCAGTTCGAACACCGGGCCGTACACGCCCCAACTCGGCGAGAGTGTGGCGGCGAGTATGGCTCGGCTGACGAATCCGGCGCGTCCACCGTGCTGCAACTGCTCGGTGAGGATGTCGTGGGTGTTCGGCCACACGTTGGGTCGGAGGAAATCGATCGTCTCGGTCGACAGCTCTTCGAAGTACTCCTGCAACTCCTCGGCCGTGTTGCGCCAGGCGAAGTAGGTGTACGACTGGTTGTAGCCGAGCTTGGCGAGGCGTTGCATCACCCGTGGGCGGGTGAAGGCTTCGGAGAGGAAGATGACGTCGGGGTGGTCGTGGCGGATCGACGCGATCGCCCACTCCCAGAACGCAAAGGCCTTGGTGTGCGGATTGTCGACGCGGAACACGGTCACGCCGGCGTCGATCCAGAACCGGAAGACGCCGGCGAGTTCCTGCCAGAGCGATTCCCATGCGGGTGTCTCGAAGTCGAGCGGGTAGATGTCCTCGTAGCGCTTCGGTGGATTCTCGGCGAACTGGATCGACCCGTCGGGACGGGTGGTGAACCATTCGGGGTGCTCGCTGACCCAAGGGTGATCGGGCGAACAGTTGAACGCGATGTCGAGCGCGAGTTCCATGCCGCGTTCGCGGCAACCGTCGGCGAGTGCGGTCACGTCGGCCACCGTGCCGAGTTCAGGGGCGACACTGCAGTGACCACCGTCGGCGGAACCGATTGCGTAGGGGCTGCCCACGTCGTCGGGTTCGGCGACGGTCGAATTGTTCCGACCCTTACGGTTCGTGGTGCCGATCGGGTGCACGGGTGGGATGTAGACGACGTCGAAGCCGAGGTCGGCGATGTAGTCGAGCCGGTCGATCGCGTCGCGCAACGTCGCAGGACGAGCGTCACCGTCGGCAGCACCGACCGTGGAGCGCGGGAAGAACGAATACCAGGCACCGATCGTTCCGAGCTTCGGGTCGACGTCGATCGGCAATGGCGTTTCCGTTCGAGCGACGGGTGCTCGCTGCTCGCACCGGAAGAACACGTCGGCGAGATCGTCGTCGAGGGTCGACACGTCACCGTCGGACAGCCGATCGTGCAGGCGTTGCAGCACGGCAGAATCGCCAGCTGACGCAGCATCGTGCGGCTCGTCGAGCATGGTCCGAACCAGACGGCGACCGATCTCGGCTTCGACGGTGGTGTCGACGCCGGCATCGTGCTTCAACACGGTGCCACGTCGCCAGGTCTCCGCGTGCGAGACCCATCCGAGGACCTCATACGTCCAGCGGCCGAGTTGATCGGGTGTGAAGCTCGCCTCGAAACGGTCGTTCGAGACGAACGTCATCGGCATCGATGTCACGCGCTCGTCGGCACCAGCGCCTGCATCGTGGGCTGCGGCGACGTGCTGCGGTGGATGGAGATCGAGCTGGGCGAACACGACGTCGTGGCCGTCGGTGAAGACGTCGGCACGAACGGTCGTGACCAGGCCGACCGAGGCCTTGGCCGGGTGGGTCCCGTGGTCGACGACGGGTGAAACCGGTTCCACGACGACTCGTGACGGCCGCGAGTCGGGCAGCTTGCGACCTGCGGGCTGCACCGTGGACGGATTGCGATCCTGTTGGCGGGGCGGACGGAGATTCACGTGGACTCCTCGGCGGTCATGTGCGGGCTGTCGGTGTCGGTGGTCTGCGCACTGGAATCGGTGTCGGCGACCGGCTCGTCGGTCTGCGACGGCTCGGTCGGCGCGGCTGCGGGCAGGGGACGGCGAGTGGCGTCGCGGCTCGGGCCCTTGGTCGAGCGGAGCACGATCAGCGCCCGACCCTCGATCTCGATCTCGCCGCCGGCCTTGGCGCCGACCGTGCGGCGCTCACCGATACGCGGATCGCGTGTGTCCAGATCGACCGTCCAGCGTCGGCCCCATTCGGGCCCGGGCAGCGTCCACGTCAGTGACTCGTGGCCCGCGTTGAAGATGATGAAGAACGTGTCGTCGACGATGCGCTGCCCGAATGCGTCGGGTGTCAGGATCGATGCGCCGTTCACGAACACCCCGACGGCACGGGCGTAGCCGGTGTCCCAGTCGTCGTCGGTCATCTCCTCACCGTCGGGTCGGATCCAGGCGAGATCCTCGATGCCACGGATTCGACGGCCTTGGAACCATCGGCGTCGGCGGAAGACGGGATGCGCTTGACGGAAGGCGATGACGCGCTGACACCAGGCGAGGAACTCCTCGTCGACGCCGTCCTCCCAGGGGTACCAGGACAGCTCGTTGTCCTGGCAGTAGACGTTGTTGTTGCCGCCGTGGCTCTGACCCAGCTCGTCGCCGCCGACCAGCATCGGGACGCCCTGCGACAACATGAGGGTGGTCATCAGGTTGCGGCGCTGTCGGGCGCGCAGCTCGATGATCTCGGGATCGTCGGTCGGGCCTTCGACGCCGTGGTTCCAGGACCGGTTGTGCGACTCGCCGTCGTTGCCGTCTTCGAGGTTCGCCTCGTTGTGCTTGTCGTTGTACGACACGAGGTCGTTGAGCGTGAAGCCGTCGTGAGCGGTGACGAAGTTGATCGATGCAGTCGGTCGGCGGGTGTCGGCCTCGTAGAGATCGGAGCTGCCGGTGAAGCGCGAACCGAACTCGGCGAGTGTCGACGGCTCGCCGCGCCAGAAGTCGCGGATCGTGTCGCGGTACTGGCCGTTCCACTCGGACCACTGCGGCGGGAAGTTGCCGACTTGGTAGCCGCCCTCGCCGACGTCCCACGGTTCGGCGATCAGCTTCACCTGCGAGAGCACGGGGTCCTGCTGGACGAGGTCGAAGAACGCCGAGAGTCGATCGACGTCGTGCAGTTCACGGGCGAGGGTCGAGGCGAGGTCGAAACGGAAACCGTCGACGTGCATCTCGAGCACCCAGTAGCGCAGGCTGTCCATGATCAGCTGCAGCACGTGCGGGTGGCGCATGTTCAAGCTGTTGCCGGTGCCGGTGAAGTCGAGGTAGTACAGCGGGTTGTCGTCGACGAGTCGGTAGTAGGCGTGGTTGTCGATGCCGCGCAGCGACAGCGTCGGGCCGAGATGGTTGCCCTCGGCGGTGTGGTTGTAGACGACGTCGAGGATGACTTCGATCCCGGCGGCGTGGAGCGCCTTGACCATGGTCTTGAACTCCTGGACCTGGCCGACGGCTGCAGACGACGTGTACTCGTTGTGCGGCGACAGGAAGCCGATCGAGTTGTAGCCCCAGTAGTTGCTGAGGCCCTTCTCGGTCAGGTGGTGGTCCTGGACGAACTGATGGACGGGCATCAGTTCGATCGCCGTGATGCCGAGCGAGTGCAGGTGCTCGATGATCGCCGGGTGTGCAATGGCGGCGTAGGTGCCACGCAGTTCCGGCGGCACGCCCGGGTGGGTCATCGTCATGCCTTTGACGTGGGCTTCGTAGATCACGGTCTCGTGCAGTGGCACGTCCGGCGGTCGGTCGTTGCCCCAGTCGAAGAACGGGTCACTGACGACGGCTTTCCAGACGTGGGCTGCGTTGTCGTCGGTGTTCTGCTTCGTCGGGTCGTCGAACTGGTAGCCGAAGCACGACGGATCCCAGTCGATCTGACCGTCGATCGACTTGGCGTACGGGTCGAGCAGGAGCTTCGACGGGTTGCACCACCAGCCCTTCTTCGGCTCCCACGGCCCATGGACCCGGTAGCCGTACCGCTGACCGGGTCGCACACCCGGAAGGTAGGCGTGCCAGATGTGGCCGTCGACTTCGGTCAGTTCGATGCGTTCGTCGTCGTGTTCGTCGTTCTCGTAGCCGTGCAAGCACAGCTCCACGCCGTCTGCAGCGCTGGAGAACAGTGAGAAGTTGGTACCGGATCCGTCATACCTGGCACCGAGCGGGAACGGGGTCCCCACCCAGACGCGTCGATCGGGTCCGGTTGTTGGGTCAGCCACTGTCCCATCCTTCCCTGTCGTCGCTCGTTCAAACGTGCATGGCGGTCCGTTCACGAGGCGTTGACACCGTCGAAACGGCCGAACCGGCCGTCTCGGCAGCACTGCGTGACCAGTGTCCGCCATTGGCTCGTGGCGGTGGTCGGCGATCTACGATCGCACACGCATGAGCAACCGTCTGATCGAACCGACCTTCTGGACCCAACCACTCGACGACCGAATGCGCGAGATGATCGCCATCCGGGAATCCGGCCCGTTCAGCAAGGTCGAGTTCCACAACGAGATGACCGGGACCGACGAAGAGTTCTATGCCGTCACCCGCTTCGACGAGATCGTCCAGATCAGCAAGAACGCCAAGGACTTCAGTTCCGCACAGGGGGCGATCTCGATCGTCGATCTGCCACCCGAGGCACTCGAGTTCTTCGGATCGTTCATCAACATGGACAACCCGCGTCACCAGCGGCAGCGCGCCATCGTCGCCAAGACCTTCACGCCGACCGACCTCGCCACCGTGCTCGACTCGGTGGAGACGATCTCTCGCGAGGTCATCGACGGGTTCTGCGAAAAAGGTGAGGTCGACCTCGTGGAGGTGCTGTCGCAGCCGTTCCCGCTGCTCGTGATCTGCGACATGATGGGTATTCCCCGCTCCGAGTTCAAGACCGTCCTCGATGCGACGAACGTGATCCTCAGTGGCGGGGACCCGGAATTCATCGGGGACGGCGATCCGATGATGGCGATCTTCGGCGCCGGCATCCAGTTGACCGAACTGATGAACGGTCTCGCCGAAGAACGTCGCAAGAATCCGACCGACGACCTCACCTCGAAGCTGGTCCACAACGACCTCGACGGTGAGATGCTCGCCCCTGAAGAGGTCGCACCGTTCTTCATCCTGCTCGCCGTCGCCGGGAACGACACGACCCGGACCGCGATCAGCCACGGTATGAACCTGCTCGCCCAGCATCCTGACCAGCGTGCGATCTGGCAGAACGATGTCGACGGCGTCACGTCGACGGCGGTCGAGGAGATCGTCCGCTACTCGGCGCCGGTCACGTTCATGCGACGGACCGTGACTCGCGATCTGACGCTCTCCGGCCAGGACTTCGTCACCGGCGACAAGCTCGTCATGCTGTACGGCGCCGGCAACCGCGACCCCAAAGCGTTCGAGAACCCCGAGCAGTTCGACGTGCTCCGCAATCCGAACCCGCATCTCGGTTTCGGTGGGCCCGGCCCGCACTTCTGCCTCGGAGCGAACCTCGCCCGGCGTGAACTCGCCGTCGTGTTCCGCGACCTGTTCGCCCGGCTGCCCGACATCGAAGTGGTCGGCGACCCGGTGCCACTCGACGTGGCCGGCATCCCGCTGGTCAGTGGCATCAAGCACCTGAACGTGCGCTTCACACCGACGCCGCGTTCCGACGCCTGACACGATCGTTCTGTTCTCGGTCAGGCCCTCCGGAGTGCGGGTCGCTGACGGCCCAGCGCAGCACTCACCGGTCAACGCGTCGAGCGGCTCGCCGTCGCTGTCGCGACCAACACCTGACCATCGCTCCTGGTAGGCAGCGTCCAGGAACGCGCCACCATCCGCTCGACTGCACGCTTGCAACCAGGTGCGACGGTGGGTGGCGAATGATTCACGTTCGGTTGCGAAACCCGCCCGCGGACAGGGTTGGTTGACGGCAGGTGACGGACCCCTCACGTTCCGTTGATCAACGCGTCGGCGGGCCGGTTCCCGCCGTGCTGACTGCAGCGCAGACGGAAACGTTGTCAGGTCCGTTCCTCGACCTTCCAGAGCCGATGCGATCCAGGGCCATCGACGCACTTCTCGCTCTTCCCGACTCGATCGGGTTGGTCAGTTTGCGCGACCTCGGCCCAATCATCGGGCGGCTCCGCGCTCGCCACCAGCTCGACATTCTTGCGATGTCGCTCATGCTTCTCGGCCGACTGGGTGTCAGGGGCCGCCCCGGACACCTGATCGGTATCGCACCGCACACCGGGGAGACGTCGACAGCACGGCATCAGATGTGCAACGCCGAGACGACGGCTGCGGGGTCACCCGCGTACTGTCCGGCTTCGAGCCGATAGTCAGCAGATGCAATCGTCCACGCCTGCGTTGCTGAATCGCGGTGCGTGAGCGGACGGAGCGTCAACTCGATGTCGATCTCCTGCTGCCCGCCCGCCGCTGCGGTGACTCGAGCAAACCCGACGAGTTGCCGTTGCGGGCGACGAGCCCCGGCATCGCCCACGGCGTACACCTGGACGACGGTGCCGCCCATCCGATCGCCCGTGTTCCCGACGCTGACGCAGGCGGTTGCTGTCAACTGCTCGGGATCGACGTCGATCACCGACACGTCGGTGACCTCGAACGTCGTGTAGGCGAGCCCGAAGCCGAACGGAAAGGCCACCGTGCGTCCGTCGCGCTCGAATCGTCGCTGCCCCCACCACCGGTCGTAGGTGATGGATGTCGTGTCGGTGTCGAAGTGAGGAAGGTGAGCCTCGTCGGTCGGCACGGCGAACGGCAGACGTCCGCCGGGCTCGCTGCGGCCGGTCAGGACGTCGGCGATCGCGGCGCCACCCTGCATGCCCGGGTACCACGCGTGCAGGATCGCACCCACCTCGTTCCGCCATGCCTCACAGAGGATCGCGCCACCACCGATGAGGACGACGACCGTTCGCGGGTTGACTGCGCTGACTGCAGCGATCAGTGCCTCGTCTTCGTCTGCGAGTCGCAGGGACGTGCGGTCGCCACCCTCGCCCGACCGGAACCGGTCCAACACGGACATGACCTTCTCTGCTGCCCCGGCAACCCTTCTTGAGCCGAGGGGGCCACCGAACAACTGCATCGTCTCGCGATCCATCGACAGCAGGGCCTCACCCTCGTCGGCATCGGTGTGGCCGACGACGACGATCGCGACGTCCGACGTCTGTGCGAGCGCAGCGGCCTCGTCGAGATCATCGCCTTCATGGGCAGCCACGACGCCTGCGGGGAAGGCGGAATCGATGCCATCGAGGATGCGGACGACGTCGGGTGGACGGACCGCAGACGACCCCCCGTCTCCCAGGTTGTCAGCAGTCGCCAGACGGCCGAGTACGGCGACCCGGTCGATCGCAGCCACGTCGAGCGGCAGGACGACCCGTCCGTCGATGGTCGCGTTCTTCAACAGCACAGCGGACTGCGCGGCGGCCCGATGTGCCAGCGCACGATGCTCGGCGCAGGCGATGACATCGGCATCAGGTGGATCCGGTGGGACGGCAGCAGCCCATCGGAGCTGGGCGGTGATCAGCCGACGCGCCGCAGTCATTGCATCGGACCGCCGGAGCTCGCCGTCGGCCAACGCCTCGGGAAGTGCGTCGGCGCGCTGCTGGGCGAACGGCATCTCGAGATCGAGTCCCGCTGCCACCGAGGCGACCGGATCGCGTAGACCGAACAGGAAGTCGGAGAGCACGAAGCCCGTGAAGCCCCACTCGTCGCGCAGGATGTCGGTCAGCAGCGTCGGGCTGTCGCCACACCACTCGCCGTTGACCGAGTTGTAGGCCGACATGACGGCATCGGCCCCGGCTTCGACGACGCTCCGGAACTGGGCCAGATACACCTCGTGTAAGACGTCGACGTCGACGGTCACGTCCACCTGGAAACGCGAGTTCTCCATGCTGTTGAGCGCGAAGTGCTTGACGCAGGCCATCAGCTGTTCGCGCACTCCGCTGGTCAGCGCGGCGCCCATCACCCCGAGGTGGACGGGGTCCTCACCGTAGGTCTCCTGCGACCGCCCCCACGCCGGATGGCGCAGCAGGTTGACGCAGACCCCGGCGAACAGATTCGCTCCCTGCGCCCGCCCTTCGCGCCCGATTGCCTGTCCGATCTCCGTTTCGAGCGCCCGGTCCCAGGTCGCGCCACGGGCCATTGCGACCGGGAAGCACGTGGAGGCGCCCATCACGACACCGCGCGGGCCGTCGGTGAAACGGATGCCGGGAATGCCGAGCCGATCGAGGGCCCCGGCGACGATCGGCTCGTGGTTGTAGCCGTGCCGGGCGATGCGGCGCAGGCCGGACAACATCGAGGCGTCGCCGTCGAGCAGCCCGAGCAGCTCGGTGTCGGTCAGCTCGTCGGAGAGCTGCCGGGCGAAGTCGTCGACGTCACCGTCTCCCTGGCGCAGCTGTTCGACGAGCAGGTCGAATGGCGTCGCCTTCCCGCTTGGTTCACTGGCAGCCACGCCGCTGACCGTATCCATTCCGCAGCTGACAGATACCTTGCGCTCATGGATCTCGGACTCACAGGCAAGCGCATCATCGTCACCGGAGGCAGCAAGGGCATCGGTCGCGGCATCACCGAAGCACTCCTCCGAGAAGGTGCAGTCGTGACGATCTGCGCTCGCAACGAGGCCGAACTCGAGGTCGCATCGAACGAGTTGTCAGCGCTCGGATCAGTCCACCACCGGGTCACCGACATGGCCGTCGAGGGTGACCCGACCGCACTCGTCGACTGGGCGAGCGCGGAAATGGGCGGACTCGACATCCTCGTCTCGAACGTGTCCGCGATGGCCGGTCCGGACTGGGTCGCATCGGTCAACGTCGATCTCGTCCGTACCGATGAACTGATCCGGGCTGCCCTGGGCCACATGGCCGACGACGCCGGAGCGAACATCGTGTGCATCGGCTCCCGCGCGGCGAGCACGGGTGCCCCACGCATTTCTGCCTACGCCGCGGTCAAGGCGGCAACGGTCAGCATGATGAAGTCGCTGGCGCTCGAAGTGGCCCGCCGCGGCATCCGAGCGAACGTCGTGTCGCCCGGCGACATCATCTTCCCCGGCGGCGTCTGGGACAAGGCCCGCATCGACGGCGGCAAGCTCTGGGAGGCGACGGTCAAGCAGAACCCGTTCCGTCGCCTCGGCACACCTGAAGAGATCGCCGACGTCGTCGCATTCCTCGTCAGTGAACGAGCCAGCTTCGTCACCGGCGCCAACATCCTCGTCGATGGCGGCGCCACCACCGGCCTGCAGATCTGACTCAGTCACATCGGTGCCAGGCACGTTTGTGACGCGATGAGTCACGTTGGTGCCAGGCACGTTCGTGACGGGATTGGTCGAATGGCCTGAGCGTCGAGGCCGGTGGTGGTCATCGCCCGGCGTCGGTCCGGTCGAATTGCAGCGACGCCGAGTTCATGCAGAAGCGCTCACCGCCCGGGCCCGGGCCGTCGGGAAAGACGTGGCCGAGATGGGCGTCGCAGTTCGCACAGCGTGCCTCGGTGCGCTTCATGCCGAGCTTGCGATCGGTGTGGAGGGACACGCTCTCGTCGGTGATCGCCGCGGTGAACGACGGCCAGCCCGTCCCCGAGTCGAACTTGGTGTCGCTGCCGAAGAGTTCGGCGTCGCAGACGACGCAGCGGTAGATCCCGGCGGCCTTCTCGTCGTGGTAGGCGCCGCTGTACGGCCGCTCGGTGCCGGACTTCTGCGTGACCCGGTACTGCTCGTTCGTCAGCCTCGCTCGGAGTTCGGCGCGCTCGGCCGGTTCGATTCGTGCACGTGTCTGCCAGGGAAACCTCATGGTGTGGACAACACTCGATCGGCGCGAATCCATCCCTGCCGACCGACCGCTCAGGATTCGAAGGCGGCGAACACCTCCTCGAACGCCTTCGCCTGGCCGCCGCTGGTCGACGATGGCACGAGAATCGGCGCGGTGACGCCGGCGTCGAACCAGGCCTCGACGCCCTCGCGGACCTGACCGACCGAGCCGGACAGGGTGCAGTCGTCCAGCCAGCGGTCACTCATCGCAGCGAGCACTCCGTCCTTGTCGCGGGCTTCGAGCGCTGCTGACACCGCAGCCATTTCCTCGTCGTATCCGGCATCGATCCAGTAGTTGCGGTAGTTGGGGAGTGCCACGTATCCCTGCAGTGTCTTGCGGTTGCGGGCACGGGCGGCCTCGATGTCGTCGTCGATGACGGTCGGGATCATGTTGCCGATCCAGAACCCGTCGGCGAGCCGATCGTCGGGCACGATGCCGAGGGAGTGCTGCATCCGACTTCGTGATGCGTTCGCCCAGACGGCGCCGTCACCGACCTCGACAGAGAGCCCGACCATCTTGTCGCGCAGCGTTGCCAGCACGACGTCGGGCAGTCCACCCATCTGCTCCGCTGCCTCACGCATCGTCGTGACGTAGTCCCGCATGTCACTCAGCGGCTTGCCGATCTCGACTTGCAACCGCTCGATCACCGGTCCGTGCGTGACGCCGACGCCGAGGCGAAAACGGCCCTCGGCCACTTCGTGCAGGTAGCTCGCCGACGTGGCGAGAGCGACGGCGTGCTGCAGGTAGATCGGCTGAATCGACGTCCCGAACTCGATGGTGTTCGTGGCATGGGCGATGGAGAGGCAGAGGCCCATCGCATCACCGAAACTCGGGCTGTAGATGCCGGAGAAACCCCGCCGCTCGATGTCGACGGCCATCTCGATGGTCTGGGCACGCCGACCGGGAACGGCGATGAGGGACAGGGCCGGCATGCGATCAACCGAGGGGCGAGTCATACGTCGAACCTACGCGTCGTGGATGATCACGCTGGCACCGGCCGGCGTCAGTTGCGGGGGAGTTCCGAGTGACGAACGTGCCTGACCCCGATGTGACTGGAATCGTGTGTTCAGTTGCGGGGGAGTTCGGACCAGGGGCGCTGTCGCTGTTCCGCCTCGCCCGGTTCGCGTGGCAGGCCGAGGACCCGCTCGCCGATGATGTTGCGGTTGATCTCGTCGCTGCCGCCGGCGATCGACATCGCCGGTGTGAACATGCAGTAGGCGTGGAATTGTCCGCCGGTCGGCGTGTCGTCACCCCAGAGCATCCCGTTCGGCCCCATCGCCTGCAGGCCGATGTCGCGGGTGCGTCGCGACACTTCGGCGCCGACGACCTTGAGCGTGGAGACCTCGGGCCCGGGTTGTCCGCCGGCCTGCACAGCGGCAACCGACCGGGCGGTCGACCACGCAGCGGTTCGACGGAGTGCATGGTGCTCGACGATGCGCTGCCGCATGACGTGGTCGTCAGCGGCGTGGAACTCATCGACGATCTGGTCGAGCAAACGGTTCGCCCCGCCGCTCATCGCGAACGAGAAGCCGTCGACCGGGCCGCCGTTCGGGCTGTCCTGGTCAGCGGCGTGTTCACCGGCCGGTCGGTCGAGGTCGGAGGCGCCGAAGCCGAAGCCGCTGCCGGACCCCGAGTTGTCCGGGTCGCGCTCGTGGGACAGCGTCGTCATTCCCACCCGCCAGCCGTCCCCTTCGCTTCCCAGCAGGTCGCGTTGGGCGACGCGTGCATCGGCGAAGAACACTCGTTGAACGCGATGTCTCCGGTCATCTCACGCAGCGGCCGAACGTCGACGCCTGGCTGGGTCATGTCGATCAGGAAGTACGAGATGCCCTTGTGCTTCGGCTGCTCTGGGTCAGTTCGCGCCATCAGGATCCCGTACTGCGCGTGCTGCGCGCCCGAGTTCCACACCTTCTGGCCGTTCACCACCCACTCGTCGCCGTCACGGACTGCACGGGTGGCGAGCCCGGCCAGATCGGAACCGGCGCCCGGCTCGGAGAACAACTGGCACCACACGTCGTGGCCGCGCACGATGCCGGGAAGATGGCGGTCGAGTTGCTCCGGTGTGCCGTACGCCATCAACGTCGGCGCAACGAGGAACGTCGACAACCCACGCGGCGGTCCGCAGGCGCCGACGTGGACGCGAGCACGTTCGGCCTCCTTTGCGTCGGCCACCGAGAGACCCCGTCCGCCGTGCCCCTCCGGCCAGGTCGGAAAGGACCAGCCGGCATCGGCCAACAGTGCCCACCACGTACCGAGCGCCAGGTCGGGATCCCAGTTCTGGGAATACCACTCGACGGCAGCGTCGTAGACGGACTCAGGCACGTCACTCAAACTACGGGTGCCCGGCGTCCGGGCTCAAGCGCGACCCGGTGTGCGCCGATGTGCATCGTGACGGGTTCTGCGAGGTGCAACACGACCCGAGGCCAGGATTCCGGCTTCCGAAACATGTTCTCGGCGCCGTCGGACCGAGACGTCGAGCTTCCCGTGTCGCCGCTCGACGGCCTGGTCATCGCCCGTGTGATCGCGATTCTCGGGCTCGCCCTGCTGACGGCCAGCCCCAGCGGTGACCCTGCGGCTGGTCGGCTCGTGATCGCCGTCCTCGCGGTGGCTGCGCTCCAGCCCCTGCTGCCGATGGTGTGGAAGTACCAGGGGCCCTACCGCCAAGCGCAGTGGTGACCGACATCGGTGCGTTCGCCCTGTTCGCGCTCATCGCACCCGACTACTACTGGTTGTTCTCCATCGTGCTCGCAGCGATCGTCGGCAACCACGCGGTGTTGGCGAGTCTGCGGAACTACGTCCTGATCACGCTCCTCGCCCTGTCGGTGATGATGGCAACCGGTGCAATCACCGGCGTCGAGCAGTACGAGCGCACTGTCGCAGTGGTCGCCCTCGTCGCCGTCGGGCTCGGCGACCTGGGTGTGAGGAACCGCTCGTCGATGCGGTCCGCGCGAGGCGACAAGTTGCACGCGCTGTCAGCAGCCAGAGGGCTCGCCCATCTGACCGAACTCGGCGGTGGCGTGGTGAACGTGGTCGGCGACACCGAAGCGGTGGTCGGATGGCCGCGCAAGCGGTGGTTGTCGTTGGACCAACGCGAGATCATCCATCCGGATGACCTCGATGCGTTCTGGATCGATCTCGACGATGTGGTCGATGGAGCGCTCTACGACCGAACCGCACGACTCTCGACGCACGACGGTCGTTGGATCTGGTTGCGCGTCGTCTCGAACGACTCCGGTGGCGCACTGTCGCACAGCTGAAGCTCGACAGCGACATCATTCGCTACGCAGCGACGATCGAACGGGAACGAGAGGTCCTGCGTTCGATCCTCGAGTTGGCTCGGCGCGTCGACTACGACGTCGTGGCCGAAGGTGTCGAAACCGACGCGCAGCTCGAACTGCTCCGCGAGTTGGGGTGTCCGTGTGTGCAGGCTACCTCTTCGCTGTGAGGTCGTCGGGCAACGTGTTCCCTGCGACCGTGGCGGCCTCGGCCATCAAGGTTCGATACAGCGCGCGCTCGGATGCGGGAAGCGCCGCGAGGTGAGCGCGCACCGTCGGCCAGTCCTGCCGTGCTGCGGGGCCCGTCAACGCAGCGGCGGCGCCGCGGTCGGCGACGTTGTCCAACGTTGACGCCATCATCGCCCAGTACGCATCGACGGGCACACCGACCACGTCGGCCAGGCGTTCGACCTGGGCGCACAACGCGGTGAGATGGTTGGCAGCCACGACCGCGGTGGCGTGGTAGAGCACCCGTTGGGATGCGGGGACCTCGACGGGACGGCCGCCGAGTGATTGCACGACGTCGCGGGTGAACCGGTCACCGTCGACGGCAAAGGTGCAGCGGTCGAGCAGTCGATGCGCCCCGGTCTCGGCGTCGGGAAGCGACACGAGCGGATGGATCGATCCGACTCGGTCGTGACCGTGCAGCACGTCGAGCCCTGTAGCGCCGGAGATGTGGACGACCAGACCCTGCGTCGGTGGCAGCACTGCCGACACATCGGCGATCGCACGGTCGGGGACGGCGATCAGGACGAGATCCGCCGTCTCCAGCGACTTGTATTCCACCAGCGTGTCGGAATCGCTCCGCCGTGTCGCGTCCACCAGCTGGCGCGCTGCCACGAGTTCGACGTGCCAGCCAGCGATGGTCAGTGCGCCCTCGAAGGACTGTCCGGCGCGCCCGGCGCCGACGATGACGCAGCTGCGGTCGGGGGCGAACGGGCCACTCACGAGTTCAGGAACGCCCGGAGACCGGCTTCGGGCACGGCGGCGACGCGAGCGAAGAGCGCGTCGAGCTGTGCGGCGGTCATCGGCGGCTCGTCGCCCACGAGGTCGAGTCGCGCGTCGTAGAGCAGTTCACATCCGCCGTCGGTGCCGGCGGAGGACCTGAAGGTCAGGATGTCGTGGGCGCGGAACACGTCGTTGACGCCTTCCATCACGAACCGGTTCGGTGCGTCCACTTCGAGGAGTGTGTACACCACCGTTGCCGGTTGTCCGTCGAAGCCGGTCACGGTGACCTCGTACTCCGAGCCGACGGAGTCACCGTTCCCTCCGACGAGCGTCGAGTTGCTGACGCCGCGGTCCCACTCGTGGACTCGCGTCAGGTCGATACAGCGGGCGAACGCCTCGGCCGGAGACAACGACGACGACACGGTGAACACCTGTTGGGCCATGCCCGAGCCTGGCACACGAAGGTGCGGACGAACGTCTCGACACTTTCTTCTCAACATTTGTCCGGATCTCGTCGATACAACACACATGACCATCGTGGACACCGAGCAGTCGACCGCTGTGCCCCAACCTGCCATCGAGCCCGGCATGATCCTGGTGAACGGTCTGGGCAACCTCCGTGTGCTGCGATCACGCACCCGTGAAGACGACGGATGGAACTGCGCCGACGGTGCCGCCATCAGCGATGCCGACGCGCAGAACATCGACAAATGGCGGGCCTACCAGCCGGCCCAGCTCGCTGCTGATCTCGCCATGGCTCGTCAGTTGCACGGCATCGCCGGCGAACGCGAGCTCAGCGGTGGTCTCGCTACCTGGGACGCGTGTTCCGGTCGTCGCTGCGTGCTCCCGAAGCTCGCCAAGCTCGTCCACTGATCGGGGCCATCACGTCACCGGTCGATGCCGATCCGGGGCCACGTGCTGACGAATCCATTCGTACATCGCGATCCCCGATGCCACTCCTGCATTGAGCGAACGGGTCGAGCCGTACTGCGTGATCGCGCAGGTCATCTCAGCGCTCGCCAGTGCCGCCGGCGTGAGACCCGGCCCCTCCTGTCCGAACAGCAGGATGCACTCGCGCGGCAGCTCGGTGCCCTCGATCGCAACGGATGATTCGACGTTGTCGATCGCGATGATCGGCAGTGAGTTCTCGGCCGCCCAACTTGCGAACGCGGCGATGTCGACATGGTGCTGGAGGTGGAGATAGCGGTGAGTTGACATCGCCCCCCGCCGATCCCAACGGTGTGGTCCGATGACATGGACGGCGGCTGCCAACAACGCGTTCGCGTTGCGGACGACCGTGCCGATGTTGAAGTCGTGTTCCCAGTTCTCGATGGCGACGTGGAAGCCGTGGCGCCGCTTGTCGAGGTCCGCGACGATTGCATCGACGGACCAGTAGCGATACTCGTCGACGACGTTGCGGCGGTCGCCGGCTACCAGCAGTGCAGGATCGAACTGGTCCCCGGCCGGCCATGGCCGCGGGTGCGGACCGACGCCGACCGGCTCGGCGTCGCGGCCTGCCTCATCACCGGTCATGTCGCCGGTCGTGTCGCCGGTCGTGTCGCCGGCCAGGTGTCTGCCAGGCGGTAGCCGAACGGCCACGGGTCGGTCGGATCGACCTCGTAGGTGAACCGCCCGTATCTCCATGCCCGCCCGGAGACGAGTGGAACGATGGCTGCCACGGCCGACCTGGCTGATCCGGCCGACTCGATGGTCGTGTCCCGCTCGATCTCACCGACGAACTCGGAGCCGATCACGGATCGCATGCGGAGCCGGTCACCGACCTGCATCACCCCCTGGGCGCGTAGGAGTGCCATCCGAGCCGACACTCCGGTCCCCGTCGGTGAACGATCGAGTTTGCCCGGCTCGACGACGACGGTGTTCGTCATCGCGAACTCGTCACCGCCACTGCCACCGCCGCTGCCGTCGCCGCGTTCCAGCGGTCCCGCGATCTGGCAGAACGAGAAGTGCGTCCAGTCGGTCGTCGGATGCTCGAACCGGAGCTGCTCGTTCGCTGCCCGGGTGATCCGGGCGCCGATGTCCGCGAGTTCGCGAGCGGCATCGGGAACGATCGCGAGGCCGAGGTCGGCGGCGTCGACCATGATGAAGCTGTCGCCGCCGAACGCGGTGTCGACGCGGATCGTGCCGATGCCGTCGACATCCAAGGAGAGGTCGCGCGCCGCGGCGAACGCGGGGACGTTGCGAATCGTCACACTGGTCACCTTGCCGTTGCTGCACTGGGCGACGACGCGAACCAGACCGCCCGGCGCCTGCAGCGTGATCGTCGTCGTCGGCTCGGTCATCGCCACGATGCCGGTCTCGAGGACGACGGTGCTCACACACATCGAGTTGGACCCCGACATCGGCGGCGTGTCCTCGGGCTCCATGATGATGAAGCCGATGTCGGCAGCCGGGTCGGTGGCCGGCACGAGCAGATTGACGTGCTTGAACACGCCGCCTCGAGGCTCGTTGCCGACCAGGCGTCGCAGCCGGTCATCAGTAGCGACCCACCGCGACTGCTCCCACACCGTCGCCCCGGGTGGTGGAGCGACTCCACCGATGATGACGTCGCCGACCTCGCCCTCAGCATGGCATCCGACCACTTCGATCGGCCCGGTGATCAGGCCGTCGATCGTCAGGTCGGCCAGGCCGGTCACCTCGGTCAGGCCGGTCGAATCGATTGCGTCGGTCATGGTCAAGGTCAGCTCCAGCGGTCGTGCCGGACGAGTTCGTCGAGTGGGACGCGCTGGCGCTTCAGTGGGCTGTCGGGATGATCGGAAACGGGATGGCCGAGCGTGATCGCCATCGGCATCACCCAGTCCTCCGGCAACCCGACCGCGGATCGTGCCACCTCGGCGTGCTGCAGCGTGACCGGGCACGTTCCGATTCCCTCGGCATGAGCGACCACCATCATGTTCTGCGCCTGGCGACCCACGTCGAACATGCGGAGCTCGTCGGTCGGCGACGCGAACCCGATGATCACCGACGACGACCCGATCCAGGACGTGAAGTCACCTGCCTCGGCAAGCGCGTCCTGGACGGCTTGGTCAGTGACGACGATCAGCCGATTCGCTTCGACGTTCTTCGCGCTGCCAGCCATTCGACCCGCCTGCAGGATGCGGTGCACGACGTCATCGGCGATCGGGTCCGTGGTGTACATCCGGAGATCGCGCTTCGACACGATGGCCTCGTAGGGGGTCATGGACGAGTGCGGTGGGGAGGTCGGATCGCTGTTCATGTGCCGAGTCAAGCAGATCTCGGCGGTCCGAGCGCTGGTCAAGACTTCTTCAAGACTGTGTCGAACCCTGGCGTCCAATGGGCCACGTAGAGTAGGCATGTACTCCTCTCCGTGACTTCTGTGACGTGCGGAGCGATGTACTGGAGGGTATGTGCACAACGTTGGTCAGCATCGGGGCACGGCGCGAGCACGTCTCACTGGATGGTTGCTGTGCTGTGTGGCGCTGTCGCTGCCGGTCATCATCACCCAGGCCGGAACACCCGGCTCGGTCGCGTCAGCGCAGTCGTCGATCTCGTTCTCGTCGATCCCGTTGCAGTCGTGGCGAGTCAACGGTGAAGGGCGCGCCGTCCTCAAGGTCGGCGACGTCGTCTACGTCGGCGGCACCTTCACGCGCGCCACCAGCCCGGACGGAGCACAGACGGCTGACCGCTACAACCTTGCCGCATTCGACGTGCGGACCGGTGCATTGATCTCGAGCTTTCGCGCCGACACCGACGGGCGGGTCTCTGACCTGGCGACGGATGGCACGTCGCTGTTCGTCAGTGGCTCGTTCAACAACATCGGTGGGGTGCCTCGTCGCAAAATCGCTGCCATCGACCTGATGACGGGCGCGGTCACGACCTCGTTCCGGGCTGACGCGAACAGCACCGTCCACAGCATGTCGCTCGGTGGCGGGAAGCTCTACGTGGCGGGCGTGTTCGCGAACATCAACGGTGCGTCGCGGACCCGCCTCGCCGCGCTCGACCCGACGACCGGGGCGGTCGATCCCGGATTCACCCCGACTGCTGATGGCACGGTGCGAGCGATCGCAGCAACCCCCGACGGATCAACGGTCTACATCGGTGGCCCCTACGGCCAGGTCAACGGTGTCGCAGACGAGAACATCAGTGTGCTCGACGGTGCCACCGGGGCCCGCACTGGCCCCGAGTTGTCGGGAGTCACCGGGTATGTCGACGATCTCGAGGTGACGCCGGACGGCCGCCAACTCATGGCTGCCCACTCTGGCGTCCCCGGCATCGGCAACCGGACCGCGGTGTACGACACGGCGACCGGCGACCGTCGCTGGCGCCAGGTCGTCGACGGCGACGTCCAAGGTCTGCACCTGATCGGCGACATGGTGTACTCCGGCTTCCACGACGGAGCGCGTGGTGACGGAGCATCCCGACTCGCCGGCTACACCCTGTCCACCGGCACCGAGGACACCGGGTTCCACCCGACCTTCGATCGCTTCATGGGCGCCTGGTCCGTGCATGGCGATGCCAGTGCGCTCGTGATCGCCGGCAACTTCTCTGTCGTGTCGGGTGTTCGAGTCGAAGGGTTCGCGATCTTCCCCGCTGCGCCTCCGACGAGCTTCGCAGCAGCCAAGTGGGGCGGGGAGAGCTGGCAGTACCTCGACAACGGGGCGGATCAGGGCACCGCCTGGAGCACACCGGGCTTCGACGCCAGCGGATGGAAGAACGGCATCGGCGAGTTCGGCTACAGCAACGGTGGCGAACGCACGAAGCTGTCCTATGGGCCGTCCTGGTCGAACAAGTACATCACGACCTATTTCCGCACCACCTTCGAGGCGATCACCAGCCCCGAGTCGGCAGCGATCTACATGCGTGTCGACGACGGCGCCGTCGTCTACGTCAACGGCATCGAGGCTGCACGCGACAACCTGGACCCAGGACCGGTCGACCATCTCACACTCGCAACAGATCGCAGCGGTGACTCCGAAGGCAGCAGTCGATACTTCGCGATCGACCCGGCGCTCGTCGTGCCCGGCACCAACACGCTCGCCGTCGAGGTGCACCAGTCGTCACCGTCATCGGACGACCTGAAGTTCTTCGCCACCTTCGTGGCCTACGGCCAGAGCGACACCAACCGGTTGCCGATCGCTTCGGCAGACCTCGACACGGTCGTCGGCGCCGCGCCGCTGCCGGTCACCTTCGACGGAACCGGTTCGGCGGACCCCGACGGCCAGATCGCCTCGTGGGAGTGGGACTTCGGCGACGGCGACGCCGGCAGCGGTGCGACCGTTGCACACACCTACGTCCTTCCCGGGCTGTACACCGCCACGCTGACGGTGATCGACGACGAAGGCGGCGTGGGAACGACGACGCGCAACGTCTCGGTCGTCGAGCCTCCCGTCGTGGCGAACGGTGTCGTCGACGTGCCGACCACAGCGAGTTGGGCCTACCTCGACGACGGATCCAGCTTGGGCAGCGACTGGTCGAGCTTCGACTACCCGGCCGCCGGATGGTCGACAGGTGTCGGCGAGTTCGGTTACGGCGACGGCGACGAGAACACGGTCGTGTCGTATGGACCGACCGCGACCAGGAAGTTCACCACCACCTACTTCAGGACGCTGTTCGTCGCGAGTGCTGCACCGACGAACCTGACGTTGACGATGCGCGTCGACGACGGCGCCGTTGCCTATGTCAACGGTGTCGAGGTGGCCCGTCTCAACATGCCCGACGGTCCGATCAGTGCTGCCTCACGAGCTCCACTCGCCATCTACGGGTCCGGCGAGACCGAGGACCACGTGCTCGCGATCGACCCGGCAGTCGTTGCAGTCGGCCCCAACGTTCTCGCCGTCGAGGTGCACCAGAACGGCCTGGCATCCTCCGACCTGACCTTTCTCGCCGCACTGAGCGGAGTCGGTGACGGAGTGCCGCCGCCACCACCACCACCACCACCACCACCACCACCACCGCCCGCCAACGTGGCGCCGGTGCCCGTGGCCGCTGCTGATCCGGTCGTCGGTGAGGCGCCGCTGCCCGTCACCTTCGACGCGTCGGCATCCACCGACGTCGACGGAACCATCGTCGACTGGGCATGGAACTTCGGCGACGGCAGCACCGGAAGCGGTGTGACGGCGAGCCACGACTACACGACCGCGGGGGTCTACTCGGCGACGCTGACCGTCACCGATGACGACGGAGCGACGGCGACGAGCGTCGTCCAGATCACCGCAACCGACCCGACCCCGAACCCGCCACCGCCGGGCGTCGTCGTCGACGTACCGAACACGGCGACCTGGTCGTACTCCGACGTCGGCGACGTCCTCGACGCGACCTGGACCAGCGCCGCGTTCGACGATGCGGCGTGGCCGACAGGAGTCGGTGAGTTCGGTTACGGCGACGGCGACGAAGCAACCGTGCTGTCGTACGGACCGTCGGCCGGACAGAAGTACCGGACGACCTACTTCCGGACGGCGTTCACGGCCACTGGCACCCCAGCGGAACTGACCATGACGCTACGCGTCGACGACGGTGCCGTCGTCTACGTGAACGGCGTCGAAGCCGCCCGATTCAACATGCCCACCGGCCCCATCTCCTACGGCACCGCGGCACCCGAAGCGATCTACGGCTCGGGCGAACGCGAAGACCGCAAGTTGGTCCTCGATCCGTCGCTCGTCGTGGCCGGTGCCAACGTGATCAGTGTCGAGGTCCACCAGAACACGCTCGGTTCGTCCGACCTGAGCTTCCTCGCGTCGCTGGTCGGCACCGGCGTCGGCGATCCTCCGCCGCCTCCGCCGCCTCCACCGCCGCCGCCACCACCACCACCACCGGCCACGCCCGTCGACGTCGGCGCGGCCGCAGTCTGGTCGTACTCCGACGTCGGTGACGTCGTCGGGGCCACCTGGGCACAGCCGGGCTTCGACGATGCCGGCTGGCCGACAGGAGTCGGCGAGTTCGGCTACGGCGATGGCGACGAGACGACCGTCGTGGGGTACGGCCCCTCCGCCGGCCAGAAGTACCGGACGACGTATTTCCGCACGTCATTCATGGCCGGTGCCGTGCCGGCAGCGCTGGCGCTGGCACTGCGTGTCGACGACGGAGCCGTGGTCTCTCTCAACGGCGTCGAGGTGGTTCGTTTCAACCTTCCGTCCGGTGCCATTGCATTCGGCACCGCAGCACCCGATGCGATCTACGGCTCCGCCGAGCGTGAGGACCGTGTGTACGCCATCGACCCATCGCTGATCGTCGTCGGCGAGAACGTGATCGCCGTCGAAGTCCACCAGAACACACTCGGTTCGTCCGACCTCAGCTTCCTGGCGACGTTGCGCGGGACGGCCTGATGCGTCACCACCGGGCGGCCACTACCGAGGCGCGGCCGGTCAGCGGGCAAGATGAGCAGATGAGCGACACTTCGACCATCGACACCATCACTGCCATCGCCGGCCCGACCGGCGACATCGGCGCCGCCTTCTACTTCGATCCAGCCACCGTCGCCGCCGGCAAGGAGTTCGGTCTCAACGGCTTCACCTTCTACATCCTCGGACGCGGCGGCGCACTCGGCGACGTCGGCCCCGCCATCGTGTCGGCAGCCTTCGGCTACTTCAACCCCGACACGATCGCCGCTGCGTGGAACAAGGCCAGCGAATCAATGGCACCGTCGGCCGCCGCCCAGGCGTACTGGGACGAGTGTGGGCGGCGTGGCGCGGAGAAGTTCAGCGACATCGACGCCGACGTGTTGACCTCCTACGTCGAGGCGGCCGACATCGTGATCGATCACGCCGACCTCGCTGCGCTTCCGCTGTTCGCCGGCACCGCTCAGCTCACCTGCACCGACGCCCTACCGGGCCGGGCGATGCAGAAGGCAGCGGTGCTCCGGGAACTGCGCGGCAGCGTGCACCTGCTCGCCGTGCTCGCCAGCGGTCTCAGCGACGCGCAAGCTCACGCGATCAAGCGTCCGGGGGACGTCGCCGTCTTCGGCTGGGAAGAAGCACCCGAGGTGCCGATCGACGGCAACGACCGCATGGACGCCGCCGAAGCCTTGACGAACTCGCTGCTCGAACGCGCCTTCTTCGCGCTCACCTCCGAGCAGGCCGCCGCGCTGGTCGCAGGTACGAATGCCATGCACACGGCGCTCGCTTCCTGAGCAACCCCGGCATCCGAAATCCCGTTGGGGCCGGGCCGGGGAGGGTCAGGTGGCGCCTTGGCGTTCGTACGATGCTTCGCCGACCTCGAGGTCGGGGGTGGGGACCAGACGCGGGGCTACGCGATTCGTGGCACGCATTGCCATGACTCCAGCGAACACCGCAGCCGAGTACGGCTTGCGGCGCGCCTCGTCGCTGTAGCCGTACCGATCACGTGACTGCCAGTGGGCGTATCGCTTGTAGGTCTGCCACGTGTGATCGACGAACCAGAAGTTGATCGCCGCACTGGGCTCGCGGCACGAGAGGACGTGGTGGCTCCACCCGGCGGGCATGTACAGGATCTGGCCGGGCGCGGTCTCGATGTCATAGGCGACCTGAACGGGGCCGCCCCGCCACTCGCCGCCAGCGGTGAGGTCGTCCATGTTGGACAGCATCCCGTCCTTACCGGTGTTGCCGTCGACCATCAGGTTCTCGGCCTCGTCTGGCGGGAACAGGATCCACCGCTTGCGACCCATGATCGTGCAGTTCAGGTTCTCGGCCGGGTCGTAGTGGAGCGGCGTGACCTGCTCGCCGCTGCCCATCCACATGATTCCCTCGGCGAACTCGTGCGGCTCGATGAACGGCGGGAGCGCACAGTCCTGGGCGAGTACCTGGAGGAGTCCCGGGAAGCTGCTGCGGATCGCCTTGCGCAGGAACCCCTCGGGCTCGAACACGAGTGCCTGCGTCAGGTAGTGGTCGCTCTCACCGATCGAGTAGACCTCGTGGAGGAAGTCACCGAAGCGGTACGGAATGAAGTCCTCCGTGTAGGTCACGGCGTCCTGGACGACCCTGCGACAGAACACCGTCGAGTCTTCGCCCAGCAGTTGGGCGAGGCGGTCTGGTGATGTCCACGTGTCGACCGACGACCATTCGTCCATGCCGCCGGTGATGATCGCAGGGACACCGGCCCGACGGATGACGTCGTCGAAGTCGGCGCGAGTGACGCTGTCGAACCGTTCTGGCTGGCGAAGGTCGAAGGGAACGATCGACTGCAGGTCCGTGGTGAAACTCAGCGCCATGGTGCAGATCGTACCGAGATGGCGGCGACGCGTCGTCGTCACGGTGCGCCACGCGCAGCGTCGTCGAGACCGTCGAGGCGGTTGTAATCGCGGCACGATCTGCCATCGATCCGGGTGCCGTGGCACAATCCCGACATGGTCACTGAGCGTTCCCTGTCCGGTCTGTCCGTCCTTCTCGTCGGTGCCTCGGGCGGGCTCGGCACTGCGCTGGCAGCACACCTCGAGCGCCGCGGGGCAACGCTCACGCTCGTCGCGCGCGACACCGCTCGGCTCGCCGCGGTGCCATCGAACGGGCATCGCGTCTCGCTCGACCTGCGCACACCGGAAGCATGCGCCGCCGCCGTCGATGCTGCGATCGAACACGCTGGCCGACTCGACGTGGTCATCAATGCCGTCGGTGTCGTCGCCTTCGGCACGGTTGCCGACCTGTCGAGCGACACGATGGAGGAATTGTTCCTCACCAACACCTTCGTCCCGATCATGCTGGCCAACGCGGCGCTCCCGAAGCTGGAGCCGCAGGGCGCGATCGTCAACATCTCGGGTGTGATCGCCGAGCAGAATCTGCCCGGCATGGCCGCGTACGGCGCGTCGAAAGCGGCCGTCAAGTCGTTTGACCAAGCGCTCTCGCGGGAGGCTCGGCGCGCCAAGGTCACCGTCATCGATGCTCGGCCGCCGCACACCGAGACCGGCCTCGCAGATCGCCCGATCGCCGGCGCGTCGCCGAAGATGCCCGAGGGTCTGTCCCCAGAGCGTGTCGCGTCGGTGATCGTCGACGCGCTCGAGCAGGGGGTCGACGACCTCCCGAGCACCGCCTTCTGACCCATGCGCCGCGCAACGAGTCACATCGGGGTCAGGCACCTTCGTGACGCGATCCGTCAGCTCGGCGGTTTCCGCACGTGACCGAACCATCCGCTCTCTCTGCGCTGCCCACGGTCTGGATCTTCGGCGATCAGCTCAACCGTGACATCGGAGCGCTGCGCGACAGGGGGCCGGGCGACTGTCGGGTCCTGTTCGTCGAGAGCGATCTCAAGATCGCCTCCAAACGGTGGCACCGTCAACGCCTGCATCTCGTCGTCTCGGCGATGCGCCACTTTGCAGCCGAGTTGACCGACGAGGGTTTCGACGTCGACTATCGAAACGCGTCGAGTTTCATCGACGGGTATCGCGAACATTGCGAGGAGTTCGATGTCGATCGGGTCATCGTGATGGAGCCGATGAGCTGGGACATCACGGAACTGCTCGGACGGTTGCGTCACGGCGGACGAGTCGAGACGATTCAGAACGATCAGTTCTTCTGCCACTACGACGAGTTCGCCGAGTGGGCGAGCGGTCGCAAGAGCTTCAAGATGGAGGACTTCTACCGCTGGCAACGTGAACGATTCGGTGTCCTGATGGACGGCCCCGAACCGGCGGGGGGAAAGTGGAACTACGACCACGAGAACCGGGAACGTCCGCCAAAGGACGGTCGGGAGTGGCCGGAGATCACACGGTTCGAACTCGATGACATCGACACCGCGGTGATCGAGATGATCGAGGGGCTCGGTACCTCGGGCGACGGCGGTGCGGGTGCCGACGCCGTGTGGGGGAGTGGACCTGCGGGAACGTGGCCGGTCACCCGCGAGCAGGCACTCACGCGGCTCGACGAGTTCATCGCGACCGGGCTCATGCCCTTCGGCCCGCACGAAGACGCCATGCTCGGCGATGAATGGAAGCTCGCACACTCGGTGCTGTCGTCGAGCATGAATCTCGGTCTGCTCCACGCCACCGAAGTCGTCGAGGCAGCCGAAGTCGCCTACCGCAAGCGTGACCTGCCGCTGAACTCGGTCGAAGGGTTCATCCGCCAGGTGCTCGGCTGGCGCGAGTACGTGTGGTGCGTCTACTGGCGGTGGATGCCTGACTACCGGTCACGCAATCATCTCGGTGCGACCCGCCCGGTACCCCCGGCGTTCACGGGTGCGGCATCGACGGAGATGCGCTGCGTCGCCAATGCGGTGCAGCACCTCGACGATCACGGCTACACCCACCACATCGAACGGCTGATGGTGTTCGGCAACCTCGCGCTGACCTCGGGCGTCGATCCGTGGGCGATGACCGAGTGGATGTGGGCGAGCTTCGTCGACGGCGCCGAATGGGTGATGCTGCCGAATGTGATCGGTATGGCACTGCACGCCGACGGCGGCAAGATGGCCACCAAGCCGTACGCCTCGGGTGGCGCCTACATCAACAAGATGAGCGACTCGTGCAAGGGCTGCCGCTTCGACCCGAAGCAACGCACCGGCGACGACGCCTGCCCGTTCACGACCCTCTACTGGGACTTCCTCGCCCGCAACGCAGAAGAGTTCTCCAACAACCATCGGATGGGTCAGCAACTCGCCGGCATGCGGCGCCTGAGCGACCTCGACGCGGTGCGTGGCCGTGCCGTCGAGGTGCTCGAAGCACTCGACGCCGGCACGCTCTGACACCGTTCGCATGGTGCCTGTTCGCATGGTGCCTGGCACACCACGTACGACACCGTTCGCATGGTGCCTGGCACACCACGTACGAATCGCGTACGCAGGGTGCCACGTCGTCTGGTCAGCCGGCGGCGACGATCGCGTCGCGCAGGTCGCGCTTGAGGATCTTGCCGCTGGCATTGCGCGGCAACTGTTCATGGACGATCGAGACGCGCGTCGGCACCTTGAACTTGGCGAGGTGCTGGCCGACGAACTGCTGCAGTTCGCCGACTTCGAGGGTCTCGCCCGGCTTGACCATCACGTGGCAGGCGAGCTCTTCGCCAAGCCGTTCGTCCGGGATGCCGTAGACGGCGGCCTCGTAGACGGCCGGGTGCTGGTAGATCGTGGCCTCGACCTCGGCGCAGTAGATGTTCTCGCCACCACGCAGGATCATGTCCTTGGCTCGATCGCTGATGTAGACGAAGCCCTCCTCGTCGAGACGGCCGATGTCACCCGAGCGCAACCAGCCGTCGACGATGGTCTCGGCGGTCGCTTCCGGCCGGTTCCAGTAGCCACGAATCAGCGATGGGCTGCGGAACCAGATCTCGCCGGTCTCGCCGAGCGGCAACTCATTGCCCTCGGGGTCGGTGATCTTGAGGTCCATGATCGGCACCGGTCGACCGGTCGATGTCGGGTTCTGCACGAAGTCAGCGCCGGCATTCTGTGGGCCGTATGCGTTCGTCTCGGTCATGCCGTAGCCGAGGCCCGGCTTGCCGCGCTGGAACTCGTCGTCGATCCGCTTGACGAGCTCGGGCGGCATCGGGGCGCCGCCGCCACCCACCGAGCGAAGTGATGATGTGTCGCGTTCGGCGAACGTCTCTGCTTCGAGCAGATCCCAGCTCATGGTCGGCACGCCGACGAAGTTCGTCACCCGCTCCTGCTCGATCAGCTCGAGCGCCCGGTTCGGCTCCCACTTGTAGGTCATGACGAGCTTGGCGCCGCTGACGAACGAGCCGAGCATGACGGGCACGAGGCCGGTGACATGGAACAGAGGGACACAGAGCATGAATGCGGTCTGGGGGGCGCCGCCCTCCTCGATGGTCGACGGGTCCTCCGGTTCGCGCAGGCCGGCGACGGCAGCGCGAGCGGCGAAGGCAAGCAGGGCACTGAGGACGGCTCGATGGGTGGACACGGCACCCTTTGGGCGACCGGTCGTGCCCGACGTGTAGAGGATCGTCATGTCGTCGTCGGGCGCGATCTCGGCGTCGGGCATCGTGACGCCATCGAGGTCGGCGAGCGCCTTGTCGAGGTCGATGATGCCCTCGGGGACGGGCTGCTGGGCGCGCACGACGGCGATCGTGGCGGTGATCGCTCCGGGCGCTGAGGTCTGCATCCGCTGCAGCCGTTCTTCGTCGGCGAGCACGACCTTGGATCCGGAGTCCTCGATGGCGAACTCCAGTTCCTCGGTGACCCACCAGGCGTTCATCGGGACGGCGACGGCGCCGATCGAGGTGATGGCGGCGAACGACGCGATCCACTCGGGGTAGTTGCGCATCGCGATGGCGACGCGGTCACCGTGTTGCACGCCGAGATCGTTGACGAGGAGGTGGCCGATCTTGCCGGCCATGTCCAACACCTGCGGCATCGTCCACCGCTCGTCTTCGAAGATGATGAACTCGTCGGTACGGAGCGCCGCGAGCTCGAACAGGGACCGGATGTTGGGTGGCGTGCCCGCGAACACCTTGGTCGGAAGACCCAGCACATCGGTCTGCTGGATTTCGAACATCGTGCCCGGGGCACAAACGGCAGCACAGGCTTCTTGGAACGTCATCGTCATGGAACGACATGGTGCCAGGCACCAAGTCGTCCGGACGAACGCCAGCGCAAACCAGTTCGGAGGTTTCGCAGACCACTTGGTGCTTGGCACCATGTCGTCGCCGGGTTGGCTGCGTGGCGGGGCGTCATAGGATCGCTCGTCGTGACCTGGCTCGACGCGCTGATCCTCTTCGGAGGTGGGCTCCTGGCGGGCGTGATCAACTCCATGGCCGGTGGCGGGTCGCTGCTGACGGTGCCGTTGCTGTCACTTGCGGGTGTCGACGGACTCGCGGCGAACGGAACGAATCGCGTTGCCGTGCTGTTCCAGACGATCACCGCCGGCATCGGTTTCCATCAGGGCGACGTCCGGCCGTACAACATCACGAAGCGGCTGCTGCCGCCGGCCCTGGTGGGCGGATTGTTGGGAGCGCTCCTGGTCTCCCAACTCGACGACGACATCTTCGAACGAACCTTCGGGTTTCTGATGATCCCGCTGTTGATCCTGTCGCTCTGGAAGCCGAAGCCGGATGCCACGCCCGAGCCGTGGTCGCGCTGGGTCGAATGGGGCGTCTTCTTCGGCATCGGCTTCTACGCCGGGGCGATTCAGGCCGGTGCGGGGTTGATCCTGCTCCTCGTGTTGCGGCGAGCGGGTTTCGATCTGCTCCGCGGCAATGCGATCAAGACCCACCTCATCATCGGCATCTCGGGCCTGGTGGCGCTCCCGGTGTTCCTGTGGAACGGTCAGGTGGAATGGCTGCCGGCGATCGTGCTGTCACTGGGGAGCGCCGCGGGCGGGTACGTCGGGGCGCGAGTCGCGACGAAGGGCGGCGAGAAGATCATCAAGCCGGTGCTGGTCGTCGCTGTCCTCGCTCTGTCCGGTCGGATGATCGGCCTGTACTGACCGACGTTCACGTTGTGCCTGGCACAACGTGAACGTTCAGGTGCATCGCTCAGGTGATGGCGTAGTGGTCGAGGTCGGGGTCGTGGGTCATCGACCAGTAGTCGACCAAGCGCCACGGCATGATCACGACGACGCGGCCTGCGTCGTTGCGGTACCAGTTGGTCATGCCCGGGTGGCTCCAGATCAGCTGCTCGTGCTCGGCATCGTGTCGATCGTTGTAGTCGAGCATCGGTTCCTCGTGGACCTCGATCGACCGGCCACCGGCCTCGGCGACCGCCGCAAGGCATGCAGTGATGTGGCGGGCGTGGCACTCGGCTTGGAAGATCGCACTGCCGCCGTGACCCAGACCGGTCGTCGGGCCCTGCATGATGAACAGGTTCGGGAAGTCCGCCACGGTGATGCCGAGGTAGGCCTTCGGGTCGTCGTTCGCCCACAGGTCGGCGAGGTCGACGCCGCCACGGCCGCGCAGCCCGAGGCGGCTGGCTCCCTGGAAGACCTCGAACCCGTTGGCGAGCACGATGATGTCATGCTCGCGGTGGCCGCTGGCTGACTGCACGCCAGTGGAGTCGACGCGTTCGACGGAGTCGGTGATCAGTTCGACGTTGGGCTTGCGGACCGCTGAGAACCAGCCGTTGTCGAGCAGGATCCGCTTGCCGTAGGGCGGGTAGGTCGGCATGCACTTCTCGAGGAGGTCAGGCCGGCCGTCGAGTTCGCTCACGATGTGGTCGGCCATCTGCTGGCGGTGTCGTTCGTTGGCCTTGTTGATCGAGTGCGGGTGCGTCCACTCAGGATCCTTGCGGAGCAGCGGCAGCAGGCCGTCGCCGTAGCGCCAGAGCATCACGAAACGGAACCATGATGCGTAGAACGGCAGGTGCTCGAACAGCCATTGCGAGCCGTCCGGGATCGGGTCGTGGTAGCGGGGGATCGGGCGGGCCCACTGTGCGGTGCGCTGGTAGACGGTGAGCTGCGCAACCTGGTCGGCGATCGCCGGGACGATCTGCATCGATGACGCGCCGGTGCCGATCACGGCGACCCGTTTGCCAGTGACATCGAGGTCGGCGGGCCAGTTCGAGGAGTGGAAGCACGGACCGTCGAAGTCGTCGGTGCCCGGAACGGGTGGCGGCTTCGGCACGTTGAGTTGGCCGATCGCACTGATCAGGTTCGAGTATCGGCGAGTCTCGGTGCCGGCGGGGGAGGCGAGCTCGACGGTCCACTGCTGGGCATCGTCGTCCCATGTGGCGCCGAGCAGTGTCGTCTCGAACTCGATGTTCGGTGTGATGTCGAGGTCGTCGGCGGTCCGCTGCAGGTAGTCCTCGAGGTCGGCACGCGGTGAGAAGTAGCGGGACCACCGGTTCGGCTTGGCGAACGAGAACGAGTAGGCGTGGTTCGGGGTGTCGACACCGGCACCCGGATAGATGTTGTCGCGCCACACGCCGCCGACGCTGGCGCTCCGCTCGACGAGGTCGTAGTCGAACCCGAGGCGCGCCAGCCGGGCCGCCATGATGATGCCGCTGGCGCCGGCACCGATGACCAACGTCGAGGGGCGCTCGACCTCGTCGGGCCACGCGACGTCGCGTGAGACGAAGCCCATCTCCTCGCGCATCATCGTTGCGTACTCGGAGGGGATCGGCTCGCCGAGACAGATGCTCATCATCTCGACCATCAACTCGTCGCCGGGGTCCGAGATCGCCGGCTCGGTGCCGAACTCGGCGATGGCAGCTTCCATGATCTCCGCTGCGATCTCGTCGGAGAAGCCGGCGTCCTCCGGAGCGACCAAGCGGACGTCGCGCTTCGGCAGGTACGGCTCGTTCAACCACTTCCGGTCGCCGGTGATCTGGAACAGGCACATGGTGAGCACCCGCAGATCGGCGTCCCGCGCCGCCTCGTCGATCGTCATGTCGGTCTGCCGTGCCATTGGTGTTCATCCTGGCTCAGCTCGACCCCAGAAGACGACTTGGTGCCTGGCACCATGTCGTCTCATGAGTGGCATGTCGACGGCGGAGTTCTTGGGGATGATCGATCACGGCGACGGGCAGTGGACCGTGCCGATCACCGACCGGGCCGTCGGGGGCGGCCGGGGCTCACTGTTCGGTGGCGTCGGACTCGCCGTCGGTGTCGCCGCGATGGAACTCGAGACCGGGCAGCCAGCGGTGTGGGCGACGGCGCAGTACATCGCGACGATGTACAACCCGTCCGAGATGCACCTCGACGTCGCTCGACCCGCCATTGGTCGGACCGTCACCCAGTGTCGCGTCGGCGGAACATTTGACGGCACCGATGGCGTTCAGGATGTCGTCACCGTGCTCGGCGCGACCGGCCGACGGCCAGAACAGTTGCGTGGTGTCTGGGAGAAGTATCCCGACCCCGTCGAACCGGGCGACTCGGTCGACCCGGAACGCGACTTCGACTACCCATCACTCCACGACCACGTCGAGGTGAAGATGGCTCGCGGCATGTTCGGCTTCTCGGGGGTGGGCGAGCCGACCGGCGATCATCGATCACTCGTTTGGGTGCGGATGCCCGAGGTGCGTGTCGACGCCGCGTCGTTGGCGATCATCGCCGACTACAGCCCGTCGGTGATCGGCAACACAGCCGGGCGAGTCACCAACCTGTCGAGTCTCGACAACACGATCCGATTCGCCGACCCAGCACCGGCCGACACCGACTGGGTGCTGTGCGACAACCGAGTCGAGTTCATGGGCAACGGCTTCGCACACAGCAGTTGCCTGATGTGGACTGACCAGGGTCAGCTCCTCGCGACGGCCAGCCAGTCGATGACCATCGTGCCAGTCTGAGATTGGCTGAGACTGCCCGTTGAAGTCCCGTTCGTGCCTGGCCCCGATGGTCCGTTCAGCGGTCGCGCATCTGGGTGCCTTCTCCCGCGGTGATGAAGACGACCGTCGACGGGCCGTCGACGATGTCGGCGGTGTGCCAGACACCGGGCGCGTTGACGACGGCTTGGCCGGCGGTGATGGTGACCGTGCTGACCGTTCCGTCCAGTGCCTCCTGGGTCAATGACACGCTGCCCGCCACACACAGCACGAGTTCGCTGCCCACCGGGTGCATCTCCCAGGTGTCCCACGATTCGGTGAACGTGTGCATCGACACCAGTCGACCCTCGACGCCGTCGCCAGCGTGAGCCTTGCCGTACTCGGCGTACCACTCCATGTCGCCGGTGTGGGTCGGCAGCGGAACCGTGGTGGCTCCGAGGCCGAGGTGTACGAAGTTGCCGGTGGAGAAATCGATCACGTCGCTCATGACGCATCCTCGCGCACCTCCGTGATCCCCGGTCACGGACCCACGGTCGTTTGCGTGACGATTTCTGCGGACCGGTGCTCAGAAATCGTCACGCAAACGTGATCCGAGGTCGGGGCGACGCCATCGGTACGGTGTTCCGGTGCCGGATCTGACTGTCTCCACAGCAGCCGGCGAGCGGCGAGCCTGGTCGGCTGTCGCGGTCGGAACGATGTGCAGCGCACTGCCGGTGTTCCTCACTGGGGCGGTCGGTGTGCAGTTGCGTGCATCGCTTGACATCACCGCAACAGCGATCGGGCTCTGCATGGGAGTGTCGTTCGGTGTCGCTGCCGTGCTGTCTGCTCCGATGGGCCGACTCGCTCAGCGCCTTGGCCCGCAGCGAGCATTCAGGGCGGGGCTGACCGTCACCGCCCTGGCGATGATTGCCATCGCTCTGTTTGCCGGGTCGGCCACGTCGCTTGCCATCTTCCTCGGCATCGCTGGTGGCGCCAATGCACTCAATCAGCCGTCGGCGAACCTGCTGCTGGCGTCCCACGTCGACCCACGCCGGCTGGGCTTCGCGCTCGCCGTCAAGCAGTCGGGCATGCCCGCGGCGGCACTCGTCGGCGGGCTCGCGGTTCCCACGGTGGCGTTGACGGTCGGCTGGGAGTGGGCCTACGCCGGTGCCGGGGTCCTTGCTCTGGTCGTACTGACCATGCTCCCGATGGATCGGGTTGGCGTGCAGCCGACCAGATCGTCGAACGGGAAGGCAGCACGCCCCGACATGGCAACGTCGCTGCTGGCGCTCTATGCGGCGGTCGGTCTCCTCGGAGCGCTACACGCCGGGGCGATGACAGGATTCATCACGAGCGGTGCCGAGGCGTCCGGGATCTCCCCAGGGGTGGCCGGCCTGGTACTGAGTTTCGGCTCGGCCACGGGCATCGTCAGCCGCCTGTACCAGGGCTGGCGCGTCGACCGCTCCGGCATGCTGCCGATCCAACGCGTCATCCTGCTCTACATCCTCGGCGGTCTCGGAGCACTCGCGCTCGCAGTCGACGTTCCGATCACCTACCTCCTCGCACCGATCCCGGCCTTCGCCTTCGGGTGGGCGTGGCCAGGATTGTTCAACCTCTCGGTGATCCGCAACAACCCGTCGGCGCCGGGAGCAGCCACCGGCATCAGCCAGATCGGCGTCTTCATCGGCGCCGCGGCGGGACCGGCCCTGGGCGGGGTGATCGTCGACGCCGGTGGCTACCGCTGGCTCTGGCTCACCGGGGCCGCCGCGCTCTTCATCGGATCCGTGCTCGCCGCATTCTTGCGACGAGAGATACGCGCATCGCTGGCCGAGTCTGAGAAGGTGGCCCGATGAGCAAGCTCTTCGAAGAACTCGGGCGAGAGCCGACCCCCATGGGCGACATCAGCCTGCGGCGGCGGTGGGAACCCGAACTACGGCTCGACGTGTGGGAGGTCATCCTCGGCGACGAGTTCCTGATGTCGAGCTTGTTCACCACCGGCGAGAGGGCGTTGGCGTCGCTCGGCCTCGCCGACACCAACGGGACCGACCTCGCCATCGTCGTCGGCGGTCTCGGCCTCGGCTACACCGCCGTCGAGGCGCTGGCCGATGAGCGCGTCGCATCGATGTACGTCGTCGACACCCTCGACTCCGTCATCGGCTGGCACGAAGCTCACCTGACGCCGCTCGGCGAGGAACTGACGACCGACCCGCGCACCACGCTGGTCCACGGCAACTTCTTCGACATGGTGCGGACCCGTCAGCCACTCGCTCCGGGTGGCCCGGCCCTCCTCGACGCGATCCTCGTCGACATCGACCATTCGCCGCGCCACCTGCTCGACCCCAGCCACGCCGGCTTCTACCAACCCGGCGGGCTGGCGCGCCTGCAAGAACAGTTGGTGCCGGCCGGCGTGTTCGGGCTCTGGTCCGATGCGGGCGTCGACGATGAATTCGTCGCCGTGCTGCAGGACTCTTTCGCATCGGCCGTCGCACACACCGTGACCTTCGAGAACGTCTACACCGGCCGCGAAACTTCCAGCACGATCTACGTCGCCATCAAGCCCGCCACCTGATCGTCACATCGGCGTCACATCGGGGTCAGGCACCATCGTGACGGAGTGACGCGTTCGTGAAGGAGCGACGGAGCCAGTCAGACCGTGCGGCAGAACCTGGCGATGCTCGCTGCGGTCTCGACGCTGACGTCGGGGCAGGCCATCGTGAAGATCTCGGTGCCGTGGATCGTGCCCATCACCTGTCGGCACTGCGCATCCACGCCGGCGCGGCGCAGCAGTCGGTAGAACTCGATTCCCTCGTCGCGCAGCGGATCGCACTCGTTGACGCTGATGAACGTGGGTGGAAAGCCTTCGACGTCGGCCTCGGTCGCGAACGATGGCCACGCAAGCGGGTTGCCGGCCTCGAATGCCTCGATGCCGTATGCCGTTCGACCGACGTTGTTGTGCAGCGACAGCAGGATGCCCTCGTTCTCCGTCGAGGAGGCGAACCGATCCTGCGGCCACTCGCCGGCGATGTACGGGCACAACGCATAGAGCCCGCGGATCAGACCGATGTCGCCATCCTGACTGAGTTGCAGGGTCGTGGCGATCGCCAGGTTGCCGCCGCCGGACTCGCCGGACACGATGACGCGCGTTGCGTCGACGCCGAAATCGTCGGCGTTGGCGAGCAGATGCTTCAACCCCGACACACAGTCGTTCAAACCGGCGGGGAAGGGCTCGACCTCGGGTGCGGTCGACGGTTCGAGGCAGTTGCGGAAGTCGACCATCGCCACGGCGACGCCCTGGTTCGCGATGATGCGGCCCCACGCCTTGTACATGCCGTTGAACGCCGACATCGACATCATCCCGCCGCCGTGGATGTAGTACACGCACGGCACCGGCCCCTCGACGTCCTTCGGGACCATGATGTTCATCTTCACCGTGTTGCCATCGGGTTGTGAGGCGAACGACACTTCACGGATGTCGAGCCCGGAGGACGGGGCGAGTTCTTCGTTGTCGAGCATGTCCAATCCGGCTTCGAGCATCTGCCGATTGGCGATCGCCTCGGGTGTCGCTGTCTGTTCGAGCAGCGCGTCGCGGTCGGCGACATCGACCCGCTCCGAGGACGGGAAGGCTCCCATCGTCGCCTTGATGCGAGGGTCGATACGTGGGTCTTCGACGATGCGGTTCATGCCCGTACCGTAGGCGTTCGCCGTCTGTGGGGTCGGCCACGGGAGTCGAGAATGGCCTGGCTCGAACCGTTGCTGTCACTGGGCGCATGGCGTGCGCTGCGTCGCTGAGGAGGGTGACTCGTCCGAATGACCAGCGGTCGACCGGTTGGTCGATCGACCATCGGGAACTCGGATCCGACATCACTCGATGCGATGAGGGCGCTGATGTCGAGCCACCCGTTCGTCCCGGTCGGTGACGTGTGCAGCGACCTCGTCGACGTCGATCTCGCGATTCCAGCTGACGGTCGCCATGTCGACGTCCATCGGCCGCTCCGCCACCCAGTTGGTCAGCGCCGTGCCGACAAGTCGACTGGCCGAGGGATTGAACGTCGAGCGCAGGGGCAGACCCCGACGATCATGGATCGCTTCCTGTCGTGGGACCTGCACATCGGCTGGCTCGTACTCGGCGGCATCGCTCTGCTTGCGATGACTGTGCTCCCCCGGGTCTTCAGCAGCCGTCCGCTTTCGGTTCCGCTGCTCTACGTCGTTGCGGGCTACGCCGTCTTCGAACTGTCCGACTCCCTGGTCGGGCCACAGCCGACCGGTGTCGGATTCGACTCTGCGGTGATCGAGTACGTGACCGAGTTCGTCGTCATCATCTCCCTGGTCGGCGCCGGCCTCCGTCTCGAGCGCCGTCCCGGGCTCGCACGATGGAACAGTGCCTGGCGACTCCTCGGCATCACGATGCTGCTCTCGATCGGTGCCGTCGCGCTGCTCGGTTCGGCGCTGCTCGGTCTCGCTGTCGCGCCGGCCATCCTGCTCGGGGCCGTACTCGCTCCGACCGACCCCGTGCTCGCGGACGACGTGCAGGTCGGCAAGCCTGGCGAGGACCAGGAGCGCGACGAGGTGCGGTTCACCCTCACCGCCGAGGCCGGTCTGAACGACGGGCTCGCATTCCCGTTCGTTCACCTGGCGATCGCCGTCACGACCACGACGCTCGCCGGTGCGCTCCTCGAGTGGGGTGTCTACGACGTCGGCTATCGCATGGCTGTCGGCGGTGTCGCGGGATGGCTGCTCGGTATGGCGATCAACCGATTCGGACGCCGCACCGGCGAGTTCTTCCGCAGTGAGACCAGCGAGGGCCTGTTTGCCCTCGGTTCGACGGTTCTGGTCTACGGACTCACCGAGATCGTCAACGGCTACGGGTTCCTCGCTGTCTTCATCGCAGCGCTGATCCGCGGCGGCGACGATCACGCCTATCGCCGCAAGGCTCACGCCTTTGCCGAACAGATCGAATCGATCGTCGTGGCGTTCGTTCTCCTCGGCTTCGGCGCACTGTTGAGTGAAGGCATTCTCGACGCGCTCACCTGGCAGGGCGCGCTCACCGGGGTGATGCTCATCATCGTGATCCGTCCGCTTGCCGGCTGGCTGGCCCTCCTCGGACGTCCGCTCCCGCAGCGTGAACGCTGGATGATCGCCTTCTTCGGCATTCGGGGCGTCGGCAGTCTGTACTACCTCGCCTACGCCGCCAACGAGGCCGACTTCGGCGATGTGGCACTGGACTCAGTCTGGGCGGTCGTCGCCTTCACCATCGCCGTCTCGATCGTCATCCACGGCATCAGTGCGACGCCGCTGCTGGCACGCACCGACGATCGTCGCAACCCAGATTTGCCGACCACACCCCAGCAAGGAGCCACGACCACATGAGCCAACAGGACAACCCCATGGGCGAGCAACCGATCGGACGCGGGCGTCGACCTGTTGCCCACTACATCGGCATGGTGGTCGTGGTCGTCGCGCTCTGCGCGCTCGTTGCTGCAATCACCTGATCGGGCCAATCCGGCTGAGTGGTTGCGGTGCCTGGTCGCAGCTGGTCGGGCCTGTCACTCCGCCGCGTCGAGCATCGCCTGGAGCAGCTCGCCGATGCCCTCGGGCAACAGCGTCTCGAGCGGTGTTTCGTCGGCTTCGGCGAGATCGGCCAAGGCGGTGATCACGTCGGCCGGGTCGAGCTGACCGGTCAGCACGAGGTCGCGGACCATCTGATTTGCAGCATGCGTCGCCTCGTCCCCGGCCGCAATGTGTTCGGTGATGCCGTCGACCATGCGATCGTTGAAGCCCGTGTCGTACGGCCCCGGGTTGACCTTGCAGACGTCGACGCCGTGCGGAGCGAGTTCTCCACGCAAGCTGATCGTGAACGCTTCGACGGCGTGCTTGGTCATGCAGTACGGCGACGTGAGTGGTGAGGCGAGCTTGCCCGCGACCGACGACACGTTGATGATGCGGCCCGAGCCGCGTTCGATCATGCCGGGCACGACGGCCTGCGTGAGTTCGACCATGCCGAAGACGTTGACGTCGAAGATCGCGCGGACCTTGTCCATCGGGACCGTGGCCATCGGCGCCATGATGCCCATGCCGGCGTTGTTGATCAGCACGTCGATGTCGAGGTCGACGGCCTGCGCGATGTCCTCGGTCGACGTGACGTCGAGCTTGATCGTCGTCAGTTCCGGGTGCTCGGCAGCGAGGGCGTCGGCCTGCTCCTGGGTCTCGGTGGTCGCGATGACCGAGTGGCCACGGCTGGCGAGTTCGATGGCGGTGCCCTTGCCGAAGCCGGAACCGGCGCCGGTGATGAGGATGGTGCGCTGAGTCATGGCGTGCAGTGTCGCACGCCCGCCGGTGCGGGCTGTTCAGTGGGTCGTCAGGTCGCTGGGACCGTGACGTACTTGGAGGTGTCGCCGACATCGGTCGAGCCCGGTGGGCAGACGATCCACAGCCCCCAGTCGCGTGGCGCCAGCTGGCAGGAGATGCTCGTCGCTGCTGCGGCTGCTTTGGTGCGCCAGTCACGGACGTGACGTGGCCCGCCGAGGCCGATCTCGGCGAGTTCGAGCGAGTCGGCGACCGTTGCCGGGTTCGTCGCCGTGTTGAGCGCGATGACGTAGGTCCACGTTCCGTCGTCGATGGTCGTGGACGCCGTGGCCCACGCCAACCGCTCACCTCGCGCAGGCGAACCGAACAGGCAGTCGTCGATGAGTCCGATCGGCACCGTCGGTTGGAGGAGCCGACCGTCGTCGTCGCACGTCCGCATCACGATGTCGCGATCGGTGCGGCCGATGCGGTCGCCGATGCCGACGGGGCCGCCGGACATCGCGGAGAGCAGCGCTTCGACCTCGGCGTGGACGTCGCCACTGATCGGATCGTCGGGGTCTGGTTCGGGGTGGGAGAAGAAGCAGTCCTTGAACGGCCACAACCCGAGTGGCGTGACGAGTCGGTTGACGGTGAGAAACCAGGTCCACAGCAGCGCCGGGTCCTCCGTGAACCGGTAGTCGTCGCTGGTCCGCACCGCGATCACCCGGTCGAACTGCACCGCGGCGATCAGATCGGCCGGGGTCGCCATGCACCAGAGCAGATCGATGTCGGTGGCCTCGGCGTGGTCGTTCAGCGCCCGCTGCCACTCGACTGCCCGGTCGGGAACTCGGCGCATTTCGCGCACGCCGAACCAGTACACGAGCATCCAGTCCTGCTCGATGCAGGTGGCGCCCCAACGTCGGGCGTCGTCGAACCAGCGGCGGAAGAACGCCGTGTCGCTCGGCATCGCAGCGAGATCGTCGACCCACCAGGTGGCGTCGACGTGTGGCGACTCCGGCGAGATGTGGCGTGCGTGCAGGGTGAGCGGACGATCGATCTGCCGTTGCACTGCTCCGGGTCCGTCGTCGGACCAGTCGGTCGGGAATGCGTCAGCACGTGGCAGCCATTCGAGTGCTCCGGTCGGTGGCACCTCGTCGGGGTAGCCGAACTCGGCGATTGCGCGTGGCGTGGCGTGTCGGTAGAACCAGGAGTCCAATTCGACCGCCCGGACCGGAACGCCGTCGGAATCGAGTTGCTCGACTGCAGCGACCACCGACTCGGCGATCGTTCGGCCCGGCTCGGTGCGATACCAGTACGCCGCTCCGTTGTCCGTCCAGTAGGAGAGGTGCGACGTCAGTGCATTCGTGCCGCGGTCGCGACGTGGGGCTCCCGATACGGCGCGCAACTCTGCTGCCCACTCGTCCAGCAACGCACCGATCGATGCTCCTTCGTAGACCCCGGTGGTGGTCGCAAAACCTGCGGGAACCTCGTCGAGGTCGCCGTTCCAGCCCCAGTGCACCGTCGTGCCGTCGACGGTGATGATCTGCTCGTGCGGACGGGTGAGCGGTGCGAGGAGGATGCATCGCTCACCGTCTCGGACGACGAGGGGAAGGACACACTTCGGTGATCGGAGGTTGTGTGCCGGAGCGAAGTCGAACGGCTCGTCGTGTCGGGCGACCACCGGCATCGCGAACTGGGTGAACGCGAAGCCGAGGAACTCGGCGTCAGGCGACAAGTCGAAGTCGAGGCCGATGCCGAGGTCGACCGACACGTCGGAACGTGCGTAGCGCTCGGTGGCGAGGTCGTGGAGGTGTGACTGCGCGGTCAGCGTCGCAGAACGAGGACCGGTCGTGAAGCTGACGCCATCGGGGAGCACCTCAGCAAGGTAGCCCTGCCGTTCGGCGGGTCAGTTGCTCAGGGTCAGCGAGACCGGCGGAACATGCGGGCGACTCGCGTGCCGAGGCGGCGCCACCAGGTGGGCGGAGCGTCGACGATCGGGTCCGGGGGAGAGAGGTGGACGATGCTCGGCGGCATCCAGGTGACGACGTGGATGATCGGAGGCGCCCAGACGTTGCTCCGCTTCAGGGTCGCGACGTTCGGTGCCGGCCACGGTGACCACACAGGCCCGATGGCGCTCGGCGGCGCGTCGGCCCAGCGGATCGCGCTGGGAGCAGGAAGAAGTTGGAACGGGGTACTCACTCAGGAGTCAGTTTCACACGTCGGAAACACCGGATCGTGGATACTCCGACCACACGCACGCATAAGTTACGTGGGGTCAGACCCCACGTAACTTATGCGAACACCAGGCCGTCGAACTCGCCGCTGGCGCGCCACTGCTGGATGTAGTCGAAGTAGGCGACCGGGCCGGCCGGGTACCCCATCGAGTTGCGGAGCTGCGCCTTGCTGATCTCTTGGCCTTCGTTGTTGTAGTAGCCGGGGGTGCACGTCGGGTCACCGCCGAACGTCCGCCCTCCCGCTTCGAGCAGAGCAATCCACGCGTCCTCTGCTTCGCGAGTCACTTCCACTTCGTCGGCGCCGACCGCTTCGGCATGTGCGACGATCTGGGCGATCGTCTCACCCGCTTCGGTCAAGTTGTGCGGGATGTTGGAGATCAGATTGGCGGCCTGCGTCGGGCCGACGATGAACGCATTCGGGAAGCCGTGCACGTTCATGCCGTGCAACGTGCGCATGCCGTCGGCCCAGTAGTCGCTGAGCTGCACGCCGTCTCGGCCGGTCGTGCTGAAACCCGAGCGACGCTCGAACGAGGTGCCGACCTCGAAACCGGATGCGAAGATCAGGCAGTCGAGTTCGTAGTGCTCACCGTTCGCCCACACGCCGGTTGCATCGATTCGCTCGACACCCTTGCCGTCGGTGTCGACGAGGTGGGTACTCGGCTCGTTGTAGGCCTGCAGGTACTCGTCATGAAAGCACGGCCGCTTGCACAGCTGCCGGTACCACGGCTTCAATTTCTCGGCGGTGATCTCGTCGGCGACGACCTGGTCGACACGAGCACGGACCTCGACCATCTTCTCGTCGTCGCTGTCGTGGTAGGCGCGCAGCATCCCCTCGGGGGAGAGGTCGGGTTCGGGCGACGATAGGAGCTTGTCGCGGATGCGTTGGCTGATGTCGGTCCAGCCGTCCATGACGAGGTCCTCGTCGGTGAAGCCACCGGTCTGCAGCGTCGTGAAGTTCTCGAGCCACTGCTGCTGCCAGCCGGGTTCGAGCGTGGCGAACCACTCCGGGTCGGTGGGCTTGTTGTTGCGAACGTCGATCGACGATGGAGTCCGCTGGAACACGAACAGTTCGCCGGCCGACCGAGCGAGGTGCGGGATGCACTGCACGGCGGTCGCGCCGGTGCCGATGATGCCGACCCGCTTGTCCGCGAGCCCGGTCATCGGTGCGCCGGACGGATCGCCGCCTGTGTAGTCGTAGTCCCACCGACTGGTGTGGAAGGCGTGACCTTCGTAGTCGTTGATGCCGTCGATGCCGGGCAGCTTCGGACGGTGCAGCGGACCGGTGCCCATCGCGACGTACTTGGCGCGCATCTCGTCGCCGCGGTTGGTGCGAATGATCCAGCGTTTGCCACCATCGGCGGCCGGCCGGTCGTCCCAGTCGAGGCTGGTCACCTCGGTACTGAAGCACGCCTTGTCGTACAGCTCGAACTGCGCACCGATGTTCTCGCAGTGCTGCCTGATCTCGGGAGCCTTCGTGTACTTCTCGGACGGCATGTGGCCCGTCTCTTCGAGCAGCGGCAGGTAGATGAACGCAGCGGTGTCGCACATCGCGCCCGGGTACCGATTCCAGTACCAGGTGCCGCCGAAGTCACCGCCCTTTTCGATGATGCGGACATCGTCGATGCCGGCCTGCTTGAGCTTGGCGCCCGTCAGCAACCCGGCGAATCCGCCACCGACGAACGCGACCGTCACCTCGTCGAACAACGGCTCCCGCTCGACGACGTCGGTGTGTGGGTCGTCGAGGAAGTGGGCGTACTGGCCGGTCGGCTCGATGTACTGCTCGTTGCCGTCAGCACGGATCCGCTTGTCGCGTTCCTCCGCGTACTTCGAGTGGATTGCATCGAGATCGGGGGTGTGCACGTCCGCTGACATGGTTGCACAGTACAAACACCGCCAGCCACACGTCTCAGCGCGCTGCGTTGTTGCTGGTACGGGCTCCGACGTCAACCGGTCCGAACTCCCGTTACTTCTGCTCCCGACCCCGAAGTAACGAACTCGACGTCACGTGGTGGGAACTACGGTCTGGTCACCCATGGAATCGTTGAGCGTGTTCGACATGTTGAAGATCGGCGTCGGCCCATCGAGCTCGCACACCCTCGGGCCCTGGCGGGCAGTGCAGCGCTGGCTGGGTGAACTCGCCGACGAGTTGGCCGACAGCGGTGGCCTCGCAACCGTCGATCACGTCGAGGTGCATCTGTACGGCTCGCTCGCCCTGACCGGACAGGGCCACGCGACCGACCAGGCGATCGCCCTCGCACTGCTCGGTCACGAACCCGAGACCGTCGACGTCGGCCTGATCGCTGCGTACGTCCACGAACTCGCGGCATCGAAGGTGTTGACGTCGCTGGCCGGTGTGGCTGCCGACGTCACGTTCGACATGGCGGCCGACGTCGTGTTTCACATCGACGAACGGTTGCCCGGCCACGCCAACGGTATGACCTGCCGGGCGACGATGGGGGACCGCGAGAGCGCCTCGTCGTACTACTCGGTCGGTGGTGGCTTCGTCGTGGGCGCGCACGAGGTGCCTGGTGCTGCCGGCTTCATCGCACTGCCGCATGCTTCCCAGACCCCTGACGAGCTCGGTGAGCACTGTGCCGAACGCAAGTGTTCGATTGCCGAGGTGGTGTGGACGAACGAGCAGTCGTGGCGCTCCGAGGAGGAGATCAGCGCCGGGTTGAGCGCGATCTGGAAGGTGATGCTCGAAGCTGTCTATCGGGGCTGCCACACTGACGGCGTCCTGCCCGGCGGGTTGGACGTGCGCCGTCGTGCTGCACCGCTGTCGCGGCGGCTCCTGACCGTGGAGGGCGTGTGCGGCACCGCTGCCACTCCTGACGAATGGGTCGCGTTGATCCGAGGCCGCCAGTTCCGCTTCGCCGAAGTACTGCAGTGGGTCAGCACGTTCGCGATGGCCGTCAACGAGGAGAACGCCGACCTGGGTCGGGTCGTCACCGCGCCGACCAACGGTGCGGCCGGCGTGATTCCCGCCGTGCTGCTCTACCACGTCTGCTTCGCCGCCGAACCGGTGACCGAAGCGCAGATCATCGACTTCCTCCTCGTCGCCGGTGAGGTCGGCACGTTGTTCAAGAAGGGCGCCACGATCTCGGCGGCGATGGGCGGCTGCCAGGCCGAAGTCGGCGTATCGAGCGCGATGGCCGCGGCAGCTCTCGCCGAAGCGCTCGGCGGCACGGTCCAGCAGGCATTGATGGCCGCAGAGATCGCGATGGAACATCACCTCGGCATGACATGCGACCCGGTCGGTGGGCTGGTCCAGGTGCCGTGTATCGAGCGCAACACGATGGGTGCGGTGAAGGCGATCAACGCCGCCGAACTCGCGATGGCGAGCAACCCGGTCGACGCTCGGGTCTCGCTCACCGATGTGATCCGGACGCTGCGCGAAACGGCTGAAGACATGTCGGATCGCTACAAGGAGACGAGCCAGGGTGGCCTGGCGGTCAACGTCTCGGTGCGCATCCCCGAATGTTGAGATACTGCGAGCGAGTGGGTCAAGCGCGCTCGAGGCCGGCCTTGCGGCGGCGCTTGGCGCGATACATGGCTTGATCCGCAGCGGCGACGAGATCGCTCGCCCGGCGGCCTGAGAACTGGGTGTCGGCGATCCCCACGCTGATCGCACAGTCGATGTCGACAGTGGGTGAGATCGAGATCGGCAGACTCATGCGGGAGTCGATCTCGTGGAGGAGCTCGGCAGTCGTGTGGTCCCGTGATTCGAAGATGATGGCGAACTCGTCGCCACCGAGCCGGGCGACAGTCCCCACGTCGGACAGGCTGGAGAGGGCGAGCTGCAGTCGGCGGGCCGCCTCGCGGAGCACGACGTCGCCGGCATCGTGGCCGTAACGATCGTTGATGTCCTTGAGTTCGTCGACGTCGAGGTACGCAACGCTGAGCGGGGTGAGCGTCCTCGAGGTCCGCTCGAGTTCGCTCGTCAGGAACTGATCGAACCCACGTCGGTTTGCGACTCCGGTGAGCGGGTCGTGCAAGGCCTGGGTGGCCGTGGTCTGTTGGGTTCGCCGCAGTTCCGTCACGTCCCGGATCACGCCTTGCACACTGCTCTGGTCCACGCTCGTGGTGGTCTCGCCAACCACGAGCGAGCCGTTTGCGTGGCGAAATCGCAGGTCGAATCGCTGCGGAGGCAGGTCATGGTCGAGGAGCTGCAGGATCTGGCTTCGCGTGTCTGCCTCGGAGATGTCGAGGATCCGTTCGAAGTCCAGCAGAAACACCGAGGGCGGATAGCCGAGAATCGATTCCACGGACGGGCTGACGTAGTCGAAGTGCGGGTTCGGCTCCATCCGGACCCGCCAGACGATGTCGGTCGACTTGTCTGCCAGGCTGCGGAATCTGTTCTCGCTCTCCTGGAGATGGAGTTCTGCGAGGTGACGATCGGTGACGTCTCGCCCGACCGAGAGCACCTCGAGTCCCTGCGCGGTCGTGACGTACTGATCGACCCACTCCAGCCATCGTCCGACGTGTCCGTCGGCAGTGCGGCTCGTCTTGTTGACTTCGCAGCCCTGTCCGGACGCGGCCCGCTGAAGATGGTTGCGCAGGCCGACGAGCTCGCTGTCGGACAACAGGTCGTCGAGGCACCGCCCGATGGCGGCGTCGCGATCGATGCCGTGCTCCTCTGCCCACGCAGTGTTGCAGTAGGTGATGACACGATCGGACGCTCGGTACCGGTGCACGAGTTCGGACAGCAGGTCGAGGATGTCGCACGACTCCGCGCTGTTGCCAGCGGCGTCGCAGACCTCGATGGTCGGAGGTGCCACCAGGTGAGACGTCATGACGGTGGCGACGCCAGGATGTCGGTGATCTCGGTGTGGGGCAGTGGTGCAGCGAAGTGGTATCCCTGGAGCCGGTCGACGCCGAGTCGCGTCACGATCTCGAGCTGGTCGATGGTCTCGATGCCCTCGGCGACCGTGGTCTTGCCCAGCGAGCGCGCCAAGTCGAGGATGGCCGTGACGATGGTCTGGTCCGTGGTGTCGTGCGCGATGTTGGCGGTGAACGACCGGTCGACCTTGACGACGTCAACGGGGAAGCGCCGCATGAAGTCGAGGGCGGAGTATCCCGTGCCGAAGTCGTCGAGCGCGACCGTGATGCCGTGATCGGACAACGACCGTAAGGTCGCTCCGGCGGCGACTGGGTCGTTCATGAGGATCGTCTCGGTGACCTCGATGCAGATGTGTCGACCCGAGACACCTGCCGCTTCGAGATCGGCGATGACGCGCTGCGCGTAGTCGGGCAGGGCCAGCTCGAACGCACTCGCGTTGATCCCGACGCAGGGCACATGCGTGATGAAGGGGTTGCCCTGCCAGGCACGGAGGTGGTCGATGACGGTGCGCCGGACGACGTCACCGAGCTGGACGATGAGGTCGAGTTCCACGGCCTCGTGAACGAAGTCTCCAGCTGCGAGCAGTCCTTTCACCGGGTGCTGCCAGCGGACGAGGGCTTCCAGTCCGACGGTCTGCAGGGTGTGCGCTTGATGAATGGTCTGATAGTGGACTTGGAACTCGTCGTTGGCGATTGCGTGCTTGAGGTCGAGTTCGCGGCGGAGTCTGTCGGTCGCTGCGGCTCGGAGTTCTTCGTCGAAGTAGTCGATGGTGGTCACGCCGGGCGTGTGGCGAAGCCCATCGATTCGTGCGCGGTGGACGGCTGTGTCAGCATCGCGAATCAGCGCCGATGAGCGCGTCGAGGAGTCGTCGGTCGTGGCGACACCGATGTGAGCCGCAGCCTCGATCCGGCGCCCGTCGATCGTGATCGGGGTGGCGAAGCATGCAGCGATCCGGAGTGCCACCGGTTGTGCTGCGTTCGGGCCGTCGAGGTGTGGACACAACACGACGAAGTGGTGTCCGACGAAGCGGGCGACCGTGTCGCTGGCTCGCACCGAACGATCAATCCGACGTGCGATCTCGACCAGCATCTGGCTGCCGGCTTCGTGGTCGAGGACGTCGTGGGCTTGATGGACGTCTTCGACCTCGATGGCGATCACACCGACGTGACCACTCCGGCGATCAATTCCCCTGAGGGCATGCTGAATGCGATCGTCGAGCAGGGCGGCATTGGGGAGGCCGGTCAGTGTGTCGTGGAACTCCTGGTGGGCGAGCGCGGCATGAGCCCGCTTCTGCTCGGAGACGTCGCGGAACGTCACTGCGAATCCGTCGCCGAGCTGCACCGCTGTGGTCAGGAACCACGTGTCCAAGCCGTCGTGGTCGTAGTGATGCTCGACCGTCAGCGAATGACCGGTTTCGACGACGGCCACGTACTGATCGAACAGCCCGCTGGTGGAATGGCCCGGCAGGAGTTCGAGCAGCCCTCGGCCGAGCAGCTCACACGCAGACTTTCCGACGATCTTCTGGGCGGCGGGATTCGCGACCAGCCACTCGAACTCGACGATCTCGTCCGAGTCGTCACGCCGGGAGCGGAACGCCATGATCCCGTCATGGGAGCTGTCCAGCACTCCGTTGAGCAGGTCTGCGGTTGCCCACGGTCCGAGCCCGTGGACCCCGTCGATCACTGTGCCGCCGGTGATCGTGCTGTCGGTGAGTTGTTGATCGAGCGCCATCAGACGATCCCGCCCGTCTGCGACGGAGGGCTGCCCGGCGATCGTTCATCGTCGGTTCGTGGAAGGTGCTTCACATCCAGATGTTCGGTCACTTCTCGTGTCTCTGAAGAGAAGATTCAAACTGTCGTCCGAATGACAGCTATTTCGACATGATCGACCGATATGACCCGACGCCGGCGTGGGCACACAGCACCGACGATTGCGTGGCGCGCATCGTGGGGCCGTTCTCACGGTTGAGAGTTAGGATCGAGAGATGTCCGAGACCACGCGATCAGACGTTGCAGGCCCTTCGTCGATCAAGCGCGTTCTTGCTCGACTCGGTGTGCTGGTCACGCTGTTGCTGGCGCTGAGCGCGGGAACCAGCGTCCCGGTGTCCGCGTCGCCATATCCTCCCAGCTCCGCCGTGCTCGACCTGTCGGACCGGAACCTGCCACCGTCCACGTCGTTCGTCGCCACCGTGGCCGGTTGCCTGCCCGGCGAGACCGTGACGTTCTTCGTCGACGGCGTCGATCCGGTCACCGTCGTCTGCGGTCCGGACGGCGTGGCGACCACCACTCTCACGTCGCCGTCGACTCCCGGAACCTATGACGTGACAGCGGTGCTCGGGACCACCGGGATCACCTTGATCGATTCGGTCACCGTCACCGTCACCGCCGTCGCAGCTCCGACCACGACCAACCCGGCGACCGGCCCGCCGGCGGGCCAGCCCGCCAACCCGGCGACGCCGGACACCTCGCTGCCGCGGACCGGGTCCGGTGGGGTGGCGACCACGCTGCTCATCGGTGGTGGCCTCGTGCTCTTCGGCGCTGCGTTCGCCTTCGTGGCGCGTGGACGTCGACGAGCGATCAACGCCGCCTGACGACTTCAGCCAGCGCTCAGGACGTGCGCGAAGGAGACGGCGAAGGAGACGGCGGGGTCGATCGAGTCGACGGGGTCGGCGCAGGTTCCTCTGCCTCGAATCCGGCGCGAGTCATCTCCCCCCATGCGAGCTCTTTCCCGAGCAGTGCGTGGGCGAGGCCCTTCAGGCGCCACCAGGCGTGGAGCTGCCGGTAGCCGAGGTTCTCGGCAACCGTGGCGAGAACTCCGATGCCGATGTCCTGCCACCGTTTGTACTTGTGGAACGAGACCTCCTCGACGAGCAGCGCAGCAATGGAGAGTCCGACGCCGTAGAGGATGGCGACGGTCGCGAAGAGCAGAGTGAACTCGACCGACACCAGTCCGAAAGCGAAGCCGGCGACCACGGCGACCAGCCCGAGGACTTCGACCACGGGGCCGAGGAGTTCGAAGATCAGGTAGTACGGCAGCGCGACGAGCCCGATCCGGCCGTAGCGCGGGTTGCACATCATGGCGCGGTACTTCCACAGCACCTGCGCAAGGCCATGTGACCACCGCACGCGTTGACGGCCGAGCACGGTGCGGGTGCTGGGTACCTCCGTCCAACAGACGGGATCGGGCACGAACACTGCCTGGTAGTCCTGTTTGCGGTCACGCATCAGACGGTGGAGCCCGATCAGCACGTCGGCGTCCTCGCCGAGTGAATCCGGATCGAATCCACCGATCTCGACGAGTAGATCGCGTCGATACAGGCCGAACGCACCGGAGATGATCAGCAAGGCGCCGAGCTTCGACCAGCCGACTCGGCCGAGCAGGAACGCACGGAGATACTCGATGATCTGGATGCGTGCGAGCCAGCTGCTCGGTTGCCGGGTCGTGGTGACCTCACCCCGGTAGACGTTCGAACCGTTGACCGCTCGGATCGAACCACCGGTGGCGATCACTCGGTCTGGGTCGTCGACGAACGGTTTGACCACGTGGAGCAGCGCGTCGACTTCGAGTATCGAGTCGGCATCGATACAACAGACCAGTGGATGAGTCGCAGCATTGATGCCGACATTGAGCGCATCCGCGCGTCGTCCTGCGTTGACCTTGCGAACGACGACGAGCGCGATGTCCGATCTCGGGACGTGGACAGATTGCACCTGTCCGATGGTCTCCACCGAGCGATCGAACGTCGGGGCCACTTCGACCAGGTCGAACTCGGCACGCAGCCGTTCGAACGTCTCATCGCTCGATCCGTCGTCGACGACGATGATTTCGAACTTCGGGTAGCGCAGACCGAGCCCGGCTCGAGTGCTCTCGACGATGCAGCTCTCCTCGTTGTACGCAGGAACGATGACCGAGACGGGCGGAGTCAGTGGGTTCGCGAAGATGTCGGTGAGGCCCCCGGTGTTCGCACGGTTGAACCTGCGGATCGTGCCCGTAGCAGCGATTCCGATCAACAGCAGGTAGCTCGAGTTGAGCAGAACGAAGTAGCCGAGTACGAACCAGTCGAAGGTCACCAGGAGCCAGGAGACGTTGTCGCTCATGTGGCGGAGATCGAGAAGCCGTGTTCGGGAGAGTGCCTTGTGCTCGCTGACGGAGCCGGCGATGGCGCAGCCCGTTCGGCGACCGACCGAGGTGAACGTCGCTGCCCCAGACGGGCGAGCGCGGCACCGGCGGCTGCGGCGACCCGCGCCTCGCCGGACAGCGAGGCTTCCAGGGCGGGAATGCACGTCCGCTCGCCGATGTGTCCGAGCGCATCGATGATGGCAACGGCTTCGTCGCACGGCATCGGGTCGTCGTCATCGTGCTCCAGGTGCTTGAGACGCTCGATCAGCGTCGGAGCACTGCCGGGGGAGGCCAGACGTCCGAGCGAACGCGCGGCACCGACTCGGACGAGGGGGCTCTCGTCGACGAGCAGCTGCTCGATTCGCAGACGAAGTGGCGTGAGCCCCAGCGCTCCGGCGAGTTCTGCAGCCGTTGCTCGTGTCCGTGGAACCGCGGCCGTCAGGGCTGCATGAATCGCGGGTGCGCCGGTCACGCCGATTCGCAGGATCGCCATCGATGCCGTGTTCGCCGGTACCCGCCTGGTGTCGAGTGCCGTGAAGAGGTGCTCGACGGCGCCTGCGTCTCCAATGCGTCCGAGAGCCCGGGCAGCAGCGATCCGGACCTCGGCATCGGTGTCTGTCAGCCGATCCACGAGGGCCGGTACGGCGGAGTGGTGGCCAGCGGCGCCCAGCATCTCGGCCGAGCGCTGGCGTCGACCAGCCCGCCACGACGACAAGCCCTTGACCGCCTTCGCCGTCATGCCGGTCGCTTCGAGCAGACCGGCAAGAGCGATACGGTCACTGCCGCGCAGCTGAGGAAGCAGCGCAATCGCCATCGACTCCGCCACCGACTGTCGGCGACCGGTCAGCGCAGCGGCGCGGTTCAGCGCATCGTCTCCCTCGAGCGCCGACAGCACGATCGGGCGCACTGCGATGACGAGTCGGTCACGATGACGATCCCGCAGTTCCCGGACGCCTTTGGTCACGACGATGCCGAAGAGCAGCAAGGTCACGGCGGCCGCGACCACGAACAGCGCCAGTCGGAATGCGGACGATGCGTTCACCGCACGGAACGAGTCAACAGCGAATCGACTCGGCTGGCGAGTTCTCTGGGGCTGAACGGCTTGATGATGTAGTCGTCTGCGCCGCCGGCGAATCCGCGTTCGATGTCGGCTTCCTGTGCCTTCGCGGTGAGCAGGATCACCGGCACGCTCGACAGGTTGTCGTCGGCGCGCAGTGCACAGCAGACCTCGATGCCGGTCAGCCTGGGCATCATCCAGTCGAGTATCACGAGGTCGGGAACCTCTTCGCGCGCAGCAGCGAGACCGGCTTCGCCGTCGTGCTCGATGATCACCTCGTGACCCATGCTGCTCAGCTTGAATCTGATGAGTTCACAGATGTCGTTGTCGTCCTCGACGACCAGGATCTTGCTCATGCGTACGCCTCCTCGGCGGTGATGATCGATGGTGACGATCCGAGGATCGGCAGCGTGACGGTGACGGTCGTGCCCACGCCTTCAGCGGACTCGACCTCGATGTGGCCCTCGTGGCGATCGACGATCGTGGCGACGATCGCGAGTCCGAGCCCGGTTCCTTGGATGGCGTGTTCGTGGGCCGTGCGAGACCGGAAGAACCGGGTGAAGAGCTGGCCCTGCTCGTCGAGAGGGATCCCGATGCCAGTGTCGGACACGGTGATCACGAGGTGCTCGTTCACGTGAGCACTGACCTCGACCACACCGCAGTCGGTGCTGAACTTGACTGCATTCGCCAGGAGATTGACGAAGACTCGTTCGAGCTGACCTCGGTCGCCAAAGATCTCCGGCAGCGTCGTATCCAGATCGAGTCGGATGTCGATGTTTCGATCGAGCGCCAGTAGCGCCACGGATTCGCAGGCTGATCGAAGGATCTGGGCGCTGTCACACGACTCCTGCTTGACACGGAAGAGACCGGACTCGATCTGCGACAGCGACAGGAGGTCCTCGACGAGGTTGAGGAGACGTTGAGCGTTCTTCTCGATCATCATCACCATTCCCGAGCGGATCGTCGGACCAGTTTCGGCGATGTCGTCGGCCAACAACTCGGTGTATCCGATGATGCTGGTCAACGGCGTGCGCAACTCATGCGACATCGTCGACACGAAATCGCTCTTGACCCGATCGACTTCCGTCAGCTTGGTGACGATCTGGCGTTGCTGATTGAGGAGTGCCTGTTGATCAGCCTCGGCAGCGAGGCGTGTCGTGATGTCGACGGCGACGGCGATCGAGCCGCACAGCGCTCCGTCCGAGTCGTAACGCGGTGTTCTCGTCAATTCGATCGGAACCCGACTGCCGTCGTTGCGGATGTAGGTCCAGACTCTTGTCTCGGCAGCATCGGTCAATGTTTCGCTCGAGAAGATGTCGGCTCGCCGGTCGACCCCCAGTTCGAGTGCTCGGTCGAACAGCTCGAGTGGATCATGGAAGCTCGACGGCTTCGTCTTACCGACGACTTGGTCGGCGGTGTAGCCCAGCATCAGTTCGGCGCCGGCGTTGAACACCGTCACGACACCCTCGGCGTCGGTTGCGATGATCGACATCTCGGTCGCGGCGCTGAGCACACTCCGCAGGAGTTCACTGGTCTCGTTGAGGGTACGTTCTGCTTCGACACGATCCGTGACGTCGCGAATGAAAGCGGTGGTGAAGCGTTCATCGCGCGCAACCCACCTCGACAGCGTCATCTCCATGGGGAATTTCCGCCCGCTGCGGAGTCCGTGCAGCACGATGGCGTGGTCCCGTTCTTCGTCGGAAGGCTCAGAATTGAGCACAGCGAACGATTCGGCGATGAAATCGTCGCGGGCGTCATGGGGCACGAGTCGGTGTGCTGGTCGACCGAGGATCTCATCGGGTGCGACCTCGAACATGCGGCTCGCACCAGGATTCCACCCGACGATGTGTCCGGTTTGGTCGACGGTGATGATCGCTTCGCTCGTGGCAGCCGTCAAGGCATCGAGTTCTTCGGTCAATTCCAACGCGAGCGCTTCGGCACGGGCACGTGTCAGACGTGATGCGCGCACGGTCGCCATGAACAGTGCGATGGCCAAGAGCCCGAACGAGACGATCATCACCGGCATCGCCCGTTCCATGACCGAGAGCGCCGGCACACCGTCGTTGACGACGATCTTCCACTGTCGACCGAACCCGTCGAGCGTCGAGACCCGTTCGTCGTCCTCCGACATCTGAGTCCACGCCCCATCGAGGTCGTCGCCGTACAACACCTCTCCGGATTCGGTGTCTCCAATGGTGAGTCCTGTCCGATTGTTCGATCCGAAGGTGCCGTCGATCAGGTCGTCCATTCGAAAAGCGGCATACACGACTCCGGCGAATGCGTCGCGTCGTTCTGCCACCGTGGCGGTTGGCGCCGACGAGTCGTAGAACGGGAGCATCAGCAGGAAGGCCATCTGTTTTCCGGTCTCCTGCACGAGCACGACCGGGCCGGTTGCTGCCGGAAGGTCGCTGTCGCGTGCCTGTTCGGCCGCGGTGCGGCGATTGCGTTCGCTCAGGAAGTCGAGCCCGAAGGCTTTCTGGTTGCCGACTTGGGGTTCGATGAAGTCGATCGGCAAGAACTGCGTGCCGACTGCTGACGGGTAGATGTCGAACTCTGGATAGTCGAGCTCGGGCTGCTGTGAGGACTGGTTGACGCCGAGGGTGTGTTCTGTGACCTCAGCCGATCGAACCAGGTGCGCCGCACCGATCACCTGCACGCCAGGGAGGCGACTGAGGATGCCGAGACGTTCGACTTCCGCCTGGAACGACGCGTGATCGTCCTGGCCATATTCGAAGGAGTGGCGCACTCCGTACAGCACCTCGGCGTACGAGGTGAGGCGATTCGAGATGGAGGTGGTGATCCATTCGGTGTGGTTCGACGTTGCGACGCTGGACCTGCTGTCGTTCGACGTGATTGCCATGCCGGTCGCCAGTGCTGAACACGCAGCCAGGACGGTCAGGGTGGTGGCGATCCGGGCCGTGCTGAAACGGCGATCGCCCGCGAGCGACGTGCTGAGCGGTGAGTTGCGAATCTTGGTGTTCATTGCTGATCAGCCGGATCCGGTCGGTCTCGGGAATGGTTCACGACCCCGGACTGTCCGGCTCGGGAATGCCGTGTCAAGCGCTGGTGGTACGAATGTTGTTTCACTTTCGGACACAACCCCGCCATCAGGGCTGAAGCGTGCCGTGCCAGACGACACCATGAATCGGCCTCGTCGATCGGCGTCGAGGAGCCGATACTGACGATGTGACGCTCAACGGACCCAAGCGACGGTCGCACCCGCTCCGGCACCGTCTGGCTCGCCGGGCCTGGTCGCGAGCCGGGGCCGTTGCAGAGGTGTTGCAGTCGGGAACCACCCGTCGAGTGCTCACGCTCACGACACGGACGGCGCTGCTCGTCGCCGGGTCCGCGCTGATCGCCGTCTCGGTCGCCGTCACGCTGTGGACCGGCCTCGGGCCCGGCCCGCTCGATGTCTTCATCGGTGCGGTGCGCGAGCACACCGGCCTTCCGATCTCGTTCGCCGTCTGGGCGACGGTCGGCACGCTCATCGCCACGGCGTGGGCGCTCGGCCGCCGGCCCGGACCTGGCACCTTCATCTCCCCGTTGTTGGTCGGCCCGATGCTGCAGGCATCAGTCGCCGCGCTCGAATCCTTCGGTGCGCCCGGATCGATCGTCGTCCGATTGCTCCTGCAGTGTGTTGCGATCGCTGGTATCGGCCTCGGCGCCGGAGCGCTCATCGTCTCCGGGCTCGGAGCGGGCTCCGGTGAGCTGTTCGCCGGTGCGGCGTCGGATCGCGTGCGTCGCCCCGAGCCGACCGTTCGACTCGTGTGTGAATTCACCTGGATCGTCGTCGGCGTCGCCCTCGGTGGCCCTGCCGGTATCGGCACCCTCATGGTCGCCGCCGCCGTCGGACCGTCGGTCGCCAAGGGCTACGCAGTGGTCGACGCTGCCGCCGCTCGGTCCACCGTGGGAATCGACAGGGGACTCGCTGCGGTCAGTGCGACGGCGCGAGAGTCCGTCGGCGCGTGAGATCACGGATTTCGGTCACCGTCAGCACCGCGAAGAACTGAGCAACGGCGACGCCGGCGATCGTCGCTGACGCAGCCGTGTCGTGGTGGTAGCTGACGACCATGCCGATCAGCACCGACGACCAGCCGAAGCCGACGGCCACCGCCATTGCCGCCGGAATTCGACGGACGATGAGCACCGCAGTGGCCGGGGGAGCGACGAGGAACCCGAAGACGAGGAGCGTCCCGACGACACGGAAGCTCGACACCACCGACAGTGCGAGCAGTGTGAGGAGCGCCGCGTGTGCCCACTTCGGGTGCAGGCCCAGCGTCTCGGCTTTGTCACGATTCACGGCCAGGGCCAGGAAGGATCGGTGTCCGGCGAGGAGGCTGATGCCCGTGATCACCAGGACGATGACGCCGAGCCGGATCTCGTCGTCACGCACGCCCAGCACGTCGCCGAAGAGCAGGCCGGTGAGGTCGCCGGCGAACGTTGCTTCGCGGCTGAGGATGATGACACCGAGCGCGAGCATGCCGACGAAGAGCAAGCCGATGCCGGTGTCGTCGGAGAGCCGGGTGGTGCGATTGACAAGGCTGACGCCGCCGACCATGACGAGGGCGCTGACCATGGCGCCGAGTGTCAGGTCGTACCCCCAGATCGCGGCGAGCGCGATGCCGGGCAGCACGCCGTGGGCGAGCGCATCGCCGAAGAACGCCAGGCCACGCACGACGACCCAGGTCCCGACGAGCGCGGTGATGGTTGCTGCGAGCAGGCCGCCGACGAGCGCACGGCGCGTGATGTTCGAGCCGAACGCGTCGAGGATCAGGTCGAACATCAGGCGAAGTCTGTCACCCGAGTGCGGCGGCGATGCGCTCGGCGTTGGTCGTCATCATGCCGATGTAGGTGTCGGCACCCGTGCCCGGCTCGTCGAGGCTCTCGGTGTACAACTCGATCACCGCGACATCGCTGCCGAGTTCGTCAGCCAAGGCCTGCGCGAGTTCGTTCGAGCCGGTCGAGTCAGCGAAGATCGCCGGCACGGCTTCGGCTCGAATGACGTCGAGGACGCCGTCGAGATCGGCAGCAGAGGCTTCGGCGCTGGTGCTGACCGACGGGATGATCGTGTCGACGACCGTGAAGCCGTAGCGGTCGGCGAATCGCTGCAGAGAGTCGTGATTCGTGACGAGGTTGCGTCGTGTGGTGTCGATCGACGTGAACTGGTTCCGGATCGCCTCGTCGAGGTCCTCGAGTTCGGTGATGTAGGCAGCAACGTTGCGATCCACGCCACCGATCGGAAGGCCGGTCGTCTGTGCGACGGCGGTCGGTAGTTCAGCGAAGGCCTCGGCCATGAGGACGGGATCGAGCCACACGTGCGGGTCGACGCCGGGTTCGGGTTCGAGTGGGCCTGCCAGCGCGAACGCGACGGCGCCGGAATCCATCGCGTTCACGATGAGATCGCCCATCCCCTCCTCATAGCCGAGACCGACGACGACGAGCAGGTCGGCGTTCTCCATCGTCTCGGCCTGCTTGGCTGACGGTGCGAACTCGTGGGCGTCGGCGCCGACGGGCACGATGACGTCGACGGTCAGTTCGGTGCCGACCAGGTCCCCGAGTGCGGCCGTGACCATGTCGCCGACGATGCTCGTCGTCACGACGATCGACGGCAGGTCTGCATCGACGCCGGCGCCTCCGACTGAGTTCGAAGAGGCGGTGTTCGACGAGGCGGTGTCCGAGCCGCAGGCGCCCAGTGTGAGCATCGCGCTGGCGAACAATGGAGTGAGAATCTTTCTCATTTGGATAGACTATGGGAATCACTCTCAATACACCACCGCCGTCGGAGAAAAACCAGCCGACCGACCGCACCAGCGGGGCCGCCGCTGACGCGCCCGCGATCCAGGTGCGCGATGTTCGGGTGCAGCGCGGTGGCAAGGAGGTCCTGCACGTCGATCGGCTGGACATCCCGACCGGAGTCACCGCACTCGTCGGCCCGAATGGCTCCGGCAAGTCGACATTGCTCCACGCCATCGCCGGTGTGCTCCCGATCCGGTCGGGCTCCATCGAGGTGAACGGTGATGTCGCCTACGTCCTGCAGACGCAGCACGCGTCGGAACACCTGCTGGTGACGGCTGGGGAAGTGGTCGCCCTCGCCCGCGCTGCCGAGCGCGGCCCGTTCGGACGGCTGCGGGCGTCAGATCGAGCAGCGATTCTGCGGGCGATGGAGCGGCTCGATGTCGCCGATCTCGCGAAGCGTCACCTCGCCGAGATGTCAGGCGGGCAGCGCCAGCGCGTGTTCGTCGCCCAGGGGCTCGCCCAAGACGCCGAGGTGCTGTTGCTGGACGAGCCGGTCGCCGGTCTGGACATCGTCTCCATCCGTCAGATCCGTCGGATCATCTCCGAAGAACGCGACGCCGGCCGCGCCGTGATCGTCGCCACCCACGACCTCGACGAAGCGGCTCGGGCAGACAACGTCGTGTTGGTCAACGGCGCCGTCATCTCATCGGGTCCGCCCACCGAAGCGCTCACCCCCGAGCACCTCAGGGCCGCATACGGCGGCCGAGTTCTCGAACTCGGTGACGACCTCGTCGCCGTCGACGATGGTGTCCACCCCACCGACCACGAACACCACCACCACGACCACTGACGCCGGACCACAGTTCGAGTTGGTGTCAGCCGGGTTGGTGTCAGGCAGCACGTCGTCGGACTCGATCTCGAGGCGCGTCGATCCGCTGAGAACGGTCTCGCTGCTTCAGCGACAGGTCGCGCAGAGGCCGTAGAGGTCGACGGTGTGATGGGTCTGAGTGAACCCCTCGGCGTCGGCGAGCGCGTCGAACTGGTCGTCGAGTGTGCGCTCCAACTTCGCGTCGAGGGTGATGTCACGCACCAAGCCGCACGACTCACAGATCAGGTGGTGATGGTGTTCGGTGAGTGATTCGGCGAGTTCGAAGTGGGCGTGCTCGCTGCCGTGCGTGAGCCGACGAACGACGCCCGCGTCTTCGAGCAGGGTCAGGTTCCGGTACGCCGAACTCTGCGCGAGCTTCGGCGCAGCGTCCAACAGTTCGGGGAGCGTGATCGGCCCGTCTGCGGACTTGAGACCCTCGACGATCGCCCGGCGCGCCGCCGTGTATCGCAGATCGCTCTCGGCGAGCCGATCGTTGATCGCCCGCTCCAGTTCACTCGTCGCCACCATGTCGGCCACATCATACTCAGTCGCTGAGAATCATTCTCTGGACGGGCGTGAACGGTCGCCCCGTGGGGGACAGGTGGCACCTAGTGTCTGGCCATGGCTCGCCAGATTCTCGTGCTCAACGGCCCGAACCTCAACCTGCTCGGCACACGTGAACCCGACGTCTACGGATCGACCACGCTCGTCGACATCATCGACGGCCTCCGGACCGAATTCGCCGGACGTGCCGACCTGCGCGACGCCCAATCGAACAGCGAAGGGGAGTTGATCGATGCGCTCCACGACGCCCGGGCCTGGGCCGATGGTGTCGTCTTCAACCCTGGCGCCTACACCCACACGAGCATCGCGCTGCGGGACGCCATCTCGGCGTGCGAACTGCCCGTGGTCGAGACGCATCTGTCGAACGTGCACGCACGCGAGAAGTTCCGGCACACGTCGATGGTGAGTGCGGTGTGTCTCGGTGTCGTCGGCGGTTTCGGCCGGCACGGCTACTCGTTGGCCCTCGATGGCCTGCTCCGCCACCTCGATGGCTGACTCCGTCACTCGACGACTGACGCCGGGCCGACGGCTTCGGCCATGATGGGGTGATGTTCCGACACGTCGTGATGTTCAAGTGGTCCGAGGAAATCGATGCCGAGCACGTCGCTGCGGCGAGCGCGGCACTCGAGACGCTTCCGAGCAAGATCGACGTGCTGCGCAGCTACGTGCATGGGCCCGACGCTGGGATCTCCGACGGCAACTTCGACTACGTCGTCGTCGCCGACGTTGACTCACCGGAGGACTACGCGACCTACCGAGACCACCCTGACCATCAGGCCATGATCCAGGAGTTCATCGCTGGCAAGGTCGCAGCCCGATCTGCCGTGCAGTACCACCTCGACTGATCGAACGGCAAGCACGTCGTCCGATCGACCGAGCGGCGTGCCGGGTCTGCGACACTTCGACGATGGGATTTCGCTTCGCCAATGTTGCCGGTCGCTCGTCACTGGTCGATGACCACGGGGACTACTACGACCTCGACCGGATGACCAGCGGTGACATCTCTGCCGACCCGGCGAGCGCGCTCGCCGACCCCGAAGCGTTGAGTGCTGCGCAGTCGAGACTCGATGACATGACACCATTCGGCAGACTCGACGGTGCCGACATCCGGCCGCCACTCGTCCCGCGCAACGTGTTCGGGATCGGCCTCAACTATGCGGCCCACGTCGCCGAAACCGGCAGGGATCTGCCCGAGGCGCCCGTCGTCTTCACCAAGTTCCCCAGTTGCATCGTGGGACCGAACGACGACGTCGAGTTGCGGAGTGAGCATGCGGACTACGAGATCGAGCTGGTCGTCGTGATCGGGACCGGGGGGCGTGACATCGCCGCCGCTGATGCGTGGGACCACGTGCTCGGTCTCACCGCCGGTCAGGACATCTCGGATCGTGTTCTGCAGTTCGCCTCGAAGCCACCGCACTTCGATCTCGCCAAGTCGCGCGACACCTACGGCCCGCTCGGTCCGACTCTCGTGTCGCCCGACCTGTTCGCTGACCCCGCCGACCTCGCCCTCACGTGTTCGGTCAACGGCGAACTCCGCCAGGACGCACGAACGTCGGACCTCGTCTTCTCCATCGCTGACCTGATCGCCTATCTGTCGGCGATCATGACCCTGGCACCGGGCGACATCATCTTCACCGGCACGCCCGCCGGCGTCGGTGGGGCGAACGGTGTGTTCCTCCGACCGGGCGACGTGATCACCTCGGAGATCGAGGGCATCGGCACGCTGACCAACCACTGCGTCTGACCGGCTCCGCACGTCCGCCGACGCAGATGGACGAGCGTGGTTTCCGGCGGCGGTACGTCGGGTAGATTGTTGCGATGGCAAGCAATCCTCACTTTGGTTCGACCCGCGACGGCGATCACCCCGATCGTGAAGACGAATGGGCACAGATGCGCGCCAAGTACATCCGGCCCAAAGACGAGCGGCCGCCGTCCTCGGCACGTGGCGTGCACCACCAGGCGTTGCTCTCCAGCGATGTCGAACGGACGATCGCCTTCTATCAGGACCTCCTCGAGTTCCCGTTGACCGAACTCTTCGAGAACCGCGACTACGAAGGGTCCACGCATTTCTTCTTCGACATCGGCAACGGAAATGCACTCGCATTCTTCGACTTCCCGGGCCTCGGTCTCGAGGAATACGCGGAGGTCCTCGGCGGACACCATCACCTGGCGATCTCCGTGGCACCCGACAACTGGGAGCGCCTGAAGGGCAAACTCGAAGCTGCCGGCGTCGAGACCCACCTCGTCAGCGACACTTCGCTCTACTTCGCAGGCCCCGACGGTGAGCGGCTCGAGATCATCAACGACCCGCTCGGGGAGATGTACGGCTCACCCGTCCTCTGATCAGGGGAGATCGGTGGCGTTGCGCGCGACGTCGACCGTCGTGACCAAGAGCTTGCCGGTCGCAGTGCCCGCCGCTTTCGACGGGTGGGAGTCAGCGCAGGTCAGTGCGAACAATCGGTTGCCGTCGTCGCCGCCGAGCATGCAGGCAAAGGTGTGGTCCTCCGTCGGCAGCCGGTGGGTGACCTCGCCGCCTTCGACGACGCGTATGACCTGCTGCCCGAGCGCGTCGGAGAACCAGATCCCGCCGTCGGCATCGATCGTGCAGCCGTCGGGCGCCATGCCTTCGACTTCTGCCCAGATTCGCCGATTGGACAAGGTCGCGTCGCTGCCGATGTCGAAGGCGACGAACTTTCCGCCGAACGACTCGCCGACGATCAAGGTCGATCCGTCGTCCACGATGACCGATCCGTTCGGGAACATGAGGTCGGTCGCCGCGACCTCGACCGAGCCGTCCGGCCGGATCAGTGCGAGCGAGGCCATGGCGAACTCGGCGTCGGCCTCCATGTCGAAACCGAAGTTGCCGACGTAGGCGTTGCCGCCGGTGTCGACGACCATGTCGTTGCAGTGTCCGGTCGCGATCGTCGAGAGGTCGGCGTGGACGACGATCGAGCCGTCGGTCTCGATCCGCATCACCGAGCGGGTCTCCATCTCGACGAAGAGCATGCGCCCGTCGGGCAGCCAGCCGAGCCCTGATGGACGGCCGACGTCAGCGTGCTCGATGTTCCGTGCGCCGTCGCTGCCGACCGTCGAGATCGTGTGCTGGTAGAAGTCGCAGAACCACAACCGGCCTTCGTGCCATCGCGGGCCCTCTCCGAAGTCGATGCCTTCCAGGACCAGTTCCCACGTCATGGCGCCGACCGTACTGCGCCGGAGTTCAGAGGTCGGCGGCGGGGAGGTGTTGAGCGCTGGGGTCGAGGTGGGTGTGGGGTGCGGCGTGGTCGCTGAACCAGATCGCGTCGGTCGTGAGGTCGGCGGCGTCGTCGAGCGTTCCGGCGCAGATCGACCAGAACGCTGGCTCATCACCCTGCTCGACGACACGCCAGAACAGCGACGAACCGCAGCGCCGGCAGAAGCCGTAGGCCACGTTCGGATCGTCGTCGGGGTGGTACCACCGCAGCGCGTCGAACTCCTCGACAGTGATGTCGTCGGCAGGCGCGCCGGTTGCCGCCATGAAGTTGCCGGTCGTCTTCTGGCATCGTCGGCAGTGGCACTGCCACACCGGACGAAGCGCACCGTGCACCGTGTAGCTCACCGATCCGCACAGGCAATTGCCCGTCGTTGGTGCCGGGGCGTGCGAGTGTGGGTCGGCCCCGCCGTTGCTTGCCATCGACTGAGTCTTCCACCTCCGCATAGGGTCCCGAGGATGCAGATCGGCATCAACGGCTCCGGCCGACTGGCACAACCGAACCTCGACGCAATCGTCGCTGACGTGGAACAGAGCGAAGCCGACGGGTATGCGAGTTATTGGCTCGCGCAGACTGCGCTCGCCGACTCGCTCGCCATGTTGGCGATCGCCGGACGGACGACATCGACCATCGAACTCGGCACGGCAGTCGTGCCCACCTGGACTCGTCACCCCGAGGTCATGGCGGCGGGGGCGCTCACGGCACAGGCGGCGTCGGGTGGCCGCTTGGTGTTGGGGATCGGGCTCGCGCACCAGCCGACGGTCGAGGACCGGTGGGGCCTGAAGTGGGAACGCCCGGTCAAGCACATGTCCGAGTACCTCGCCATCCTCGATTCGCTGCTCGAGAGCGGCACGGCCAGCTTCCAGGGTGAGGTGTGGTCGCTCGACCAGCAGGCTGCACTGATGACCGACACCAAGCCGCTCGTGATGGTGGCGGCACTCGGAGAGCAGATGCTGAAGATGGCGGGTCGTCGTACCGACGGAACCATCCTGTGGTGCGTCGGCCCAAAGACACTCGAGCAGCAGATCGTGCCCATCATCAACGACGCGGCCGACAGCGCCGGCCGGGCCACGCCGCGCGTCGTGTGCAGCTTGCCGGTGTGCGTCACCGACGATCCGCAGCCGACCACGGAATTCGTCGGCAAGATGCTCGAGGCCTACGCAGCGCTGCCGTCGTACCGGGCGATGCTCGACATCGAGGGCGTTCACGGCGTCGAGGAGATCAGCCTGATCGGTGACGAGGCAACGGTGAACGCCGGCCTCGACGCAATCGCCGAGGCCGGCGCCACCGACTTCACCGCCGTGGTCGTCCCAGATGCAAGCGGACCCTCCCGAACACTCGATCTCCTGCAGGCTCGCGCCTGAGACTCAGGCCGTTCGGGCGGCCGCCGGTGTCGGCAGGATGAAGTTCACGCGGCCACATCCCTGATCGACAGTGGTCGCACCGACCGCCGCGCCGAGCGCAGCGACCGAGTGGCTGCGCTGGCTCGAGCGGAGGACGAGTCTTCCCAGGCCGGCATCGGCGGCACGATGCAACGTCGCGCCGAGCAGTGCTCGCCCGATGCCCCGACCGCGTGCGTCGGCGACGACGGCGATCGTGGTGTCGCCGCGATGGCCCACCCTCGACATGGCCATCAACCGCCCATCGATCTGAGCGCCGAGACGGATCCCGCCCGCAGACGTCAGCCGGTTGATCAGCGACGGGAACGGCGCCGACGTCCCGCGGCGCCCGAAGAAGCGCTGCTCGGTGCGCAGGTCGTCGGCGAACCGATCGACGGCGTCGATCAGCGACGGGTGGTCAAGAGCAACGACGAGAACCTCGGCGTCGTACATGGAGTGATCGTCGCGCTGCGACGTGACCGCGGTGTTTCGAGATCGTGAGCGGTTGTTTACCGTCGTCGCGGACTCAGATGTCGCGCATCGCCGCAACGAGGGGCGCAACGCGTTCGACTTCGGCCATCACTTCGTCGCGTGGTCCCTGCGGCAGTGTGAACACGGCCCGCGACAGCCCGAGGCCGGCGAGTTCGGTCAGCTTGGCTTCGTCGGCCGGTGCGCCGAAGAGTCCGAGTTCCACCGACTTCGGGTCGCGTCCGATGGCCTCGCAGGCCTTGGCGACCTCGTCGAAACCGTCGATGGCATGGCGGCCGCCGATCGGCATCCAGCCGTCGCAGAACTCGGCGATGTGGGCGGCGGTCTTCGGTCCGGCGGCACCACCGAGGATGATCGGCGGGTGCGGACGTTGCGTCGGCTTGGGCCACGCCCAGCTCGGTTCGATCTGGACCTTGTCGCCGTCGAACGAGGCTTCGTCCTGTGTCCACAACGCCTGCATCGCGAGAATGTTCTCGCGGAGCAGTTCACGCCGTTCGCCGTATGCGGTGCCGTGCTGAGCCATCTCCTCCTTGTTCCACCCGTAGCCGATGCCGAACAGCATCCGGCCGTTGCTCAGCGAGTCGACGCTGGCGACTTCCTTGGCGGTGTGGATCGGGTCGCGCTGAGCGACGAGGCAGATGCCGGTGGCCAGCTTGATCTTCTCGGTGACCGACGCACAGGCACCCATCGTCACGAACGGATCGTGGGTCCGCCAATAGAACTCGGGAAGATCCGGCGCACCGGCGCGGCCGCCCCACGGCGTCGCCCGACTCGTCGGGATGTGGGAGTGCTCGGGGAACCACAGCGATTCGAAGTCGTGCGCCTCGGCCTCCTTGGCGAGTTCGACCGGATTGATCGTCTGGTCGGTGGGGAAGATGTAGAGGCCGATGTCCATGAGCCGAACGTAGTGCTCAGGAGCATTCGGCATGGCGGCGGACCACCGTTCGACGGCGCTGACTTCCGTTCATGCACTGTTCAGACTCACGCGGAACAGGGTTGTGTCGGCCGTGGTTGGGTACTGCCATGGACATGGACATGGACATCGTTGCCCGCGACGAACAGGACGACCTAGCGGCCCGCTACGTCGACGTCCGTGCCCGCACCGAGCGCCTGACCGCACCGCTGTCCGCCGAAGACCAGATGGTGCAGTCGATGGCCGACACCAGCCCGACCAAGTGGCATCGGGCGCACACGACCTGGTTCTTCGCCGAGTTCGTCCTCGGTGCCGACGGCACGACCGACCGGGTCTGGGACCGACCCGAATACCGCTTCCTCTACAACAGCTACTACGACGCCGTTGGCGCCCGACACCCGCGACCGCAGCGGGGCCTGGTCACGCGACCCTCGATGAGCGAGATCGCGGAGTACCGGGCGCACGTCGACAAGGAGATGGTCGAACTCCTCGGCCGTACCGACCAGGGCGGTCTGCGGAGCGAGGTGGCCGACGTGATCATGCTCGGCACGCATCACGAAGAGCAGCACCAGGAACTGCTGCTCATGGACATCAAGCACGTCCTGTCGATGAACCCGGCGGTGGGCCCGGCCTACAGCGACCACGTCGTCGGCCCGGCCACCGATCCAGGCCCGGCCAGCTGGGTCGATTTCACCGGCGGCATCGTCGAGGTCGGCACCGATCATTGCCCCGGTGGGCGCTTCTCCTTCGACAGCGAGGGTCCGCGCCACGAGGTTCGGCTCTACGACTTCGCCCTCGCGGATCGGCTCGTCACCGCTGGAGAATGGATCGAGTTCATCGACGACGGCGGCTACGAGCGACCCGAGCTGTGGAAGTCGGACGGCTGGTATCGCTCGCTCGACGAAGGCTGGACCGCTCCGGAGTACTGGCGACCCGACCCCGACGCTGCCGACCAGTGGTGGGTCCACACGCTCGCCGGCATCCGCTCCGTCGACCCGCACGAACCCGTCGTGCACATCTCGCACTACGAGGCCGATGCCTACGCCACCTGGGCCGGCGCTCGCCTGCCCACCGAGTTCGAATGGGAGCACGCCGCGAGCGGACTCGAGCAGGTCGGCAACGTGCTCGACGAACAACGAGACGATTTCAGCTTCCATCCCGCTGCCGCTGGAGCGCCGACCGGGGGCCTCCGACAGATGTACGGGGACTGCTGGGAGTGGACGTCGTCTGCCTACGAGCCGTACCCCGGCTTCCGGGCCGCCGACGGCGCCATCGGCGAATACAACGGCAAGTTCATGTCGGGCCAGCAAGTGCTCCGGGGTGGCTGCGTCTTCACACCGCCCGGTCACACGCGTGCGACGTACCGCAACTTCTTCCACCCGCACACGCGCTGGCATGCGTCGGGTGTCCGACTCGCAATTGATCACCTCGCCGACCGCAACTCAGACCGTCACCCCGATCGCAACTAGGGACTCACATGCAACACGACGACCACTCGACAGACACCGTCCGCGATGCCGGCGCCGGCACCCCTCGCGATGATGCGCACACCGAACTGCGCCGATCGCTGCAACGTCGACCCCGGACCGTTCCGCCGCGCTGGCTGTACGACGACCGCGGCAGCGACCTGTTCGATCAGATCACCCGACTGCCGGAGTACTACCAGACCGAATCCGAGCGCCAGATCCTCGCGGACAACTCCACGTTGATCGCCGAAGTGACGAATGCGACGACGGTGATCGAGCTGGGTTCGGGAACGAGTGACAAGACACGGACGCTGCTCGACGCATTCGTCGCGCACGGCCAGATCGAGCGCTTCGTCCCGCTCGACGTCAGTGAGGCAACGCTCCTCACAGCCGCCGAGATGCTCGGCGAGAGGTACCCCGGCCTCGAGGTCGCACCGGTGACCGGCGACTTCAATCAGCACCTGCACCGACTCCCGACCGGTGGCACCCGGCTCGTGGCGTTCCTCGGTGGCACCATCGGCAACTTCTACCGGGAACAGCGCACGGCGTTTCTCGGCGCCCTCGCCGACGTCCTCGCCCCGGGGGACTGGTTGCTGCTCGGCGTCGACCTGCTCAAGCCGATCGACCGAGTTCTCGACGCGTACAACGACAGTCAGGGCACCACGGATGCGTTCATCAGGAACGCGCTCACGGTCATCAATCGCGAGTTGGACGGCAACATCGATGTCGGCAATTTCGACTACGTGCCGTTCTGGGACGGACGTGAAGAGCGGGTCGACATGCGGCTCCGAGCCTGCGAGCCTGAGCGGGCGCGAATCGAAGCGCTCGACCTCGACGTCGAGTTGGAAGCGGGCGAAGAGCTGCGGATCGAGATCTCCACGAAGTTCAGTCAGCGTCAACTGCTGGCCGAATTGGCAGAGATCGGCTTCGACCACGGCACGTTCTTCACCGATGCCGCCGACGATTTCGGTCTCGCGTTGGTCCGCCGTTCAGCCTGAAGCGGACGGCCGGTCAGACGGACAGTCGGGCGTCGAGCCAGTCGGTGATGCCGGCAACGACGTCCGGCCATTCCGGCTCGTTGAGACACTCGTGCAGGAGGCCCGGCCAGACCTTGCGAGTCACGTTCGGCAACTCACCGATCGGCTCCGAGGCAGCCGGCGGGACCAGCTTGTCATCGCCACCGTGCAGGACGTAGGTCGGGATCGTGATCTTGTCGAGCTGTGCCGAGGTCGAGGCCATCGCCGCCATGATCTGGCGTCCGAGCGATGCCGTCGTTCCGTTGACGCGCAGCGGGTCGTTGTCGTAGGCCTGCTGCACGGATTCGTCACGGCTGAGAATCGAGCCGTCGAAGTCGGACTTCACATGGAGCTGCGGGGCCACGCGACTCAGCACCGGGACAGCGAAGCGCTGCCATCGGGGGATCTCGGCAGCGAGCGCCGGAGCACTGAGTACGGCGAGGTCGGGCGCTGGGTCGTTGCCGACGAGGTAGGCCGCGACGATCAGCCCGCCGAGGGAGTGCCCCATCAAGACCACCGGGACACCGAGTTCGCGTCGCTCCGCCAGCAGGTCGGCGACATCGTCGGTGTACTCGGAGAATTCGGTCACGAACGCACGGCGTCCGCCGGTCTCACCGAATCCGCGCTGGTCGAACGCCAGGGTGTCGTATCCGGCGTCGGAGAGGGCATCGCCGACGTGTTCGTATCGCCCCGAGTGCTCACCGATGCCGTGGACCAGCAGGATCGCAGCTTTGGGGTCGGTCGCCGCCCAGTGGCGCCGACGCTGGGTGAGACCGTCTCGTGTGGTTCCGAAGCTGGCCGTCGAAGCTGTCACAGGCGACGACGATACTGGGAGGTCCGCGAACGTGGTTTCAGGAGCCCGGTGCGAGCAGTTCGAGCACGTTCCAGTCGATGTCGATGCCGCCGTCGGGGTTGACCGGCTGCACGCAGACGTGGTCGGCTCCGGCGTCGTAGTGCGCCTGCACCCCGGCCCGGACCCGTTCCTCGTCGCCCCACACCACGACGGAGTCGACGAACCGGTGGTCGCGCCGTTCGATCTCGTCGTCGGTGAATCCGAGCCGGATCCAGTTGTTCCGGTAGTTGGGGAGCGCGGCGTAGCGGTCGATCTGCTTGATGCCCGCAGCACGCGCAGCGTCTGCGTCGGTCGACAGGATGACCTTCTGCTCGACACACAGCAGCGCATCCGGGCCGATCGTCTCGCGCGCCATCGCGGTGTGTTCGGGGGTGGTCCAGTAGGGGTGAGCACCGTCGGCAGCGGTCGCTGACAGTTCGAGCATCTTCGGGCCGAGCGCAGCGAGCAGGACCAGCGGCTCGTGCTCGGGAGCGATGCCCTGGTACGGCTGGGTGTCCATTGCTGCGAGGTAGTCACGCATCTTCGTGAGCGGCTTGGAGTAGTCGAGTCCGCGCAGCCCGGCGACCAGCGGTCCGTGGCTGACGCCGAGGCCGAGGACGAACCGGCCGGCGGTCTGCTCGGCGAGTGTGTTGGCGGCCTGCTTCATCGGACCGGGGTGACGGTGGAAGATGTTCGCGATCCCGGTCGCGAACTGGAGCCGTTCGGTCTGCGAAGCGAGCCAGGCGATGTGTGCGAAGGGGTCACGGCCGACCGTGTCGGGCAACCACAGCGTGGAGTAGCCGAGTGATTCGATCCGGCCCGCCACCTCGGCGGCCTGGCCGCTGGTCATCGCGTCGGTGAAGTACCAGACGCCGGTGGTGGACAGACGATCGCGTGCAGTGCTCATCGCGCAGACACTACGGAGAACGCTGTGGAAGACTGAACCCGTGCAGGTCGGACTCGTCCTCTTTCCCGGAGTGTCGATCAACGAGTGCGAGGCGTTCGCCCTCGCGTTCCGGCAGCTTCGGGTCTCCGGTCTGGGCGATGCGGTGCTCGTCGGCGTCGGTGCAGCGGTCGGTGAGGTCGTCGGTGTCGGCGGGCGCAGCACGATCGAGATGACCTTCGACGAGATGACCGCGCCCGACGTGGTCCTCGTGCCCGGCGGGCTCGGCGTCGACCGGACAGCCCACGACGAGCAACTCCTGGACTGGCTGCGGCGGGTCGAGCCGACCTGCCAGTGGGTCGCAGCGAGCTCGACCGGCACCGTCGTCGTCGCCGCTGCGGGATTGCTCGGTGAGCACCCGGCAGCGACCCACTGGCTGGCCGGCGACAAGCTCGCCGAGTACGGCAGTGCGGCGTCGGCCGAACGCATCGTCGAAGTCGGCCACGTCCTCACCTGCCACGGCCACATCTCGGCGATGGACGTCGCGCTCCTCATGATCCTCCGGCTCTACAACCGGGCGATCGCTGCCCAGGTTCGTCACGACCTCGCCGCTGCCCAGGAGCGCGCCGCTGCGTCGACGCCGACGCTGATCGAGCGGTCTCGTGCGTGGTGGACGACACGTGCCGGAGCTCGCAGCATGGTCCAGCCGCACAACGAGGAGCTCGACACCTCTGACTGGATCGAACTCGAACTGGTCCCCGACCCGTCGGCGACAGCAGCACCGGCACCGTCCCCCTGGCAACGCCCCACCGACCGCTGAGCCCGCGCACGAGTTACTTCGGGGTCGGGACCCGAAGTAACTCGTGACGTCACGCCGTTACCGATGCTCCCGACCCCGAAGTAACTCGCGACCCCGAAGTAACTCGTTCTCGGGTCAGCGAGCGAGCCAGTCGCCCGATTCGATGCGGGTGAGGTCGAGGCCGGTGCCGTACTCGTAGGCCCATGCTCGTGTGCCGGTACCGGTCGCGATGGCGATGCGCCGGTACTCGCCGTCGACGACACCCTCGACGTCGTCGAGGACCTCCAAGCACTGGGTGCGAGAGGCGTCGAGCAGGGCATAGGTCCGCCCGAGAATTCGGCTGCCTGGCACACCGAGCGCCACACCGCTGATGCTGAAGATCGCTGCGGGGTAGTCGAGGCCGGTGTCGTACACGTTGCCGTCGGCGGAGTCGTCCCAGCCATCGTCGACGACGAATGGTTCGAGGAAGTGCCAGCGGACGTCGCCCGGACGGAGCGTGCCGTAGACGAAGAGATGTGTGATGGATTCGAGCTCTGGTCTCGCGTCGGACGCCACGTTTGAGACAATGGCACACATGGCCGCCGATTCGAGCACGACAGCGAGCGCCGGGTCGGGTTCCGGATCAGGGTCGTCCTGGTCGCCGGCAACCGCACTGGCGGCGGCGAAACCGGCGGTCTTCTGGACCGACCGACCTGATTCACCGGACGCCGCGTCGATGCTACGCGACCGGGTCGAGGCGGATCTCGTGATCATCGGCGGCGGATTCACGGGTCTGTGGGCTGCGGTGCAGGCGCTCGAAGAGCAGCCCGGCAGGCGCGTCGTGATCCTCGAAGCGAACGCCATCGGCTCCGGCGCCAGTACACGCAACGGCGGCATGCTCGACGAGTCCATCGGGCACGGCGCAGCGAATGCCCATTTCCACTGGCCGGTCGAGGCACCCACGCTCATCCGGCTCGGTCACGAGAACTTCGCCGGGCTCCGCAAGACACTCGTCGACCATGACATCAGCTGCGACTTCCGACCGGTTGCATGGCTCGACGTCGCGACCGAGCCGTGGCAGATCGAGGACCTCGAAGCCGAGCTGCCGGTACTGCAGGCGAGTGGCGACGACGTCGAGATGCTCGATGCGGCACAGACCGCTGGCCACATCAGGTCGGCCACGTTCATCGGTGCACTGCTGTCGCGTGACTACGGCGCCATCGTCGACCCGGCCGAACTGGTCTGGGGCCTCTTCGAACTCGTCGGCAGGCTCGGGGGAGTGGTGCACGAGCACAGCAAGGCCACGAGCTTCGAGAGCGACGGCTCGAAGATGATCGTGACGTCCGCCCACGGATCGGTCACGGCCGACCGGGTCATCGTCGCGACGAACGCGTACCCGGGGCCGGAGCGGTCGATGCGCCGCCACGTCATCCCGGTCTACGACCACGTGCTGATGACCGAGCCACTGAGCGATGCGCAGTGGGCGGCGACGGGCTGGGACGGCTGGGAGGGCATCGACGACGCCGCCAACCAGTTCCACTACTTCCGCCGGACTGCCGACGGCCGCATCCTGTGGGGCGGTTACGACGCCACCTATCACTGGAACAGCGGTGTCGACTCCCGCCACGAGCAGAGCGACGCGACCCACGGCCTGCTGTCCGAACAGTTCTTCGCGACGTTCCCACAGCTCGAGGGGCTCGATTTCAGCCACCGCTGGGGAGGCCCGATCGGCACCACGTCACGCTTCACGTGTGCCTGGGGCAAGAAGTACGACGGCCGCCTGGTGTGGGTCGGTGGCTACACCGGACTCGGTGTCGCAGCGAGTCGCTTCGGTGCCCGCGTCGCACTCGACCTCGTCGACGGCCTCGACACCGAACGAACACAGCTCGAGATGGTGCGAAAGAAGCCGTTCCCGTTCCCGCCCGAACCGATCCGGTCCGCGGCGGTCGCAGTCACCAAGAAGTCGATCCAGCGCGCCGACGACAATCAAGGTCGAGAGAACGCCTGGCTCAAACTGCTCGGAAAGTTCGGCATCGGCTTCGACACCTGATCGACCCGTTCAGTGGAACTGGTCGACCGGCGCCATCAGCCGGTGCTGGTCAGCCGGTGAACGTCAGCCCTTGGCGGCGATGAACGCGTCGCTGTAGTTGATCTCGAAGTCGCCGGTGTCGACGATGAGTTCGAGGCTGTCGGGACCACCGGCGACGGTATCGGGGTCGTTGATGAAGTCGAGCAACTCCTGGTCCAGACCAGCCTTCGCCGCTTCGTTCGGGGTGGTGTAGTAGTTCCAGTTCGTCAGCGCCGCGCCGTTGTCGGCATCGAGGATCCAGTTGATGAACGTGTGGGCGGTGCACGGGTGCGGAGCGTCGAACGGGACCGCCATGTTGTCGATCCAACGGGTGCCGCCTTCCTTCGGGACGAAGTAGACGTACTGGCTCGGATCGTCCGCTTCGAGGAACTGGACGAACATGTCCCCCGAGTAGCCGTGGCCGATCGCCGTTTCGCCACCGACGAGGAACTCATCCGCGGAGTCGGTGTTGAAGGCAGCGAGCCGGTTGCTCGTCGCCGCGACGAGGTCCTGTGCCTCTTGGAGTTCTTCTTCACTCGTCGAGTTGAGCGAGTAGCCGAGATACTTGAGTGCTGCGCCGAGCGTTTCGCGCGGATCGTTCAGCAGCGAGATCTGACCATCGAACTCCGATGACATCGCAGGGTCGAAGATGAGGCCCCACGACCGTTCGAAGTCGGTGCCGACGACGGCGGTGTCCACCGAGATGCCGGTCGTGCCGCTCTGATAGGGGACCGAGTAGGACCCATCCGGGTCGTAGTCCAACGCGGTGAACTCCGCAGAGAGATTCGACAGATTGGGCAGTGCGTCCTTGTTCAACGTCGCGAGGTTGCCGGAAGCGATCATGATGCCGACCATGTAGTCCGAGGGGACGATGACGTCGTAGCCCGAGTTGCCCGCAGCGATGATCGGCTGCATCGCCTCGTTCGAGTCGTAGACGCTCATGGTCGTACCGATGCCGAACTCCTCACCGAAGCGGTCGAGGTCCTCGGGGTCGATGTACTCGGCCCAGTTGTAGAGGGCGAGATCACCGTCGACCTCGTCGACTTCGCATGCAGCGCCCGCTGACTCCCCGCTCGAGCTGTCGTCGCTTCCACCGCAGGCGGCGGCGACCAGGCTGAGCGTCACGGACGCGGCCACCAAGGCGGTGCGATGCGAGAAGGGACGAGCGATCGGGGAAGTGCGAGCTGTGCGGGTCATGTTTGCTCCGTGGTGTGCGGTGGGATGGGCCTGGTCTGTGGGATGGACTGGTCTGGGGGATTGTCTACTCGATTGGACTGTCTACTTGACCGGCAGGCGCGCGATGTCAACATCGGGTGACGATTCGATGTCGGGTCCGACGGATCCACTACCGCGACGGTCGCGCTGGAGCAGCAGTGACGCCAGCACCAGGACGATCGACGCCGCCAGCATCACCACGGACACCGCGTTGATCAGTGGCGTGACGCCGCGGCGGATCAGGCCGAAGACGTACACCGGCAATGTCGTCGAGCCGGGACCGGCGACGAACTGTGTGATCACCACGTCGTCGAGCGAGAGGGTCAGGGCGAGCAGCGCGCCACCGGCCACTCCCGGAGCGATCTGCGGGAGGGTGACGTGTCGGAACGTCTGCCAGCGTGACGCGTACAGATCCTGCGCCGCCTCCTCCAGTCGTTCGTCCATGCCGTTCAGTCGTGCCCGCACGACCACCGAGACGAAGCTGATGTTGAACGCGATGTGGCTGACCACGATCGTCGCGAATCCCTTCGCCAACTCGATGCCGAACAGCGTGTCCATCAGGTCGAGCGCCTTGGAGAAGAAGAGCAGCATCATGACCGCCATGGTCACGTCAGGGATGATGATCGGCAGGTACAGCAGTGCGTCGAACACCTTCTTGCCGCGGAAGCTGAATCGCTCGAGGGCCAGCGCAGCCAACGTTCCGAGCACGACCGATACCAACGTCGAGAGGAAGGCGACCTTCAACGACACGCTGATCGCGTCCTGGATCGGTTCGTTGTTCAAGAAGTCCCGATACCAGTCGAGCGTGAAGCCACCCCATGTCCCGACGTTGCGATCTGCACTGAAGGAGAAGACGAAAAGCAGCAGAATCGGTGCGTAGAAGAAGAGGTAGACCACGACCGCGTTGCCGTTCAGCAACCACTTCGTAGCGCCCCTCGGCGACGACGTCGTGCTCACAGCGTGCCCTCGAACCGCAGGCTCACAGCGTTCGCCCACCCTTACGGAAGTACAGGAGAGTCGACAGCAGCATCACGACCATCAGCACGAACGACAGCGACGCGCCGACCGGCCAGTTCCGGGCCGTTCCGAACTGCGTGACGATGTAGGAGCCGAGCAGCGTCGTCTTCGCCCCACCGAGGATCTCGGGGGTGACGTAGGCGCCCAGGCTCGGCACGAACACGAGAATCGAACCGGCGATGACACCGGGCATCGACAGCGGCAGCAGCACTCGCCGGAACGTCTGCCACCCGGAGGCGTACAGGTCGCGGCTCGCCTCGACCAACCCGCCGTCGATCCGTTCCACCGAGGCGTACAACGGCAGGATCATGAATGGGAGGAACCCGTACACGAGGCCGAGCACGACTGCGGTCGGCGTGAACAGGATGCGCGTCTCACCGAGACCCAGCAACTCGGTCACTCGCGACACCGGCCCGTCGTTGCCGAGCAGGACACGCCACGCGAAGTTGCGCACCAGGAAGTTGGACCAGAAGGGGATCATCACGAAGACCAACATGACGTTGCGGATCAATGGCTTGCGTGTCGCGAGGAAGTAGGCGAACGGGTAGGCGATCACCAGGCAGATCACCGTCGTCAAGATCGCCAACCACAGCGAGCGGATCACGATGTCGCGCACGAGCGGGTCGCCGAGTTTGCGATAGGCGTCGAGGTTCCAGTCTCGGAACTCTGCCTCGCCGAAGCGATTGCGGACGGCAAAGGAATAGACGAAGACGATCGCCAGCGGGACGATGAAGAAGATCGTCATGTAGACGTACGCCGGCAGCGCCATCAACAGTCCGCGCCGAGATGCCTTCTTTGCTGCGGCGCGTTCGAACTCCGGTGTCGCAACCGCAGCGGCCTCGATGGGCAGGTCGGCCGGGGCGTCGTCGAGCAGCGTCAAGGGAAACGATCCTTGCTCAGTCAGTCACCAGAGCGACGGCATCGTCGTGCCAGGAAAGTGCCACGTCGGCGCCGACGTCGAAACGGTCGATGCTCGGCCGGTTCTCGACGCGCACGTCGACCTGCATCCAGTCGAGTGCGACGCGGTAGACGATTGCATTGCCGAGGTACGTCGCTGCAACGACGTTCCCGTCGAGGGCGGGTCGGTCACCGGGCGCGCCGCCGGGTGGGGACAGCGTCGCGCGCTCGGGACGCAGGATCACCGACACCGACGTGCCCGCAGGATGCTCCGAGGCGATCGGGAGCCGGCTGCCGTTGGCCAGACAGACCGTGGTGGCGTCTTCGACCGTGCCGGTGAGCAGATTGGTCTGTCCGATGAAATCGGCGACGAATCGGTTGGCCGGACGTTCGTAGATCGCTTCCGGAGGGTCGACCTGCAAGAGGTGTCCGTCGTGCATGACGCCGATTCGGTCGCTCATCGTCAGCGCCTCCTCCTGGTCGTGGGTGACGAACACGAACGTGATGCCCAGCTCTCGCTGCAGGCTCTTGAGCTCGCCCTGCATCTCCTGGCGCAACTTGAGATCGAGCGCTCCGAGGGGCTCGTCGAGCAGCAGGACCTTGGGACGGTTGACCAACGCACGGGCCAGTGCGACTCGCTGCTGCTGGCCGCCGGACAACTGGTTGGGACGACGGCTGCCGACGTGGCCGAGTCGCACCATGTCGAGCGCCTCGGCCGAACGGCGGGCGATGTCTGCCTTGCCGACGCCCTGCATCTTGAGACCGAAACCGACGTTGTCGATGATGCTCAGGTGCGGGAACAGCGCGTAGTTCTGGAACACGGTGTTCACCGGGCGCTTGTTGGGCGGCAACGTGCCGACCTCGTCGCCGAAGATCTTGAGGCTGCCCTCGGTCGGGAACTCCAAGCCGGCGATCATCCGCAACGTCGTGGTCTTTCCGCAGCCGGACGGGCCGAGGAGCGAGAAGAACTCGCCGTCGCCGATGTCGAGATCCAGCGAATCGACAGCGACCACGTCCCCGAAGCGCTTGTCGATGCCGCGCAGTGCAACGGCGGGGACACTGCTCACCGGTGCGACCTCGAACGGCGACATGAACCCGATGATGATGCGAAGTGGGCCACGTGCACGACGCGAACGTAGCGCACCGATGGCCGTCGCGGAATCGCGGTCTCGGTCACTTGTCGAGCAAGGCCATGGCCTCGGTCAGGACCTGGCGCAGCGTCCGGTTGATGAACTCGAATTCCTCGGGGCCGGCGGTCAGCGGCGGCGAGAACTGGATGACCGGCTCGGCTCGATCGTCGGCACGGCAGAACAGGCCCAGTTCAAGCAGTCGCTGCGAGACGAATCCCGCCAGCAGTTTCTTGGCCTCGGCGTCCGTGAAGCCTTCCTTGGTCTCGCGGTCCTTCACGAGTTCGATCGCATAGAAGTACCCCATGCCGCGGACGTCTCCGACGATCGGGAGGTCGAGGAGGTCTTCCATCGATGCTCGGAATGCGTCTTCGTTGGCGAGGACGTGGCCGCAGAGGTCTTCCTTTTCCAGGATGTCGATGTTCGCCATCGCAACGGCGCACCCGACCGGATGCCCGCCGAAGGTGAGCCCGTTCATGTAGGTCGCAGCGTTCTCACCGACGAACGGTGCGACGACCTTGTCGCTCGCGATCATCGCGCCCATCGGGAAGTACCCCGACGTGAGACCCTTTGCACACGTGATCATGTCCGGCAGGTAACCGAAACGGTCGCAGCCGAACATGTGGCCGAGGCGACCGAACGCGCAGATCACCTCGTCACTCACGAACAGGATCTCGTACTTGTCACAGATCCGTCGGACCTCTTCGAAGTAGCCCTCCACGGGGACGAAGCAGCCGCCGGTGTTCTGGACCGGTTCAAGGAAGATCGCCGCGATCGTGTCCGCTCCCTCGCGCAGGATGATCTGCTCGATGTCGTTGGCGCACCCCAGGTTGCAGCTGTCGGCCTCGCTGCACAGTTCGCACCGGTAGCGGTAGGTGTTGACGGCTTTGAGCGCGCCGGGCACGAGCGGCTCGAAGGGCTCCTTGATCGACGGGACGCCGGTGATCGACAGCGCCCCCATCGTCGTGCCGTGGTAGGCGAGGTTGCGGCTGATCACCTTGGTCTTGTCCGGCTTGCCCTGGGTCTTCCAGTACTGGCGGGCGAGCTTCCATGCTGCTTCGACGGCATCGGAGCCGCCGGTCGTGAAGAACACGCGGTTGAGGTCGCCGGGGGCCAGTGCGGCGAGGCGCGCTGCGAGTTCGACGGCGCCGGGGTGGACGTAGGTCCAGATCGGGAAGTAGCCGAGCGTTCCGGCCTGGTCCGCTGCTGCCCGAGCGAGTTCCTGGCGTCCGTGGCCGATGTTGGTGGTGAACAGCCCGGCCAGTCCGTCGAGATACCGGTTGCCTTCGTCGTCCCACACGTAGCAACCGTCGCCGCGCTCGATGACGCGCATCTTGGATGTGTCGCTCAGATTGCTGAAGTGACCCCACAGGTGGTCCGCTGCCATCGCGAGGTGTTCATCGTGTGTTCGTCGAACATGCACTCCGGTGGGTTCTGCCATGCCAAGATTCAACACCAAACCAACCCATTGCGGTGAACATCGACGGTCCAGGCCGACCGGCACGTTCGAACACTGCTGAGCGAAACGGAGCGATTGATGGCACAGGATGCGAACTTCATCGGCGGCGACTGGGTGCAGGCCCGCAGCGGCGCAACCGACGCGGTGCTGAACCCGGCGACCGGCACCTCGATCGGTGACGTCCCGTCGAGCGACGCCGCAGACGTCGATGCTGCAGTGCAGGCGGCCAAGGCCGCGTTCGCCGGATGGTCGGCGACCACGCCGCGCGAGCGCAGTGAGATCCTCGGCAGGGTCGCCCAGGTCATCGAGGACAACATCGCCGAACTGTCGCGCATCGAGTGCGAGAACGTCGGCAAGCCCGTCGGCATCGTCGAGTTCGAGATGGACCTGACGCTCGACAACTGGCGATTCTTCGCAGCCGCACCGCGCTTCATGGAGGGCAAGGCGGCGGGTGAGTACATGGCGGGCTACACCTCGATGGTCCGGCGCGATCCGATCGGCGTGGTCGGGTCGATCGCTCCCTGGAACTACCCGCTGAACATGGCGACGTGGAAGCTCGGCCCGGCGCTCGCCGCCGGCAACACGTGTGTGATCAAGCCGTCGGAGATGACACCGTTCTCGTTGCTCAAGCTCGCCGAACTGACCGCCGACATCCTTCCGCCCGGTGTCCTGAACGTCGTGTGCGGTGAGGGCGGCACGGCCGGAGTGGCGCTGTGCGAACACCCCGACATCGCGATGGTCTCGCTCACCGGGTCGGTTGGTGCCGGCAAGTCGGTGGCGCGCACGTCGGCAGAGTCGCTGAAGCGAGTCCACCTCGAACTCGGTGGCAAGGCACCGGTGATCGTGTTCGACGATGCCGACATCGACGCAGTGGTCGCGAACCTCAAGGAGACGGCCTTCTACAACTCCGGCCAGGACTGCACGGCGCCGTGCCGGATCATCACTGGGAACAAGGTGCACGACGACTTCGTCAACGCGATCACCGACGCCGTCGGTCAGATCGCGGTGGGCGATCCGATGTCGGCCGACACCGAGATGGGTCCGTTGATCTCCGACGTGCACCGCCAGCGGGTCAGCGGTTTCGTCGACCGTGCCGTCGAGGCCGGCGCCGAGGTGACCGTCGGTGGATCATCGCGGTCCGGCGACGGCTTCTTCTTCGATCCGTCGGTCGTGGTCGGTGTCGACCAGGCGGCCGAGATCGTCCAGCGCGAGGTGTTCGGTCCGGTCATCACCGTGCAGTCGGTGCCGGACGAGGAGACCGCGATCGCCTGGGCGAACGACGTGGACTACGGCCTGGCGTCGAGCGTGTGGACCTCCGATGTCGGCCGGGCGATGCGGATGAGCAAGGCGTTGCAGTTCGGCACGGTGTGGGTCAACGACCACATCCCGATCGTGTCCGAGATGCCGCACGGTGGCTTCAAGCAGAGCGGCTACGGCAAGGACATGTCGATGTACGCCGTCGAGCACTACACCGAGGTCAAGCACGTCATGATCAAGCACTGACCGGGTCGGCGGTGGCGGGGACCTGCTGCGTGATGCAGTGGATCCCGCCCCCGCCGTGGGCGAGCACAGCGCCGACGTCGGACCCGATCACGTCGCGACCTTGGAACTGTGCCCCGATGAGTTGGAGCATGTCGTCGTCGGCTTCGTGGCCGCAGGTCGGCACGATCACGAACCCGTTGCCCACGTAGAAGTTGAGGTAGGGCACGACGACCCGTTCGCCCTCCACCTCGGTGAACGGCAGCACCGGGATGTCGGTGATCGTGGCGATACGTCCGCTGTTCATTACCGCTCGGCGGTTGGAGGCCATGCGCCCGAAGTCGTCCTCGTCGGGGTCTGCGCAGCCCTGCAGGACGAGGTGATCGGTGGCGGCGAACGCTGCGACGTTGTCGACGTGGCCATCGGTGTCGTCGTCGAGAGCGAGACCGAACGGGAGCCAGACGACGTGTTGCGCGCCCAGCTCGCCGATGAGACGCCGCTCGATGTCGTGACGCCCCAGCTGCGGGTTGCGGTTCGGATGCAGGAGGCACTGCTCGGTCGTCACGATCAGGGCATCACCGTTCCCGGTGATCGAGCCACCTTCCAGCACCATGTCGACACTGTGGACCTGATGACCGCTGTGCTCGGCCCAGCGTCGTGCGACAGCGGCGTCGTCGTCGAACGGGAGGAACTTCTCGCCCCAGGAGTTGAATGTCCAGTCGAGTGCGACGCGATCACGACCTGCGTCGACGACGTAGGTCGGTCCGCTGTCACGGAACCAGGAGTCGTCGATCGGCAGTTCGACGACGTCGACTCCGACGCCGCAGCGTGCCGCTGCGCGTTCGGCATCGACGGGCCGAGCGATCATCGTGACCGGTTCGTACCGACCGATCGTCGAGGCGACCTCGGCGGACGCGTGCTCGGCGTCGGCGAACCGTTCGCCCCAGAGCGCGGCACGGGTCGGCCAACACATCACGGTCCGCTCGTGCGGCTCCCATTCGGCCGGCCAGCGGGTCATCGCCGCGGAGTGGCGCCGTCGAGCGTGGTGAGGGGGCCGTACAGATCCGGTCGTCGATCGCGGAACAGCCCCCAGGAAGTTCGTTGGCGGGCCAGTTCGGAGCGGTCGAACGTGGCCGTGACGACCGCTTCGGCGTCACGCGGCGCTTCGGCGACGAGTGCGCCGGTCGGGTCGGCGATGAACGACGACCCGTAGAAGTCGATGTCGGTCGAGCCGCCGACACTGGCTTCGTGTCCGATGCGATTGGCGGCGACCACGGGCATCAGGTTTGCTCCTGCGTGGCCCTGCATCACCCGCTGCCAGTGGCCCGACGAGTCCCAGGACGGATCCGGCGGTTCGCTGCCGATCGCCGTCGGGTACAGCAGGACCTCGGCGCCGAGCACCGCCATCGAACGTGCAGCTTCGGGGAACCACTGGTCCCAACAGATGCCGACACCGACGGTGCCGTGCTGCGTGTTCCACACCTCGAAGCCGGTGTCGCCGGGGGAGAAGTAGTACTTCTCGGTGTAGCCGGGCCCGTCGGGAATGTGGCTCTTGCGGTAGTGGCCGAGACGACTGCCGTCGGCATCGATGACGACGACGGTGTTGAACAACGCCTGCCCGGAGCGCTCGTACACGCTGATCGGCAACACCACGCCCAGCTCTGCGGCGAGTACGGCGAAATGCTCGACGGTGGGATGACCGTCGAGCGGGAGCGCCCGATCGAGGTGTTCGGGCAGCTGGTCCTTGCAGAAGTACGGCCCTTCGAACAGTTCGGGGAGGAGGATGATCTGCGCACCATCCGCCGCGGCCTGGCGCACCAGGCGCTCGGCCGTCGCGACGTTGGCGGCGACCTCGGCCGACCGATCCGGGTCGGCCTGCATCGCCATCTGGATCGCTGCCAACCGCAACTCGCTCATCGACGAAAGCTACTGCGCCGGACGCAATGCTCTCAGCAGAGGAGACGCCGGCGGGCAATCGAGGGAACCTGTTCGCAGCGACGCCTGAGCGTCCCCCGTCGTCGACGACATGGCACGCTGGGGTGACGACGAACAGAGGGGTTCACCATGAGACGACTGCTTCGCGCACTCAGCCGGATGCTGCGATCCAAGACACCGGGACCGCCGATGACCGAGGAAGGCATCCGTCGTGAAACGGCGCGGGCGACGAGCGATCTCCAGAGCAATCAGGGCAGCGTGTAGAGATCGGGGTCGGCAGGCGTCAGGGTGGGGCGCGCTCGATCAGTGGAGCGACGATGCCGTTCGGATCGCACCGCTCACTGGTGGTGTCGCCAACGAAGTGTGGAGCGTCCGCATCGGCTGACAGCGGGCTGGCCGCAGCGTCCCGGATGGCGATCGTCGGGTGACCTGTTGCAGAAGGACTTCGGTACGAAGATCGACCTCGGGACCATGCCACCCGAGGCCGTTGCCCGGTGTCGAACCGCATGGGCACGGCTTGCTGACCGACAGACGTGCGTCGTCCACGGGGACCTCAACCCGGGGAACATTCGCATGAACGCTGACCGGGTCGCCCTCATCGACTGGGACGAGGCGCATGCCGACGTCGCCGACTTCGACCTGGCACTGCCCGGCAATGCTGCTGGGCTCGACGATGGCGCGTACGACATCGCCACTCAGGCGTCGGCTGCGTGGGAGGCAGCTGTGTGCTGGGACGACGACTATGCGATCGGTCGGCTCGCGGAGGTGCGCGAGATCTGAGAACTCGAGCCTTCCGCTTTCCGGCAGGTACTGCGCCCGGTCCATCGGTGAGTCTGCGTCGGCACCCCTCCGACGGAAACTCATCGAAGGCAGTCAAAAGCAATCGAGGGAACCTGTTCGTGTCATCGCGCCGCAGGCTGCGAACATGACCTGATGCTGGCCATCGAACCCGGAGCGCCGCTGCCGTCGATCACCATCACCGATGGTGTGATCGCGCTTCGTCCGTTCGATCTCGACGATCTCCCGCTCATCGAACGGGCGGCAACAGACCCGTTCATCCCGGCGATCACGACGGTGCCCGCCACCTACACCGACGCTGCAGGCCGGCAGTACATCGAGCGTCAACACGACCGACTCACCACGGGCGCAGGTTGGTCGCTGGCGATCGTGATGGCTGCTGCTGCCGCTGACGGTGATGTGGACGGGGACGGAGTCGCCGTCGGACAGATCGGCTTGTGGATCGGCCAACTGAGCAAGGGCCGGGCAGAGATCGGCTACTGGGTCGCGCCCGGATCTCGTCGATCTGGCGCCGCGTCCAGGGCATTGGCCCTTCTGGCCGGCTGGGCGTTCGAGCAGCTCGACGTCGATCGGCTGAGCGCGTTCGTCGAACCGTGGAACGACGCCTCGATCAGGACCGTCGAACGGGCAGGGTTCACCTGTGACGGGTTGCTGCGCGGCTGGGAACGCATCGACGGCGACGCGAAGGACATGCTGTCGTTCGCCCGCCTCCGCACCGACGCGTGAGCACTCCTGTCGGCTGTCGCTGGGCGGCGGAGTACCCCGGCAAGCGTGTCGAGAACGTAGCTGCGGACGCGTCTCGCCGATGAAAGGAAATCGTCGCAAACGATCGTGTGCGGCGCTACTCCGAAGTCAGTCGGCACCGTTGCTCCAACGGTGAACCCTCATCATCGGGTCGCGTACGCGACCCAGCATGATCAGGCACTGTCACAGAGATCGCGGGGTCGACATCGGCGCGTCCGCAGACGCGCCTGTCCGTCCCCGACCACGCCCCAAGCCGCCCGAACCACCCAGATCAGCAGCTCACGAAATCGGTCACCGACCACTCAGGATCGGTACACGTCCGGGTCCGGTCGGGCACGCGTGTCAACTCGTGGCGACCATGCTGCCGACGTTCTCCTGGGTTGCTCGGCAGCGTTGTCGAGGAGTGTGCGTCGTGCGTGGACGCCTGTGACGGTCGGTGACGAATGGTTCACTGTTGGTTGCGAAGTCCGTCCGCGGACAGCTTTGGTGGACGGCTGGTGACGGACCGGTCACGCTCGGTTGATCAACCCCGTCCGCAGACGGGTGTGTGTCGTCGGCACGTCGACCGATTCACGCACGTTCCCACTTCTCCCAGCTGCACCATGACGACTGGCCTGAGTGGATCGCGCCTGACGTGAACATCGTCGCTCGACACCGTTGTGTCGCTACGCGTCGGGCCCGGTGTGGACAGCGTCCCACCAGGGAGACGGACGCAGCTCGGCGAGCGGTCTGAATCGGAACCCGGGCTCGCCGGCGTCGGCCACACCGATGAGGATCGCTGATCCGAAGATCGCCAGTCGTTCTTGACAGACACCGCAGGCCGCCAAGACCGATCCGCCCGAAGGCTGCGTCCAGCGAACACAGATGCTCGCAGTGAGCGCCCGACCAGTGCGGTGCGCTTCGGCAATCGGCCCGGTTTCGGCGCAGAGGCATGCGCTGTCGACCATGGCCTCGACCCACACGCCGGTCAGAATCGCACCATCGTCGGCGAGTGCCGCGGCCCCGCTGCCTTCACCGTCTGCGTTCCGCTCGGCCTGTCGAATCGCCAGTTCGAGCGCTGCCTCGTAGAGCACCTGCGAGACATCGGAATTCATCGGCCGAGCATAATCAGCGGGGTTGCTCGCGTCAGGCAGCCACGCTGTCGGGGTGGGTGGTGCCGGCCCTTCACCCACGTGCGCACCATCCAGGCCCGCCTGCAAGACGCAGGGCTCGAACTGACCACCACCGTCGAAGCCGATTCTCTCGAGGGGCCGGCATCGATCACCCTCGTCGATCCGGACGGCAATCCTGTCCTCATCGACCAGTTCTTCTCGACCTTCCGAGCGCCGGGAACTCCAATCCGAGTCAGGCGGCGCTCCGGACTGAGACGTTCTTGAACCAGAGGATGGCGGGGATGGTCGTGGCGGTGGCGACGAGGACGAACGCTCGGTAGGGGTCGATGACCGACGTGTCACTGTTGGCGCTGGCCGTGATGAGGAAGCCGCTGGCGAGGAGCCCGGCCTGAAGCGATGTCGACGCGACGACGTCGAGCAACGTGAACGCGCGGACCGTGTTGGCCGGTGTGATCACGCGATGTGTCGCTTCGAGCATGGCGAGCCGCGCCGTGGTGACGCCGCCCGCCATCACGGCGGTCGCCCCGACGAGGACTGCCTGCTGCGCAACGGAGCCGACAGGGCTGTCGAGTGCCGTGATCGCTGCTGCCGCAACGAGTGTCGCAGCGGCAGCGGCGAGCGCTCGGCCCGTCACGTCGCCCTCGGTGGACTTCCATGCGAGCAGCGCCACCACGGAGGCAGCGATCTGGACGGCGCCGATCGCACCGAGGTTCGCCGTCGGCCAGAGCACCTTGTTGAGGTAGACGAGCCAGAGCGGGATGGCGCCGATGTTGATGGCAGCGAACACGACGAGCACGACCCGGGTCGCAGGAGCGAGCGCTGTGCCCGACTTCGTCGAGCCTGCCGAGGTCGTCGGTGCCGTTTCCTTCGTCGCCGGAGCCGGTGAGTCGACGGCGTTCAGGCCGATGGCCACGGCGATCGCGAACACTCCGATGGCGACGAGGAACCCGCTGCGGCCTCCGCTGTCGAGAGCGGCAAAGAGGACCAGGGCGCCGGCGAGAATCGACCGTGCGATGGCCGACCACCTGGAGTTGAGCCGTTGTCGTCCGTGGGTGTCGACTCCGCTGGCGAGCAGCGGCTGCCAGGCCGTGGCGTAGAGGACCGACACCGAGATCTCGGCGGTGATCGTGACACCGAGCGCGATGGCGGCGAACCCGCCGGTGGCGCCGATGCCGACCAGCAACGCGAGCAGCCACGCCTGCATGGCTGCGAGGACGAAGAAGATCTGCATGTTGCGACGGGCGCGTTCGATGGGGATGCGTGCCGCGTAGAGCTGGATCGGCAGCGAAGCGACACCGAGTCCGAAGGCGATCCCGATGGCTGTCGCGCTCAGCCCGAGGTTCTCGATCGCGAGGATCTGGAAGATGGCGCCGCCGTCGACCCCGAGCGACACGCCGATGAGCGGCGTCACGATCGTGACCGGGATGTGATGCCGGATCGACGAACGCGACGGCTTGGCGAGGGGTTCGCGCGGCGGTGTCATGGTGGCGATGTCAATGCTGTCGTGGCCTCAGCCGCGCAGGATGCGTGAGAGGCGGCGGGCCCACGTGGCCTCGCCGCGGTTGCGGTCCTCGAGTGTGTCGGCGAGGCCCAGCACCGACCGTGCGCCGCGCACGCCGATCCAGCGCAGCGGTTCTGGTTCCCACTTGCGTGAGCGGACGCTGACCCAGGGCAGATCGACGAGCTCGGAGTCGTGGCCGAGGACCAGGTCCGCCAGGGTGCGGCCGGCGAGGTTCGCTGCGGCGACGCCTTCGCCGACGTAGCCACCGGCCGTGGCGAAACCTGTTGTCCGGTCGAACTGCACCGACGGCATCCAGTTGCGGGGTGCCCCGAGCACGCCACCCCACCGATGGGTGATCTCGGCGTCGGCAACTGCGGGGAACAGCTCGCGTAGCGATGCAGCGATCTGGTCGTGGGATCGACGGCGTTGCTCCAACGACGTGCGGATCGCTGAACCAAACGCGTAGGGGACGCTGCGGCCCCCGAAGGCCAATCGGTCGTCCTCGGTGCGTTGGCCGTAGATGACCATGTAGCGGTCGTCCGCGAACGTCGGCCGATCCGCGAGTCCGATCTCGTTGAACACCGCCGGAGCGAGCGGTTCGGTCGCGACCATCAGTGAGTAGATCGGGATCAGTGTGCGGCGCTCCCCGGGGAGGTCGCGGGTGTACGCCTCGGTTGCTCGCACCACGACATCGGCCGTGACGGTGCCGTGAGCGGTCGTGACGCTCCGCTCCCCGATCGCGGTCACCTCGGTGGCCTCGTGGATCGTGACGCCGCGCTGCTCGCACACCTCGGCCAGCCCGCGCACGAGACGAGCCGGGTCGACGGATGCACAGGCCGGGAGGAAGATTCCGCCTCGCACGTCGGTCGCATTGCACTTGGCCCGGGCCTCGTCGGCGTCGAGCAGTCGGACCTCGTCGGCGGTCAGCCCGAGGCTGCGGTGGTGCGCGATCTCGTCGACCTGGCGGCCGTGCTGGGCGTCGTTGCGAGCAACTCGAATCGCGCCACCTTTTACGAAGCCGCACTCGATGCCCTCTGCCGCGATGACTCGCTGCATCTCGTCGACGGTGGCGGCCATCGCCCGGATCTGGCGGAGCGCCGCCTCCATCGAGGACTTCGCCGCGTACTTCTCCAGTGATCCGGCCAGCTCACCTTCGGCCCAGCCGCCGTTGCGGCCCGACGCTCCGAAACCGCAGACCTCCCGCTCCAGGATCACGATCCGCAGTGAGGGGTCGCGCTCGATGAGTGAGTGGGCGGTCCACAGGCCGGTGAAGCCGCCGCCGACGATGACCACGTCGCACTGGACGTCCCCGCCGAGCGTGGGCCGGGGGGCAAGCGATCCGGGAAACGTGTCGAGCCACAGTGACTTGGAACGTACGTCGGACACGTCTGCAGCGTAGAGCTCCGTCACGATGCGGACTGGTGCCGAACCCTTGTCTGCGTCGCGAAGGTGCCTGACCCCGATGTGACGCTGGTGGGTGTCAGGTCGCCTTGTCGGCGGACTGTTCGGCGGCCTGGGCGACCTCGGCTTCGACGTCGACATCGGGTTGTTCGGCTTCGGCGGCATCACTCGCAGCGTTGTCGAGTTCGCGTTGGAACGACGGGGCGGCGATGCCGATGACGACACCTTCGACCGGCAGTGCGTCGTTGCGGCACAGGAACGCGACCTGTGCTTCGACGACGCGGATCATCGGCACGAAGAGTTCGCCGTCCACGGCGGCCTCGAGCACGTCGCCGACCGGTGCCGTGCGGACCTTCCAGCCCTGGCGCTGGCGCTCGTCGACCGTCGCGTAGGTCAGCCCGTCGAGGCCGATCTGACGGCCGAGGTATTCGGTGGGCACCGCCTGCTCGCCGGAGCGTCGCTTGCTCGGCGCCAACTGGAAGACCTCACGGCGCCCGAAGACGCGGGCAAAACGAGCGGTGGCGAGCGCGTTGACCTCGTCGTTCGACGTGAACGCCAGCATCCGACCGATACCGCGCAGGTCGAGGTCGTGCGGGGCGTTCTCGGCGAGCACGCTGAGCCGACGCGCCTGCAGGCCGTTGGAGATCGAACGTGTCACGTTGTACGGGTCGGTGTCGACGAGCAGGGTCTTGATGCCGTGCTCCTTCAACTGCAGCGCAAGGCCCCGGGCCGACGCGTGTGCGCCGGCGATCAGCACGCCGTCGGCCTGAGCGTCGGCCAGCCCGAGCAAGCGCGCCGCCGGGCCCGAGAAGAAGCCGTAAACGACGATGGTGCCGATGATGACGAGGAAGACGATCGGCACGATCTTGTCGGCGTCCTCGATGAACTGCTCCTCCATCCGGATCGCGAAGATCGCCGAGACGGCAGCCGCGACGATGCCGCGCGGCGCCATCATCGACAGGAAGATGCGCTCGCGCCAGCTCAGCGATGTGCGCACGGTCGACACGAGCACCGAGAGCGGCCGGGCGATGAACACGAGCACGGCGAGAAAGCCGAGTGCGGGCAGCAGGACGTCACGCAACTGATCGGCTTCGATGCGCGCAGCGAGCAGGATGAACAATGCCGAGATCAGCAGTGTTCGCAGGCTCTCGCTGAACTCGAGAACATGTCGAACCGTCGATGTCTCACGTCTCGCGAGGTACATGCCGAGCACGGTGACGGTCACCAAGCCGGATTCTTCCTGGATCTCGTTGGCGGCCACGAAGGTCGCGATGACGAATGCAAAGGTGACAGGGACGATCAGTTGGTCGGGGATGAGGAACCGACGCAGCGCCTCGTCCAAGACGTAGGCGGCCAGCAGACCGACACCGGCGCCGGCGACGATGGTGAGGAGCAGGATGCCGGCGACCTTGGTGATCGCCTCGTTCGCATCCTCCAGCAGCACGATCTCGAAGGCGAGGAGAGCTGCAGTCGCCCCGATCGGATCGATGAGCACGCCTTCGGCGCGCAGGATCGGGCCGGTCGTCCCCGCCGGGCGGACGAATCGCAGCAACGGCCCGACGACAGTGGGGCCGGTGACGACGAGCACGGCACCGAGGACGATGGCGGCCTGGTTCGAGATGCCGAAGATCTCACGGGACGCGTACCACCCGATGAGGAAGCTGACCACGGCACCAACGGTGATCAATCGCCGAACGACGGTGCCCGTGTTGCGGAGCTCGCGGGGTGGTAGGTCGAGCCCGCCTTCGAAGAGGATGACCGCCACCGAGAGTGACACCAGGGGGAACAGCGTTCCGCCCAACAGTTCGTCGGGGTCGATGACGCCGGTGACGGGACCGAGGATGAGTCCGGCGATCAGGAGGGCGATAATCGACGGAATCTGCGTCCGCCAGGCAAGCCACTGGGCAGCCATGCCGGTGCCGATGATCACGGCCAGGGTGGGTCCGATCGTCGACTCGCCAGCGGCGAGCAGCGCAGCACTCATGCGTCAGTCCCCACGGCCATTCGTCGAGAGGGTAGCCCGCTTTGCCGCAAGGGCTCGCTGGTCGGGGATCGGATGAGGAAAACGTTCACAGTTCGGCTCGACCCGGAACGACGGCCAGTTCAGCGGTGCGGGGTACGTTCGTGCAATGAGCGCACGTATCGAACGCATCACGTTTCCCGGCTCCCAGGGCGATGATCTGGCCGCCCGCCTCGACCTGCCGGCGGGACCGCCGATCGCTTTTGCGCTGTTTGCCCACTGCTTCACGTGTGGCAAGGACGTCAAAGCTGCGTCACGCATCGCGACGGCGCTCACCGACTCCGGGTTCGGTGTCCTGCGCTTCGACTTCACGGGTCTCGGCAAGAGCGACGGTGAGTTCGCCAACACGAACTTCACGTCGAACACCGATGACGTGCTCGCCGCAGCGGATTGGCTGCGTTCGACCCATCAGGCACCTCAACTCCTGATCGGACACTCACTCGGTGGCGCCGCGATCCTCGCGATCGCCGGCGACATCGCCGAGGTCCGCGCCGTCGCGACGATCGGTGCCCCGTCGGACCCGGAGCACGTCACGGGAGTGTTCGCCGACTCGGTCGGCGAGATCGCTGCATCGGGTGAAGCCGAGGTACAGCTCGCCGGGCGGACCTTCACGATTCGTCAGCAGTTCCTCGACGATCTCCGCAATCATGTCGTCGTCGACCGCGTCGCGACATCGAAGAAGGCCCTCCTCGTGCTGCACTCGCCGACCGATGCGACCGTCGGCATCGACAATGCGAGTGAGATCTTCGGTGCGGCCAAGCACCCGAAGAGCTTCATCTCCCTCGATCATGCAGATCATCTCCTCACCGACCCGGCAGACGCCGCATTCGCCGCGACGATGATCGCCGGGTTTGCCTCCCGCTACGTCGATGACCAGAGCGGCGCGCTCGCGGTCCCGGCCGCGTCAGCGCCGGTTGTCGTGGCCGAAACGGCCCAGGGTCCGTTCCTCAATCACGTCGTCGTCGGCAACCATCGCCTCCTCGCCGACGAACCGGTCTCGGTCGGTGGCTTCGACGCCGGCCCGGCGCCCTACGACTTCCTCGGCGCAGCGCTCGGTACCTGCACGTCGATGACGCTGCGGATGTACGCGGACCGCAAGAAGATGCCGCTCGATCGCGTCACGGTCGAAGTGAGTCACGACAAGGTGCACGCCGACGACTGCATCGAGTGCGCCGAGAACGACAGCGTCTTCGCTGAGATCGCCTCAGGTCGGGCGACGATGATCGACCGATTCGAACGCGTCATCACCCTGCAGGGGCCGGACCTGACCGACGACGACAAGAAGAGGTTGCTCGCCATCGCCGACAAGTGCCCGGTCCACCGCACTCTGGAGAGCGCGTCGGCGATCGCCACACGCCTCGCGGACTAAACGACGACGACCAACTGTTGTCAACACCGTGAACGAAGCAGCCGGCGGGCCGATCCTCGACGCGATCGTCGTCGGCGCCGGCATCTCCGGTCTCGCCGTCGCCCGCGAAGTCGTTGCGGCCGGACGTTCGGTGGTGGTGCTCGAAGCCCGTGACCGAGTCGGTGGCCGACTCGACTCGGTCGACGGCCTCGACCTCGGAGCCACCTGGTTCTGGCCGAACGAGCCCCGCATCCGACAGCTGATCTCTGACCTCGGCGTGCCCGTGCACGAACAGCACCTGGCCGGCGACGCCGTCTACCACGACCCGTCGGGAGTGCAACGTCTGCAGGGCAACCCGATCGATGTCCGCTCGGGCCGGTTCGTGCATGGCGCCGATTCGCTGCCGCAGGCCATTGCTGCAGAATTGCCCGACGGCACGCTCCGGCTCGGCACCGCCGCCACCCGGATCACTGCGCTCGATGGCGCCGTCGAGGTCCATTCGGCAGGCAGCACCGTGCTTGCGCGTCACGTGGTGATCGCCCTGCCGCCGGCGCTGGCGGTCGAACGGCTCACCTTCGCCCCGGAACTCTCCGCAGACCTCAGCGACCTGGCACGGGCGACACCGGTGTGGATGGGCGGTGTCACCAAGGTGGTCGTGAGCTATGCGCACGCGTTCTGGCGCGACGCAGGGCTCTCCGGTTCGGGGATCAGCCACGTCGGCCCGATGCGTGAACTCCACGACATGAGCGGCGTCGACGGGCTGCCGGGAGCGCTCTTCGGATTCGTCCCGACGCGCAGGCACGGCGAGACGACCGTCACCGAAACTGTGATCCTCGAACAGCTCGTCACCATGTTCGGACCCGACGCTGCAGCACCCGACGCCATCCACATCCGCGACTGGCGAGCGGAGCCGCACACCTCGCCCGCGCAGGTCGAACTCCTGACGGCGTACGAGCTGTTCGGGGACCGTCGCTACGCAGTGCCGGCACTCGGCGGACGCCTGCACTGGTCATCGACCGAGACATCGCCCGACGTTCCCGGCCACATCGAAGGCGCACTCGTCGCCGCCCACCGCGCCGCCAGCGCCATCATCACCGCCACCATCACCGCCATCGGAGCCACCTCATGACCACACCGCCATCGAGATCGTCATCACGCCCATCATCATCATTTCCATCGCCGCGTTTCGAGATCGCTGACCTGCTCGTCGAGCACGACCGCGCGCTGGCGTACACCGACGACCTCTGGTCCGACCTCACCCTCGACGAGGTGCACTGGCGGCCCTCGCCGAAGTCGAGTGCGATCGGTTGGCACCTCGGTCATCAAGCGGCCGTGTCTCACTTCATGGTCCGCAACCTCACAGCTGCCGAACCGCCGATCGACGCCGAACTCGAGCGCCTGATGGACGGCGCCACAGCGGAACCCGACCGTGGCGATCTGCCCGGCCTCGAAACACTCCGGGCCTATCGAATGACCGCTGCCGAGCGACTCCGTTTCCGGATCGGCAACATCGCGTCAGGCGACGTCGGCGCACCAGCCCAACTCGAACACATCGCCGTCGGGCTGCTCCTGGCGGTCATCAACCACGAGTACCAACACGGCAAGTGGATCGGCGAAGTCCGGTCGCAGGACCTCGGTCATGCACTGCCCGACCTTCCCCACTCCGCCCTGCTCACCGAGATCGACGGTTACCTCGTCATCGGCGCCTGAAACACGCCAGTCACTCCAGGGCGAGTCGATCAGGCGCGGACGGGAAGATCGAAGTCTGCGCCCATGTCGCTGTGCGGCAGGTCGCTGTCATTGCGTTCTCGGAGGCGGACCAGTGCAGCGTTCAGTTCGGCAGCCATCAGGAGGGCGATGGCGATGAAGCTGAGCCAGGTGACGAGACCGATCACGACGAAGAACGTCTGGTAGGCCTTGTCGACGCCGTCGGTCGATCGTCGCACGATGTCCGGACCCAGTCGCTGCAGGATGCTGAAGATGATGCCGGCCATGATCGCTCCCGGCCAGACATCACCCCAGGTCGGACTGGCCGACGTGAGGAAGCGGTACATGGCTGCGATCACCAAGATGTTGATCACGACGGTCCCGAAGAAGATGAGCACCTGACTGATCGTCGGCAGCCCGAGCGAACTGGCGAACGATGACAGCACGATGTTGCCGATCTGCGCACCGCCGAGGATGAGAATGCCGACGAAAGCCTTGCCGCGCTGCGGGAGAAATCCGGCGCGATCGTCGACACCGATCTCCCAGGTGTCATCGAGTGCGCCCTGGAGCCCGACGAAGGCCTTGGTCGATGACAGGAGTGCACCAGCGAGTCCCACGATGAGACCGATGACCGAACCGTTCAGCGAACGGGGGTCCTCTTTCAGATCCTGGCCGAGAATCGGGATCTCGTCGGCCGCGCCATTGATGATTCGTTCTCTCAGATCGGCGTTGTCCTCGAGGACGAAACCGAGGATGGTCGTCGCCGCCAGCATGAGCGGGAAGATCGACAGAAAGGTGAAGAACGCCAGGACCCACGCATTGCGCCCCGAGATGTGTCGACTCCATCCGTGCAAGGTCTCGACGGCGATGTCGAGGTACCGGTTCTTCGCCCGGAACTTCATCACGTTGTCACTGGTCTGCCACGCCATGGCGGTCAGTCTGCCCCAGGAAGCGCTGCGTCAACCGCATCGCCATCCGGCCCGCTGTGCTGCTTGCCGTCCTGCTTGCCGTCCTGCCCGTCCTGTTCGGTGCCGGGATCGTCGACTCGCCAGTCGATCGGCTCGGTGCCGGACTCGACGAGCGCAGCGTTGATCCGACTGAACGGCTTGCTGCCGAAGAACCCGGTGCGCGCGCTGAACGGTGACGGGTGCGGTGACTCGATGATCGTGTGTCGCGTGCGGTCGATCAGTTCGGCCTTGCGTCGCGCTGCGTTGCCCCACAGCACGAACACCACAGGCTCGGCCTTGTCGGCGACCGTTCGGATCATCTGATCGGTGAACACCTCCCAGCCCTGCTTCTGGTGCGAGGCGGCCTGCCCGGCGCGCACCGTGAGCGTGGTGTTCAAGAGCAGGACGCCCTGGCGCGCCCAGCGTTCGAGGTTCCCGTGATCAGGGATCGCGATGCCCAGGTCGTCGTGGAGTTCCTTGTACATGTTCTGCAGCGACGGCGGCACACGCACGCCGCGGCGCACCGAGAAGGCGAGGCCGTGCGCTTGCCCGGCGCCGTGGTAGGGGTCCTGGCCGAGGATCATCACCTTCGTGTCGGCGTACGACGTGAGGCGGAGTGCGGCGAACACCTCGTCGTGCGGCGGGTACACCGAATGTTCGCGCCGTTCCGTCGCAACGAAGGCCTGCAGGTCGACCCAGTACGGCTTGGCGAACTCCTCGCGCAGCAGCGGGTTCCAGTCGGTCGTCCTGTCGCTCTTGCCGTCACTCGTCCTGGCTGCGTCCTGCTCCGTGATCCGGTCTGAGTTCAGGTTCGCGTCGGGGGCTTGCGTCACGACATGTGTGCATAGCATGCGAGCCATGTTCGAGCATCTCGACAGAGCGACGTTGGCCACCACTCCGACTGCATTGGAGCAGGGTCCGATCATCGGCGGAGGAGCGCGCCTCTGGGTGAAACGGGATGATTTGACGGGCCTCGGGGGTGGCGGTAACAAGGCTCGCAAGCTCGAGTTCCTGTGCGGTGACGCCCTGCGTGTGGGGTCGAAGGCGTTGGTCACCGTCGGCGCTGCGCAGTCGAACCACTGCCGGATGACCGCTGCTGCCGGTGCGCGTCTCGGCATGGAAGTCCACCTGGTCCTGTCCGGGGACGCACCCGATGCGGCGGTCGGGAATCAGCTGCTGTCCATCCTGTTCGGTGCGCAACTGCACTTCACGGGTGCCGCCGAGAGCCACTGGGGCGAGCTCGAGATCGCCCGCGAAGCGTTGACGAGCCAGCTCGCCGACGAAGGCCTCGCGCCGTACTCGATCCCGATCGGTGGCAGTACCGCTGTCGGCGCACTCGGCTACGCGGCCGGCTTCGTGGAACTCGTCGACCAGTGCACCGACCAGCTCGTGACGCCGTCGACCGTGGTGTTCACCTCGTCGAGCGGTGGCACGCATGCCGGCCTGCTCGCCGGGCGCGCAGCGCTGCTGGCCGCTGGCCAGGCAGTGCCGGACATCGTCGCCGTCGGTGTCGCGAAGGGAGTCGTACTCGGCTACCCCGACATCGCCGAGCTGGCCAACGCCACGCTCGATCTGATGCAGCTGCCCGACGTCCGCGTCGACCCTGCCGACATCGAGGTCGATGGCCGCTGGATCGGCGACGACTACGCAGTGCCGACCGTCGCCGGCGACGAGGCCATCCGGTGGGCGGCGACCAACGGCGGTTGGCTGCTCGACCGGACCTACTCGGGCAAAGGCCTCTCGGGAGCGCTCGGTCTCGCGAGCGAAGGTCGGTTCGGTGACGGCGATGTCGTGTTCATCCACACCGGCGGTTGGCCAGCGCTCTTCGCGGCGGACGGCGTCCCCGCCTGAATCGTCCCGATGCGCCGTGAGTTCTTCGACGAAGTGAGGGCGAGCGCTGCTGACGAGTGCGGTGAGGTGGGCCGCTTCTGTTGGTCTGGTGGAGTGACGACGTTACGGGCGTCAACGAAGAGCCGCCGGATCGTCAGACTCGACATCGCTCGGGCCTTCGCGATCGCCGGGATGGTGATCGTCAACTTCAAGATCACCACGAGCGCCGAACCAACCGGGCCCCAATGGCTCCACACCTTTGCAGCGCTCTTCGACGGTCGCGCCGCTGTGACGTTCGTGATCCTCGCCGCAGCCATCGGAACCGGCGTCGTCTACGTCATCAGCCTGTGGTGAGGCACCGCGTTCCGAGCGAATGCTTGGGTTGTGACCGACCAACCCGCTGACCATCAGTTCGGTCGAGTACCAAGGCTTCCTGGTGTCGGCCACCGATGCGGGGCGCGCCTCGGGTGCCAACGTCTCGGAATGGGCACTCGATCGGATCGAAGGAGTCCCACTGGTCGCCCACGTGTGTGCGATCCGGGACTCCTGGTATCTCAGTCGGGAAGTCTGTCGACAGCGTCCTTGGTCGCTCCCGCGGCCTTGTCGACCTTGTCGGCATGCTGGGCGCCGACCTTGCCTCCGACGACGTCGGCGCCTTTGTCGATCCCGCCCTTGATCTGGGGCTTCTTGCCCTTCACCCGTTGCTTGACCGAATCCATCAAACCCATCTTGAACTCCCTCTCGTCATCCAGTAGTTCCGTCCGAAACTAACAGGCCGCACCCGCTACGGCGTCGTCCCGATGGATCAGCGCTCTGGACCCGGTCGAGTGTCAGTGCGCGGAGGTCGGTCGGGCGTGTCCGTGGTTCAGTTCGCGCTGACAGCTACCGCGTGGCACGAAGCCCACCGGGAATGGCAGCTTCCGAGATCTCGACCTTGCCGCGAGATGAATCTTCGCGTCATCCGGGATTCACAGGCGGGGCACGACCCGATGCTTCGATGTCAGCTGGTGGTGATGACGTTGTCGTAGCGCTGCTGTGCGGCTTGGCGGTCCTAGTCCGTGCGGAGCGAGTGCTCTTCGCGACGGATCAACCGACCGAAGTTGCGCCAGTGCTTCACCAGGATCAGGGCGCACAGGCCGGCCATCGCCGCGAACTCCCACGCCGGTCGTCCGAGCAGTGCGAGCCCGACGGGGACCGACGCGACGGTCACCATCGACCCGACAGCGGCCTTGCCGGTCACCTTGCTGATGATCCACCAGATCGCAGGGACGAAGATGCCGAGCAACGGTTGCAGCACGATCACGACCCCCGATCCGCAGGCCACGCCCTTGCCTCCCTTGAATCTGCGGAAGACGGGGAACATGTGCCCGAGCGTGGCTGCGACGGCGCACACGTAGGCGAGTGGGCGGCCGGTGCCGGCCCAGTCGAAACCGAGGCCGAGCCCGAGCCCGGTGGCGAGCGCAGCCTTGAGTGCATCGAGGATGTAGACCCAGATGCCTTTGCGCCAGCCGAGTGCCCGGGTGACGTTCGAAGCGCCTGGGTTGCCCGACCCGAAGGTGGAGATGTCGATGCCGTTGGCACGTGCGATCAGCGTCGCGCTGGGGAACGTGCCCAGCACATAGGACACGAGGATGAGCACCGCCGCCAACACAGTGAAGAATCATCGCACGTCGCACCCCATCAGCGGCAACCGGCCTCGACGGACCATCGGGGCCAGGCACAGACGGGACTTCGACGGACCATCGAGGCCAGGCACAGACGGGACTTGGTCATGGCCGCGCTAGCGTCGTGCGCCCTGTGGACGCCGAACTCTTCCCCGATCTCGATGCCGAGCGCGATCATCTGACCTTCGCGCGCCAGTCCAGGGACCGGATGATCGAGCGGCTCTCGGCAGTCGATCCGACCGGTGCTGCCGACGAGATCACGAAGGATTACATCGAAGTCACGGTCGCCGACGCCCTCGAAGACCTGCAGAGCCCCGGTGCCGGCAACTTCTTCGGACGAATCGACGGGACCAGCTCCGATCGAATCGATGCCGCTGGCCAGCGCGCCGGCGACGTCGAGCAGTGGTACATCGGCCGCCGCCACATCGAGGACGACAACCATGATCCGGTCGTGATCGATTGGCGTGCACCGATCGCCGCTCCCTTCTACCGCGCCACCGCCATCGACACCCTCGGCGTCGATTTCCGCCGCCGATTCACGCTCGACGACGGCGAACTGATCGCCTACCTCGACGAGCATCTCGACGACCCCGATGCTGCCATGGCCAGCGGTATCCCCGACCCGGTGCTCGCCGAGATCGGGGCCGAACGCAGCGGAGAGATGCGTGAGATCGTCGCGACGATCCAGGGCGAGCAGGACGTCGTCATCCGTTCCGACATCGATCAGGTGCTGATCGTGCAGGGTGGACCCGGCACTGGCAAGACCGCCGTCGCCCTGCACCGTGCGGCCTACCTGCTCTTCGAGCACCGTGCCCGCTTGGCCCGCGACGGCGTGCTCGTCGTCGGTCCCAACCGTGCCTTCCTCGACTACATCGGCAACGTGCTGCCCTCACTCGGTGAACGCAGTGTCCGCCAGTCGACGATCGACGATCTGTGCATCCCTCGCGTCGACGTCACTGGATCCGACGACGTCGACGACGCCCGCTGGAAGGGGGCTGCAGACCGGCTCGCCGACATCGAGAACGCAGCGCTCGCGGCGATCGTCGCCCCCGCCGAGGACCTCGTCGTGCCGATCGGGGCTCGCAATCACGTGTTCACCGCCGAGGAGTTCTCGGGTTGGCTCGAGACGGCGAAGGGCGGGACGAGCCCGATCAACGAACGACGTGTCCGGGTCACTGCACTCGCGAAACGCTCGCTGCTGCAGCGCACGGGCGACGATGGTGCCTGGCGAAGCGCCGGCCCGTTGAAGTCGGCGATCAACAAGGCCTGGCCGACGCAGAAGCCGGTGAAGCTCGTCGATCAGATGCTGCCGGGCCCACGTGGCAAGAAGCGAGCATGGACCCGAGCCGACCAACTGCTCGTCGACGAGGCGAACTCGCTGCTCAACGGTTCACCGTTCACGTATGGCCACGTCGTCGTCGATGAGGCGCAAGATCACTCGGCAGTGGCGCTCCGCGTCATCGGTCGACGCAGCCCGTCGACGTCGATGACGCTCGTCGGTGACGTCGCCCAATCGACGACGCCCGCCGGCCAAGAACGGTGGAGCGAGGTCTTTGCTCACCTCGGGCCGGCGGGAACCAACGGCATCGTGGCCGACCTCACGATCGGCTATCGCGTCCCCGAACCGATCCTGAGCGTCGCGAACCGACTGCTGTCACTCACCGGTGTGGACGCGACCGAGAGCCGAAGTGTCCGCACGGCAGGCGAACCGCCCGCATGGCGACGGGTCGCCGAAGATGCACTCGCCGCTGAGGTCGCGGGTGCCGTCGTCGCGATGAAGGCCCACCACAAGTTGACCGGTGTCGTCGCCCCGGCGGAGTGCCACGACGCGATCGCGGCGGCACTCGTGGACGTCGATCTGGTCGCTGCCGATCACGTGCACGAACTCGAGTGGCGTCAGATCCCACTGTTCGTCGCCGAGGCGGTCAAGGGCCTGGAGTTCGATGGCGTGATCGTCGTCAACCCCCACGACATCCTCCACGAGAACGGCGGTGCCCCGACGCCGCGCGGTGCCCGACTGCTCTACGTCGCCATGACGCGTGCGGTCCAAGACGTCACCTTCGTGACGACCTCGGCACCCCCGCCGGTGATCGCACCCTGACACGGCTTGGTGAGACGACATGGTGAGACGACATGGTGAGACGACATGGTGAGACGACATGGTGAGACGAC
>RCMY010000030.1_pt1 | contig 120341 bp, 116 predicted proteins | sample 2041341 | NCBI WGS metagenome assembly RCMY01 (sample SAMN09708234, study PRJNA481090) | Marine sediment metagenome, whole genome shotgun sequencing project. | reverse complement strand
CATTAATAGTTATTGGTCAGGCAAAATGATTAATTATCCACTTTTAGAACAAATTAAAGATTTAGCACCTATTTTTATTATTGCTGTTTTAGTAAATACTTTGGTATATGTAGTTTCATTGTATTTATCGTTTAACGCTTTTTATATATTAATTATACAAATTGGTTTAGGTGCGTTTATAACTGTGGTTACCTATGAGATAACTAAGCATGAAAGTTATATGTTTATAAAAAATGAAATCATCAAAAAGACATTAGATGGAAAATTCAAGAGATAAAGTTCACGTAACCCAAACTTTTATGCCTCCTAAAGAGGAATATTATGCTCAGTTAGAAAGAATATGGGAAAGTAAATGGCTTACTAATAGAGGGGTTTTGACTAAGGAGTTAGAACACAAATTAAAAAATTATTTGGGTATCAATGATATTTTAATAATGAACAATGGAACTATTCCTTTACAAATTGCATTAAAATTAGTAGGTAAGGAAGGCGAAATAATAACAACTCCGTTTAGTTATGTAGCTACTTCGGCTGCTATAATTTGGGAAAACTGTACTCCAATATTTGTTGACATTGACCCTGATTATTTGACCATAGATGAAAGTAAAATAGAATCAAGTATTACTGAAAAAACTACAGCAATTTTAGCTACACATGTTTTTGGAAACCCTTGTAATATTGGGGTTATTGATAAAATTGCAAAGAAACACAACTTAAAAGTAATTTATGATGCGGCACATTGTTTTGGTGTAAAATATAATGGCGAATCAGTTTTTAAGTCTGGGGATATTAGCACTTGTAGCTTTCATGCAACTAAGTTATTTCATACTGGTGAAGGAGGTGCAATTTTTTGCGAAGACGAAGAACTTATGCATAAAATTTCATATTCGCATAATTTTGGGCATGATGGGCCAATGGATTTTCATGGATTGGGAATAAATGCAAAAATATCTGAGTTGCAATCTGCAATGGGGCTGTCCGTTCTGCCTTACATGGATAAAATTATTAGTGAAAGAAAAAAGGTGGTGAATTACTATCTAGAAAATTTAAATTTTGGAGAGTTGAAAACTATTAAAATTCGAGATAATGTAACTTGGAACTATAGTTATTTTCCTATCATTTTTAAGAATGAGCAAATGCTTCTTTCCATACAGAAAGTATTAAATGATGACAATGTGTTTCCACGAAGATATTTTTATCCTTCATTGAATACTATATCATATATCAATAAAAGTAAGATGCCGGTTTCAGAAAGTATTGCTAAAAGAATATTATGCTTACCTTTATTTGTAGGCATGAATGATTCTTTATTGAAAAGGATTTGTGATTCAATAAATGATAATTTAGATTGATGAAAAGTTTTTTTTTTGTTCCAGGAACCAAATTAGATAAGCTTGATAAAATAAAAGCTATTGGGGTTGATGAAATTATTATAGACATGGAAGACTCTGTTCTTGAATCGGAGAGAATTAGTTTGTCTATGACAATTATTAATAATGCATCAAAATATAAAGCAAATTGGGTTAGATTGCCTTTGAGAAATTTATTTTCAGACCCATTTGATTTTAAGTTTCTAGAATTATTTGTAACGAATGGTTTTACCAAATTTGTTATTCCAAAATTAATTTCAACTAAAGAATTTAAAAAAGTATATAGGTATATATCACAATACCCAAATGTGTCGATTATTGTATTGATTGAACACCCTAAACTACTCTTGCAATTGGACAAGGTCTTGGGTTATGATAATTTAAATATAATTAAAGGAATGGGGATTGGTTCACACGATCTAATGGCTTATATAGGGGCTAAGCATGATAAAACACAGTTAGCATTCCCTAGGTCCCTAACTTTGTATTATGCGAAAGCTTTTGGTAAAATGGTCTTTGATATTGCATCAATGAATATTAAAGACCAAAAAGCTTTCAAAGAAGAAGTTATTGATGGAGTAGAAAGTGGTTTTGACGCTAAATTTTTAATTCATCCCCAACAAGTAAAATGGTTGAAGGAGTGTCTTAACTCTAATGAAGCTGAGGTGGTATGGGCACAAAAAATAATTGACTCTTTACCAAAGGAATTAGAGGGTAGTGAGGTTGAGCCATATATCTTAGATGGTGAAATAATTGAAAAACCACACATCGAAAAAGCAAGAAAAATCTTAAGAAACAATTAAATATGACATCCAATTACGGTAATTATTATGAGAGTTTTGCAAAAGGTGAAATCGTAGAACATGCACTATCTAAAACTATATTTGAAAGTGATAATAATTTGTTTAGCTTGTTGACAATGAACCATCATCCGGTACATTTAAATCTGGATTATGTAAAGAATCATCAACACAAGCAAATTTTAGTGGTTGGCACATTAGTATTTAGTCTTGTTGTTGGTATGACAGTGCCAGACATAAGCGGAAAAGCAGTTGCTAATTTGGAGTATGAATCAATAAAACATTTGGCACCAGTGTTTATAAATGACACTATTTATGCGAAAACGACTATTATAGATAAATGGCTTACATCTAATAAAAATAGGGGAATAGTATATGTTGAAACAATTGGATACAATCAAAATGGTGAATCAGTAATATCCTTTAAGAGAAAAGTATTAATACCAATCAAGAATACCAATGAGTGATTATTTATTAAGAAGTTTAATGTTTGTGCCCAGCCATAATGAAAAGTTGATGTTAAGTGCTGCGAAATCGAATGCCGATGCTCTTCTTTTGGATATTGAAGATTCTGTGCAACCTGCAAGTAATAAACAAGCGGCACGGGAGAGTATTTTGAAGCATATAGAACAAGGTTCATTTAAAAATAAGTATATTTTTCCTAGAGTCAATGACAGGGAAAGTGGTCACCTTTTAAAGGATGTAATGCAGCTGACTATTAAAGGTGTTGATGGTTTTATGTATCCTAAAGCGAAAAGAGGAGAAGATGTGTATTTTTTTTCTAAGCTATTAGAAACAATTGAATATGAAAAAGGCTTTCCAATAGGTACTTTTAAAATTATTCCATTGATTGAAACGACTTCAGCTGTAATGAACGTTCAAGAAATTTGTACCGCCTCACCTAGAGTGATTGCAATTGCTTATGGGTCTGAAGATTTTATTACTGATTTAGAAGGCATTCACGATGTTGAACATATAAGCCTCTTTACGCCTAGAGCAATGATTGCAATGGGGGCAAGAACCACTGGTGTTATTCCTATTGACACTGTTCACGTTCGGGTCCATGATTTAGAAGATTTAGAGAAGAATTTAAAAAACTCTAAAAATTTAGGATTTGAGGGAATGTTAGTGTTGAATCCGAAAGAGATTCCCCTGGTTCATAAATATTATTCTCCAACAGAACAGCAAATCGAAGATGCAAAAGAAATGCTAATAATGGCTAAGGAGGCCGAAGATAAAGGAGAGGGAGTTGCTATTAAGAACGGAAAATTTATAGGTCCTCCTATGATTAAGGCGGCATTGAAAGTATTAAAAAAGCAAAATTTAATAAAACAGTAATAGTAATGAAAGACGTGGTTATATTGGGTGGTAGTGGCATAGGCATGATTGCCAGTTCAATATTAGATAGATTGGGTAATTTTAAAGTTTTAGGCTTTTTAAATGATTATATTCCAGTAGGAGAAACAGTTGGAAAATATAAAAAAATAAAGGTTATTGGAACAACAGATGATTTGAAATCATATTTGGACAAAGAGAATACGTATGTTTTTATAGCATATGTCGGCTTACAAAAAGAAAAGGAGACTTATCAAAAAATTGAAAATTTGAATATTCCTGCTTCTAAATATATAAATATTATAGATAAAACAGCCATCATACCTTCTGAGTATTGTAAAATTGGGAATGGGGTGATGTTTTCTCCCTTATCTCAAATAAGTCCCGATGTAACTATTTCTGATAACTGTATTATGCTACCAAACTCATTTGTAGGGCATGATAGTTTTTTAGATCGTTTTGCCCATGTAGCTACCAATGCTGTGGTTGGAGCAAATGTTCACGTAGGTAAGGGCGTTCATATTGGTAGCAATGCAACAATTCGGGAAAAGGTAGTAATTGGAGATTATAGTCTTGTTGGTGCAGGTGCAGTAGTATTAAATGATGTGCCAGAAAATTCGATTGTTGTAGGTAACCCGGCTAAAATTTTAGCGAAAAGAAAATAGTTTGGAAATAATTGTAAGCATTTGCTGCATAACCTATAATCACGAAGAATATATTGCTGATACCTTAAAAGGCTTCTTGATGCAAGAAACCTCTTTTCCTTTTGAAATAATAATACATGATGATGCATCTACTGACAGGACAGCGGAAATTATTAAGGAATTTGCAAGGAAAGACTCAAGAATAAAACCAATATTTCAAACTGAAAATCAATGGTCGCAAGGTATAAAACCATCCCCAACTTTTGTTTGGCCACGTGCAAAAGGTAAATATTTAGCACTTTGTGAAGGAGATGATTTTTGGACGGAACCCAAAAAATTAGAAAAGCAGATATCTTTTTTAGAATCAAACTCTGAGTTCGTTGGTTGTTTTCACAATGTAACTGTAATCAATACCTTTGATAAAAAAGAATCGCTTTTTTATGACGAAAACAAAAAGAGTCGACCTTTTGGAATTAATAGAATTATCTGTAAGAATCCTATACCCACGTTAAGTGTGATTTTTAGAAAGAACACTTTTAAGGTTCCAAACGATTATAATAAATATGTGGTTGGCGATTGGCCAATACATATTTTAAATGCCCAGCATGGGGATTATTATTATATGAATGAAATAATGGGTGCTTACAGAATTCATTCTGGTGGTGTACATCAAGGTGGGGTTGATTGGGATATACAAAAGAAGAAAAGCTATTTAAAAAAGATTTTATTTTTATTGAAGTCTCTAAGGAGAAACCTTTCTAAACCAAATGTTGTATTATATTTAAGAATCTTATTTGATGAATTTAGGTTGCTTTATTATAAGTTGCTTACAATCAAACTCTAGCATAATTAAATGGCTCAATTTTTAAAAAATCCGTTTCATATTTATTGGGTTAGTTATTTATTTGTATTCCTTATTTATAATTTAGGATGGGCAAATTTATATCCCGACCTAACACTCGATACAATTACTTTTTTTACAGTTAGTTGTTTAATTTCTTTTGTTTTAGGCTTTATAGTTAATAAATTAAAGTTGATAGGGACCCCAAGAGATTATAAACCAGACAGTATAAAAACTGTAAAATACTTTCTTATCGTATCGGTGAGTTTATTTGTAATAGAATTCATTATTTATGGGGGTATTCCTTTAATAGAATTATTTAAGGCTAATCCGAGATTTGTATATCTCGAATTTGGAATATTTATTTATCACGCTTTATGCATTAGCTTTAGCATGTTTAGCATTTTATTTATATTCAATGCTTATATGAAAAGTGATAAAGGGAAAAATATAATTCTCGTTTATTACATTTTATCTTATGTTCCAGCCATACTTATTATCAATAGAAATATGATAATCTCAAGTATGTTGGCTTCTTTCTTTCTTTTTATCCATTATAAATCCAAGGAAATTTTTAAGCCCAAAAGGCTTTTGGGTATTTTGGTGATTTGTCTAGGTATAATGTATCTTTTTGGATTGTTTGGTAATTTACGGTCCTTTAAAGGTAATGACGAGGTTATTGTCAATATGGCGGGTGGCACAGATGAATTTAAAAATTCAATCATACCAAATGAATATTTTTGGGTATACTTATATATAAGTTCACCTACCGCCAATCTTCAACATTCAGTAAATGTGGTAGGTGATGTTTCTTACGACTTTCCTTTAATGTTTTTATATGAATTCACTCCTAGGAAAATTTCAGAATTTATTGTTCATTTTTTTGATGTTAAAGATAAACCAGATAAGGTTTTAATGGTACACTGGTTGAATATGGCGGGTGTTTATGGTAATACCTATTTGTTCGCAAAATGGATTGGAGTAATAATGATGTTTTGCTATTCAATGTTTTTTATATTGTTTTTTGTATTGCTCGTACCCAAGAAAAGTAAATACCATCTGTTAGCAATATCGGTTGTTACCACTATAATATTCTTAAATACTTTCGCAAATTTTTTCTATGTTATGACGGTATCATTTGAACTCATATTTATTTATGTATTTGCTATTTTTGAAAATAAAAAATTTGTACTAAGAAATTATAACAGCGAGCAATTAAAGTAGTAAGCGCTAAATCATTTCAGGTTACATAAATAAATCATTGTTTTCAAATAGTGAAGATAAGTATTGTACCAATCATCAGTTCTAGGAATTCAACAGGAAAGGACTTTTAAAATTTCAAATTTATTTATATTATTATGAGCAACATTTTTGATAAAATAGGCTATATAGGTCTTTTGAAAAAAATGTTGGTGTGCTGCGTAATGAGCATTATTTCTGTTATTCTTTATAATGCTTTTATTAATGAGCAATTGAAGAATCATAAGTTGGAAATATCTTGTGAAATTAAAACTTCTTCTCCTCTTTCGGTAGATTTGTACACAGATTTTGGAAATGGTTTTAGTGAAAAAAATAAAATTACAACCAAGTTGCGCACCAATGACAGTATAGTTTTATTTCCTGTTATAAAGGAAAAGGGGGTTTATTTAAAAAAGATAAGATTAGACTTCAACACACTTGGTGACACTGTTTATTTAAATAAATTAGCTATTTTAAAAGATAACAAGCCATGGATTTCTTTAAGTGGAAAAGATATATTTGAGAAAGTAAAGTTTGTTTCTGATGGGTCTAGATTAATATATAATAAGAACATCGTTGGGGTGAAAGTTCCAATTCTTGGGAAAGACACCTATTTAAGTTTTACCGATTGTTACAATCTGGTAACATCGAACTTTTTAAAGTCCTTTTTATTATTATGGCCTTGGTTTCTTTTAGGGTTGTTGAGTTTAAACGATCATAGAAACGATTTTAAGAAGGAAAATATTTTTCTGGGACTTCTTGTGCTATTTATTTTCTCAATATTCTTAAAAGAAGCCTTAACAACGTTTAGCGTTTTACTTATAGGACTGTTTTCTATTGTACATGTTATAAAAACAAAACAAATTAATATAAAGAAAGAACAGCTCGGTGTCTTGTTGTTTTTTATAATGATTCTTGTTTTTGGTGGAATACGATCATATGACCAAATTAATGTTCAATTGGGTTTATGTATAATTCCAATATTTTTAGCCTTATCTAATCAAAATATTCAAAAAGTACGATTATACGCGTTTTATTGCAATGTGGTTTTAGTTTTTATGTTCATACTAACTGTAGCTTTTTTAATTTCTGTGTTTGTAAATAATGAAGTCGAACCAATGTTTTTCATTAAGAATAAAAAACTTATTACAGGAAATATTACATACTGGTTAGCATATAAAAACCCAACCTTTCTTTCATTCTTTGTGCTTATAGGTTTATGTATGTATCAATATTTGTTTACAGAAAAAAAGATAAATCGTTTTGAATTTATTGTATTTACTATTTTAGTTTTTTTGACTTTGTTTTTATTAGGATCTAGATTGTCCCTAATTGTTTTTTTTACTATTCTAATAACCATGCCCATTGCTATAAAATGGAGATCGTTGAGTTATTTGGTTGTTTTCTTATTTCTGTTTAGCTATATATTTATGAATATTGAATATATAGATGAATATCGTTTTCTAATGTGGAACGAAATTATCACTACATATAAATGTAATTTTTTTGGAAATGGATTGGGTTCTACTGAAGATTTATTCCTTAATTATAATAACGAGTATTTTAAAATTAAAATTAATCACGCACACAATCAATTTATTACGTATTTATATGAATTAGGGATATTGGGAGAGATTATGTTACTTTGTTTTTTTCTATACTATGCTACAATTTATTTTAAGAGTAAGCAAGTTGAAAGACTTTCGATTCTTTTTTCATTACTAGTTTTAATGATTACAGAATCACCTTTTGAATCAACTAAACCATTGTATGTTTTCACATTTTTTATCTGTTTAAAATTCACGTTGCCAAAAAAAGAAGATTAGGATTATGCATAAACTAACTGTTTCCATTGTACTTTATCAAACAGATTTTAAGGAGATACAAAACGTTCTCAATATACTTAAGTCTTCTAAATTAAAACCTGAGATATATTTAGTGGATAATTCTCCGACTGATGAATTAAGAAACAAGATTGGGTCTACAGGAGCTAATTATATCTATACTGGTAAGAACGTTGGATTTGGCGCGGGCCATAATGTAGCAATTGAAAAAATTAAGAATATTTCGGAGTATCATTTAGTTTTGAATGCAGATGTTGATTTTGATTCCTCAATTTTAGAGAAAATTTATGAATACATGAAAAGTAATCAAGATGTTGGTCTTTTAGCACCTAAAATTCATAATCCGGATGGGTCAATTCAATATTCAGTAAAACTGTTGCCTTCTCCCGCAAACCTAATTGTTAGAAGATTCATACCGTCTAAAGGATTGCAAAAAAAAATGGATTACAATTATGAATTCCATTTTTTTAACTTTAATAGAATTATTCAGGTTCCATATGTAATGGGTTGTTTTATGTTCATTAACACAAAAGTTTTTAAGATTGTTGAGGGGTTTGATGAACGTTTTTTCATGTATCCTGAAGATATCGATTTGACTAGAAGAATACATCAACATTTTAAGACCATTTACTACCCTAAAGTTTCAATAATTCATCAACATGGCAGAGGGTCTTACAAAAGCGAGAAGCTTTTATACTATCACGTAACCTCCATGATAAAGTATTTTAATAAATGGGGATGGTTTTTTGACTCAGATAGAAAGAAGATAAACAAAGAAATTTTAAGCCAGTTTAAATAATCTATGATATTGAATTTTGATTTCCCCCTATAAAAAATGGCTTATTAGGCTAGTCTGAAAAGTGTCCAAATTAAAAAGAATTTAGAAGTAAACATTGCTTCTTTACTTTTTTCTTGACCTACAAATAATTTTAATTATATTCTTTTTACAATCATTTTTTTTCAAAAAAAAATTATTTTACAATTAGAAAATTCTAAGGTGTTTTAGAATAGTAAGCACAATTTTTTTAATGTTCATATAGCAATTCTAATGAATATAAAAATATAAGGCGTTATTGTCAAAAGCTTGAGAAACGGAGCGTTTTTGTATTCAAAATCATTTAATTTGCATATTGCGCAAGAACATTCTAATATAGTGCTTAAATAAATTATCTGAAGTGGAATATAAAAAAGGCAGATATTCGAAATTAATTAAACCCTTAATGGGTTTAATAGATTTAACTATACTAGTATGTGGAGTATTTTTGTTTAAAATCTTTCTAATCAATCATTATGTGTTTATCGCATATGTGTCTATCACATGGATAATTATATCATTGAAGAATGATTTTTATGAGGTTGAGAGACAAGCCAAAGTAATACAATTGTTTTCTCTTCTATTCAGGCAGGTACTGATATTCGCAGTTGTTTTATATGCTTACATAGGGTTTTTCAAACAGCCCCACTTAGGTAGGCTAGCCTTAGCTAACTATATAATATATGTGGCCGTTGTTGTCTTTGCTTTCAAATATCTGGTTTTTTACTTATTGAAAAAATTCCGTGTTTTATTAAAAGGCAACGGTAGAAGTGTTATAGTAATTGGTGACAATGCCAAGACGAGACAGCTTATCAAAATTTTTAAAACGAAATTAGATTACGGTTTTAAGTTTAAAGCTAAATTTTCTGTAAGAGATAAGGACTTTTCTTTAATGAAATGCTTAAAGTATGTAGTAGACAATGAAATTGATGAGATTTATTTTTCTGTTGCAGAATTATCAAATGAACAAATAATACACTTAGTTGAATTTTCAGACAACAACCTAAGAACACTCAAATTTATACCTGACAATAAAGATATATTTGCCAAGAATTTAAAGTACGAGTATTATGATTATATACCCATACTGTCTTTAAGAAAAATCGCATTGCATGAACCTATAAATGCTTTTATTAAAAGAGTGTTTGATATTGTTTTTTCATCTATGGTCATATTGTTCATATTGTCTTGGTTAACTCCATTAATGGCTCTTTTAATTAGGATTGAATCTAAAGGTCCTACATTGTTTTTGCAGAAAAGGCACGGGTTAGACAATCAAGAATTTTACTGTTTTAAATATCGTTCAATGGCTGTAAATAAAAGCAATGGCGACTTACACGTTAAAAAGAACGATATGAGAGTTACAAAAATCGGAAAATTTATCCGTAGGACAAGTATAGATGAAATGCCGCAATTTTATAATGTTTTTTTTGGTCAAATGTCTATAGTAGGCCCAAGACCACATATGATTTCACTTTCTGAGGTATACATGAAAAAAGCAAATAGATATATGTTGAGACATAGTGTAAAACCGGGAATTACCGGCTTAGCACAGGTGAGTGGGTTTAGAGGAGAAATTGAGTCCGATTCAGATATTATAAATCGAGTTAAATATGATATATTTTACCTAGAAAATTGGTCTATGTTAATGGATTTGGGTATAATCTTCCAAACGGTATCAAATTTATTTAAGGGCGAGGAAAAGGCGTATTAGAATATTATGAAAAGAATTTTAATAACAGGTGCAGCAGGATTTTTAGGCTCTCATTTATGTGATCGTTTTATTTTGGAAGGATTCTATGTAATTGGAATGGATAATTTAATTACCGGAGATTTAAATAATATTTCACATTTATTTGCTTTGTCGAATTTTGAATTTCATCATCATGATGTAACCAAATTTGTTCATGTTTCTGGCGAATTAGATTACATTCTTCATTTTGCTTCTCCTGCTAGTCCGATTGATTATTTAAAAATACCAATCAAAACGCTGAAAGTGGGGTCGGTAGGGACACTTAACTTATTAGGTTTGGCCAAAGAAAAAAAAGCTAGAATCTTGGTGGCCTCAACGTCTGAAATTTATGGTGATCCACTTGTTCATCCTCAAAATGAAGAGTATAACGGCAACGTTAGTCCTATTGGTCCTCGTGGTGTATATGATGAGGCAAAACGCTTCATGGAGTCCATTACAATGGCCTACCATAGACATCATGGGCTAGATACTCGTATTGTACGAATATTCAATACTTACGGATCTAGAATGCGTTTAAATGATGGTCGTGTTGTTCCGGCATTTATGGGTCAAGCTTTAAGAGGTGAAGATTTGACTGTGTTTGGCGACGGTTCTCAAAGCAGGTCTTTTTGCTATATTGATGATCAAGTTGAAGGAATATACCGATTATTATTTAGTAATTATACCAGCCCTATTAATATTGGAAATCCACATGAAACGACTATTAAGGAATTTGCTGAAGAGATTATTGCTCTTACAGGTACAAAACAAAAAGTAATTTATAAGCCGTTACCACAAGATGATCCTATGCAACGCCAACCAGACATAACTAAAGCTAAGAACATTTTAGGATGGGAGCCAAAAGTAGAAAGGGCAGAAGGTTTAAAAATCGTATACGATTATTTTAAATCCTTGTCTTCAGAGGACTTACAGAAAAAAGAACATAGAGACTTCTCCAGTACATAATATTTTTTAAAAGCAAAATACATTTTTGTCAAAACTATCAACATGAACATTTTAATTCTTGGATCAGGCGGTCGTGAACATACTTTTGCCTGGAAATTATCTCAAAGCAGTAAACTCTCAAAGCTTTTCGTTGCTCCTGGAAATGCAGGTACGGCAGAAATAGCTATAAATGTACCAATTGGTGTAAACGATTTTGAGGCTATTAAAAAAGTAGTTTTAAAAGAGAATATTGAGTTAGTACTTGTTGGGCCTGAAGATCCCTTGGTAAACGGTATCCATGATTTTTTCCTCAATGACAATCAATTGAATAAAGTCGCAGTTATTGGTCCTGAAAAATTAGCCGCTACCCTAGAGGGAAGTAAGGAATTTGCGAAGGAGTTTATGATGAGACATCAAATACCCACTGCCCAATATAAAAGTTTTACTTCAGATACCGTAAATGAAGGATTTAAGTTTTTAGAAGAATTAAACCCGCCTTACGTCTTGAAGGCTGATGGACTAGCTGCTGGTAAAGGGGTGGTTATTCTTAATGATTTGAGTGAGGCCAAAATAGAATTAAAAGCCATGCTTGTTGATAAGAAGTTTGGTTCTGCAAGTGCAACAGTGGTCATTGAAGAATTTTTAGACGGTATAGAATTAAGCGTTTTTGTTCTTACTGATGGTGATAGTTATAAAGTTTTACCCACAGCTAAAGATTATAAAAGAATAGGAGAAGGCGATACCGGACTCAATACAGGTGGCATGGGAGCCATTTCCCCCGTTCCATTCGCGAGTAAAGAGTTTATGGACAAGATTGAACATCGAATTGTGAAACCGACTGTAGAGGGGCTTAAAAGGGATAATATGCCGTATAAGGGTTTTATCTTTATTGGGTTGATCAAAGTTGGTGAAGATCCAAAGGTCATTGAATACAACGTTCGTATGGGTGATCCCGAAACTGAGGTTGTTTTACCTAGAATTAAAAATGATTTAGTAGAACTTTTACAAGCTGTGGCTAATCAAAAACTTTCTGAAGTTGAGTTACAATTAGATGATCTTACCGCAACTACTGTAATGACGGTTTCAGGGGGATATCCTGGTTCTTATGAAAAAGGTAAAGAGATAAAAGGGATTGAATCTATAGAAGATTCATTGGTCTTTCATGCAGGTACAACTACAAAAAATGGTAAAATAGTAACAAATGGGGGCAGAGTTATGGCAATAACTTCGTTTGGAACAGATTTTAAATCTGCTCTGTCAAAATCTTACCAAAATGTAGAGAAACTCTCTTTTGAAGGAATGAATTATAGAAAAGACTTAGGCTTCGACTTATAAAGCTTTTAAAGTACTTATCGGATTTCAATTAGAAATCCGATAAAATTATATGTCTAAATTTATAGGAAGGAGTGAGAAGTACTAGATGTATCTTCTTCCCCGCTATCATTATATTTCTTTAATTGAAGCATCCAATATATAAAAGCAGCTGAACCAATTAACATAAACATCCAGTTTAGAATGTTGGAAATAGCCCAACTTTCTGCAAATCTAAATGGATCCATTGTGTATTTAAAAATCACATTTACAAATAAATCCGCAATACCTTCAAAAAATGATTTCATCTTATTACTATATTTACTGACAAAAATATAAAAAGCTTAGATGATTTCAAGCATTTTTGAGAAAACAAAACCAATCAATTTCATTATTGTACTCGTTTTTTTGTTTCTTTTTTACTGGTCTGTCCAATTTTACCTTTTAGACTACACGTTTACCGACATTGAAATTGTGCCATCGATTGTGGTGCTAAGCATTCTTTTGTTCAGTGTTTTTATAGTAGATTTTGTGGTGAAAAGAAATAAATTGACAGGAACAAACTCCTTTGCCATTCTTTTCTTTTCGTTGCTTTTTGTGGTTTTTCCCGAAACCTTAGGTGATAGCAATGCTGTTTTTACAAGTTTTTTTCTGCTGCTTGCCATGAGGCGATTATTAAGCATTAAATCACTTAAAAATATTAAGCTTAAAATTTTTGATGCAGGTCTGTGGATATGTATTTCTAGCATTTTTTATGAATGGGCCATTCTATATCTTCTTTTGGTATTCGCTACCATTTACATTTATGACCCTAAAAACATAAGAAATTGGCTGGTATTGCTTTCAGTAGGATTTTCTTTTTACATTATTTTATACGGGGTTTTGGTTTTATTAGATGAAGTCTCTTTTATGAAAATCCACTATAATTTTGCTATTAATTATGATGCGATTTTCCCCATTAAGTGGTGGTCTAGCCTTAAGCTATCCTTATATGGACTTTTTAATTTGGCTCTTGCTTTCTCTACATTCATACACTTAGGCAAAGCCGGCATGGGTAAAGTGATAATAATGCGATTAATTGCACTATCATTTATAATTGGCTTAGTAGTTAATTTTTTGGTGACATCGGAAAATATGAATGCTATTATGATTACCTTTTTTCCATCAGTAATTTTCATAGTTAATTATTTGGAATCCATAAAAAAGCCGAAATTTTTAGAATTAATATTAATTGCTAGTATTTTGGTCCCCATTTTAGTTTTTGCAACTAAATTATAGTTTAAAACTATAAACTATATCTTTGTAAAAAAGCTCATATGTTTAGCGAATTTGCATTTTCAATTTTTAATGATAGTATTGAAAAATATCACGTTAAGGACGATGTTTATCAAATTTTTGAGAACCCATATTCTAAAGATGAAATTAAACATCTTCTTTATCGAAAGAACTGGATAGATACTGTTCAATGGCATTACGAGGATATTATTAGAAATCCTGAGATTGATCCACAAGAGGCTCTTGTCTTAAAACGTAAAATTGATGCGAGCAACCAAGACAGAACTGATTTGGTTGAATTTATAGACAGTTACTTTTTAAATAAATACCAATCGGTAGATGTTAAGCCTACAGCAACTATAAATACCGAAAGCCCAGCTTGGGCTTTAGATCGCTTGTCAATTTTAGCTTTAAAAATATATCATATGAACGAAGAAACTCACCGTTCAGATGCTTCTAATGACCATAGGCAAAAGTGTCAATCGAAATTGAACATACTTTTGGAACAAAAGAAGGACCTTTCTTTAGCTATTGACCAATTATTGGCAGATATAGAAAACGGTAATAAGTATATGAAGGTATATAAACAGATGAAAATGTATAATGATGAGGAACTAAATCCCATCTTACGTGGCAAATAATAGTCCTGCACATATTTTAGTCATTCGCCTTTCCGCTATGGGAGATGTAGCTATGACAGTCCCTGTTATTTTAGGAATTCGTAAAAAATATCCATTGGTTAAGATTACAGTGCTAACCAAACTTTTTATGGCACCTATTTTTTCTGATATACCCAATGTGTCGGTTTTTAATGCGGACGTAAAAGGAAGGCATAAAGGAATATTGGGACTTTGGAAATTATACAAAGAGTTGGCAAATCTTCAATTTCATATGGTTGCTGATCTTCACCATGTATTACGTAGTAGCATATTAAAACAATTTTTTAAACTTAAGGTGATTCCATTTATTCAAATAGATAAAGGGAGGGATGAAAAGAAAAAACTAATAGACCCTAATAGAGTAAAATTAGAACCATTAAAGACCACTTTCGAGCGTTATTCAGAAGTGTTTGCGAAGCTTGGGTATTTAATTTCTGTTGATGAAATGGTTGTATTGCCTAAAAAAATATTTCCAAAAGACTTCGTTCATTTAAAAGACAATAAAGAACAGTTACTTGTGGGAATCGCCCCATTTGCAGCGTTTAAGGGAAAAATGTATCCTTTGAATTTAATGAAAAAAGTTGTTAAGGAATTAAATACTACTAATAAGTATAAAATTATATTATTTGGAGGTGGGCAGCAAGAAGTCGAAATTCTTAATACTTGGGATAACCAATTCAGTAACGTATTTAATGCAGCGGGTAAACTTTCGTTTTCAGCCGAATTAAGTTTAATTTCAAACCTTGAACTTATGTTGGCTATGGATAGTGGAAACGCTCATCTAGCAGCGATGTTTGGTGTGCCAACAGTTACATTATGGGGAGTAACCCATCCTTATGCCGGATTTTTCCCTTTCGGACAGTCAAAGGACAATGCACTATTGGCAGATAGAGTTGAATATCCGTTGATTCCTACTTCTATCTACGGGAACAAGCTCCCAGCGGGTTATGAAAATGTGATGTGTACCATTCAACCTACCAAGGTTGTTCAAAAAATCATCGATATAATTAACAATAATGTTTAACATAAATTATTTTTAAACTGTTACCGGCTTTGCCTCAATACTTTTGAAATATTGACGTAATTGTGTCATGAACCTATACTTTTTTGCACTTGGTGATGAACCCGTCATTAATGTTCGTACTCCGAAATAAGAGCTCATTAAAAATGTTGCCACAGCTTCACAATCTACATGACGGTCTATGTAACCATTAAACTTTCCTTTTTGTAATGCAGAAATCAGATTAACTTCCCAAACGGTGACAATTTCATTTAGGTGATGCATGATTACTTCATTTTTACCATTGAATTCGGTAAGAAAATTACTCAGAATACAACCAAAATCCATTTCATTATGAACTGCAGTTTCCATGGCTTCATCAAAACAATTCGTTATTAAAGTTAGTGGGTTTTCATGCCCTTCAATAGGTTCTATTAAACTGCTGTAAACTTTACGGGCAAGTAAGTTTTGAATTATTTGCGCAAAGAAATCTTCTTTAGAATCAAAATGATAATAGAATGCTCCTTTTGACAATTCTAATTTTTTAAGAATATCATCTACACTTGTATTATAATATCCATTAGCATAGAAAAATTCTAGTCCTGTTGTTTGTATTCGTTGCATGGTGGCCATGCGTTTTAGACTTTTGTTCATAATATATTAGATTTGGGTAAATCAGACCAATTGGTCTATATAAAGAACTTCAATATTGTAAAAAGCTTTAGTATTTATAGATGAAGGTGTCCTAATTTTCGGTAAACGTACATTTATTCGTTGAATAACAAAGATTTTGAGTGTGGCTACAAACTAGGCGGTCTGTTTATGTGCATATTTATTGAAATTTTTTCAGCCTGAATTTCTACACTTATGCAATTAAAGTTTTTTTTATAAAGTTATTGCCGATTTGGATTTATTAAGTAGGAAATAATCTCTCTTCTTTAGTGTGTTAATGTTCAAATAACTTATCAGTTAGTATTCATAATACATGAATAATAAGTTTGAGTAATTTACTAAATATTACTTTTGATTAAACTCTAAATAAAAGCTTTCAAAGTTTGGGCAAACTAAAATTGTAGATACTTAGTATATATAACCTTAAATTAAGTTAAAATGTTTAAACATAAATATTACAGAATTTAACGTGAATCTAGATAATCAATGTTTTATGAAAAAGAAGAATGTTTTTTTGATTTTAGTGTCCTTATTATTTGTCACTAATTCGCGTGCTCAACAAAGTCCTAATATAATATTAGATGATTCAACCAAAACACTGAAAATTGTTACAGACACATTAAATTTGTTAACAGACATTCGTCCTCGTTTTGAAGATGGGGATGTTAATGCTATAATTGAGATTCCTGCAGGAACTTTGGATAAATGGGAACTCAATAAATTAAACGGAAAAATACAATGGGAATTAGTTGGAAATAAACCACGTATTGTTGATTATTTGGGTTATCCTGGAAATTATGGAATGATTCCGAGAACACTGCTTTCAAAAGCAAACGGTGGAGATGGAGACCCACTCGATGTTATTGTTTTAGGAGCAAGTATAGAAAGAGGGAGTATTGTAAAGTGTAAAATCATTGGTGTGTTATACTTATTGGATAGAGGGGAAAAGGACGACAAATTAATTGCAGTCTCAGAAAATACACCATTATACCAAATTAACAGCATCGCAGAATTAAATGAAAATTATCATGGTATCTCAGAAATTATACTTTTATGGTTTACTAATTATAAAGGACCAGGTAAAATGGTTTCAAAAGGATTTGGAGAAAGAAATAATGCTATTAAAATACTAATAACCGCAATAAATGAATATCAATTAAATAATACTGATGTAATTAAAAGAGAGTAATTTATGCGTTTTTTAATAATACAAAGTTTCCTTAAAGGTGACATTGATTTTTTTTAGATATTAATTATGATTTTCCTGGAAGTAAACAGAAATACAGTGTGTTGCACGGTGCGCATATGCACAAATAAGTGATATTGCTTATTTTAAATCAGAGCAAATATATTTTCAACATCAGTGATTTCCTGATGAACCATTAATTAAAATTGGTTTTTAAGTCAGCATTGAAGTTTTAGGCTTGAACATTTCAAAATAAGGATGTGATGTTAAAGTTATGACCATATTGTTTTAAAGAGAATATTTGATTGATGCCTTTTATATTTTTAAGAATATTCACTATAAATCTGATTTAGTGTTAATTTTCAAAGCTTAGTTAAAGCATAAAATTAATAGTGTTACAACTTTGACTGCTATTTAAAATCAACTTTTTTATACAATTAGTAAATAGTACCTTCACAACTTATTTTAAACTCACTTATAATTATGGATGAATTACTTAATCAATTTGAACTAAACCCACAAGAAAATTTTTCTGCTCTCACCTTTTTATTAAATATTATAATTGCCATTATATTACTCTTTATCCTGTCTAAGTTATATGTGAAGTATGGAAATTCTATTTCCAACAGAGAGCAATTATCCCGTGTTTTCATTTTGGTTGGAGTAACCACATTTATTATAATATCAATTGTAAAATCTTCTTTAGCTCTTTCTTTGGGGTTGGTTGGGGCATTGTCAATTGTTCGTTTTAGAACAGCCATAAAGGAACCAGAAGAATTAGGTTTTTTCTTTATTTCTATAGCCGTAGGTCTTGGGATGGGTGCCAATCAATTTCTTCCAACATTTATAGGCTTTGTATTACTTGCTTTAGTTATAATATTAATGAAGAAAAACAAGTTAAGTGACGCTATTTCGCAAAATTTGATATTAAGTCTACCTATTAATGGCAAAAACGGAAATGATATCATTCAACAAATTAGCCTTGTTTTATCTGAGCATTCCACGCAACTAGAGATGAAAAGACTTAATGTCACTAAAGAAAATATTGATGTAAATTTTTTAATCAACCTGTCAAACTTAGAAGGGCTACAAGTTATCGCAAAAGAACTAGGAAATTTAGACAAGGACATTAATATCACTTTTATTGATAGTGGCATTTAAACATGTGAAGAAAGCTTACTTGTTGCTATCTCACTGCAATAAACCTTAAAAGATTGCTATGAAAATACAAAATAAAAAAAATAAGTCTTTCAAGTTTACTATTCCAGTATTGCTTTTTATTCCGCTAATTCTCTTTTCCCTTCAATTTGTCTTTAATAATAAGAATGTAAGTGACAATATCGAAAAAAAAGCAAATGAATTTGATTCTCCTACTATTCTTATAGGTTCTAACAGTATTGAGAAAATTATCGGCAATGATATAAATAATATTCACAAAGATTCAATCTGCTCCGTACACCTCATCAATGAATTGGGTAATACTAATTTATATTATATATATAAAGGCCCACTAACGGCACGCCAATTGGATGACACGTTTTTTCTTCATGTATATCTAAAAGATAATATTGAATGGGAGAAGAAGGGCAAAGGTAAATATATTCATATGGACTTTAATGCCAAGCCATTGAAGACAAGAATTAATGGGCAGACCTATTTTGTATTTAAAAGATTATTTGAACACAAATCAATGGCTCTTGACAATATAGATTATATAAATACTGGGCGTTATAAAATTGGTATTACTGGAAGGTCTTATAATTTGAGCAAACTCAGAATAAATCATATTCCACTATCGAATACGTCAAATAATTTTGAAAAAATTGTAATTACAATAAAGGAAAAAGAATATAATAAACTTAGCGATAAAAGAAAAAGCGCTTTAAAAATAGGAATTTTATCCTCTGAAGATAGTGATTTGGTAAAAGCTAAAATTGCGTCTAAAAACAACAGTGAAATAAAATCGGAATTACGATTAAAAGGAGATTGGACAGATCATTTATCTGATTCCGTTAAATGGTCCTTTAAAGCTAAATTAGAAGACGAGAATACCTTATTTGGAATGCGTAAATTCTCTATACAGCAGCCTAAGGTGAGGAACTATGTATGGGAATGGTTGTTTAATAAAACAATGAAGGATAATGACTTGATTGGTTTGCGATATAATTTTATAAATGTTGATTTACAAATCGTAAAAAAAAGCACTACGGTCAAAAAATCAATGGGGATAATGGCAATCGAAGAATCTTTTGATAAGTTTCTAATTGAAAATAATAAGAGAAGGGAAGGCGTTATTTTAAATTTTGATGAATCTATATTGTGGGCCGATCGAAGCAAACAAAGGGAACTCAACTTACCACAATCCGGTGCAGATTTAGATTTATATTCCATCAACAATGCTCCAATTTCGGTATTCAATGAAAATAAGGTGCTTGCTTCCCCAATCTTAAAAAAGCAATTTAATATCGCTAAAAATTTATTACACGGCTTAAGAAAAGGGGAATTGAAAATTTCTGAAGTATTTGACATTGATAAATTAGCTTTTTATGTTGCTTTATCAAATTTGTTTGGTGGTCATCATGGATTAATTTGGCATAATCTTAGGATCTATTACAACCCTGTAACAAACAAATTGGAACCAGTATCCTATGACTCTAGTTCTGGAAATAAAATAAGTAAAATCCAAGATTATGTATTTTCTAAAAATGACACTCTATACCAACAAAAATTAACGGAAAAGTTAGAACTGGTTAGCAGCAGTGAATTTGTGCAAAATCTATATGATTTGAATTATGAAGAGATGAATGCTTTGATGATGAATTTAAATACTGAATTTGATATTAATTTTGACCGATCTATATTAGAACACAACAGCAATTTCATTAAAAAGCAGATTTATCCCTCAGATGCGATAATTACACACCTATACGATCACACCTCAAAAGAGATGCTGATAAGTGTCAAAAATATTTCCAATTTTCCAATTACAATCAATTCCCTGGAAACAATGAAAGGAACTATTCTCTCAAAACCAATTCAGAATAGCATCATTTTCCCAGATGAAAAGAAAATAATTACGGTTCCATTGAAGACCTCTTTCGTAAATGCTTTTGTTTCCAAAAAGAATAAAAAAGGGGAGTTTCGTTACCCAAAGGATGTTAGCAAAATACATGTAGATTTCAATGTCTTAGGTGCAAAGCATAATGAATATGGAGCTATAATTCCTTATAGGGAAGAGAATGCCGATTTTTTAAAAAAATATAGGCAATTTTCGGATTTTAGATTAGATGATTTTGAATTTGTCTCCATTAATGAAAAAGACAAAACCATAGTATTTAAGTCGGGGAATTACAAAATAAATAAGACAATTCGTATTCCCGCTGGGTATACGCTTCAAATTGAAAAGGGTTTCAGTTTAGATTTATCAAATGAAGCTTCATTATTATCGTATTCTCCTATGGTTTGCAAAGGAACGAAGACTGACCCTATTAAATTCATCTCTTCGGATGGTACCGGGAATGGGATTTTAGTTTCCAATTGTGACCAAGTATCTATTTTGGAGTATTGTCAATTTAACAATCTTTCTAACCCAAATGCTATGGATTGGAGTCTTTCAGGAGCAGTAAATTTTAATGAAGCCAATGTTCGAATCACAAATTCATCTTTTGAAAAAAACAGATGCGAGGATGGTTTGAATATTATTAGATCAAATTTTTATTTGGCGTCTGTCGACTTTAGTAATATCTTTTCAGATGCCTTTGACGGGGATTTTGTTACTGGAAAACTTGAGAACTGTACTTTCTTAAATTGTGGGAATGATGGTGTTGATGTTTCAGGCTCAAATATAGAAGTTAATAATATTGTAGTTTCTAATGCCTCTGATAAGGCTATAAGCATAGGTGAGGGCAGTAAATTGATTGGAGGGCAAGTTAAAATTGTAGGTGGAGAAATTGGTGTGGTCAGTAAAGATTTATCCACTATAGAACTGAACGGTGTACACATTGCTGATTCAAAATTGGCCATTTCAAGTTTTCAAAAGAAAAGCGAATATGGCCCTGGTACCATTAGCCTTACTAATTTAACATTGATTAATAATGCGTTGGATTATTTAATTGAAGAAAATTCCGAGTTAAGTATAGAAGGCAAATTGGTTGAAACCAAAACTTCTAAAGTAATTGATAAAATGTATGGAAACGAGTATGGAAAAAGCAGTAAGTAAAACCAGAAAACCTTCAATACGTGTAGAGGAAAATTTACGATATGAACGTAAATACATCTGCTCAAGCCCTTTTTTAGAAGATCTGGTACAAGAACTCTTTTCGAACAGTTTTGGCTTTAAAGAAATTTATGGAAAACGAAGGGTTAATAATGTTTATTTTGATGATCAAAATTATAATTTTTATAAGCAAAACGTGTCAGGTGTAGGGAAACGCGAAAAATATAGATTAAGATGGTATGGTGATAATTTCTCACGAATAGAAAGCCCCTCAATTGAAATTAAAAAGAAGTTCGGAGAAGTGGGAGATAAAGTAATCCATAAACTAGAAAATTTTGTATTGGATATAAATTCTGTTAATGCTTACAATCTTATTGAAATAATCACTAATAAGATTGATGATAATTTATTTTTGAAAAACCGTATGCAGCAATTACAACCCACTCTGTTGAACACCTACGAAAGACGATATTTTTTATCAGATTGTAAAAAATTTAGGATTACATTGGATTTTCATCAAAGATTCTATAATCCATATTATGCTAACTATATGTTCTCTGAAAGAAGAATTGAGGACAATATTGTGGTCTTGGAGTTAAAGTATAATCTTGTGGACGATACAGAGGCAAGGTTGATTTCTCAAGAATTTGAATCTAGGGTTTCACGAAATTCTAAATATGTACAAGGTATAGATTTAATTATGGGATTAGGTTTGTAAGAAGTACAGATTGAAAGTTATATTTTTATGCGAAAAATATGTGTAATCTAATTTTAACTTTTGGATTTAATTTTCAGAAATAAATTATGAGAATAAGCTTCAGGATTCAAAGTTGAAGTGGCCTTATAATTTGTCGTGGAACTACAAGGATTCTAAATAGGTTTGCATGCTAACAGGTCTTTTTAAGTGCATGCAAAGAAAGAAGATTAACACTGATAACAATTTATAATTAAATATTAACCCGTTCTATGCTTAGCACTGAACGGGTTCTAAACTCTTAATAGCGGAAGAACTAGAAACGTTAAATGGTGGTCTAATATACATGCTTATGCTACCGTTCCTTGACAGCTACTACCAGCGCCTGCTGTACAACCATAACAGTGTTGTGAGATAATGATGTTTCTATCGTTTAATAAATCTTCGTTGTAATCTTTAATATGTTTGACTTTACTGGCAACTTTTAAATCTAGCATTTGATTAAAATCACAATCATATAACCAACCGTCCCAACTTATTGAAATGGTATTAGTACACATTACATTGGCTACTGCAGCCGGATTGTAAGCTTCTACTAAAGCGTACATATAATCTTCATAATTCTCTGAAGCTATTAGATAATCTAAGAATCGTGCTATAGGCAGGTTTGTAATTGCGAACAAGCTATGAAATTGAATGTCAAAATCTTCTTTAAGGGCCTTTTTGAAATCTTTCTCCAACGCTACTTGATCTCCTGGTAAATAAGCTCCTGAAGGATTATAAACCAAGTCTAATCGTAAGCTACTGCCAGGTAAGCCGTACCCCCTTTCATTCAGTTCTTGTAACGCTTTAATCGATTTATCAAAAACCCCATCACCACGTTGCTTATCTGTCTTTCCTCTTGTATAATGGGGCATAGAAGAAATTACGTGAACATTGTGTTTCTTGAAGAAATCTGGCAAATCATAATATTTCTTATTTGCTCTAATAATGGTAAGGTTAGAACGTACGATAAAATCTTTAATCCCTTCCTTAGCTGCTTCCTCAACAAACCACTTAAAATCTGGATTCATCTCTGGTGCACCACCAGTTAAATCTAAGGTATGGGCACCTGTATTCTTAATGACTTCTAAACACTGTATCATAGTCTCGCGAGTCATTATTTCTTTACGATCAGGGCCAGCATCTACATGACAATGCTCACAGACCTGATTACACATATAACCCAGATTTATTTGTAGTATTTCCAACTTTTTAGGGCGTAAAGGAAATTGTCCTATTTGCGCAATCTTATCTTTAAAATAAGGAAGTTCTCCATCGGCGAAAATTCCTCCGTTCAATATTTCTAATTGCTTGTTGGAAACCGCTAAATCGTTCCCTTTCGCTTTTAATGATTTTGTAGCCATTCTCTTTTAGTTATTGGTTGATGGTTGTTTGTTGTTCGCATTTGTTGTTACGAACTCATAAACCGTTCAACCTATTTTAATTTCTTTTTAATAGATAGCAATTTCTATTTTTGGTTCGGTTTTAAAAATGTTCAATGGTGATTTTAGAATAATCTAATAACCACCAACGAACAACTAAATTTACATTGACAACTTATTATACTTATTCATCATCTGTACCCCATGAACTAAAGTTGCACCACTTTCAATTGCAGCACCAACATGAACTGCTTCCATCATTTCTTCTTTCGTAATTCCTTTTTGTAATCCGTCTTTGGTATAGGCATCAATACAATAAGGACATTTGACAACATGGGATACTGCTAAAGCAATTAGAGACTTTTCTCTTGCACTTAGTGCGCCTTCTTCGAAAACCTTACTATAATAGTCGAAAAATTTAGTTCCAAGTTCTTCACTCCATTCTGTTATTTTTCCAAATTTTCTTAAATCTGCTGGATCGTAATATGTATCTGCCATCTTTTTTTGAGTTTTAGGTTGTTTTGAATCGTTTTGTTCTTGGTTAAAATAAATCGGGATTCCTTGCCCCATTTTTTCCACTTCGGGGAGTATTTCCATGTTGTCCCAAATGCCTGAAGTAAGTGTGTCTCCGTATGCTTCGGGCAAATGGTTTTTGTACATTAATCTTTGTGCGGTTTCTGCATCATATTCAAAGGATTGATGAGTATAGGTTACTTCACCATCAATAATATCCAGAATCATATACCAAACCCTGGCTGTGCCATCATTTGCCGGCATACCTATAACACCAGGATTTAACCAAACTTTGTTATTAAAGGACTGATGAAATGGCAAGCCACAATGACCGGCTATAATGATATCACTTATAGTCTCTTCAAAACTGCGTTCCTTGCTTTCTGGTGCATTTGATGCAAATATGAATTCTGAGGTATTACCATAATTTCCATGAACTACGGTTATTTTTTTACTTCCATAATCAAAACTGATATACTCAGGAATTTTTGTTATCCATTCTAAAGACTGTTGAGATAGATGTCCTTTGGTATAAGGAAACCACATTTTTGAAAAATCATCGCAACGGCTTCCACTCTTGAAATCGCAACCACAATCTTCACTATTACTTGCCAGTTGTAGCTCGACATTACCAGCAATACTCAGCGCACCCCATTTTTGAAAGAGTTGAACGGTTTCTTCTGGTTGGGCACAATACCCCGTAATATCGCCTGTACAAATACAATTTTCAGCTGCAATACCTTCTTCATCAGCGGTAGAAATCAATTTTTCCAAAGCCTGTAGATTGCTGTATACACCCCCGAAAAGCATTAGCTTTCCATTTTTTGTACCGATATGTTTTATTTCTTTATCCATGATGGTATTATATAAACAAGTAGGCAACAAATAATGCCCCAAAAATTAATCCAAAGTAAATCGGCATACTTGCCGGTCGTAAAAATAAGTGCTTTAGGAAACCAATTGAGAATCAAAAGAAATCCAAAGAATAATCCACTAAACACACTTAGATGAAAACTTATTTTAGGAGCTTTTCCTCTCCAAAAAAGAAAAACAGGGGTCAAGCCAATAACCATAGTGCCACTAATAGTTGTAGCCGACAGTATTTCCGCATTTAAAAACACAGGAATTGTACCTAAAATTGCAATTACCACCATAGACCACCTACCAAACTTAAGAGACGTTCCGAATTTTAAATCAATCGTCACTAGTTTTGAAAATGATGAAAATGTAGAATCTAGAGTAGATGCGGCTGAGGTTATCATTATGAAATTGATAATCAATAAAATTACAATACCGAATGCTTTGCCTACTTCTACAGCAGCTTGCCCTTGCATACCTTGTGATTGCGCATAAACACCAATGACACTAAACAGGATTATACATATTGCTCCTAAAATACTAGCCCATAGAAAACTTTTCAATGTTACTTTCGGACTGCTTATAAACCCGCGGTCTGTTAAAACCGGATCATGAAATGGATAACTGAAGGATTGTAGTAATGCCGCAAACAATAAATTTAATCCTGTTTCGAACGACCAGACTCCAGAATTAGCTACTTCTGTAACAGTTGTTGATGTTGTCTTTCCGAAAATAGTGAACAATATTACCGCCAAAAGAATAGAAAAAAGCCCCATTTGGATAACATCGGTAAAAATAGAACTACTCATACCACCTTTTAATACATAAGCAAGGGTCAGCCCTGTGAACACTAAAATGGACCAATAATATGACGATGTGCCTGCAGGACCAAAATAGGAACCAATGACCATAGTGTTGCTCCATACCTCATTAAATAAACGAATGGCAATCAAAATAGAAAATATGGTAACAGCAGATTTTCCGAATTTACTGGATAGAAAATGGTGTATGCTGGTGTACTTTCCGTGTAATCGCATTCTGTATATTACCAAACCAGCTACGGCGAAGGATAGGTAATACCCGGCATAAGCAACACCTCCAACAATACCAAAGTCTAAACCTAAATTTGCAGCATTCATAATACTCTTGGCAAATATCCATGAGATGATCAAACTACCCATGAGCATAAACGTGTTAGGCGTTTTCTTTTTTTGAACTGCCTTAAAAAACTGATTCGTGTCCTTTGCCCATGGGGAAAGTAAGAACAGCACCAAACTTGATGCTATAATTAAACTCCATTGCCAAATTTTTACTTCAGTCATTTTATTAATTACTAAAATTTTCAGGTCTTGACTATTCTCAACCGGATCGGTTTATTTATTTCATAATTATTCATCCCACCAAACAGGTACATTAATGCTATTACCATCTGTTTTATTTGCCGCAGCTGCGTAATTTACACTGTTCAACGCTTCTTCTTCCGCTGGATAAGGCATACGAATGGGAATTAAATTGTTATTTAAACTTGCCGAGATTGTTTTCAGTTGTGGAAAGCCGGTTCTTCTATATTCTATCCAACCATCATAACCATTAATCGTATTGGCAATCCATTTTTGAGTAATAATATTTTCTAAAGCGTTACCGTTGGCTAAAGCACCATCTGTATTTAAGTAATCCGCTGGTATATCTACTTGCCAATAGGCGAATGCCTGTGTTACTCCGGTATTATATAGCATTTCAGTATCTGCTGTGATAAGGCCTTTTTGAGCCGCTTCTGCCAATAAGAAATGAGTTTCCATGCTGGTCATGAAATTAGCGTCCAAAAGCCCCGTATTTTCCCTGAAAATGTTACCGAGCAATGAATAATCTGCCAAAGAGACTCCTGCAGATGCATCTATACCATTTAATAGACCATTGAATTCTTCTTCTGTACTATTGCCAAAAGGTCGGTAAAGTCTACCAATACGTGGATCATTTAAGCCAGTCAGTATTTCATTCATCGTTTCAGACAAAACATAATTATTAAAATCTCCTATTCGAAGTCTAGCAAGTCTAAAGTTATTGGGTTCTCCATCCGTGAAATTGAAGATGGCGTTTTCCGAATTTTCATTTATAAAATTGTCCTCGGATACAATAGTCCGTAATTGAGCAGCAACATCTACTTTCGCTGAAATACGCATTAAATATTTTATTTTCAACGAATTTGCAAAACGAATCCATCCCGCTAAATCTCCATTAAATAAAATGTCACCTTCTAAAGAAATAATGCCAGAGTAACTTTTCATTGCAGTTATACCTTTATCAAGATTGTCCAGAATGCCACCAGCATCCATGTAAATAGATTCTTGTGTATCATAAATAGGAGTTACCGTTGAAGCAGCTCCTTTAAAAGCTTCTGAATAGGGTACATCCCCGAACAAATCAGTTAGACCTGCAGCCATGTAGGCTTTCATAATTAGTGCAGGACCTTCATACACCGTAAACGCCGGATTCTCTTGAGAAAGATTTAATATAATTTCATTGTCACGAAGGTTTTGATAGAAAATCGGCCATGGATTTCCGCCTAATTGCGGAGATTTTAAGTTATGTCTATCGAACAAGTTAAAATCGAGCGCTGTACTGTATTGCCCTAATAAATTCCCGGCAGTAAAACCTTCATATGACATTTGTTCGCCATAGTCGTAAATGACTTGTCTAAGCAATAAGCTTGGTTGTACGGTTACCGGCGCATTTGAATTTGTATTTATTTCCTCGAAATCATTCGTACAGCTAGTGACGAACAATACTATTAGAATGCGATATATATGTTTCATTGTGTTCTTCTTAAAAATTAAATCCGGCTTTAAACCCTATACTTCTTGTTGTAGCATACGACATGTCTTCAACACCGCTAATAAAGCCATTGCCTTGAACTGCTAATTGCTCTGGGTCGAAATGCGGATTTTCAGTGATAGCAAATAGATTTTTACCTATTAAGGATAAATTCAATGTTGCAGCTTGATTGAAAATGCTGAGGTTATCGAACGTATAGCCAAAAGATAATTGTCGCAGTTTTAGAAAAGAAGCATCATACGTGTTGTTCTCCTCGTGGTTTCTATCATAAAATTGGCGGTAATAACTTTCAGCTGAAACGGCTACGGTATTGGGAGTGTACACAGGATTAGCTTCTGTACCTGTATTCACAACACCCTCGGGTACAATACCAGATTCTGGTCTAAATGCGGTTTCTGCCAATTGACCACCAACATTACCTAATGCTTTTGTTCTCGAAACAATTATACCACCTTGTCGCCAATCGAAAAGGAAGCCTAAATTCCAATTTTTGTAATTGAATTGGTTATTGAAACCCAGCATAAAATCTGGATTGTAATTCCCCAATTTCTGAAGGTCGTTGTCGGGAATATAACTACCTGTATCCGTTAATATAAAATCACCATTTTCGTTTTTAAGATAACCAGTGCCATATAAATCACCAACGCGACCACCTTCTTTAACTTGAAAAAATACCGTTTGGTTTTGACTATCGTAAATTCTCGAATATGCCAATGTTAATCGGCCATCTTCTTGTGGTAAATCCTCTACAGTAGAGCGGTTAGTGCTAAAATTTAAGGTACTGTTCCATTTTAGATTTTGGCTAATGACAGGTGAGATACTTAATATCACCTCTAAACCTTTAGAGCGAACTTCCCCACCATTAACTACCTGTTGGGTATAACCAGAAGAGATTCCTATCGGTAATGAAATTATCTGGTCTTTAGTCAACGCATTATAATACGATACATCAAAACGTAATTGATCGCCGAATAACCGAATATCTGCACCTACTTCAAATGATGAGGTGTGCTCTGACTGTAAATTAGGATTTGCAATAATGTCTGAATTACTAAAGGTTGGTTGACCATTATAAGGTGTTTGCGCTACAAAAGTACCCGTTGTTTGATACGGATTTGTGTCATTACCAACCTGTGCCCAACTGGCCCTTAATTTGGCAAAAGAAACTGCCTGAGGCAGATCTATAATTTCGGATATGATAAAACTACTAGATACCGAAGGATAAAAGAACGAAGTATTGTCCACGGAGAACGGAGTGGCAAGAGCACTAGACCAATCATTACGGCCAGTAATATCTATATAGAGGTAATTTTTATACCCGAATTTGGCTAAGCCGTAAAAACTATTGATCCGTTTATTTGATTCAAATTCAAACACCTCAATAGGCGAGGCTGCATTAGACAATCGAAAAATACCCGGTTGTGCCAAACTTGTGGTTTGTGACTGCGAGGTAAAAGCTTTTTGGTCTAATCTATTACCACCAAGAGAAACGTCAACACTAATATCATTAAATTGATTGGTATAATTTAATAGAAAGTCGGTGTTCACTTCTCTAAAGAAAACATCATGTTCTGCGTAGCCTCCATTTCTAAAACGATTAGAGCTATAGGCTCTGCGTAATTGACGTTGTTCATTTGAATAGTCCATCCCAGTTCTTATAGAGGCTGTAATATGGTCGGTAATTTCATAACTGGCCGATATATTACCAAAAACACGATCTCTGTTAAATGAGTTTCTGTTCTCATGTAGAATGAAATATGGATTGTCGAAAAAGGTGTAGTTATAAGAATACTGTTGAACGCCTTCTAAACCAGGTTGCCAATAGTTTTTTAGATTATTAATATTTAAAGAACGAGGCCCCCATGCAACTAATGAATAATTGACATTTTCAGAACCGTATCCATTAGATGGGCGGTTATCGCTTTTTGAATTAACATAACTGATTGATGAATTGATGCGTAGTTTCTCAATGGGTTGAAAACTTAATCGTGTTCCAATCGTTTGTCGATTTAAATTGACACCAGGAATGATAGATTCGCTACGTAAATCGGTAAATGAAAGACGGTAGTTTCCTTTATCAAACCCTGATGCTATAGAAATGTTATTGATTAATGTTGTTCCTGTTTCATAGAAATCCTTCAAATTATCAGGGTTTGACCTAAATTCTGTAGGGGTGATTGGAATTCCGCTGTAAAGGGCAGTATCTCCACCGCGAACGGTAGTACCATCCGCCAATGTTACCGGACTATCATATTGTGGCACTAAATTACCAACATCTAAACGAGGCCCCCAACTATAGGTAATTAAATCATTTGTTCCTCCACCTAATCCATCTACAAAAGCAAAAGCTCCAGCATTACCTTGTCCGTATTCATTTTGAAATTCTGGGAGTTTAAACGCTGAATCGACAAAGAAGCTGGTATTGTAACTAATTCCTAGTCCCTTAGAGTTTTTACCGCTTTTCGTTTCAATTATAATAACACCGTTAGATGCCCTGGTACCGTATAAAGCAGCAGCACTAGGTCCTTTTAGCACTGAAACTTCGGCAATATCATCAGGATTCACTTCCATAGCTCCGTTTCCAAAATCAATCTCTTGAAAACCAGCAGCGGCTTCATTGGTAAAATTAAAAATCGAGTTATTATTAATAGGCACACCGTCAACAATGAATAAAGGATTATTGTTAGAGAAAGAAGCTTCTCCTCTAATGGTAATTTTAGATGAAGAACCTACTCCTGTAGCGCCTTGATTGATAGTAACTCCGGCTAACTTACCAGAAAGGTTGTCTAAAAAGTTAACTGACTTTACCTCGGTAATACCTTCAGAATCTAAGCTTTGCACAACGTACCCCAATTCTTTAGTTTCTCGTTTAAGTCCTAACGCGGTTAAAACCACTTCATCAAGTACTTCAGTTGATTCTTTAAGGGTAATGTTTATACTGTGATTATTATTTATGGGAACTATCATGGTTTGATATCCTACAACAGAAAATTTTAGAGAACCTAAAAGGTTAGGGATATTTAAAGAATATACTCCTGCATCATTGGTTATAGTTCCGGTTGAAGTGCCAGAGAGAATGATATTAACGTAGGGAATAGTATGTCCTTCCGTATCTGTAACAATACCTGTGATTGTTTCTTGAGCATTGACCATGGTTATCATAAACATAGTCAACACCATAAAAATGTGTTTCATAAATAGCTTTTGAACTGAGTTTTACATTTACCCTATTATTGGGGAAGGTGGGCATTAGATAAATGAAATCTCAGGAGAGCCTTTATTATAAAAACACCTGTTTGACAACAGATTTATGAAGTTGTGTTTCTTGTGAAAAAGCCTAATTTTTACGCTTAACAAGCCTATAATTAGAAGTAGTATGGAGGCAGATAAGGTTTTAGAAAAGTACAATAAAGACCATAAATCTTTTTCATTATCTACATCTTGTAGAACGGGTAATTTTACTAATTCAGAAGATTCAGATTGTAGCCATGTAGAAATTTGATTATATAAACCATAACGCTGCCATGGTAACTTTTCGAATTTTGAAATATCAAAATTATTTTTTTGCAATCCAAGCAAGTAAAATCCGCCATCAACCGAAGGGCCAATTATGGTTTTACCTAATGCCAATTGTTTCGCTGTATTTTTAAGATGTTGTGTCTTTAAATGAGGAGTGTCATTACCAATTGTGATAATATTGTCAAATCCTTTGTCAAATACTGCAGCTATAGCGTTGGTAAATCGTTCACCAAAATTGCAACCAACTTGGTCTTTATCTGTAAAATGAAATGTGGGTAATCCTGTATTTTTTGCTTTTAGAAGAGTACTTTGAGTCAGCTTATTGAATAATTGTTCACTATTGGGAATAGACTTATTTACCAATTCTTCCTTCGCGGAATTGGCAAATACCAAAATTGCAGTTGTGTGCAGTGTATTCAATTAAATTATCTTACTCATTAATAAACTTACGTAAAAATAGTGCAAAGGTTTTTTTTGTTTGATAAATATCAAAATTAAAAAATCCGAAACTTACTTTAAGTCAAAATGTCAGTTTTAGACTAGTCAGTCGGTTTTTGATGTTTGAAATGCGATGTTAATTATCAGTTTTAGGCATAAAGAAACACTTAAATCTGTCCATATGTACCTTTTTTGCTAATTTACCGGCACGATTTTTATGTTACAGACTAGTTAGTCTAAAAAATTCCTTAAAATTTCAAGCAATTTTAAAAAATTATTAGCATTTGCTTTTCTTGCAATGGCACAGCTATTGCCACTAGGCTATTAGAAGAATTTAATAAAATATTAATTATGAAATCAGACACAAATACAAAAAGTGCTTGGAAGGTTTACTTCTTCTCAGCCATTATTGCCCTAGTAGTAAGTTATGGGGTTATTGAATTTAACAAACAAACTACAAAAGATGATTTTGGGGTAACGGTTGTTGATTCGGTTCCTGGTAGTCATGTGCTTTATACTGCCGATAATGAAGGAAATATTAAGCCGTTAGATTTTACCGAAACATCTGAAAAAGTTTTAGATGCGGTAGTACATATTAAATCTACACAAACAGGCGCTTCTTACGGAAACCAAGGTGCACGTGAATTACCAGACCCTTTTAAAGAATTTTTTGGAGATATGTTCAAAGGTCAATCTCCAGATGGCATGCAGTCACGGCCTAGAGTTGGCACTGGTTCTGGTGTCATTATTAATGACAAAGGGTATATCGTTACCAACAATCATGTTATTGCTAATGCAGATGAGGTCGAAGTAACCTTATATAATAACCAGTCTTATAAAGCAACGGTTATAGGTACAGATCCAACAACAGATTTAGCCTTATTACAGATCAAAGCTGATAATCTAAAAACTATGGCCTTGGTAAATTCAGATGACGTTGAGGTAGGTGAGTGGGTTTTAGCAGTTGGTAATCCTTTAGGTTTAAACTCTACGGTTACAGCGGGTATCGTAAGCGCAAAGGCAAGAAGTATTCATATCAATACAGATAAGTTTGCGGTTGAAAGTTTTATACAGACCGATGCTGCCATTAATCCTGGTAATAGCGGTGGTGCCTTAGTAAATCTTGATGGTAATTTAGTTGGAATCAATACCGCGATTGCTAGTACGACTGGAACTTATACCGGATACGGTTTTGCCGTACCTAGTAATATCGTTACTAAAGTGGTCGAAGATTTGTTAAAATATGGGAACGTACAACGTGGTATGTTGGGGGTTACTATTAGAACAATGGATGGTAATTTGGCTAAAGAGAAGAATGTTGCGTTTACCAAAGGAGTTTGGGTAGAGCAAGTAGGTGAAGATAGTGGTGCAGATATGGCAGGTATTGAATCTGGCGATATCATTGTTAGTGTGAACGGAAAGGAAACAGGTACTTCACCAAGACTTCAAGAGATTATTGCTGGGAAAAGACCTGGTGATAAAGTTGCCATCGTTGTTAATAGAAATGGTAAGGAGAAAGAGTTAGAGGTTGAACTTAAAAATTCTGAGGGTGGTACGAGTATCATTAAAAAGGAAGAGAAAGAAGTTTTTAACCTTTTAGGTGCTGATTTTGAAAATATGAACAAAGAATTAGCTAAGAGATTCGGTTTAGAAGGTGGTGTTCAGGTAACAAAATTATATCCTGGGAAAATTAAGAAGGAAACCCAAATGCGTGAAGGTTTTATTATTACCCATATAGATGGTAAACGCGTAAAAAACATTGATGATGTAGCTGATATTCTTGAGGGTAAAAAGGGTGGAGTTATGTTAGAAGGTATCTATGAAGATGGAACTAAATATTATTATGCGTTTGGATTGGATTCATAGTCCGCTATAATGCCTAATTTTATGCCGAGCGGATAATAGTATTCGCTCGGCATTTTTTTTGAAATTAATTTTAGATAGATGCAAATAGGTTCTAAGACCGTGGGTTTAGTGCTTTCGGGTGGAGGTGTTAGAGGTATGGCACATATCGGAGTTATAAAGGCTATGCAAGAGTTTGGCATAGAAGCTACCGTTGTTGCTGGTAGCAGTGTTGGAGCACTGGTCGGTGCGTTATACTCTTCAGAGAAGTCGGTGATTGATATGCTTAGGTTCTTTAAAGAAACCCCCTTGTTTAAATACAATTATTTTGCTGTTGCAAAACCGGGCCTCATAAATACCGAACGATTTATTGATGCATTTAAAGGTTACTTTCCAGAAGATAGTTTTGAAGCCTTAAAGAAAGAATTATTCGTGGTGGCAACGAATTTGGAGCTTGGTGAAGAGGTTTTTATAAGTAAAGGGGAGTTGATAAAACCTTTGTTGGCATCTGCAGCTTTGCCACCTGTTTTTAGTCCGATAGAATACAATGGAGCATTACATGCAGATGGCGGAATAATGAATAATTTTCCTTCAGAACCAGTGTTGTTGAAAGTTGAATATGTTATTGGTAGCAATGTATCTTTAGTTTCTAAATTGGAGAAGAAACACCTTAATAACTCATTTCAATTGACAAGTAGAGTCACAGGACTCATGATTTACGCAATCAATAGGGAGAAAATCAATAATTGTAACCTAATAATTGAACCGCAAGAATTGGAGCATATCGGAATTCTTGATCGTAGAGGTATCGAAAAAGCATATGCCATTGGTTATGAAACTGCGGTGAATAAACTTAGAACAATATTTCCTGATTAAAGTAGCTTTAATTACAACATAGCGCTTAAAAGTAGTGTTCCCACAACCCATAGAACTACAGAAATAACTCCGCCAATAACTAAAAAGTGTTTGAATTTATAAATACCCATACTATATATTAATGCATTGGTTTGGTAGCCTAAAGGAGTGAAAAAGCTAAAATTAGCTGCGAACATTACACAAAGTATAAAAGGTTTTGTATCTAAATCTAATCCGCCAGCTAAAGAAATTCCAATAGGCGCCATTATAATTGCTGTAGCGTTATTAGACACCACACTACTTAATAGCATAGTGGTTAGAAAGAGCAAACCAATTATGAATAATGGGCGTTGACCGGCCATTAACGCCAAAAGCTCCTCAGTGATCCAAGTATCTGCTTTTGCATTGCTCATGGCAATTCCCAGAGGAATCATTCCTGCAAGTAAAAATATGATTTGCCAATTTATCTTTTCATAGATACGATTTAGTTCTACACATTTAAAAAGAAGCATAGCTAATGTACCGGTAATTACACTGGTCATAACTTCTAATACACCCGTTGCTGCTAAAGTTATTGTACCAATGAGGATTAAAATGGATAAATTTCTTTTGAACGGAGTTGCAGGAGTACGACCTTCAAATTGATTGAGTACAGCTAAATTATTGCTGTTTTCAAAGTTGGATACGTATTCGGGTTCGGTTTGTATTAATAAGCGGTCACCAACATGTAATTTGGTAAACTCATGATTACTTTGGTGTAATCTGTTTTGTAGAATTCGCAGTTTTTTACGCTTATTAACGGCTAAAGGAATAGCACGCGGCATCAACATGGTTTTAAGCTCAGTTAAATTACGACCAAGAAACCGTGATCCAGGTAGCAATAAAAGCTCTAAAAGCAAACTTTTATCTTTACCATCTTTATTCTCGGCATCTTTTTCATTAGAGTTTCCAAATTTTTTAATTTGAGTATTTTTTGTGGATTTAATATGGTCCCGTTCCTCTAAATCAACATCAAAATAACCTTCTCCTCGCATCTTTTGTAGGTTCTCTAAACTACAGTGTAAAAGAATTACATCATTAACATTAATAGGTAATTCATGGTTTAATAAATTTTGGTCATAGCCGTTTCTAGTTAATCGTAACACGGTAATATCAGCTTCTTTGAACATGAAACTCTCCCCGATTTTTTTGCCTACCAAAGGAGACTCAGGTAAAACCGTTAACGTTAATAAATAGCGATTAAGGTCATAATTTTCAGATAAGTCTTTTGTGTCATTGGGTAAAAACCGATAAAAGAGTGCTATTATTCCTATTGATATTCCTAAAAAGGTGATACCCATTAATGAAAATTCAAAGAAACCGAGTTTTTCACCGGTATACCTTGCAGCAATATTACTGACCAACAAGTTGGTAGAGGTACCCATAAGTGTACAACTGCCCCCTAAAATACTTGCAAATGAAATGGGTAATAGTAATTTGCCAGGAGGCAATTGATATTTTGCCCTTAACTCGGCAACTATTTTTATAAAAACGATAACAACGGCTGTTGAACTTACAAAGGCAGAAATACTACCAGCTATTAACATTATGGCGACTGTGGCTAAAACATTTGGCCAGTTTTTTAGAATTTTTAAACCTTGGGCGAGCCATGAAATTGCACCGTTTTCCTCTAATCCAATGGCCAATATCATTAAACATAAAATGGTGATGACCGCTTTGTTAGAAAATCCGCTAACCGCTTCTTCGGGAGTGACCAATCCTGTCAGTAATAATGCCGCAATAATACAGAAGGATATTTTATCCATCGGAAAAATCTCAAAAGCAAACAAAATTATTACCGCAGCAATGATAATGAAGACACCGATGATTTCCGCAGTCATTGTATTGGAGTTAAAAGTCCTATCAAAGGTATTTTAAACCCCATTTAAGTATAACTCAATCAAATATATTTTGGATGTAAAAAAACGTCTTTACGATTCCAATAGTTATCGGAATCGTAAAGACGTTTTAATAAATCTCTACAATGATTTTTTTGGTCTTACTTAAACATCATCATAATCAACTTTTAAAGTAGGTGTTGTTGGATGCGCTTGGCAAGTAAGAATGAATCCGTCGGCTATTTCCTTATCTGTTAAAATCTGATTCAAGACCATTTCAGCTTTCCCTTCAGTAACTTTGGCAATACAACTGCTACAAACACCACCTTGACATGAGTATGGTGCGTCAATGTTTTCTTTTAATACAGCGTCTAACACCAATGACTTTTTATCCATTGTAAATTGAAATTCTTCGTCATCTAAAACAACAGTTATTGCGGTAGATCCTTCTGCTTGAATAGGAAGTTCTTCTTTAATTTCGGTTGGGGTAAAAAGTTCAAAATGAATTTTGTTCTTGTCAATACCATTATCTAAAAGGGTGTCTTGAACGGTGTTGATCATCGCTTCTGGGCCACATAGGTAGTAAGCATCAAAATCAACGTTTTTATGTTTGTTCTTTAAGGCATAATTAACGATTGAGGTGTCAATACGGCCAAACAGAGCTTTATCTTCGCGGGTTTGGCTATTGGTAAAATAAACAAAAAACCGATTGGAATATTCTAATTCTAATTTCACTAAATCAGTATAGAACATAGTTTCTTCATACGATTTATTACCATAAACAAGCACAAATTTATTTTTGGAGTTATTATCCAAAACCTTTTTTACAATGCTCATTATCGGGGTAATACCACTGCCTGCCGCAAATGCTGCCACATTCTGAACTTCGTTGGTAGGATTATAGGTAAAACGCCCTTCGGGTTCCATTACTTCAAGTACATCACCAACTTGTAATTTATTATTGGCGTAATTGGAAAACCCTCCTTTATCCACCATTTTAATACCAATGGTAATTCCGTCTTTTTCTGGGGAAGAACTAATAGAATAGGCTCTTCTTAATTCTTTACCTTTTATTTCTTTTTTGATTGTGATGTATTGACCTGGCATAAAAGCAAAGGCCTGTGCCAAATCTTTTGGAATAGCGAAAGTGACCGCTACAGAAGTTGGCGTTAATTTTTTAATATGTTTTACCGTTAGTGGGTGAAAGTGCGACATAGGATCTTTTCTTTAAATCGAATTACAAAATTAAGCATTGCTTTTACGATATAGAATGACATTTATCAAAAAAAACTAACTTTTTGTAACAAATAATGGGTTAACTATACTAATCTTCTGAACACCAAAACCAACCATAATATGTTCAAACAGTTTACTTCATTACAATGGAAATCATTCTTTAGGTCTTCCAATCTTGGCAAAAGCTTGGGTATAAAAATCTTGATGGGATTTTTCGGAGTCTACATGCTTGTTTCTCTAGCGGGTTTAGGAGCCGGAATGTACTTTATCTTAAAAGAAATATTCCCATATCAAAGCCCCATGTGGAGTATTAGCCAATATTTCATTTACTGGATTCTAATTGAATTATTCCTAAGGTATTTTATGCAAAAATTACCGGTAATGGATATTAAACCATTCTTGACCACACCAGTAAAGAAAAGCACTATTGCCCATTATATTTTGGCTAGGTCTGCAGCATCAATTTATAATTTGTTGACCTTCTTTTTTATAGTTCCTTTTGCTATTGTGCTTCTATTTAATAGTTACCCTGTGTTAAATGTATTGTTTTGGGTAGTAGCAGTTATGGCGATTGTTCTTTGTATTAATTACTTGAACCTTTTAATTAATAAGAACGAGAAAGTACTAATTGGTATAGCAAGTATTTTAATCATAGGTTACGGATTAGATTACTTTGGTATTTTCTCCATTAAAGAACTTCTTGCTCCTGTTTTCCATGCACTTTATGCGTATCCTGCAACGGTATTCATACCAATTGCTTTGACTTTCGGTATATACTATTTCAATTATAAATTTCTAAAGGATAAAATTTATTTAGATGCAAAATTAAAATCTAAGAAAGTTGAAGCAAACACTTCTGACTTGGCTTGGACGAAGCGCTTTGGAGAAATGGGCTCGTTTTTACAACTCGATTTAAAAATGATTTGGAGAAACAAACGTACTAAATCACAGGTCTTTATTTCTTTACTTTTTGTCTTTTATGGATTAATATTTTACACCGTAGATGTGTATAGCAGTATGGTGCCCATGAAGGCCTTTGTAGGTATTTTTATGACAGGTATTTTCTTGAGTAATTTCGGCCAATTTATACCAGCATGGGACAGTAGTTATTACAGCATGATGATGTCTCAGAACATACCTATGCGTAAGTATCTAGAGTCAAAAGTAATCTTGATTACCGTTAGTGTAGTATTTATGTTTCTTTTGACTATACCTTATGTATACTTCGGTTGGGAAGCTTTAGCTATAAATTTTGGTTGTGCGCTATATAATTTAGGAGTAAATATACCGGTCATTTTATATTTTGGGTCTTTCAATAAAAAACGGATAGAATTAGATCAAAGTCCGTTTGGGAATATGCAGGGAACTAGCGCTACACAATTTCTAATTATGCTTCCGGTTCTTGTAGTCCCAATAATTATATTCTCCATATTTTATTACGTGTTTAACATACAAGTAGCGGTAATCGTTCTTTCTGTTTTAGGAGTTATAGGTTTTGTGATGAAGAATTACTTGTTAAACTTAATTACAGAACAATACAAAAGAAAAAAATACGGAATGATTGCTGGCTTTAAGGAAAAGGCAAGTTAAAAGAGTAGTAAAGTGCTAGTTTTTTTATAATTACAAATTCGAATATTCAGATATGATTACAATAGAAAATTTATCAAAAAAATACGGTTCTCAAGTAGTTTTAAATATTGGAGAATTATCAATCCCTACTGGACAAAGCTTCGGTTTAGTAGGTAATAATGGCGCGGGTAAAACTACTCTTTTTAGTCTTTTGCTCGATTTAATTCAACCCACAACGGGTCATATTATTAGTAATGAAGTTCAAGTGAACACTAGTGAAGAATGGAAACCTTTTACGTCATCGTTTATTGATGAAACTTTTTTAATTGGATACTTAACCCCCGAAGAGTATTTCTATTTCATTGGCGACTTACGTGGGCAAAATAAAGCAGATGTTAATGCTTTGCTGTCTGAGTATCAAGATTTTTTTCATGGAGAGATTTTAGGGCAGAAAAAGTACCTAAGAGATTTATCTAAAGGAAATCAGAAGAAAGCGGGTATTGTTGCATCGTTTATAGGAAACCCGAAAGTGGTTATTTTAGATGAACCTTTCGCGAATTTAGATCCAACTACGCAAATACGTTTAAAACAGATAATTAATGAGTTGGCAGAAAAGCAAGATGTTACTGTATTGGTATCTAGCCACGATCTTATTCATGTTACAGAAGTATGTGAACGTATTGTAGTTTTAAATAAAGGAGAAGTAGTAAAGGATATTCAAACATCGACCGAAACATTGAAAGAATTAGAGGTCTTCTTTGCAGGGTAGCAGCATTGAATTGTAAAATGATACTGTAGTTCATCGATAAATCACTTTTTTGTTCAAAAAATCAAGAAACCGACCATATGGTCGGTTTTTTAGTAATCTAAAGTCTTTAAAAGACGATGAATATATAATCGTATCGATTATCGGATAGAATTTGAATAAATCACGTTGGTTTTGAATTGAAACAAACTACCTAGTCGGTTTTTGTGTAATGCGAAAGCCCGCTCAAGTGTATAATACTTGAAAATAAAAATACGTTTTACCGATAAACCGTATAATAATATGGCTGTTTTTAAGTTAAACATACATACGTAGATCATCTATTTTGAACCTTAGAAAAAAACTTATTTTATCCGGTGTTTTGGCAACCATGCTCTTTAATGCATGTTCAACCAAAAAAGATGCCTTAGTAAACCGCAAATGGCACGCATTAAATACCAAATACAACACCTTGTATAATGGTAATATCGCATTTGAAGAAGGCCGTAACACTTTAAATGATACCTACCAAGATGACTACTTTGAAGTTTTGCCAGTAGAACGTTTAGCCGTAAGTGGAGAAATAAAACTTGATTCAGAAGATAATAATCCTAATTTTCTTAATGCTGAAGAGAAAGCGACAAAAGCAATTCAGAGGCATAGTATGGATATTAAAGATGAAGAGCGAAATCCTGAAATAGACGAAGCTTTTTTGTTGTTGGGTAAAGCACGTTATTTTGACGAACGCTATATTCCTGCATTAGAATCTTTTAACTACATACTTAATAAGTACTCTGAAAGTGATAAACTAAACGAAGCCAATATATGGCGAGAAAAAGTGAACATCCGTTTAGAAAATGATGATTTAGCAATAAAGAATCTTAAACGCTTAATGAAGTTTGAGCAATTGAAAGATCAAGAGTATGCTGATGCAAGAGCAATGATGGCACAAGCTTATATTAATCTTAATGCACCCGATACAGCAGTGCAGAATCTTAAAATTGCATCGCATTACACTAAAAAGAATCCCGAAAAGGGAAGGTATTATTATATCATAGGGCAACTTTATAACCAATTAGGCTATAAAGACAGCGCTAATTACGCTTTTGATAAGGTCATTGATTTAAATAGGAAATCGCCAAGAGTCTATATGATCAATGCCGAGATTCAAAAATTAAGGAATACCAAAATCTCAAACGAGAATAAGGAAGAAGTTTTAGAATACTTGACGGAAATGGAATTGAATAGGGAGAACAGACCTTTTTTAGATAACATTTTTAGACAGCTGGCAGAGTTTCATTTAGAACAAGAATCTGATAGTTTAGCGTTGCTATATTTCAATAGATCGCTTAGAGCTACACAGGATAAACCAAAATTGAATGCTCTCAATTATGAGAATTTGGCCGAGTATAATTTTGATGAAAGTATTTATAAGGCTGCAGGAGGATATTATGATAGCGTACTTACGAATCTTGATGATAACTCGAAGAAATACAGGTCTATTAAAAGGAAGCTCGATAACCTAGAAGATGTAATAAAATATGAAGATATTGTTCAGTATGCCGATAGTGTAATAACACTGTATAATATGCCTAAGGATGAACAATTGGCTTATTTTGGAAAGCATATTGAAGACTTACAAAAGGCAAAAGAAGCTGCACAAAAGAAGGAAAAAGATAGAATTACTGATGGTTTCGTAGCCTTTAATAAAAGTAAAGGAGGAAAGGAAAATAAAGGGAAGTTCTACTTTTATAATATTACCAGTTTAGGCTACGGACAAAACGATTTTAAGAATAAGTGGGGTAACCGTGAGTTAACTGATGATTGGCGTTGGTCAGACAAATCTAGAGTAAATGTTAAAGATGATATTGCTCAAAATACCACTGCTATTACTGATAGTTTAAGTACGATAAGTGACGATGAGAAATTTTCTCTTGAATATTATATGAATCGTTTACCAACTGCTGTGGCGGTAATCGATAGCTTAATGACGGAACGTAATTTTGCGAATTATCAATTAGGATTGATTTATAAAGAGAAGTTCAATGAAAATTTATTGGCAGCAGGTAAGCTAGAAGATGTGTTATCCTCGAATGCCGAAGAACGATTGATTCTACCCTCTAAATACAATTTGTATAAAATTTATGAAGAGGTCGACAGTCCGTTAATGAATGCGATGAAGAATGATATCATTACAAATCATTCAGATTCTAGATATGCTGAGATTTTATTGAATCCGCAAGCGGTGTTGGCCGATAATTCTGATAGTCCGGAAAAGCGATATGAAAATTTATACAAAAAATTTAAAGAGCAGGAATTTTTACAAGTGATTACAGGTGCTGAAGAGAACATCAATAGATTTACTGGAGACCCAATAGTACCTAAGTTTGAAATGTTGAAAGCGAACGCCATTGGTAGGCTGCAAGGCTTCGAGCTATTTAAAGAAGCTCTTAACTATGTTGCGTTAACGTATCCGAATAATCCCGAAGGTAAAAAGGCAGAACAAATGGTAGCGGAGCAGTTACCAAAATTAGAACCTAAAGAATTTTCACCAGAGACCGATTCTAAAGGAACGTCTAATTGGAAAGTAGTTTTCCCGTTTAAGAGAAGTAATAACGAAAAGGCCTTAAAATTGATAGAATTGTTAGTGAAGTCCATCGAAGATCTTCGTTATAAAAATATTGTGTCAAAAGATATTTACAATCTTGAAGATCAGTTTGTGGTAGTACATGGCTTTAAATCTAAAGATTTTGCACTAGGCTATGCTGAGCTTCTAAAAAATAATAAGGATTACCGAGTTGCTGATGAGAATTTTGTAGTTTTATCAGAGAACTATAAGATTATACAAGTACATAAAAATATAATAGATTATAGAAATACGCTTTTAACCCCAAAACCGTGAACAATGTTTTCAGACAGACAAAAACCTAAGACTATGAATGAAATAGGAGGACAACCCAACAGAATTGAAAAGAATACCAAAATAAAAGGAGATATAATTTCCGAAGCAGATTTTCGTATCGATGGTAAACTAGATGGTAATGTAAAAACATCTGGTAAAGTAGTCATAGGTAAAGATGGTTATATACATGGTAAGGTAGAATGTGTAAATGCTGATATTGAAGGCAGCTTCAATGGTGATCTTTTAGTATCTGACCTATTATCTTTGAAGGCATCTGCAGTTATAGAAGGTACGGTTACAGTAAGTAAATTGGCTGTTGAACCAGGCGCGACCTTCAATGCTTCTTGTACAATGGGAGATAAGAAAAGCTCGGGAAACAACTCAAGCTTTAAATCATCAAACAGCAATGAAACAGCAAAAGCCTCCTAAGAAAAACAACTTGAAAAATGTTGCATTACTATCTGGTATTGCTTTCGAGATGGGAGCCATAATATTTCTGGCAGCCAAAGGAGGTATTTGGTTGGATAAACACTATGGAAATGAAAAACGAATTTGTACCGCAATTGCCACATTTTTAGGTGTGGCAATTTCTCTTTGGGTGGTATTGAAACAACTTAAAAAAATAAAATATTGAAGATTCGGTTACATCCTCTTATTCAATTTCTTCTTTTTCTAAGCGTTTGCTTAACACTTTGTTTCTTAATACAAACTTATATATTGGTCGCCAAAGGTTTGCCTAAGTATGACAACCTTTTAGTGGAATCGTATTTAGTAAATGCTTTATTGGCAGCAACTATTTATATTGCCATTCACTTTTTTCGGAATAGATTGAAAAATAATATTGGTTTTTTGTTCATGGCAGGCAGCTTTATTAAGTTTATTTTATTTTTTATTCTTTTTTACCCAACTTATAGTGCTAATGGCACTCTGGATAAAGTAGAATTTTCGGCCTTTTTTGTTCCTTATGCTATATCCTTGATTGTTGAGACTGTTTTCATGGCTAAAATGCTCAAAAAAATGGATTATTAGGTTCTAAACTTTTTACTTGTAAATAAAGTCTCAATTCCTTTTTTCTTTTTGGTATAATACCGTACATTTGCACCGATTTTTAGATACCGATATTTCGAGCAATATGCGAAAAACATTTTTTTTCAAAGTTCTACTAGCCACAGCAATACTTTTTAGCTCCAATATTTTTGCCTTCGAGACAAAAGTGACTTCCGATGAGCCAAAACAGGACCTTAAAACCGAAATTAAGGAGTACGTTCAACATCACCTTAAAGACTCACATGATTTTTCGTTGTACTCGTACACGAACGAACAAAACGAGCATGTTTATGTAGGCTTACCACTTCCGATAATTTTATGGGATGGCGGATTAAAAGTCTTTTCTTCTTCTAAATTTCATCATGGCGAAGAGATTGTTGAGGTAGACGGTTCTCATTATAAGTTATATCATAATAAAATATACAAGACTGACGCTGAAGGAACTATCAATTATGATGAAGACCATCATGCGGTTAACGAAAAGCCAATCGATTTTTCGATTACCAAAAGTGTGGTGATGATTTTTATAACAAGCTTATTGATGTTCTTTTTGTTCAGAGGTTTGGCTATTTCATATACAAAAAACGGTGGCATTCCTACTGGGGCTGGTCGCTTTTTTGAGCCTATTATCCTTTATATTCGAGATGATATTGCTAGACCTAATATAGGTGAAGAAAAGTATAAAAAATACATGCCTTATTTATTATCCATATTTTTCTTTATCTGGTTTCTGAATATTTTTGGGTTGACTCCATTAGGTGTAAACGTTACGGGTAATATAGCAATAACATTTGCCTTGGCGTTGTTGACTTTTCTCTTTACTAATTTTACAGGAACAAAAGACTACTGGAAACATATTTTTGATCCATTAGGAAATACACTTCCTTGGTATGGCAAACTTCTTTTGTATCCAATTTTAATTCCAATTGAAGTACTGGGTATATTTATAAAGCCTTTTTCATTATTAATTCGATTGTATGCGAACATGCAGGCGGGCCATATTGTTTTGATGAGCTTAATTGGATTGATGTTTATATTTAAAAGTTGGATGGGCAGTTCGTTGTCATTCGGTTTAGCATTCGCTATATCTTTAATTGAGATTTTAGTAGCCTTGTTACAGGCATATATTTTTACGATGTTATCAGCGTTGTATTTCGGCTTTGCGAGCGAATCGCATGCACATGCGGAGGAGCATGAAGGCGAAATTCAGCATTTGTAATATTAATTTAATTGGTATTATAGTGCCAAAAGTAAGATTGAATTTTTAATTTTTAAACTATATATATTATGGAGATCCCAGTAATGGTAGGTGCAGGTTTAGTTGTAATCGGTGTTGGCATCGGTATCGGTAAAATTGGTGGTTCAGCAATGGAAGCTATTGCACGTCAGCCTGAAGCTTACGGAAAGATTCAGACAGCGATGTTAATTGCTGCTGCACTTATTGAAGGTATTGGATTTGCTGCTTTATTTGCAGTATAATTCTATGTTTTTAAGTAACAGCTTCAACGGTTGGTTGTAGCTGTTACTTAATTTAAAAATTAAGAGTTTTATAAAGTAATTAGAAATGAAATTATTAGAAGAGTTTTCTTTTGGACTGTTTTTTTGGCAAATGTTATTGTTTGGATTACTACTTTTCATGTTGTGGAAATTCGCATGGAAACCCATTTTAAGTGCTGTTAATGACCGTGAGGATGGTATAAGGGATGCTCTGGCTGCGGCTGAGAACGCCAAGAAAGAGATGCAAAACGTAACTGCGGATAGTGAGAATCTCTTAAAGCAAGCTCGTTTAGAACGCGAAGCTTTGCTGAAGGAAGCGCGTGAGATCCGGGAGAAAATGGTAGCAGATTCTAAGGAGCAAGCCAAAGTTGAAGGAGATAAGATGATAAAGCAAGCTCAGGCAACAATTGAAAGCGAAAAGAAAGCTGCCGTAGCTGATATTAAAAGTCAGGTTGCGGAACTTTCCATATCCATTGCTGAAAAGGTTCTTAAGTCAGAATTATCAGGAAAGGACAAGCAATTGAAATTGGTTGATGATATGCTGGGTGAAATCAAATTGAACTAAGAATGAGCGAATCTAGAGCTGCAATACGTTACGCAAAGGCAATATTGGATATGGCCAAGGAAAAGAAAGCCTTGACTGCTGTTGAGAAAGATATGCGTTCAATCGTCGCTACTATTTCCAATAGTAAAGAGTTGAGAGATATTCTTGCTAGTCCAGTAGTATCTGGTGTTTCTAAAAAGAATGCCTTATCAGAAATCTTTAAAGGTAGTGATGCTATAACAGAGGGTTCAATTAGCATGTTAGTTGATAACAAGCGAATTGGGATGCTTAACGAGGTAGCTTTAAAATATATTATTCTTAATGAGCAATTGAAAGGAAAAGGCGTAGCTTACGTTACTACGGCAGTACCTTTAAATGCTGAAATGGAAAAAAAGGTATTAAAACAAGTTGCTAATATTACTGGTGACGAAGTTACTATTGAGAATAAAATTGATGAAAGTATCATAGGAGGATTCATTTTAAGAATAGGTGACTTACAATATGATGCAAGTATCGTTAATAAACTAAATAATATTAAAAGAGAATTTTCGAATAGTCTATAATAACTATATAAGGCTAAGGATGTTTTCATCCACCGCCTAATATCTTATATCTAATTAAAAATGGCAGGAGTAAAAGCCGCTGAAGTATCAGCAATTTTAAAGAAACAATTATCAGGATTTGATGCTACGGCTACTTTAGACGAAGTAGGTACTGTTTTACAGGTAGGTGATGGTATCGCAAGAATCTACGGATTAGCTAATGCCCAGTATGGGGAATTGGTTGAGTTCGAAGGTGGACTTGAAGGTATTGTATTGAACCTTGAAGAAGATAACGTTGGTGTTGTTCTTTTAGGACCTTCTAAATCAGTTGGTGAAGGCGATACTGTAAAACGTACACAACGTATCGCATCTATTAAAGTTGGTGAAGGAATCGTTGGTCGTGTGGTTGATACTTTGGGTACCCCAATAGATGGTAAAGGACCTATTGCTGGCAAAACTTACGAAATGCCATTGGAGCGTAAAGCACCAGGTGTTATTTTTAGAGAGCCTGTTACAGAGCCAATGCAAACTGGTATTAAAGCAATCGATGCTATGATTCCGGTTGGTAGAGGACAACGTGAACTTGTAATTGGTGACCGTCAAACTGGTAAGACTACAGTTTGTATCGATACCATTTTAAATCAAAAAGAATTTTACGATGCAGGTGAGCCTGTTTTCTGTATCTATGTTGCCATTGGTCAGAAAGCTTCAACTGTAGCTGGTATTGCTCAAGTATTGGAAGATAAAGGAGCTATGGCCTATACGACTATCGTAGCGGCTAATGCGTCTGACCCTGCACCAATGCAGGTATATGCTCCTTTTGCAGGTGCTTCTATTGGGGAATATTTCCGTGATACTGGTCGTCCAGCATTAATTATATATGATGATTTATCAAAACAAGCGGTAGCATACCGTGAGGTGTCTCTTTTGTTAAGAAGACCACCAGGGCGTGAGGCATATCCCGGAGATGTTTTCTATCTACACTCCCGATTGTTGGAACGCGCGGCCAAGGTTATCAATGATGATAAGCTTGCCAAGAACATGAACGATTTGCCAGAGGTGTTAAAGCCAATGGTAAAAGGTGGTGGTTCTTTAACAGCTTTACCAATCATTGAAACACAGGCGGGTGACGTTTCTGCTTATATCCCGACGAACGTAATTTCTATTACTGATGGTCAAATATTCTTAGAGCAAGATTTATTCAACCAAGGTGTTAGACCGGCAATTAACGTAGGTATTTCTGTATCTCGTGTTGGTGGTAATGCACAGATTAAATCAATGAAGAAAGTTGCAGGTACGTTGAAATTAGATCAAGCACAGTTCCGTGAGCTAGAAGCATTTTCGAAGTTTGGTTCAGATTTAGATGCTGCTACTTTAAATGTAATTGAAAAAGGACGTAGAAACGTTGAAATATTAAAGCAAGCTCAAAACGATCCTTTTACTGTTGAAGATCAGGTTGCAATTATCTATGCAGGTTCTAAAAACTTGTTAAGAGATGTGCCAGTAGATAAAGTAAAAGAATTCGAACGTGATTACTTAGAATTTCTTAATGCAAAACATAGAGACGTTTTAGATACATTGAAGGCTGGTAAACTTACAGATGAGGTTACAGATACTTTAACTGCGGTATGTAAAGATCTTTCTGCTAAATATAAAAAATAAACCTAGTACATAGTACTGAGTAAAAAGTACAAAGTGTTTTGCTTAACAATGTTGAACGATATGCTTTTTACTTTTTACTAAATACTCTAAAGTATGGCTAACTTAAAGGAAATACGGAATAGGATTTCATCGGTTTCATCAACGATGCAGATTACCAGCGCCATGAAAATGGTTTCTGCTGCAAAACTGAAGAAGGCACAAGATGCCATTACGGTCATGAGACCTTATGCCGATAAACTTACCGAATTACTTCAAAATTTAAGCGCTAGTTTAGAAGGTGATTCAGGTAGTGTATATGCCGATAATCGTGTTGTAAAAAAGGTTTTGATTGTTTCCATAACTTCAAATAGAGGTCTTTGTGGTGCTTTTAATACCAATATTTTGAAGCAGTCGGTTAATCTAGCTGAAAATGTACATGCGGGTAAGGAAGTTGATTTTGTTGCTGTTGGTAAAAAGGCAAATGATTTTTTAAGAAAACGTTTTAAAGTTATTGCTAATCACAGTGGTGTTTATGATGACTTAACGTTTGATAATGTTGCTGAGATTGCAGAAAGTTTAATGGAGCTTTTTACAAACGGAGCTTACGACCGTATTGAAATTGTATATAACAAATTCAAAAATGCGGCTACTCAAATTGTAATGACAGAGCAGTTTTTACCGATTGTTCCGTTAGAAGTTGAAGGTAATGTGAGTGCAGATTATACGTTCGAGCCTTCTAAGATTGAAATTATTGAGCAATTGATTCCTAAATCTTTAAAGACACAGTTATATAAAGGAATTAGAGATTCGTTTGCTAGTGAACACGGTGCACGTATGACTGCAATGCATAAGGCAACAGATAACGCGACTGAAATGCGTGATCAATTGAAATTAACATATAACAAAGCAAGACAGGCTTCTATTACCAATGAAATCTTAGAAATTGTTGGGGGTGCAGAAGCATTAAATAATTAAGAGTCATTGCGGGTATAGCGAAGCAATCTTTTGATTATAAAGTATATTGATATTTAAAACCTCACTTTAATGTGGGGTTTTGTTTTTGAAGGGGTTTTAGAACCTTTTTTATCCGACTTTTGCCTTGATCATGAAATCAAAAAAGACCGCCTTACTTTTTATCTTTATTACAATTCTAGTTGATGTAATCGGTATTGGCATTATACTCCCTATAATTCCTGATTTGATAATGGAATTGACAGGTGAAGGAAATCATATGGCAATTATCTATGGCATGTGGCTTACAACAGCTTTTGCTGGAATGCAATTTTTATTTTCACCAGTTCTTGGAGAAATTTCTGATAAATTTGGTAGACGCCCAATACTACTTCTAGCGCTTTTTGGTTTGAGCATTGACTATATGATTCATGCATGGGCCCCTACGATAGCTTGGCTATTTTTAGGGAGATTTTTAGCAGGTATTACTGGTGCAAGTTTTACAGTTGCATCAGCGTATATAGCAGATGTAAGTACCAAAGAAAACAAAGCTAAGAACTTCGGCTTAATAGGAGCCGCTTTCGGTGTAGGGTTCATTATTGGGCCTGGAATCGGGGGTTTTTTCGGAGAAATCGATATCAGATTACCTTTTTATATTGCCGCAGGATTGACATTTGCTAACTTCTTATTTGGTTATTTCTTTGTTCCAGAATCTTTGATTCCAGAAAATAGAAGGGAAATTAATTTCACGAAAATGATTCCCGGGGTTTCTTTAGTAGCTTTAAGAAACTACAAAGGCTTATTATTATTGATTTCAGCTTTCTTTTTGGCAAACTTGGCGGGTCAAGCATTGCCTTCTACATGGTCTTATTATGGTATAGAGCGTTACGACTGGAATCCTAGGCAAATTGGTATATCTTTAATGGTCGTTGGTTTGCTCGTTGCTATAGTGCAAGGTTTTTTGGTTGGCATATTGGTAAAGAAATTTGGGAAAAGAAAAGTCATTATTTACGGTTTTTTACTTTGGACGATTGGTATGTTTTTATTCTCTTTCGCTAAAGAACCATGGATGCTGTATGCCTTCTTAATTCCATATGCATTAGGCGGTATAGCTGGCCCAACTGTACAAGGTGTAATTTCGAACCAAGTTTCTGAGAAAGAACAAGGAATTTTACAAGGCTCTATAACCGGTCTAGTTAGTATTACTGCCATTTTAGGGCAGTTGATTTTTTCTCCAGTGTTTTACTTTTTTATACGTCCTAAGGGCACTATATATTTTCCTGGCGCTCCATATGCCTTAGCAGCATTATTCTTACTAGCGGCCTTCGTTTTAGCATTCACCGCTATAAAACGAATGAATGTTGAGCCAGAATAATTTTTTATATAAAACGTAACATTTTTTGATTTTTGAATCTAAAGGGTAAATAACTTAAAACTCTTAAGATGAAAACAATTGAAAAATTAATGCTAGTAGTGCTTATTATAGTTTCGTTTTCTATTAACGCACAAGACAAACCTTTTAAAGTGGAAGTGATTGGAAAGGGAAATCCGATTTTATTATTTCCTGGCTTTACGTGTACTGGTGACGTGTGGAATGACACCGTTACTGAATTATCAAAAGACTATCAATGTCACGTTTTTACTTTTGCTGGTTTTGGAGATGTTCCTGCAATTCAAAAACCGTGGCTCCCTAAAATTAAAGAAGGCATTCTTACCTATATTGAGGAAAAGGAATTAAAAAATCCGATACTAATTGGACATAGTTTAGGAGGGGCTTTGGCACTATGGATGGCTACTGAAAGTAATGCTTATAAGAAGCTGATTATCGTAGATGCATTGTCATCAACAGGAGCCTTAATGATGCCAAATTTTAAAAGTGAATATATGGTTTATGATTCTCCATATAACAAGCAATTGTTGGAAATGAATACTACAGATTTTGAAGCAATGGCAAACCAAATGTCAACTGGAATGACCAAGGATACATCAAAACAAGAAATAATAAAAGACTGGATGCTTCAAGCAGATAGGGAAACATACGTTTATGGGTATACCGATTTATTGAAGCTCGATTTACGTGAAGATTTGTCTAAAATAAAAGTGCCTGTTACCATATTAGCTGCAACTGAGCCTTATGGTTATGATACGGTAAAAGCCACTTATGAAACACAATATAAAGCACTCGCTGAATATGACATCAAATTTGCTAAAGATGCAGCACACTTTATCATGTATGACCAACCAAAATGGTTTATGGACAACCTTTTAAATTCATTACCGCAATAATGATATCGAAAGAAGATAAGTATAAGAGAATATATGAAGACAATTATAGTAAAGTTGCTCGTCTTTGTATGGGTTATACCGGAGGTAACGAAGCTCTTGCTAAAGATTTAGCTCAAGATACATTTATTAAGGTGTGGCAGCATCTAGATAGTTTTCGAAATGAAAGTGGTATTAGTACATGGATCTTTAGAATATGTGTGAACACTTGTTTGGCGGAAATTCGAAAGGAACGTAAAGGTCCAAAAAGCATACAAATTGAAAATGTTCAGCTAGCCGATTCTACTCCTGATAGTGCTGATAGAGAAGAAATGCTACATCAACTATATCAATGCATTAATAAATTAACGAGTACCAATAAGGCAATCATCTTACTTGAACTAGAAGGATTACCTCAATTAGAGATTTCTGAAATAATAGGAATTAAGCATGAAGCGATTCGTACTCGTATACATAGAATAAAAACTCAACTTACAAAATGCGCAAACAATGAATAATTTTGAAGAATTACAAAATAAGTGGAAGAACCAGTCTGGCTTATCAGCCACCGAAAATGGATTTGAATCACTTTTGAAAAGTGTAAAATCTATAGAGCGAAAACAGAAAATCATGAATGTTGTTTTATTAACAACAATCATTGTGTTATTGTTTTTTGCGATGTATGTTTCAGGGTATAAGAATTCTAACTTTTTATTAGGAATAAGTTTAATGATAGGAAGTTTAATTTTTAGAATCGCCTTTGAATTATATAGTTTACAGAGGTCGAAGAAATTAAATTTCATAAATGACTATAAGGTATTTAAAGAAGATTTAACCAGTTATTTTAGTTACAGAAAGTTTGTTCATTATATGATTACACCTTTATCAATACTAGTTTATGTTGTTGGGTTTATTGTGCTGTTGCCATTATTTAAAGCTTCACTTTCTCATGGCTTTTATATTTATATTTTGGTTTCATCAATTGGGTTGCTACTAATATTCTCTGTATTTATTTACAGACAAATTAAAAAAGAGCTCTTTAAATTAAATCAATTATTGACAACAGACTAGACTTGCTAGAAACAATAAGGCTACTTCAATTATGAATTAAATCCATGCAACGTTATATAGGTGTAAGAATGAAAAAGCCTAATAACTAATTGAAGATTATGCACCTGTAACCTTTATTGAAAATATAGAGGTTATAGGTGTTATAATTATATATTCATATTGGAATCTTCAGTACCGGTTGATATAAAGTGAGAGCTGGGCTATGTAGTTTTGATATATTTATTGAATAATCAAATAAAATACACTAGGATTACGGGTGTAAAACAGATGCAACCACTAATTTATAAGTGCCCTACTAAAAACTAACTTTGTAAACAGGGTTTAAATAGGTACATTTATCGCTTCAATTTATGGTGTTTGAATCCACTCAAAAAACTTTTTAAACAAACTGCAATCTATGGCTTGGCAACTGTCTTGCCAAGGATGATTTCATTCCTTTTGGTCCCTATCTATACGGATGTAATGGCGCCTGGTAAATATGGTGAAATCACCCTTATTTTTTCGTGGTTTGCTATCTTCAATGTGTTTTTGGCATATGGAATGGAAACTGCATTTTTTAGGTTTTATAAAGAAGCAGACAACCGTAAGAAAGTAGTAAGTACATCATTGCTCTCTATAATGGGCTCAACCATACTATTGGTTCTAATAGGGATTCTATTTAAGGAAAAGCTTTCGATTGCTTTAAATATCGACCTACCTTTCATGAACTACGTACTAGGGATTTTAGCTTTAGATGCGCTTGCTATTATACCATTTGCATGGTTAAGAGCAAACGAAAAACCAATGCGTTATGCTATTGTGAAAATCCTGAATGTGTCACTCAATTTAGGTTTTACTTTATTTTTCTTAATTCTGTTACCCAAAATGGCAGATGGAATTTCAACCGGATTTCTAAATTCTATTTACAAACCAGATTATGAAATACCGTATATACTAATTTCTACCTTAATTGCAAGTGGTGTTACCTTACTATTAATGATTAGGGTTTATATACGTCGACCATATGTATTCGATACTGTATTGTGGAAGCGAATGGTAAGTTATGCAATGCCCGTTATGGTTGCGGGAATAGCTTTCACGATTAATGAGGTATTTGACCGTTACTTGTTATCAGAATTATTACCAGTAGATATAGCAAAAAGTGAAATGGGTAAGTACTCAGCCTGTTATAAGTTAGCGTTGTTCATGACCTTATTTGCTACGGCTTTCCGAATGGGAATTGAACCATTTTTCTTTAGTCATTCTGATACCAAAAATCCGCAAAAGGCCTACGCTCAAATTACGAATTACTTTGTGGTGTTAGGTAGTATAATTTTGGTAGCTGTAGTTGTTTTCTCCGACGTGCTTAAACAATTATTAGTATTAAACGAGGCTTATTGGGAGGCGATGCCAATTGTACCTTTGATTGTTTTGGCAAGTTTTTTCTTGGGAATATATCATAATCTATCAGTATGGTATAAAGTAACCGATAAGACGATTTACGGTGCTTATATTTCACTGATAGGAGCTGTTATTACAATAATTATCAATTTTGTTTTCATTCCTTATTTTGGTTACATGGCTTCAGCTGTAGCGACAGTTTCTGCATACGGAACAATGATGCTGTTGTCGTTTTATTTCGGACGCATGTATTATCCTATTCCGTATAATTTTAGAAAAATTAGCTTTTATTTAGTAGTGTCCATATTGTTTTCCATCCTTTCATTTTACATTTTTGATAGAAATCTTTTTGTAGGCATACCATTGTTATTATTGTTCTTGGGGTTAGTTTATAAACTAGAGTTTGAGAACTTAAAAAAATTATATTTAAATAGATGAACATAAAAATAATCAATACGTCGAATCACGAGTTGCCCAATTATGAAACTATGGCGTCCGCAGGTATGGATTTGAGAGCAAATCTCTCAGGATCCATAACACTTCAGCCCTTAGGTAGAGAAATTATACCTACTGGTCTTTTCATAGAACTTCCTATGGGTATTGAGGCTCAGGTGCGCCCAAGAAGTGGTCTTGCAGCTAAAAAAGGGATTACCGTACTAAATGCGCCTGGCACGATTGATGCAGATTATAGAGGAGAGGTAGGGGTTATTTTGGTCAATTTATCCAACGAACCTTTTACAGTTGAAAATGGTGAACGCATTGCGCAAATGGTGATTGCTAAACATGAACGGGCAGAATGGAGCCTAGTTGATTCGTTATCGGAAACAGCGAGAGGAGAAGGTGGTTTTGGAAGTACTGGTGTCAAATAAGTTATTTTACCCATAATTATACGTTTAAAAGTTATATGAAGAAGTTGTTCTTTTTAGTGATTGGTGTTTGTGGGTTTTTCTCACTGACGACAATCTATGCCCAAGAAGAACGTGAAATAGAAGTTGAACAAAGTGCTGAAGTCTTTTTAGAAGAGTATTCCGATGCTTTTCAAGAGAATTTTTTCGAGGGATTAAAGCAAATGGGAATTCGGAATTATGACCGTGCAATAACTTACTTTTTAGAATGTAAACGTCTACAGCCAGATAATACGGTGGTCTCTTTTGAGTTGGCAAAATTCCACCTTTATGATAAACAATTTGAAATAGCTCAAGAATATGCAATAGAGGCCGTAAAAGGAGAGCCTGAAAATTATTGGTATGCCGAAACATTGGTAAATGTTATTGAAGCTAGAAAATCTGTTTTGGAAGAAGTCAAGGATGATTTACCCCAAAATAATCTTGAGTTAAGGAGTAATATTGCTGAAATTTATTTTTTGAAAGGCGATTACATTACTGCTCAATCTATTTTAACGGAGTTAAAAGCAACAAAAGCTAACGAGCGATTAAATCAAAGGATAAATGATTCACTCGAAATACAAAAAGAAAAGATTACCTCAATAGAGGTGTCAAGCAAGAAGGTTACTAGTGAAGAATTGAATGATGTAGAAGAATACAAGTCGAAAATAAATGAGTTGTTAACGGCTAATCTTGATGTAGCTAAATTATTATTTACCTCAGAAGAGGCTATGGAACGTTTTCCTTCACAGCCATTTTTTTATTATGCGAACGGCAGCGCCTTAAACCGTTCACAAAAACATAACGATGCTATAGAAATTTTGGAAACCTCTTTAGATTATTTAATTGATGATGTTGCCTTAGAGAATAAAATTTATAAGGAATTGGCTTTTGCGTTTACCGCTATCAACAATACGTCAAAGGCAAATATGTACCTTAGTAAAATAAAAACTGGTTTTTAGATGATGAAGTTTTTGAGAGGGATTACTATAAAACAGACATTATTGATGGCATCAATAGTGCTAATGGCTTCGTGTAAAAGTACAAAGGTCGTTACAGGTGGAACTGTTGATGACAAATTATCGGCTAAATCTGTGATCAAGGCGCATTATCAAAATCAGGCTAACTTTAAAACATTGAATGGTAAAGTGAAAATCAGTTATTCTGATGGAGAATCTTCACAAAATGTTTCGGTTAGTATACGGATGGAAAAAGACAAGGCCATATGGATGAGCGCCCCTTTGGGTATCGTTAAAGCTTATATTACACCCGACCGTGTTTCGTTTTACAACAAATTACAAAATGAATATTTTGACGGAGATTTTTCATATTTAAGTGAATTGTTAGGTACAGAAGTTGATTTTTATATTCTACAGAATCTTCTAACGGGCCAAGCTATTGTAGACCTGAGACTAGAAAAATACGGTATTGATATTTCAGAAGACTCGTATCGATTAACTCCTAAATTACCAGGAGCCCTTTATAAAACCATGTTCAGAATTGAGCCAAAAAATTATAAAATTGCTTTACAGCAACTTTCACAACCTTTACAGAAAAGGTTGTTAGAGATATCGTACGAGAATTATCAAATCTTAGATAAAGAGATACTTCCTAATGAGATTATAATTAGGACGATTACCAAAGACAGTGAGAATAATATAGCCCTCGAATTCAGGAACATTGAATTAAATGGCGAGGTTAATTTTCCGTATTCTATACCAAAAGGGTTTAAAGAAATAGAGTTATAAAAACATGCAGTTCAAACTAAAATATGGCCTTCTGTTTTTATTGTTGGTCACAACTATTACAAGTTTTGGCCAGACTAGTGAGCAAAAAGCTCTAGAGGAAAAACGTGAACAACTACAATCTGAGATTAGAGATATTAACCGTTTACTTTTTGCTGAGAAGAAAGAAAAAGGAAATGTTTTAGATCAAATGGAAGCACTAGATAAGAAAATTACAGTGCGTCAACAACTAATACGTGTTACCAATCAACAATCTAATTTATTGAACCGTCAAATCAATACAAATATTAGAAATATAGGAAAGCTAAAGTCTGAATTACAAGAAATCAAGGATGAATATGCCAAGATGATTCAGAAATCATATCAAAATAAGTCTAAACAAAATAGATTAATGTTTTTGTTGTCGTCTGAAAGCTTCTTTCAGGGTTTTAAGAGGCTTCAATATATGAAGCAATATACTGACTACAGAAAAGAGCAAGGGGCTCAGATAATAGAGAAAACTGAGGAATTATCTCGTTTAAATACTGACCTTAACGAAGAGCGAAAGGTAAAAGAGGTATTACTGGCTCAAAATAAGAAAGCAAAGAATCAATTATTCACTGAAATACAAACACAAAAAGCATTGTTAGGTACTATTCGCAAAAACGAAACTAAATATACTAGCGCAATTGATACCAAAAGACAAGAGGCTCGAAAGATAGATCAGCAAATAGAACTATTAATTAGAAGCGCTATCGCTGCATCTAATAAAAAATCAGGCAATACTACCAAAAATTCAAGCAAGTTTGTTTTAACACCTGAGGCTACCATTATTGCAAATAATTTTTCCGCAAATAAAGGCAAATTAATTTGGCCTGTTGAAAAAGGTATAAAAAGTCAAGGGTTTGGTGTGTATAGCGATCCTGTTTACCCTGGTATTAAGCACCAAAGCAATGGCGTAATTATAGCGACGGATGAAGGCTCTAAAGCACGTGCTATTTTCGAAGGTGAGGTCATAGCAATATTGGCTGTTCCAGGGGGCAATAAAGGAGTTCAAATTAAGCATGGTAATTTTATAAGCACCTACTACAACCTGTCTGATTTATACGTTAAAAAAGGTGATAAAGTTACTAGTAAAGAGGAACTTGGCACTGTATATACCAATCGGAATAATGGCCAAACTCGGCTTAAATTTTACCTATATCAAGATACCTCTCGTTTAAATCCTGAGGAATGGGTGTATAGATTATAACTAATGTAAGCATGAAGAATAAACCGGTGATTACAGATATTCAAGGAAGCTTTACATTGCATAATGGGGTGCAAATGCCCTATTTAGGATTAGGAACCTACCAATCTGATAATGATCTAGAAGTTGTAGATGCTATTAGAGAGGCAGTACAGTTTGGGTATAGGCATATTGATACTGCAGCTGCGTATAAAAATGAAGAAGGTGTTGGTAAAGGCATAAAAGAAAGTGGCATAAACCGAAAGGAGATTTTTGTTGTCAGTAAGGTTTGGAACGCTGATCAAGGTTATGAGACAACGTTAAATGCATTCGAGGAGAGCTTAAATCGGTTAGGTTTAGAGTATTTAGATTTGTATTTAATTCATTGGCCAGTTGTCGGTAAATACAAAGAAACTTGGAAGGCCCTTGAGTACTTATATGCCCAGAAGAAGATTAGGGCAATTGGAGTCAGTAATTTTTTAAAACACCATTTAGAAAATTTAATGAAGGATTGCACCATTGTGCCGATGGTAAATCAAATGGAGTTTCATCCACTTCTGGTGCAGCAAAATTTGATTGAATTTTGTAATGAAAATTCTATTCAATATGAATCTTGGTCGCCATTTATGCAAGGCAAAATCTTTACGTTGGACATTTGTAATGACTTGGCCAAAAAATATAGAAAATCTGTAGCGCAAATTATTTTACGGTGGAATTTGCAAAAAGGGGTGATTGCCATTCCTAAATCAGTACATATCAATCGTATTAAATCTAATGCAGATATTTTCGATTTTGAACTATCTGAAGAAGATATAAACTTTTTAGATAGTTTGGAAAATGGACAACGAAGCGGTCCTGATCCAGATAATTTTAACTTTTAGTAAATAAGGCTTTCAATTCAGTTGCATTATCAGGCTTCATTTTACCAGCCAAAACTAGACTCAATTGTTTTCTTCTTAACGCCCCTTCAAAACGAATTATTTCCAGCTCCGTTTCAGGTAAAAGCTCTGGTACTTCAGTAGGTTTACCGGAATCATCAACAGCTACGAATGTAAAAATAGCTTCATTAGCTTTTGTGCGTTTACCATTGTAACGATCCTCTATCCAAACATCAATATACACCTCCATAGAGGTGTTATAAGCTCTAGAAACAGCAGCTTCGACAGTTACAACACTACCTAATGGTATTGCAAGATTAAAGGCTACGTGGTTTACAGACGCCGTAACTGTAATTCTACGACTATGTCTTCCAGCGGCAATACTAGCAGCACGATCCATACGCGCCAAAAGTTCGCCCCCAAATAAGTTTTGAAGTGCGTTGGTCTCGCTTGGTAGTACCATATCAGTCATTGTGGTTCTAGACGCTGCAGGTGTTTTTGCTTCCATTAATTGAAATTTTCCGCAAAGATACGGGCATCAATGGTAGTTATAAAATGTGTATGGGTTTATTTTTTAGATAATAACCAAGCGTCTTTAGACTGAGTGCGTTTAATTTCCCTTAACGCTTTTAATGCATCAGACGAATTGGCGTAGCTTTCATAGGTAACCATGTGTAGTCCGTAAGCATTGATACCGTAATAACCAGCATCAAAACCACTTGCTTTTAGCTGCTTTATCTTTCTATCGGCATTTGCTTTTATTCTAAATGCACCAGCAACAATATAATGCATTTCACCTTCTGTAATAGATGGTGATGTTGTAGTAAACGCTTCAACAGTTACCGTAGGTAGCTCTAAAGGAGAAAGGTCGAAAAAGGTAGCTTCTTGAATTTGTTTGGTTACATATTCTTGAGCATCTTGTCTAGCAACCTGCTCATTTGTACGTTGTTGTTCAAAAACACGGTAACCTGTTACTCCTGTTGAAAAGGCTAATAATAAAATAGCAGCATATTTTAAATAAGGCCTAAAACCTTTATTTTCTCTACGTTCTGGACTAATAACGAATGGTATATTTTCTTCGATTTCTACTATTTCCTTTTTTAAAACCTCTCTAGTAATAGGAATGGAATTAAAGTTAGAAAGACCAAAAGATGATGTCAGGTAGTTTGGTTCAGAAGCTGGCTGAAATAATATTTTATCCTCATTATTTCTTGACAATGACCCAATGTTCTTTAGGTTTAATGATGTTTCTTTTACTAAGATATTTTGCCAAACCTTAACTTGCTCTTCTATAGAAGACAATGCAGATTCAAAAGTAATTTTCTCCGATTCTGAAACGTAAGATACAAGCAAACCATCATTTGTGATGAGCTGTTTGTTAAACGCTATAGATTTATTTGGTGCACTGAACGTATTCGTGACTTGATTAATTCTAGCCGAATTTTTTTGAGCAAGGAATGCTCCAAAACCAGGAACAACAACACAGTTATACCTGTACAATAAATCGCTTATATAGTGTTCTAAAACCATTGTTGCACAAATATGAAAAAAAATTGGGGGCATAAAAACATCTTCAGTAACTTTTTATTAACATATTTTTTCACCTAATTTGTGAACAATTAATGAAAACTACACAATACACTGCTGATGAACTCATTGCAATACTTCGGTTGCAGCATGTTCCAAATATCGAAGACATACTCGCGAAGAAATTAATTTCTCATTGTGGGAGTCCATCTGCAATTTTTGAGAATAGCCAACGACATCTTCTAAAAATTGATGGTATTGGAACCCATACTATAAAGCATTTATTTGATAAAGAACATCTGGAAGCCGCTGAAGCGGAATACGATTATATTGTTAAGAACGATATAAGTTGTACCTATTTTCTAGATGCCGCATACCCTAATTATTTAAAGCATTGTATTGATGGGCCCATACTTATTTTTCAAAAGGGGAATATCAATCTAAGTAATCAAAAGATTATAAGCGTAGTTGGCACTCGTAATATAACAAGCTATGGCATGGCCTTTTGTGAGCAGTTTATATCAGACTTGGCGCCATTGAATCCTATTATTGTTAGCGGTTTCGCCTACGGGGTTGATATTTGTATTCAGCGGGAGGCTATAAAACACGGACTTCAAACAATAGGATGCCTTGCGCATGGGTTAAATCAGATTTACCCAAAGGTTCACGCGAAATATCAGGCAGATGTGCTTAAAAATGGAGGGTTTTATACCGAATTCTGGAGCACTAGTAATCCTGAACGGGAAAATTTCTTAAAACGTAATCGAATTATTGCAGGTGTGAGTGAAGCAACCATAGTTGTTGAATCAGCTGAAAAGGGCGGAAGCCTTGTTACTGCAGATATTGCCAATAGCTACAATCGCGATGTTTTTTCCGTACCTGGAAGAACAACCGACAAGTATAGTTTGGGCTGTAACAATTTAATAAAACAACAAAAAGCACATGTAATGACCTCTGCCGCCGATTTAATTTACTTGTTAGATTGGGAAGTAGAGCAAAAGCCAAACAGAATTATTCAAAAGCAATTGTTCATCGAATTAGATGAAGTCGAACAAGATATTTATACGTATTTACAGAACAACGGAAAGCAGTTGCTAGATAGTATTGCGTTAGATTGTAAACTTCCTATTTTTAGAACATCTTCTACGTTGTTAAATATGGAAATGAAGGGCGTAATACGGCCATTACCTGGTAAATTGTTCGAGGCAATTTGATTTCACAAACCACTCGGTTTGTTTTTTAAATATTCTAAGTCTAGAATGAATTAAGTAATCTCTTTATCGATAAAATGCCATTCAAAATCGGGAAAATTGCTTTAGAATCGGTCATAATGAAAACAAAAAACCGACCTGGTGGTCGGTTTTTAATATTTGAGGTTTTTTAGGCTAATAATTAATATCCTAGTTTTTCACGAACTCTTCCTAGCACTCCGTCAGCTACTTTTCTTGCTTTTTCTGCGCCTAAATCAACTGAAACTAAATATATGTAGGCTATTTCGCATTTCAATATTCAAAATTCCAACGGTTGGAATTGATACGATATTTAATTTTATAACCGTCCCCTATCTTTGCAACAACAATTAACTCTTCTGTGCCATAAATATTATTATTTAAGTTAAAATGATAGAGTAAGTATTCATTATCTTTTATTGAAACAAGAGAAGAGAAAAAGTGTCCGAACCTTCTATTCAAATCTGGTTCGGTGAGGAATATCTCCTTAGAAAAATTGTTTTGGAGTGATTTTTCCTCTTGAATATTATCAATAATACACTTAACTTCTTCATCTGTTAAATATTTATTTAAGCTCTTCAAACCAGATTGAAGTGACCCTTCCAATAATTTTTTTAAGGCTGAATTTTTTGTTATTTTAAATATAATCGGAGTGCTATTTTTTTTGTTCTGAACATATTTTATGCTATCCTGTTGGGTTAATTTTCCATTTTCTATGAAATTATGTAACTTATCAAGTTCATCAGAATCAATGATTTTTGCATCTAAAACTACTTTTTCAATCAATGTATAGTACCCTTCATCTTTTATGGTATCATCTTGACTCGATAAATTAAGATTGAGCATCATAAAGACAGAAACTAAAAAGGGTCTAATTACATGGTGATCTAATTGCCAAAATTTCAAAACCTGTGTTTTCATCCTCAATATTTTCTCTAGTAAGACCCTAATTTAAATAATAGAGATTAAACCAATTTTGACCATCTAAAGCGGCACTAGCTTATTTAAATTTCTATAGTTAGTCTTCTAAGACTAAAATGGGTTTTACTGCTATTATAGCACTCTGGTTGTTTTTTGTGGGATATATGATAAAAAAATTAAATTTATCAAACGTTGTATACTTAGTGCTAGTACTGTAGAACAAATTCAATAGAGAATCCTTTGAAACAATATTGTAGTTATTTAAATCGTGATTCGGTAAAAGTTCATTTGTTTGACCAATTATCTGGAATTCAAAATACTCGTTATCATATTTTATTAATATTAATGGCTTTTGTTTACCTAAATCATACTCGAATTTTAAATAAATATTTTCCTTATCGAAATCTTGCCAATAAATTACAGCGAGACCAACTAAAATGAAAACTAATACTAGAACTAAAAAAATGCTAATTTTCTTCATCACTGACAATTTAAGCCCTTTGAACGAGCGAGGTTTTGAGCATTTTTATTACTAAATTAATAACCATCAATACAATTTCAATTGGGTTATACTGTTCTTATTTCACTTATCATCTCCCTCATCTAAGAAATTGATTTTAGTTCAGATTGATATTTCCAAGTCCCATCACTCAATTTTTTTGCGTAAATAATAGATGAACTTGAATTTAATCTTCTTTTGTAAAAATTTATTTCAAAAACGGCTTTTTTTCCATCTTTCGAGTAATATAAATTCCTAAAACTTATAAATCCGCCATAGTCTTCATTAAATTGAATTTTATCTTGCTTTTTAAAAAATTCCTCACTTGAAAGAAATTCTAGTTCAACTCCTTTCTTTTCATCAAACTTTATTTTTTCTAAAAGAAAATTCTTAGCCGGAAATTCATTATTATCCATAAAGCTAAAATCTCTTTTCAGTTTTTGGTCATGTAGAAAATTAGAATCGAATTTAATCTCAAGGTCTATGTAAATTTTAAGTGGTACAAGGTTGCTTACAATTGAATCAGGCTTCATTCTCCCGATATGCTTTAGGCTATCTTTCCATTGCGGTGGTGGTGGTGGGTCATAAAGTCTAATATCATACTTTTGATTATTTATATAGTCCCCAATGTATACATTAATCGCATCAGGATTTATAGATTTTTCTTTAATCCTGCAACCATCAAAAACTAGAATGGATATTGACAAAATGACGAGAATTCTAATTATTCGCATGATGTTTTATGATTATCGGTTAATGGTATTTGTGCAAGTCTAGTAAATTCATTGAATTGACTCATCCACCGTCCATTACAGCATCTATTGCCATCAATACAAATTCAATATTCTCATCATTAATACCATTATCAAGCAAAAACCAAACCAATTCTTGCGCAAAACTTAAACGCTCAGAATGGCCGTATGCGGTGAACCATTCGAATTGACCAAAGGTTAATAGTCCTTTTAAAGCGCCACTTAATTTAAATACCGGTTTTGCTGCGGTATTTATAGCGAATGTACCAGAACCGTTAGTGCAATCCCTACCATAGGCTGTCAATGTAAATTATTCAACTCCTATTATTGCAGATGCTTTGTAGAATTTATTGGTTTCACTATTAGTTGTGTCTATTAAAATAACAACATTAGAGCTAAATTTATCAAATATTTTCTGATGCCTATATAATAAATGCTTTTCGTTATAAAGTCCTTTTCGTTGTAAATATCTTTTTAAATTAAGTACATTATTAGTTTTAATAATTCCTATTTCTTCTAATTTAAAATTTAAACTAGTATTTAAACTTGTACTGTTAGTTTCCTCAGTTATACATACTAAGTTGAAATCAGGCAGAGTTTTTATTAAATAAGAGTGATCATAATTAAAAAATAAAGTATCCTTGTCAACCTTTCTTATTTTTTCCTGAGCAAATAAATTTATTACCGATAAGAACAGTAAAACCATTTCAAGTTTTACTGTTCTTTTTTCAATTATCATCTCTCTCATCTAAGAAATTTATTTTAGTTCAGATTAATATTTCCAAGTCCCATCATTTTTTTGCTAAATACTTAATAGTAGTATTTCTTTAATATTATATTTTTTCTAAAATTGAATGAATTCTAAATCTTTTAGCGTTCCATTATATATTATTTTGTATTCATAAAATATGGGCTCTTTTGATTGCTTCGTATTATTTTTGGTTATTAAGTAAATAATTTTATTGGTACTTAGATAGTTATGTAAAACCCATGGCTCCATTGATTTTAGTTTATTTTTTTTAACGTAAACAACGGTGTCTAAGTTTATTTCCTTTTTAATATCTTTTAGTGTGCTAAAATCGTCAAAACCAATTCGGTTAGGAATATTAAATATATAGGCGTCATTTATAAATATGGAGTCAATGCTTTTTAAAATAATATAATAATTAATTCTTCCTTCCTCATCATTTTTTATAATCGGTTCTTCATCAAGTATGTATAATTGTTTTTGTTCGAAATCTTGAGAAAAAATGTTTGTAATAAATAATATCATACAAAGGGTTATTAAATTCTTCATAATATTTTAATTAGAACATGTTTTATTATATGTGCTTCTCACCTTTTGAAATACATATTGAATTTTAGTTTTTTGAGCACTACTTAAATTTATGTATTCTTGGGTGCTTTCCAATCCACCCCATGAAATATTATCAAGAAAATCGCTCAAGTTGTTAATAACAGGATCTGAATTAATAATATTTTGGAAAGGATTCTGTTGGTTATCTAACCACGGATGTGAATCTTCCAAATTCTGTCTCATTGCTTCTCTATACCCAAAAATATTAAATTGATCATGATTCCATTGTGGATTACTTCCACCATAATTTTTATAGTAGGTGCTTAAAGCGTTAAAAATAGTTATATTATTTAAAGAGCTAGGATTGCCATAATTTTGAAAAGTATAGCTACCATTAGTGCCTATATTAAGTAATAATCCTGATTGGATACTTCTTTCAAGTAGTTCTGCATGTATCGACTCATGAATTATAGCTAGAGCAATTTCAATATTCGAGGCATTTTCGACAAAACTTGTTTTTAACCTAATTCGGTAAAATCTTTGACTACCATTACCATTATAAGATGGATATGTTTTTGCATTATATTCAAAATTATTTTCATCGGGTATTTCACCAACTTCAAATAAAACGTGTGATTCTTTAGAACCATCAAAAGTATCATTAATAATACTGCTAAATAAATTACCAGAAAGTCCCTTTAATTTTTCATAAATACATTTGGCTTTTCCTGAAAGATTATCAATAATCTGCTCATCAACATCAACAGTGCCACCGTCCATTACCGCATCGATTGCCATCAATACAAATTCAATATTCTCATCATTAATACCATTATCAAGCAAAAACCAAACCAATTCGCTTGCGAGTGATAACCGCTCTGTATGTTGAGCATCGGTGAACCATTCGAACTGGCCAAAAGTTAATAGTCCCTGTAGAGCGGCACTTAATTTATACACCGGTTTTGCTGCGGTATTTAAAGCGAATGTACCAGAACCGTTGGTGCAATCGCTACCATAGGCTGTTAGTGTAGATTTATTTTGATTATTGTCTGGAACAGCACATAATTTAATGGTAAAACCGCCATCAGGATGCATTGTGGTTGTATTGGTACAGGCGGTTCCACCAGAACCTTGTGGACTATAGGAGCTACTGATCTGTGCAGTACCTGCGGAAACAGTTTCCGTATATATAGGAGCAGAGGGTCCATTGGTAACAACCTGAACAACCCCGCTCGTGGCAACTGTGCTAACGGTGTTTACTGTGCCGTTGCTTACAATGGTTGAATTATAATTGTAAGGTGTACTTACGGTCGTATTACTGAAAGTTGTAGTTATAATATGTCCGTTGTAGGAGTTGGTAAGTGTAGTTCCAGGAGCGTTATATTGAATGTCACCACTGCCACCTGTAGTTCCACTACCGCAATCACCACTTTTACCCACCCTATTTAATTTACTATCTTGAAAGAATGAATCAAAGGTGTAAAACCTATAGGTTGATGTAAATTGACTATAATCTTCCCCAGTGATAAAAAAGCTATTAATATCTTCTGGTTCCATCTCAAAACCTACTACGTAGTGTTTTTTAAAACTTACCCTTTTTATCTTTCTCTATTATTAAATTATAAATAGGATTAATTGAAGCGCTTTCAACAAAGAGGGCAAAAGAATAACTGCTTTCACCTGGGGTATTCTTATTTATAGTTTTTTTAATTTCCTTTAAATCAATAATTACATTGTTGTGCTTTATTTTGTTGGCAATTATTTGCTTATTTGTTTTACCTAAATTAGAAAATAATTCGTCTATAACACTAGGTATTTCGTTGTAAGTTATTGTTGATATTTCAAGATCACTTTCTAAAAGTACGGGTTCTTCAATATCATTAATGTTATTGATATCAATGTCTAAAATGTCTTTTTCAACACAACCAACAATAAACATACTCGGTATTAAGTAGAGTATAAAAAATTTATATATTCTTCTAGAAATAATTTTCATGGTGTTGGTTTTTTAGGTTTCCGTCAAGTTTTTTTTTGCAGAAGTCAACTAGAAAAACCTGAGAATTTTTGAGGTTCTTGTATTATTTTATCTTTTCTGGCTTTAAATTCCTTAATTTTTATCTGAAAAAATCTTTTCCGATTAAATTTTAAAAACCCATTGGTTTGTTTTTTATTTTCTAGCGCAATTTTTTTTTGAATTATACTTTTCATCGATATAAAACTTATGGCTAACGCAGATTAGCTACTTACCATAATTTTATGAGAATAAAAAAACCGACCACTAGGTCGGTTTTATGTATTTAAGATTATTTGAAAAAGGAAACTCATTTTCATTAGTATCCTAACTTTTCACGAACACGTTCTAAAACTCCGTCAGCTACTTTTTTGGCTTTTTCAGCACCTAAAGCCAAGGCTTCATCTATCTCGTTTAAGTTGTTCATATAGTAATTGAACTTTTCACGTGGCTCTTCAAATTTATTTACAATAACTTCATAAAGCGCTTGTTTGGCATAACCATAACCATAATTTCCGGCTAGGTAATTAGCGCTCATTTCCTCTATTTGCGGTTGTGAGGCTAATATTTTATAAAGGGCAAATACATTATCTGTAGAAGGGTCTTTTGGGTCTTCCATAGGCGTACTATCTGTTTGTATGCCCATAATTTGCTTGCGCAATTGTTTATCCGTCTGAAAAAGGCTGATTAAATTCCCTTTACTCTTACTCATTTTTGCACCATCGGTGCCAGGTATGTACATTGTTTCTTCTTGAACCTTACCGTCAGGCAATACAAATGTTTCGCCTAATTGAGCATGAAAACGAGAAGCAACATCGCGGGTCATTTCAATATGTTGCATTTGGTCTTTGCCCACAGGTACAATGTTGGCGTCGTACAACAATATATCTGCCGCCATGAGCATTGGGTATGTGAAAAGACCGGCGTTTACGTCTTCTAATCTATCAGATTTGTCCTTAAACGAGTGGGCAAGTGTTAACCGTTGATATGGAAAAAAACAGCTCAAATACCAAGATAATTCAGTTGTTTGTGGAACATCACTTTGTCTATAAAAAACAGTTTTTTCAATGTCAAGACCAAATGCCAGCCATGTTGCTGCTGTAGCATAAGTGTTTTGTCTCAGTTCTACTCCGTTTTTTATTTGAGTAAGGGAGTGCATATCCGCAATGAATAAAAAAGATTCATTTTTCGGATTTTGTGCCATTTCTATTGCAGGCATAATTGCTCCTAGAATATTTCCTAAATGAGGGGTTCCGGTACTTTGTATGCCAGTTAAAATTCTTGCCATTTGCTTTATTTCTAAGAAAGCAAAGGTAAAACAAATACAAAAAAACTAACCTAAATAACTACTTTTGATTTATGCTTAAAGTCGTTAGACAAACCGGTCAAACACTATACCGTATTTGGTTTCATGTTTTAGTGGCCGTCCCCATTCTCTTGTTTTTTCCTTTATTGGTGCTTTTCGCCTCAAAAGAAAGCTGGTATCCACAGTTTTTTTGGATGGCACGAAATCTTTGGGCAAGACCAATTTTATATGGTATGTTCTGTTGGCCAAGTATTAAGTACGAACAACAATTAGTTAAAGGTAGCAGTTATATGCTTGTAGCAAACCATACTAGTATGTTAGACATAATGCTTATGCTGGTGGTTAGTAGAAATCCTTTCGTTTTTGTCGGAAAAAAAGAATTAGTGAATATACCTTTATTTGGATTTTTCTATAAACGTGTATGTATTATGGTGGATCGTGAGGATACGCAGAGTAGAACAGGTGTATATAGAAGGGCTCAAAAACGTTTGCAACAAGGGTCAAGTATTTGTATTTTTCCAGAAGGTGGAGTTCCAGAAGAGCAGGTTCTATTAGATAATTTTAAGGATGGAGCTTTTAAAATGGCTATTGCGCATAAAATACCAGTAGTTCCAATTACCTTCTATGATAACAAGAAAAGATTTTCATTTACTTTTTTTAGTGGTGGGCCAGGAAAGTGTAGGGCTAAAGTTCACAAATTTATTCCAACTAAAACCCTAGATGAACATGAAAAAGCACAGTTAAGAAATAATGTGCGTAATTTGATACTCCAAGATTTAAAAAAACCACAGAATAAAGATTTTTAAAACTTAAAACTAAGTCCGCTGTAGACTCCAATTGAATAGGGTAAAAATGTACCGTCAACTTCTGAAAATGTATTCAATTGATATTTGAAAATCGGTTCTATATTAAAATGAACCTTAGGTGAAAATTTATAATTAAATCCAACACCCATATTTGCACTGAAGTTAAGGTCGTTTATGTTATTAGCTTCACCGATTTCTGTAGTTAATTCCCCTGCGGTTAAAGAAACTGCATTATCTATTAAGAATAATGAACTTACACCGCCAATAATATTAACCCCAAATTTTTTATTAATTAGAACATAATTAACTTCAATGGGTAGTTCAAGATACCCAAATTGTTGAGACATATAACCATCTCTAGTGGCGCTTTTAGCAGTTACGTCTAAGGCGGAGTTGGCGGTACTAAAATTTTCTGAAGCTACTTTTTTACTTGAAATTGTAAGTGTTTCTGATGTAGGCGCATAATCAATAGATTCTAATTGACCGTTGGTAGACAATACATTTAAAGAGGACGAAAAAGCGACATCTTCAGTCTCATATCCATAATCAACTTTATTAATTCCAGAACGAATGGTTAGCTTTTTTGATACGGCATACGCCACCGATACTCCATAGCTAAAATTGATATTTCCTGATTTGGAGTTAGGAGTGAAGATTGAGTTTACAGGAGATCCTTTTCCATGGCCATTAAAATATACAGGAGCAATATTTGGCCCTGCTGACCATCTATTACTTGCCACATCATGTTTTTTCTCTTCTTGATTTACGATTTCTTCGAAAATGGATTTTTTATCTACTTCAGCTATTTCTTTGTTTTCATCGTTAAGTTCATTGATTGCTACTTCAGAACTTAAACTTGAATTTTTATTGTCAATATTATTTTCTAGAGTAGTCTTTGCAGCTCCGTGATTTGAATTATCTAAACCTTCTTCAGTACGTGTGGCTTTATTCGTAAACTCATTTTCTAATAATTCTGTAGAGGTATTTTCTGCAATCAAGATATTAGTATTAGTGTTTGATTTTGCCTTAGTTGCTTCGTTTTTTGCTAAAGCAGCATTCTTTTTAGACCGATTGGTATTAATATTTTTATTAGCAAGTTGAATAGTCTCGTCAGAATTTTTAGATTTCTCCGAAGCTTCCATAGAATCTTCGTAAAGGTCTATCGATTTTTTTACAGCTTTTTCAACTATTTGATTCTCATCAGTAGAAAGCGATTTTAAGGAGGATTCTTTTTTAGAACTAGGTTGAATCTCTGTGTTCTTTTTAGCTTCTTTTTGAGTATCTACTAGTATCTCGTTCGAAGTCTGGTTCTCCGTAAACGGATTGAACAAAAGAAGGCCAATAACTAGTGCAGCAGCAATGCCGCCAAGTTTCCACCAAATAGGAATAATCCGTTTCTTTCTCTTTTTTTCCAATGAAGCATCAATAGCCCTCCAAACTTTATTGCCTGGTGTGGGTTTGAAGCCCGAGAGTTTATCTTGGAAAAGATCGTCTAATTTCTTTTTCTGCATCTTTTAAGATTTCAGTTTATAATCAAATTGATTATAAAAAATTTGTTGTTATAATTACAAGTACTCCAATAATAGACTGGGTTACTTTAGTTTCTATTTTTTCTTTTAACAGTGTACGAGCCCGTGCAAGATTAGATTTTGATGTGCCAATTGAAGTGCCTAGCAATTCGCTAATTTCTTTATGGGTGTAACCATCTAAAACATATAAATTGAATGTCGCACGATATTTGTTCGGTAATTCTTGTATATAGCCCAGCAGTGATTGTAGGCTAATATCACTATAGGCATTATCCACGGTTATTTCTTCTTCAGTATTATCAGAAACTACGTTTAAAAATTCTTCCTTTCTATATTTCTGTAATACGGTATTAACCGTTATTCTTTTAATCCAACCTTCAAAAGACCCTTTGCCTTGGTATTGACCAATTTTTTCATAAATTGTCATAAAACTATCATGAAGGCTATCTTCTGCATTCGATTTAGAATTAGAATATTTCAAACATATACCAAATAGGGTCGTGGCATAGGCTCTGTACAAAAGCTCCTGTGCCTTACGGTCTCCCTTTTTACAATTATGTATGAGTTCTTCTAGACTCACAAATGGTTGATTGTTTTAAGGTTTGTTTACTGGTACGACTATTTCTAAATATTGAGCTTCTCCTTCACTATTATCGCCTGCATAAAACTTAAAAGTGTATGGGTCAGTGTAAATTACTTTAAAATTAAATGATGCTGTTTGTTGTATTGATTCTACAGTACAATCATCTGTATCGGTTCTTACTGATCCGATAGCAACAACATTTCTAACCGTTAATGAATCTTTAACTACATCAAAACCTTCATAGTTAGTACAGCTATCAGGTTTAATATAGTTAACCAAAATCTCATAGGTTTTATTATAATCAAAGGATTCTGGTAATTCTGCATCAACAATTTCCAATGCGGTAAAATGAAAATTGGCGTCATCATCTTCTATCGAGCAACCATTGTTTATGAACATTATAACAACGGCCAGCAATATTAACTTTTTTCTCATTGAACAATAATTTGTTTATAAGATGAAAGTTGGTTGCAATGGTTGCGTAGAAGGTAACCATGTTTAATTAAATAAAACTTTACTTAGCGTTCAGCGCATTAATTGCCTCTCGTATCTTACCATCCAATTCTTCAAAAAGCTCTGGATTATCTAACAAAAGACTCTTAACGGCGTCACGACCTTGACCAAGTTTTGTGTCACCATAACTAAACCATGAACCGCTCTTCTTTACAATTTCATATTCTACACCAAGATCGATAACCTCACCAACTTTTGAAATTCCTTCACCGTACATGATGTCAAATTCAGTGGTACGGAATGGTGGAGCCACCTTGTTCTTAACAACCTTTACTCGAGTCTTGTTTCCTTGTACGTTGCCGTCTGTATCTTTTATTTGCGTAGATCTTCTTATATCTAAACGTACTGATGCGTAGAATTTAAGAGCATTACCACCAGTTGTTGTTTCAGGATTACCGAACATAACACCAATTTTTTCACGTAATTGGTTAATGAAGATAACGGTACAATTGGTTTTACTAATTGACCCTGTAAGCTTTCTTAGTGCTTGGGACATTAAACGAGCGTGAAGACCCATTTTAGAATCTCCCATTTCTCCTTCAATTTCACTTTTCGGCGTCAATGCAGCAACAGAATCAATAACGACAATATCAATTGCCCCTGAACGAATTAAATTATCTGCTATCTCTAATCCTTGTTCACCATTATCTGGTTGAGAAATAATTAAGTTATCTATATCAACACCCAATTTTTGAGCATAAAAACGGTCGAAAGCATGTTCTGCATCAATAAAGGCGGCGATACCTCCTTTTTTTTGAGCTTCAGCAATGGCATGAAGTGTCAATGTGGTTTTACCAGAAGATTCAGGACCATAGATTTCAACAACTCTACCTCTTGGATAACCCCCTACTCCTAATGCAATATCTAATCCTAATGAGCCAGAAGGAATCACTTCAACATCGGCAACAACCTTATCACCCATTTTCATGACAGCACCCTTACCATAGGTCTTATCCATTTTGTCAAGGGTCAATTTTAATGCTTTTAATTTTGCTTCTTTTTCAGAACTCATTTTAATTTTTTTGGAAAGCTAAATTACTATTTCTTTTTTGAATTGAATAATATTGAATCGTATTACGCAACCATTTTAAGTAATTACTATCTTATAAAAAATAGAAGTTGTCTAATTGGTTATACTTCGTTGTTATTAGTGACAACGAACTTTGGTGGCTATTTCCCTTTCTGTGTTCTGAAAGAATGCTATGAAAAAGAAAAGAATGGAATAGTCGATAAAGAGTCTTGATTTTTCAAGACTCTTTATTTATTTTAAAGCGGTTAAGCATAGCGCAATAAGCGTAACTTTTCTATTTTATTATTACTTTTGCCTTTTAAAATTTTTCTATAACTTAAAACTATTGGTATAGCATGCAACTGTACAATACACTAAGTGCAATAGAAAGGTCAGCTTTAATTGAAGAAGCGGGTAAGGAGCGTCTTACTATATCTTTCTATACCTATGCACACATCGGTAATACCGATTTATTCAGAAACCATTTATTTATACATTGGAACGAGATGGATGTTCTTGGACGAATTTATGTCGCTCAAGAAGGTGTAAATGCCCAATTATCAGTTCCTGCCGAAAATTTCAACATTTTTAAAGAACATTTAGATAGCATTTCATTTCTAGAAAACGTTCGTCTCAATATTGCAATCGAGCAAGACAATCTATCATTTTTGAAACTTAAGGTTAAAGTTCGAAATAAGATTGTGGCAGACGGGCTTAATGACCACAGTTTTGATGTTACCAATAAAGGTATTCATGTAGATGCAGAAAGATTCAATGAGCTTATTGAAGAACCAGATACTGTTTTGGTTGATATGAGAAATCATTACGAAAGTGAAATCGGTCATTTCAAAAATGCAGTAACACCAGATGTAGATACATTTCGTGATTCGCTAGATATTATTGAACGAGATTTGGCTGATCACAAGCAAGATAAGAAACTGGTTATGTATTGCACTGGTGGTATCCGATGCGAAAAAGCAAGTGCTTATTACAAGCATAAAGGGTTCGAACACGTTTATCAGCTTGAAGGTGGTATTATTGAATATGCAAGACAGGTCGAGAATAAAAATCTTGAAAATAAGTTTAGAGGTAAAAACTTTGTATTTGACCATAGAAGGGGGGAGCGAATCAGCGATGATGTTATATCGAATTGCCACCAATGTGGAGAGGCATGTGATGAACATGTAAATTGCGCCAATGAAGCTTGTCATTTGTTATTTATTCAATGTAAATCTTGCGCAGAAAAAATGAACGATTGTTGCTCTGATGCTTGTAAATTGGTTCATGAATTACCTTTTGAAGAGCAAAAAGCATTAAGAAAAGGCAAAGAAGTCAGTAATAAAATTTTTAAGAAAGGCCGCTCAGAGGTTTTGAAGTTTAAGAAATAAAGTAATCTTACTATGGTTTCAGTCTTGACAAGATTGAAACCATCTTAAAAAAAACTTATATTTTCCTCTAATTTAATCCTATAGGATGCGGATTATCGACTACTGGTTATTGAATGCAGAATATCGATACTGCCAACTTGCCTTTTATTTCACATTAAAAAAACAGTATCTTTACCTATAAGTTTTTTATGAACCTTTTTTGGTGAATCTTTAAAAATTCGACCAAATCAATATATATAATATGGGTTGTAGTAGTTGTTCTACCGGTAAGGATGGACAACCAAAGGGATGCAAGAACAACGGTACTTGCGGTACAGATGGTTGCAATAAATTAACAGTTTTTGATTGGCTTTCCAACATGTCGCTCCCTAATGGGGAACGACCATTTGATTTTGTTGAAGTACGATTTAAAAACAGTAGAAAAGAATTTTTCCAAAACACAGAAAATCTTTCACTTTCCATTGGCGATATTGTCGCCACACAAGCTGTGTCTGGTCATGATATAGGTATGGTTACCTTAACAGGTGAGTTGGTTCGCGTACAAATGAAGCGAAAGAAAGAAGCTATTAATGCTCCAGACGCACCAAAAGTGTATCGAAAAGCAAGTCAAAAGGATATCGATATTTGGCAGAAATGTAGAGATAGAGAAGAGGAGATTAAAAAGCGCGCGCGTGAAATCGCTATTATCTTAAAACTTCAAATGAAGATTTCTGATGTTGAATTTCAAGGTGATGGCTCTAAAGCAACTTTCTATTATACTGCAGATGAACGTGTAGATTTTCGTCAGCTTATAAAAGATATGGCCAAGGCATTTGGCATCCGAATAGAAATGCGTCAAATTGGGTATCGTCAAGAAGCACAACGATTGGGCGGAATTGGCTCGTGTGGTAGAGAGTTATGTTGTTCTACTTGGCTTACAGATTTTAGATCGGTAAGTACTTCTGCGGCACGTTACCAACAGCTGTCTCTGAATCCACAAAAATTGGCAGGGCAGTGCGGTAAATTAAAGTGCTGTTTAAATTATGAGCTTGATGTTTATTTAGATGCCTTAAAAGATTTTCCTTCACAGGACACTAAATTATTTACAGATAAGGGATTAGCTTTTTGTCAAAAAACCGATATTTTTAAAGAGATGCTTTGGTTCTCTTACAAAGAAGATCCAGGTAACTGGCATGTTCTTTCAAAAGACCAGGTAAATGAGATTTTAGAGAAAAATAGAAAGAAAGAGAAAGTCGCAAGTTTAGAAATGTATGCGATTGAAATTGAAGTAGAAGAAAAAGTAGTTTTTGAGAATGTAGTTGGTCAAGATAGCCTTACTCGTTTCGATAGACCCAAAGGTGGTGGAAACAAGAATAAAAATAGGAATCGAAACCAACATAAGAACAAGAACAGAAATCGAAAAAGAAATCAAAACAATGCGTAGTTTATCATGTTGTTTCTTAGCAGTTATGCTTTTTGCTTCCTGTAATACCAATATTATTAAATCAGAATACCGTTCTATAAAAGATGGTGTTTGGAATAAAGATAACGTACTTGAGTTTTCCTTATCTGAAATGGATACTTTAGATGGGCATGATATATTTATTAATATTAGAAACGATAACACTTTTCCATATAGTAATTTATTTATAATCGCATCTTTAACGACTCCTGCGGGCGAAGTAACAAAAGACACATTAGAATATGAAATGTCTTTACCTGATGGCACTTGGCTTGGAAAAGGCAGTGGTAGTATTAAGGAGAATAAATTATGGTATAAGGAAAACATCGTTTTTTCATCTTCTGGCGTATATACTATTGAGGTTTCACAAGCGATGCGCAAAAACGGAAATGTTTCTGGAATTATTGGTCTAGAAGGTATTACCGATGTAGGTATTGAAGTAATTAAAAGCAACCCGTAAATTATGGCAAAAGCGGAAAAGAAGAGTACAACCAACAGTTTCTCCAAATTCATAAAGTGGTTTTGGATTTTATTCTTGTCAGGTATAGCTTTTGTGGCTTTGATATTTTTATCTGCCTCCTGGGGACTGTTCGGAGAACTTCCTCCTTATGAATATTTAGAAAACCCACAAACCAATTTAGCATCTCAGATTATTTCTTCTGACGGTAATTTATTGGGTAAGTTTTATTTGGATGATAACCGTACTGATATAAAATTTGAAGATTTACCAGAAAATTTAGTGAATACACTAATTGCCAGTGAAGACATTCGTTTTATGGATCATTCTGGGATTGATGCTCGAGGAACTCTAAGAGCATTTGCTTATTTAGGTAGCAAGGGTGGTGCAAGCACCATTTCTCAGCAATTGGCAAGACAATTGTTTGTAGGCGTTCGTTCTCGAAGCAAATTAGATGCTATTAAACAAAAATTAAAGGAATGGGTATTGGCTATACGATTAGAGCGTAGCTATACTAAAGAAGAAATCATAAGTATGTATTTGAATATTTATGATTTTGGAAATAATGCTGATGGTATACGATCTGCGGCGCGTATTTATTTTGGCAAAGAACCAAAAGATTTAAAGGTTGAAGAATCAGCTATGCTAGTTGGGATGCTACAGAACTCTTCATTGTTCAACCCATTAAGACGAGAAGAACTTACTCTTAACAAAAGAAATGTTGTTCTTGGTCAAATGGCTAAGTATGACTATATCACGGAAGCAGAAAAGGATTCACTTCAGGCCATGAAAATGGATATTAATTATAACCCAGAAAGCCATAGAGAAGGTTTAGCTACCTACTTTAGAATGTATCTGCATCGGTTCATGAAAGATTGGATTGATAAAAATCCTAAGCCTGCCATGGAGGGTGAACGCGACCGTTATAACCTGTATTTAGACGGACTAAAGATTTACACGACCATTGATTCTAAAATGCAGGCTAATGCTGAAGAAGCTGTCAATGAACACATGACAAAACTTCAAGCGGAATTTTTTCATCAGAATACACCAGATAGAAATCCAACAGCACCATTTTTAGATTTAACTCCAGAGGAGACGAATGGTATTATGGAGCGTGCTATAAAAACATCAGAAAGATGGCGTATCATGAAGGATCAGGGTAAATCTGAAAAGGAAATTAGGGAATCCTTTACCAAAAAGACGGAAATGACGGTTTTTGACTGGAAAAGTGCCACTAAGGAAAAGGATACCATTTTAACGCCAATGGATTCCATTCGGTATTATAAAGCTTTTTTAAGAACGGCTATGATGTCTATGGAGCCACAAACAGGTCATGTAAAGGCTTGGGTTGGAGGAATAAATTACAAGCATTTTCAATATGATAATGTGATTCAAGGATCTAGGCAAGTAGGGTCTACTTTTAAACCATTTGTATATGCCGCTGCTATTGACCAATTGCGCTTATCGCCTTGTGAAACAAGACCGGACACCGAATATTGGATTGAAGCAGGTAAGCATGGAAATATGGAACCATGGGGTCCTAAGAATTCAGATGGAAAATTTTCCGGGAAAAGCTACACATTAAAAAGGGCTTTAGCAAATTCTGTTAATACGATTACGGCCCAATTAATTGATGAGGTGGGTCCAAAATCTGTGGTAAGTATGGTTCGTAATCTAGGACTTACCGGTGATATTCTTGAGGTACCTTCGATTGCTTTAGGTGCCTTAGATGTAAATGTGTATGAAATGGTTGGTGCCTATGGTGCTTTTGCCAATCAAGGGGTGTATGTGAAACCGGTGATGGTTACTCGAATTGAGAATAAAGATGGTGCCGTACTTTATGAATATGTTCCAGAGACAAAAGATGTCTTGAGCAAAGAGGTTTCTTATGCTATGATTGATTTAATGAAAGGGGTTACACAGGGTGGTTCAGGTACGCGTTTACGTACAACAGGCGCTAATAAATGGAGTCCGGAATATGACGAGATAATAACAGGGTATCCTTATAAGCTCACGAACCCTATAGCGGGTAAGACTGGTACAACACAGAACCAAAGTGACGGGTGGTTTATGGGTATGGTTCCAAATTTAGTAACAGGCGTTTGGGTCGGTGGTGAAGAAAGGTCGGTTCATTTTAAGACTATAAGGTACGGGCAGGGTGCTTCAATGGCGCTGCCTATTTGGGGCCTATACATGACAAAAAATTATGCAGATGAAGATTTGGGTATTTCTAAAGAGGATTTTGAAAAACCGGAAAACATGTCAATCGAAATAGATTGCGATAAATTTGCTTCAGATATCAAAGAAGATAAGGATATTGAAGATGATTTAGATGATTTAGATTTTTAACTCAAATTCTTAATTAAATAAAAAAGGTCTTGGTTTATGCCAAGACCTTTTTTATTTAATCCATTTAAATTCGGTATTTTAGTAACAAGATAATTTAATAAGAAATGATACGTAAAACAGTAGCAAACGTAACTGAAGCATTAGAAGGAGTAAAGGATGGAATGACCTTTATGTTGGGTGGTTTTGGCCTATGTGGCATACCAGAAAATGCAATAAGCGAATTGGTAAAACTGGATGTAAATGATATTACTTGTATTTCTAATAATGCAGGAGTAGATGATTTTGGCTTGGGGTTATTGTTGCAGAAACATCAAATTAAAAAAATGGTGTCTTCATATGTTGGCGAGAATGATGAATTTGAACGACAAATGCTTAGTGGGGAATTAGAGGTAGAGTTAACACCACAAGGTACACTTGCTGAAAAATGTAGGGCAGCACAAGCAGGTTTTCCAGCATTTTTTACACCCGCTGGTTATGGAACAGAAGTTGCAGAGGGCAAGGAAGTACGTGAATTTAATGGTAAGATGTACATATTAGAGGAAGCATTTAAAGCAGATTTTGCTTTTGTAAAAGCTTGGAAAGGTGATGCTGCTGGTAATCTAATATTTAAGGGTACGGCAAGAAACTTTAATCCTTGTATGTGTGGTGCAGCTAAAATCACAGTTGCTGAGGTTGAGGAACTGGTTCCCGAAGGTGAATTAGACCCTAATCAAATACATATTCCAGGAATTTTCGTTCAACGAATTTTTCAAGGTAAGGATTATGAGAAAAGAATAGAACAAAGAACGGTACGTCAAAAATAATAACATGTTAGACAAAAACGGAATTGCAAAAAGAATTGCACAAGAAGTGGAAGACGGCTATTACGTGAACCTTGGTATAGGTATACCAACTTTGGTAGCTAATTATGTACGTGATGATATTAGTGTTGAATTTCAAAGCGAAAATGGAATTCTTGGTATGGGTCCTTTTCCCTTTGACGGGGAAGAAGATGCAGATTTAATCAATGCTGGTAAGCAAACTATTACAGCTTTGCCAGGTGCTTCATATTTTGACTCTGTAACTAGTTTTGCTATGATCAGGGGTAAACATGTTGACCTTACTATACTAGGTGCAATGGAGGTTTCTGAGAACGGTGATATCGCTAATTGGAAGATACCAGGAAAAATGGTTAAAGGAATGGGAGGTGCAATGGACTTGGTTGCATCCGCAGAAAACATTATTGTTGCTATGATGCACACCAATAGAGCTGGGGAATCCAAACTATTAAAAAAATGCAGTTTACCGCTCACTGGCGTTGGCTGTGTCAAAAAAATTGTAACCAATTTGGCGGTTTTAGAAGTTACAAATAAGGGCTTTTTACTTTTAGAAAGGGCGCCAGGGGTAACAGTAGAAGAAATAATAGAAGCTACTGAAGGTGCGTTACTTGTGAATGGTGATATACCAGAAATGAAAAATGTTTAACAATATGCTGTTTGTCGATAAAACAAGTATTTTATTTTATTCACAACATGTAGTGTTGTATACACAACATAAATTTCTTAAAAATAGAAGAATGAGTGTATATTTAGAGCGTAAAACCCATTTAACCTTTTAATTACTTAACCGAAATGAATTCTCAATTGAACCACATCGCAGCTGAAGAAAAAGTTCAAGTTTATCGTAATGATTTTTTTAGCGGATTTTTAAGACTTACGAAAAAGTTGTTTATGATATAAATTACTTTTTTGACATTTACAAAAGAGCGACTTTTCTAAGTCGCTTTTTTTTTATGCCAAATTTTGGTGTTTTGTTCAAAGTAGATATTTAAGATTACTTACTAATTAGGTGATTGTTGAAAAGAATGAACTACCACTAATTTAATAGCGATATAAATATGTTTTCTATGACAACTTAAGAAGTTTACAACAGGTATGGTTATTTTTACCACAAATATTATTTTGTAAGAAAAAGACTACATATATTTGAAATGTAATAAAAGTGAATCCCAAATCGCTTTAATAACTTAACCTAAAATGAAGTACTTATTAAATTGTTTGCTATTACTGGTATTTGTAACCTCATGTTCAAAAGTTGAAGAAAATAATGACCCAATTATCGGTATTTGGCTGCATACTGTAAAAACCGCAACTAATACCAATAAATTGGTTGTTGATAATGAAGAATGGATTTTTAATGATGTCTATTTAGGTCGTTTTCATGGTTATAAAAATGGACAGGTAGTTTACTCAACAGATTTTAAATGGAGTGTTAATAATGACATCTATATGGTTAGCTACCCAGGCACTGATTTCACCGATGAATTTATCGAAATGAAAGAAACCGAAGATGGCGATTTACTATTAAGAACCGAAGGTAAAATATTCGCTATAAAACAGTAGAAAAAGGTCGCAATTGAAAAATGCCCAGTATCAATTGATTTGCAATTAAGAGCAATGCTAAAAATGGTCAAAATACCAAATCAACCATTTTATTTTATTTCCCCCAATTAGGAGCAAAGATATTTGCTCCTTTTTTTATATTAGGGGTATGGAACTTTTATATACGCTTTGTTCGTTTAATGACCTTGATGAATTAATGCTAATTTCAAAAAGAACTTTTGTTGAAGCCTTTGAAAAGGATAATGACCCTCTAGATTTTAATAATTATATAAATAAAGCTTTCTCACATGATGCATTAGCAGGCGAACTACAAAATGTAAACAGCCAATTTTATTTTGTTCATCACGAAGATTTGTTGGTTGCCTACTTTAAACTTAACCAAGGTAGTGCCCAAACCGATGTTAAATCTGAAGATAGTATTGAACTTGAGCGCATTTATGTTATTTCTAATTATCAGGGGAAACGATTAGGAGAACAAATTCTTAAACATATTAAGCAGATTGCTTTACAGGTGAATAAAAAGTCACTTTGGTTAGGTGTATGGCAACAGAATGAACGTGCTATTCAATTTTATGAAAGACATGGTTTTAAAAAATTTGGAACCCATCCTTATTTTATAGGTTTAGATGAACAAACAGATTGGTTAATGCGTTTCGATTTAAGTACCTTGTAGTTTCTAAAATAATAATAGATGAAATCGATATATTTTGTTTTTTTAATGTTCATAGGTTTATTAAACCTCAATGCTCAAGAGTATTATTTTCCAGAGGTAAATGCTAATTGGGCTCAAAAATCTCCTCAATCTTTTAAGATTAATGAAACACAAATAAAGAACGCAGTAGATTTTGCAGAAGCAAACGAATACTCAGGTTCACGTGATTTAAGAATTGCAATTTTAAAAGGTTTTGAAAAGGAACCATTTCATCAAATTTTAGGTCCGACTAAGAAACGTGGTGGTCCAGCGGGTATGATTCTTAAAAATGGATATATAGTTGCACAATGGGGAGATACCAAAAGAGTGGATATGACCTTTAGTGTGACTAAAAGTTTTTTAAGTACAATGGCCGGTCTTGCAGAGGATGAAGGCCTACTATCTAATACTAATGACAAGGTCGGTAATTATATATGGGATGATACCTTTAAAGGTGCACATAATTCTAAAATTACATGGGAACATTTATTACAACAGAATTCTGCATGGTCAGGTGAATTATGGGGTGGCAAAGATTGGGCCGATAGACCACCTAGCGAAGGCGATATAGATGATTGGAAATTTGAGAGACCAAAAGAACCAGGTACTGTAATGGAGTATAATGATGTTCGTGTAAATGTGCTGGCCTATTCTCTTACCCAACTTTGGCGTAAACCTATGCCTTTGGTTCTTAAAGAGAAAATAATGGATAAGATTGGAGCTTCTTCAACTTGGCGATGGTATGGGTATGATCACGCTTGGACAGAAATTGACGGACTTCAAATGAAATCTGTAACTGGTGGGGGACATTCAGGGGCTGGTATATTCATTAATGCAGAAGATATGGCACGTTTTGGAATGCTGTTCTTAAATGATGGAAAATGGAAGAATGTACAGTTAATTTCTGAAATTTGGATCAAGAAAGCAACTACTCCATCAATCCCAAATGTAAATTACGGCTACATGTGGTGGTTGAACAAAAAAGGTGATAGACATTGGGAGGGTCTTTCTGAAAACATTTATTATGCAGCTGGTTTTGGCGGCAATTTCATTGTCATTGATAAAGAAAACGATGTGGTCGTGGTAACACGTTGGTTAGAACCGAATAAAATTGAGGAGTTCATGTCTAAAGTAAATGCAGCTTTCTAAAAAGAAGAATTTATAATTTACATAGAATTTCAACCGCTTGTTCAAGCGTTTCTTGCTTTTTGGCAAAACAGAATCTTAGCATATGGTCATTTCTGTTTTTTACATTAAAGGATGAAATGGGAATTGAGGCTAAACCGTTCCGGGTAATTAATCGTTTTCCAATTACTTCATCCTCTTCCATTGAAATTGGAGAGTAATCTAATAATTGAAAGTAGGTTCCTTGGGTTGGTTTGAATTTAAATTTGGACGATTTTATTCCTTTTAAGAAGAAATCTCTTTTTTTTTGGTAAAAATTGTTCAAATCTAGATAGTGTGACGGATTTTTTAAAAATGCGGCTAATGCACATTGTACCGGATGGTCTACACAAAATACGGCAAACTGATGCACTTTTCTAAATTCAGCCATTAATGCAGTTGGGGCTACGCAATACCCAACTTTCCAACCGGTTACGTGAAACGTTTTTCCAAAAGATGCACAAACAAAGCTCCTTTGCACTAAATCTGGAAATCGTGAGGCACTTTCATGAGTTTGCTCATCAAAAATTATATGCTCATAAACCTCATCACTTAACAGAATAATATTAGTGGGTTTTAGAATGTTCTCTAACTGTTCCATATCCCATTTAGATAAGATTGTACCGCTAGGATTATGTGGGGTGTTTATAATCACCATTTTGGTCTTATCGGTAATTTTACTCTTAAATGCTGACCAATCAATTTTATAATCTGGAGCATCTAATTGAACATAGATCGGTTTTCCTCCATTCAATATAATTGCGGGCTCATAGCAGTCGTATGCGGGTTTTATAACAAGTACCTCGTCACCCTTATTAACAAAAGCTGTAATAGCCGTAAAAATGGCTTCTGTGGCACCTACTGTAATAGTAATTTCCTTTTCGGGATTATAGTGATGATTATGAAGAGATTCTATTTTCTCAGATATCTGTTCCCTTAATCCGTAATTACCTTGCATGGGAGCATATTGGTTGTGACCGTCGTGCATTGCTTTTGTTACCAAGGATTTTAATTTCTCATCGGTTTCAAAATTTGGAAACCCTTGAGAGAGGTCAATAGCATTATGCGCTCTAGCAAGATTACCTACCGTGGTAAAAATTGTCGTCTTTACATCTGGTAATTTAGAGGCATTTAAAAGAGGTCTATAATCCATAGTAGTAAATGTATGAATTTTGAGAATGCTCATAAAAAAAGCCCAACCATTTGATTGGGCTTCCCAATTCCGTTAAAACGAATTATGCATGTTGCATTTCATGTTTACCCTCTTTTATTTCCTCAATTAATTTGGAATTAAAAGCAGGTAAATCATCAGGATTTCTACTAGTGATAAATCCTTCATCTACAACTACCTCTTGGTCTACCCAATTGGCTCCGGCATTTATTACATCATCTTTAATGGAATTGAAAGATGTCATTTTTCTTCCTTCTACGACTCCTGCACTAATTAAAGTCCATGGGGCGTGACATATTGCTGCTACTGGTTTCTTCAATTTAAAAAAGTCGCGTACAAAGTCTAGTGCTGTTTCTTCTCTTCTCAGCAAATCTGGATTAATTACACCTCCTGGTAACACCAGGGCATTATAATCTTCCGCTTTTACTTCATTTAGCGTTTTGTCTACCTTATAACTGTTAGACCAATTTCCATCTGCCCAACCTTTAATCTCTCCTTTTTCTAAACTTACGATATCTACATTAAAGCCTTCTTTTTCCATGGCTTCCTTTGGAGATTTTAATTCAATTTCTTCAAATCCATTTGTAGCTAATATTGCTATCCTCTTCATAATGTATAGTTTTTAACGATTAATAATTTGTCTTACACTAAATTACAAATCAAAGACGCTAAACTCCGTTAACACCTTATTAAATTAGGGTTCACAAGGGTTAAACATTTATTAAATGAACTTTAAAAAATTCATTTTGTGCTCATTTGCACAGCCTTTAGGTGGTTTAGAGTTTTTGTCAAACAATCATCAAGGTTCTTTTTTACTTCTGTTTCCCAAAATCTAAAAACGGTATAGCCTAATCTATCCAATTCCTTATTCACTTCGTCATCACGTTGTATATTCCGTTCTATTTTTAGGATCCAAAATTCTCGGTTGGTTTTAACTTTGGGCTTTCGCTCTTCCCAATTTTTACCATGCCAATATTCTCCATCGATAAACACAACGGTTTTGTATTTAGGTAAAGCAATATCTGGTTTGCCTATCAGCTTTTTATAATCAATACGGTAACGATAACCGGCAGCATATAGGGCTTTTCTAAAAGCGAGTTCTGGTTTTGTGTTTTTACCTCGAATCTTGCTCATTATTTTTGAGCGTAGTGGCGTAGTATAGAAACCAGATTCCTCGTTGAACCTTGGAACTTTAATTCGTTCTTCTGAGTAGTCTTCTGGCATATCCTAAAAATAAAAAATCCCGAACCTTTATGGTCGGGATTTTAAAAACTTTATGATGTTAACCTTAATCTTTAACGTTCGCCACTAAATACTCGCGGTTCATTCTAGCAATATTTTCTAATGAAATTCCTTTTGGACATTCAATTTCACATGCACCAGTATTGGTACAGTTACCAAAACCTTCCAGATCCATCTGTGCAACCATGTTTTTAACACGATCAACAGCTTCTATACGACCTTGTGGTAGTAATGCATATTGAGATACTTTGGCGCCAACAAATAACATTGCTGAAGCATTTTTACAACTTGCAACACAAGCACCACAACCAATACAGGTAGCAGAATCCATTGCTTCATCAGCTGCATGTTTGGAAATAGGAATTGAGTTAGCGTCTTGAGTATTACCAGATGTATTTACAGAAATATAACCACCAGCATGTTGAATACGATCAAAAGAGCTTCTGTCAACCACTAAATCTTTAATTACTGGAAATGCTTTTGCTCTAAATGGTTCAATAGTAATGGTATCGCCATCTTTGAACATACGCATATGCAGTTGGCATGTGGTTACACCTCTATCTGGACCGTGTGCTTCACCATTAATGAACATGGAACACATACCGCAAATACCTTCTCTACAATCGTGGTCAAAAGCTACAGGCTCTTCACCTTTGTTAATTAGTTGTTCGTTAAGAACATCCATCATTTCTAAGAAAGACATATGTTCAGATATCTCTGTCACTTTATAATCGACCATTTTACCCTTAGATTGGGCATTTTGTTGTCTCCAAATTTTTAATGTCAGATTCATATTTTAAGTATTGAGTAATGAGTATTATAAAATGATGTGAATCATGTGTAATAGCTCAATACTATTTATTTATAACTTCTTTGTTTTAATTCAATTTCGTTGAACTCTAACTGTTCTTTATGTAAAACAGCATCAGCAGGTTCGCCTTTAAATTCCCAAGCAGAAACGAATGCAAAATCTACATCATTACGTTTTGCTTCTCCTTCTTGTTCTCCACTAAGTTCAACTGATTCTTCTCTAAAATGTCCTCCACAAGATTCTGCTCTTTCTAAAGCATCTTTAGCAAATAATTCTCCTAACTCTAAAAAGTCAGCTACACGACCTGCTTTCTCAAGTTCGGCATTTAATTCATTTGCCGTTCCTGGTACACTTACATTCTTGTAGAAATCTTCACGTAGTGCTTTAATTTCAGCCATAGCTTCTTTTAAACCTTCAGCATTACGAGACATTCCACATTTATCCCACATGATTTTACCTAATTTCTTATGGTAATAATCAACAGAGTGTGAACCTTTATTACTGATAAAGAAATTAATCTTATCGTTTACAGATTTTTCAGCTTCATCAAACTCGGGCGTATTCGTCGGAATTTTTCCTGTTCTAATTTCATGAGATAAGTAATCTCCAATAGTATATGGCAATACAAAATATCCATCAGCTAAACCTTGCATTAAAGCAGAGGCACCAAGTCTGTTAGCGCCGTGATCAGAGAAGTTAGCTTCACCAATACAGTATAAGCCTTCAACGGTAGTCATTAAGTTGTAATCTACCCAAACACCACCCATGGTATAGTGTACCGCTGGATAAATCATCATTGGGGTTTTATATGGATTCTGATCTACAATTTTCTCGTACATCTGAAAAAGGTTCCCGTATTTAGCTTCAACTATTGCCTTACCTAAATCGTATATTTTTTCTTTAGATGCGTTTTCTATATTATGAATCTTGGCTTGTTCAACTCCGTAGCGTTGAAAAGCAGAAGCAAAATCTAAATAAACGGCTTCACCAGTTGCATTTACTCCGTAACCAGCATCACAACGTTCTTTTGCAGCTCTTGATGCAACATCACGAGGTACTAAATTACCGAATGCAGGGTAACGACGTTCTAAGTAATAATCTCTTTCATCTTCAGACAAATCGGTAGGCTTTTTCTTGCCTTCACGTATTGCCATTACATCGTCTATATTCTTAGGCACCCAAATACGACCATCATTACGTAATGATTCGGACATCAAGGTTAATTTAGATTGATAATCTCCAGAACGCGGAATACATGTTGGGTGAATTTGTGTATAACAAGGGTTAGCGAAGAATGCACCCTTTTTATGTATTTTCCATGCAGCAGTAGCGTTAGAGCCCATTGCGTTAGTGGATAAGAAATATACATTTCCGTAACCACCAGAAGCAATAACAACGGCATGAGCAGAATGGCGTTCTATTTCTCCAGTAATTAAGTCGCGAGCAATAATTCCACGAGCCTTACCATTCACCTTAACTACATCTAGCATTTCATGACGGTTGAACGGGGTAATTTTACCACGAGCAATTTGTCTGTTCATTGCAGAATATGCGCCTAATAAAAGTTGTTGTCCTGTTTGTCCTTTTGCATAAAATGTACGAGAAACTAAAACACCACCGAATGAACGGTTGTCTAATAGTCCGCCATAATCACGAGCAAATGGAACTCCTTGAGCAACACATTGATCAATTATATTTCCAGAAACTTCAGCCAAACGATATACGTTAGCTTCTCTAGAGCGGTAATCACCACCTTTTACCGTATCATAAAATAAACGATAGGTAGAGTCACCATCTCCTTGATAGTTTTTAGCAGCATTGATACCACCTTGCGCTGCAATAGAGTGCGCTCTTCTTGGTGAATCTTGGTAACAAAACGTTTTAACGTTATACCCTAATTCTGCCAAGGTAGCCGCAGCAGAACCACCAGCTAATCCTGTTCCAACAACGATAACGTCAATGTTTCGTTTATTGGCAGGGTTTACCAAATCAATATGGTTCTTATAATCGGTCCACTTCGTTTTCAATGGACCTTTAGGTACTTTTGAGTCTAATACAGACATAAGTAAAAGGTATTAATGATTAAAATGATGAAAAAGGGCAATGAAAATAAATCCTAAAGGAATTATGATAGCATATACCTTACCAAAAGTTTGAAGTTTTTTCTTTCTCATTGATGTTATACCGGCAGACTGAAAAGCAGAACTGAATCCGTGCATAAGGTGTAATGATAAAAATACAAAGGCTAAAACATAAGCAGCAACCCTAATCGGATTTACAAATTTATGCGTCAATTCTTCGTAGTAGCGAAAACCTTCACCGTCTCCCAACAATCCAGACATATCGCCTTGAATATATTTGGTATTAATTTCTGGCAACCAGAAATCAATAAAATGCAGTACTAAAAAGGCCAATATTGCCAATCCGCTGTATATCATGTTTCTACTCATCCAACTAGAATTAGCTGAACCATTGCTTTTAGCGTAATTCACTTCTCTAGCATTTCTGTTTTTAAATTCAAGAATGAAACCCATCACAAAGTGATAAATAACCCCAAAAATTAAAACAGGTTGCAAAATGTATTGTACGGCCCAAAAAGTTCCCATAAAATGCGACGCTTCATTGAACGCATAAGAACTGAAAACCGATAAAATATTAATTGCAAAATGCTGAAGTAGAAAAAACATTAAAAAGAAAGCAGAAAGAGCCATTGCATACTTTCTACCAATCGAAGATTTAAAAAATCCGCTCATTAGTTGATAATTTTATATGCGAATTTACACCACACGCTAGTTATTAACAAGTTTCAAGGGCTTTAGTATATCAATTTAGATTCATTTTAAGAATCAATTTTATCCTGTTGAAGATTTATAAGTTTAATCTACCAAAAGGATTAAAAATCTTCAACAAAAATCTAAAGTGATAGTGGATAGGTTTTTAACTGTGATTTTTCTACAGCCCAAAGCACTGCGTCATCTAAATCTTTGAATTGAATAATGAAGTTTTTAAAGAAAAATCGTTCTAAAAGTATACTTGCTCTACTTCCGTTTGTTTGCCCTACCACAGCGTAAAAGGCCATTTTATTTCTGTTTTGATAAAACTTTTGCAAATTTGAAATACTAAATATTAGTTATTTATTCGGTTGGCAATATATAATTGGAATTTCTAACCCATATATATTCTGCTGAGGTAACAACTTTCGAAGCGTCTTTCCATCTGAAAAGTACTCCTTTATTCATTTCTGATATAATAATTCCCTTTTTAAAAAATTGAAAACACCAAAATCAAATTCCCTGATCTCTCTAATTTGATTAAATAACTCATGCTCTTTAATTCGCTTCATTCTTCCATATCCTTTAATTGAATTGATAAGGCTTTGGTGGAAAGTTGCACCTCAATTAAACTTAAAACTAAGGAAAGGATTAAAGCAAATAAACTAATTCCAAATACTATTTTGGCGGTAATTACATAGTCAAAAAATAGGAGTGCCATTGTAATTACAGCTAATAAAAAACTGAATATAGCGGTTGCCTGCATGTTTTTAATTATAGTAAGTCTTTTGCGTAATTTTTTAACTTGCAAGCCAATTGATGGTGAAGCTGTTTCTTGATATTTTTGATGCAATTGACGAATTAGAGCTGCAATGGCTAGGTATCGAGCATTATAGGCTAACATGGTCAAAGAAATTGCTGGGAATAGTAATGCCGGTATCCCTAAAGTAAGTTCCATTTGTTTTTTGAATGATTTTAATTAGTAGCTATACCAAAATATGTCCAGGTGACATCTGTATCCAATGGGTTTCGTTGCGCATGTAACTCGCCAGGTTCTATTGTAATGCAATGTCCTGGGCCTACTTCATATTCTTTTCCTGAAATGGTAAAAACGGCATTACCAGTCTGAATATGAAAAACTTCAAACATGGTGTCATGTTTATGTATTTCGACTTCTTGACCAGGTTTAAAGACGGCTGTACCGTACATCATTAATTGAGGTATTTCATTATGACCAATCAATGTCCGTTTTTTTATATCTGGATTATGGCTTACGCCTAATTCTGGTAATTCATTCCAATCCACTATTTTCATTGTGGTTATTCAATTTCAAAAGAGACAAGTTCCGTTTTTCCGTTTCCCTTTAATTCAATGGAATAGGAGCCTTTCGGTAAATATGTACTGCCATTTTTGGCATCTTTTAATTCTGTTTTATGCTTTTTAAGATAATTCAGTTTTCCTATTTTAGAAAATCCCATATCATAGGATAAAACATTAAATCCTTTATTTGCTATAACTTCAGTTTCGCTCACTACAATATTATCAGATGATTTTATTTTGGCCTGATAAATCTCATCTCTGTTAGAATAAAAAGAGATATCTAAACCGGGTGTACTTGCTTTAGACCATGAACTCCATGAATTCCCCCATCGCGCTGAATGCTTAATATTTTCTAAGTGAAACACATACAACTCCTTTTTCAATACTTCAGGAGTCAAATTTTGTAATTGAGCAATATTGGCCTTATAAATACTTCTACCATGTGTACCAATTAATAAATGCTTTGCTTCTTTCTGAATTACTAAATCATGAACAGCTACATAGGGCATTCCATTGGTAAACGATTCCCAAGAGCTTCCATTATTTAATGATACGTATAGTCCGTTATCAGTACCTACGTATATTATATTTTCATTTTCTGTGTCTTCTATAATTACGTTAACAGGAGATGCCGGTATGTTGGCAGAAATATTCTTCCACGATGCTCCTTTGTCTTCACTTACATATACATAAGGTGTAAAATCGTCTGAGCGGTAGCCATTTAAGGTAGCATAAACTCTATTTTCTTTAAATTTTGATGCGATAACTCTACTTACCCATAAATTTTGTGGTAGATTTTTAGAAATCACTTCCCAACTTCCACCTCCATTATCAGTTCGTTGAATGAGTCCGTCATCACTTCCAGTATAAATTAATCCGAATTTAAACGGAGATTCAAAAATTGTAGCCAAGGTGCCAAAAGCGACATTTCCTTTTCTACCACCTTGGGTTAAATCAGAAGAAATGGTTTCCCAAGTATCACCTTGGTTTAATGAACGATGTAATTTGTTGCTTCCCATATATAATATATCCTGATTATGGGGAGATAAGAGAATAGGTGATTGCCAATTAAATCGGTACGGAGTTTCTCCTAATTCATGCTTAGGTTGAATGTAAACTCGTTTGTCATTTTCTAAATCTAACCTAAAGTAATTTCCAAATTGAAAGCCGGTATAAACAATATTGTGATTTCTAGAATCAATTTGTACTTGCATACCGTCACCACCTAAAATCGATTTCCAAGGGTATTGACCTGTTTGATGCCATTCGGTATTTTCTTCTGCATTATGTGGTCCCATCCATACGCCATTGTCTTGTAAACCGCCATAAACATTGTAGGGTTTTTGATTGTCTACAGCTATTGCATAAAACTGGGCTACTATTGGCGAGTTGTTCTTAACCCAACTTTCCCCATCATCGTAGCTGGTATTTACCCCACCATCGTTACCATTAATTAAATGTCCTGGTAAATTAGGATTAATCCACAAAGCATGGTGGTCAGAATGGACATTGTCGCCATTTATGGATTTATAAGTTTTACCCCCATCTTTTGAAGAAATTATGGGGACACCTGATAAATAAATGGCATCTACATTTTTAGGATCTACACTAATTTGCGCAAAATAATAGCCGTAGCTATAAAATAGGTCGTCAATATAATCGTCGTTTTGCTTTACCCATGTTTTTCCACCGTTTTTACTTCGGTAAACTTCAGCGCCAACTACAGGAGTATCGAAAATCATAGAATTTGCATCTTCTAAATAAAGCGTAAGATCCTCTGGTTTAACCACATTGCTACGCACCATTTGTTTTACATTCGCTGCGCGATATTTTTCTTGAAAATTATTGGACTTCAGAAAATCGTTTAGCTCCTTATCATTTAGGTCAAGAAATTGCTCTTTTGATAAAGATTTGAAATCATCTTTTGTTAAACCTTCTTGCTCCTCTTTCTTCTCTTCGGAATTTTTTCTTCTAAATTGATTGTCATGAACGGCATAAAGAGTGTTATCATCGAATACCGCTAATCCTATTCTACCGACCCCCTCACCTGAAGGAAATCCGCTTGATGGAGTTGAAATCTTTTCCCAAGTAACGCCTGCATCGGTACTTTTATAAATGCCAGAACCTTCGCCATTGCCAATAAAATCCCATGCTTTTCTATCTTTTTGCCACGCTGCTGCGTATTGAATATTGAAGTTATTCGGTGATACGGCAACATCTATAATACCTGTGTTTTCATCAATGAACAAGGTGTTTTTCCATGTTTTTCCACCATCTATGGTTTTATAAATACCTCTTTCTTTGTTTGGTGAGTATAAGTGCCCTGCAACTCCAACAGTAACTTCATTCGAATTATCAGGATTTACTACAATACGACCAATATGGTGTGAATCTGATAGACCCATGTTTTGCCAAGTCTTTCCCTTATCGGTAGATTTTAAAACTCCTATTCCTGCATATGACGAACGAGAAGCATTATTTTCTCCCGTACCTACCCAAATTGTGCCACTTGGCCAATGTACCGCAATATCACCAATATTTTGAGTTTGGGTGTTATCCATTACAGGCTTAAAAGTTGTGCCATTATTATTGGTGTACCATAATCCACCTGAGGCATATGCAACATAATACTCAGTTGGGTTATCTTCATTAATAGCTAAGTCTACTACTCGACCACTCATTACAGAAGGACCGATATTTTTTAACGTTAGATTTTTAATTAATGAAGTGGCATCCAAAGCTTTTTTGGCCATTAACGATGCATCAACTTTGTCTGATGTTGTAGGTTGTATTTGTGCCGTAGCAATTGAAATACTGGTTAGTAGTAGAAGGTAGAATTGTTTCATTTTCATGTTTTTGATAGTGCTGATGATAAGTTAGCAATTAGTTTTTTCCTTGCCAATTTTAGGATTTACTACTGCTTTGATTTGGTAGTTAATGATTCAATTAGTTTTTTTGTTTTTGATTCAATTTCGGCTTGAGCTTTCTTTATAGCACCTGTTGTAGAGCTATCTGAAGTTTGAATTACATCATTTACCGACTCGATAGCATCTGTATACCAAATTTCCCAAGCTTTTAAAATTTCTATTTCATTAGATAATTGTTCTCCAGAATCAATAGCTTTTTTACTCAATTCAAATTCAGTCGACAAACGAAGTAAGGCTTGTTTTTTTAAAATTGACACCTGTTCAATTGCAAAAATCGCATCTGAATTCACTAATTCCATTCCACTGACCAAAGCGGCAGTGCCTACATTTTTCAATGTTTCTTGAGAAACTTTATCGATACGGTCATTATCTGTATGATAAAATTGATCCGTAAAATGCCAAAGTAAAAGTCCGGGAATATTGGCCTGTAAAAATGGCGTGTGATCACTTCCCCCTTCAAAAGGATTGGTTTCTACTTTCCAATTTGCGAATTTACCTTGTTGCTTAAAATTTGAAATTATAAAATCGTTGAGGTAATGTGGTTTCATATCTTCTATAGATAAAATCTCACCACCCCATTCAGAGTGTTTGTCGGCACCTCTTGTCCAAATGGCACTAGGGTCTGGCATTTTTTCAATTAAAAAAGTACCGCCCGTTACGTCTGTATTTTCACCGACCATATCTAAACTTATACCCCATTTAATACCTTTTGCACGTTTGGGGTCTTCTTCTATATATCTGCGTGTCGATATTATTTCATCTCCCCATAAAAAGGTCATGCTACGGTCAAGTTCAATTTTATGTTCCTGAAATAATTTCGCAGCTACTTTTGCCATTTCTAATTGAGCACCTACACCAGTAGCATTATCATTTGCCCCAGGTTCTTGAATATGCGCACTAAACACTAATCGCTCATCTGGTTTTTTTGCTCCTTTTATAGTTGCCACAATAGTTAGTTCTTCAGAAGGGTATTGTTTGGTTTGGATGTTTACCAATACCTCGGTGTTTCCTTTTTCTAAATGTTCTATTAATCTTTCTTTTGCTTCGAAGGAAAGTGCGATACCCCAAAAATCAGAAGCATCTTCAGCGGGCAAACTTCTGAATTGTATGGAGGTTTTATTTTTTTCTGGTTGTAAATAATCAGGATTGTCATATGAAATGATACCTAAGGCACCTTTTTCAATGGCTATCTTAGATAAACGTCGTGCCCCTATTTCTGTATAAATCACTTTTCCACTTACTGACAGTGTTTCTAATTGATCAATAGATTTTATCCAAACTACTTCAGCTTTTATACCACTTTTAGATGTTGATGCTGAATTAAAATAGGTCATGTTTCTATTTGTTTCAGACTTCAATAAGGGTTTTTCCTCACCAAAAATTTGTAACGAGGCGGAAACAGGTTCCCAAGTGTTGTGGTTCATTGCTCGTTTTTCAATACGATAAATTAGTCGGTCAGATATAGCGGCGTCTTCTTCTACCACATAGCCAGCGGCTTTTAAAGTATCGGCAATGAGATAGACAGTTTTATTAAATCCTGTATTGCCAACTACTCGCCAATAGTCTTCCACGAAATCTGTGGTTTCATAGGCTAATTGCCCGGTAATTTCAGGGCGAATTAATTCAAAATAATCAACAGTGGTTTCTTTCGAATGTTGAGAGCATCCTGTTAAAAAAGAAAAGCAGAGCAATATAGGAACAATGCCCTGCTTAAACAATTTTCTTTTAATGAGTTCTATGAAATTTATTCCTCCCATTTCCAGTCGTTACCTATAATCAATTTCTCCTTTAAATTATTTTTGATCATGAATTCTTTGGTAGTCTCGCTGTCCATTTTAGTTGCAGGTAATTTGTCTGCATTGGCTAAAGAATACAACATCATCGTGCCAAAACGAGCGGTGTTAGTCATGTGTTCTTCGTTCACTAAATTGAAATCATCACAATCTGAATGATAGCAACCATACATGGAACGATCTAGATTACTATTTACGGATAAAATTGGAACACCTTCTAACATAAAAGGTTGGTGGTCGCTATGCAGACCAGATTTGTTAGAAAATGTATTTTGATAGATGGTATCTTGTTGTTGAATAGCTGCGCCTAAATCTATAAAAAATTTCTCATCTTCTAATTTACCACCAGCGTTCATACCTATTGGGTTACCAGACATATCTAAATTCATCATGTATTTAATGTTGTCAATAGTATTGTTTTTAATCGCTTGCTCTACCAAAAACTTGCTACCAAGAAGACCTTGTTCTTCTCCCATAAACATTACAAATTTTACCGTTCTTTTAGGATGAAGATTATTTGCTTTAAATGCTCTCGCAATATCAATAACTGCAAAAGACCCAATACCATTATCGATAGCACCTGTAGCTAAATCCCAAGAATCTAAATGACCTCCAAGTATAATTTCCTCTTCAGGAATTGTAGTGCCAGGAATTGTGGCAACAACATTTCGAGCTTTAATAACATCGCTTTTATTGGTCATTGCTATTTTAGCAGTAGTTTTTTTAGTTTTCATTGATTCTTTTAAGGCCATGCCATCTTCTTTGCCAATACAAACAGCAGGGATTGGAATTAACGCGCCGGTAACAGAGGCTGTGCCAGTTAAAAGAACTCCGTTATCCACTTGATTAATGATTATGATACCGATGGCTCCATATTTTATTGCTAACGCTGTTTTTTCACTGCGGTGAAGATTAGTCAAGCCTTCGGCACTTTCAGGTAAAATGCTGATATAAGCTAAGGCAATTTTTCCCTTAACTGCATCTGGGTTGGCAGCATAGTCTGCTTCTAAACCATTGCCCATATCTACAATTTCTCCTTTTACATTCGCTTCTATAGGAGAATGGCCAAGGGTAACAACTTTTATAGACTGATCATTAATGGCTAAAGAAACTTCACCACGAGCCCATGCTTCAACTTCAAAAGTTTGATATACTACATCTTCAAAGCCGTATTCTTTAAATTTATTGTACGTGTATTCTTCAGCCTTTGCACCATTAGAAGACCCTGTTAATCTATGGCCGATAGTTTCAGTGGCCTCCTTTAAAGTGCTATAACCTTTTGAATTTGCTTTGATTTCAGAATCTATGCGAGCAAATAATTCGGCTTGTGATTCTTCTTTTTTGGTTTCACCGCATGAACTTATTATGAGGGCTAATAGGGCGAAAAAAATTGGTTTTTTCATGTTTTGATTTATTGAGTTATGATTTTATTTTTTTGTTATTTTTAATTTGTAATTCACTTTTTTTCAATTGTATATTCAACTTTTTGATGTCAACATCAATGAATTTTTTGAATTTCGCATCCACATCTTTTAGACGTTTGTTGAAAATAGCATATACTTCTCTTTGCTGGTCAGTAGGTTTGAAATCGGCACCGAATGCACCAATATCACTAGCCAACGCACTTAGTCTTCCGTATAGTTTCATGGGAGACCTAAAAGCATCTTCTCGCGCACCAGTTAATTGAATGTCGTAAAGCGAGGCTATAATGGTTTCCGCTACTTTTTTTAATTCTTGAGATTTTTTACGATCGGTACTTCGTTCTAGTTTGGGAATAATTTCGTTTAACTCTGCCCTAATAGTTTCTATATCGTTGATCATGGTAACGGCGAGGTTCATGGCATCTCGCAGTTCTAAGGAGAATGCTACTTGTTCAGTTAATTCTTCTAAACTTGCTTCTGAATTTGGATCTTTTAAAACCTCTAATTCACGAATAAATTCTTCTTCACCTACAATCAATTTTATCTTATAATTTTTAGGCACCACTTTTGGACCGAATTGACCGCGCCACAAATCTAAATCCCAAGTAACTAAAGGGCGCCATCCTTCACCATTTAGTTGTACCCATGGCCTTCCTGGAGGTGTTGTCTTTAATTTTGCTTTATAAGTGGGTTCATATCTCAAATCCCACATTACTCGATGTATTCCTGCATTCTGTTTACCTTTTAAGGTTCTGATAATTTCATCGTTATCAGTCAATATTTGGATTTCCACTTTTTGATCCGTACTATCCTTTAAAAAATAATGAATATCTGCCCCGTAAGAAGGGTTGGTTCCGGAGTTTAAACTTGGCCCATCCGTTTTTATGCTTTGTTGGTCTATAAATCGATATGCTGGTCTTAGACTAAATAAATGTGCTGATTTATTCTTTGCATCTAAATCGAATTCACGTAATGGAGCTACATTATCTAAGATATAATAACCACGGCCATATGTCCCCACAACTAAATCATCAAACCGTTCTTGTATCTCTAACCAATAGATAGGAGCTGGTGGTAAGTTATTTCGAAAACGCATCCAGTTAGCACCATCATTGTAGCTTATATAAAGACCATTGTCTACGCCGAGGTATAACATACCTTCTCTTTTGGGGTCTTCTTTTATTACATGTGCAAAACTATGTACAGATTTTGGGACCGTGGAGCTTATCAATTTCCAGGTTAATCCATAATCTTCCGTTTTATAGGCATAAGGGTCAAAACTTCCCATTTGGTGTAAGTCAACCGTGATATAGGCAGTCCCTTTTTTATAACGTGATACTTCAATATTGGCAATAGTGCCCCATTTAGGTAAATCTGGAATATTTTCTGTAACGTTGGTCCAACTCGCACCTCCATTTTTGGTTAATTGTACCTGTCCGTCATTAGATCCCGTCCATATTAAGCCAGGTTCTAATTCTGATTCTTCAATGCTGAATAATACAGAGCCATCAAAGGTCATTAAGTTATCAACGGCTATTCCACCAGAATTTTGTTGGTGTGTTTTATCATTCAACGTTAAGTCAGGACTTATAACTTGCCAACTTTGACCTCCATCATCACTTTTATGTACAAATTGACTTCCAACATATACCCTATGTTTGGTATGAGGAGAAAAGGCTAAAGGAAAATTCCAATGCCAGCGATATTTTAATTTACCGGGCTCCCAACCATAACCTGCCTCTGGCCAAACACGTACATCACGTACATGTCCTGTTTTTGCATTGTAGCGTTGCAACCCTCCATCATAACAGCCAGACCATACTATGTCATTATCAAAAGGGTCTGGTTGGGCAAAACCGCTTTCGCATCCACCAACACCTTGCCACAACCCTAAAGGAATATAACCTTGCCTACTATTGCTCGGTCCTTTATAAGAATAACCATCTTGTCGATTGCCATAAACGTTGTAGGGAATCTGATCATCTACTGAAACATGATACATTTGTGCTATAGGCAGTACGATGCGTTGAAAAGTCTCGCCGTGATTTATACTAATACTTGCTCCACCGTCATGGGCGACCATTATTCGGTCGGCATTAGAGGGGTCTATCCAAATGTCATGATTATCACCTCCTGCACTATATCCTCCTTTAATTGTCTTTCCTCCGTCTTTTGAAATACTAAACTTTACACTGGCAAAATATAACTCGTTTGGATCTGTTGTAGATACCGCCATACGAGTATAATAAGGTGCTCTTTCTGCTATATCGTGATTTCGTGTTTGTAAAACCCAAGTTTCTCCAAAATCTTCGGAACGGTATAATGCCGGACTATCAATTTCAAAAAGAGCGTAGACTATATTCGGATTTGAATGGGAAATGGCAACCCCAGTTTTACCTACGGGATGGTCTTTACCTCCAGGAAGTCCTTTTGTATTAAGTGGCTCCCAATTTTCCCCACCATCTATTGTTCTATATACGCCTCCTCCAGGACCGCCACTATTTAATCCCCAAGTATTTATTTGTATAGACCACATACCCACTAAAAGGCGATCGGGATTTTTTGGGTCTATAGCTAGCTCGGCCGCACCTGTATTTTCATCTATAAAAAATACGCGTTTCCAAGTTTTACCACCATCTACCGTTTTATATACGCCACGTTCTTGTTGTGGGCCATACGTATGGCCTAATGCTGCAGCATAAACGATATCAGGATTAGTAGGATGCACGATTACGCGACCAATGCGACCTGTTTTTTCCAGACCCATATTTTTCCATGTCTTTCCGCCGTCTATAGATTTATAGATACCATCTCCCATGGCGTGAGCAGGTCTAATAACAAAGGTCTCACCAGTACCAACCCATACAATATCTGGGTTGGTAGGCGTAATAGCTAAAGATCCTATTGAGGATACTTCTTGATCATCAAAAATTGGTTTCCAAGTAGTACCTGCATCAGTTGTTTTCCATAACCCACCAGATGCTGCACCAATATAAGTCGTCGTGGGATCTTCTGGTATTCCTGCGATTGCAATAGTGCGATTACCTTCAGGACCGATAAATCGAAATTCTAGATTTTCAAAAACAGAACTTTTAGTTTGGGCTAGTGTAGATAAGAATACTAAAAAAAATAGTGGTGTAGTTAGTAGCCTATTTTTCATTCGGTATCAGTTTTTTTGGTTGAGACACACAAGTTAACTAATTAGCATCTAAATGTTATAAAATTGTTGGATATGAATTTCATAATTATATGCTCTATTTTCTAATGAAACAACACATAATCCGTAATTTTATATCAAAATGTAAATTCATGAAATACAATCAAATACCTAATTCGTTATTTATAAAGAACCGAAAGAAATTTATGGACCGCATGCAGCCTAATAGCATTGCTGTCTTTAATTCGAATGATATTTATCCGATAAGTGCCGATAGTGTATTGCCTTTTGAGCAGCATAGAGATATTTTTTACTTGTCTGGCGCTGATCAAGAAGAGACTATTTTAGTGATGTTTCCAGATTCAAGTAATAAAAAACATCGCGAGATTTTGTTTGTTCGTGAGACAAATGAGCACATTGCTATATGGGAAGGAGCCAAATTGACTAAAGAAATGGGAAATGAGGTTTCGGGTATACAAACCATATATTGGTTAAAGGATTTTGATAAAATATTCTTTGATTTGATGACCGAAGCAGAAACTATTTACTTAAATACAAATGAACACTACAGGCAAGCTGTAGAAACAGAAACTCGAGAGGATCGTTTTATTGAAAAATGCAAGCAACAATTTCCTGCGCATCGTGTTGCGAAAAGTAATCCTATTCTTCAAGAGATTCGTGGTATAAAAGAAGCAGAAGAATTAGAATTGATGCAAACAGCCTGTAATATTACAGAGAAAGGTTTTCGAAGATTGTTAGGTTTTGTTAAGCCTGGGGTAATGGAATATGAGATTGAGGCAGAATTATTACATGAGTTTGTGAGTAACCGTTCTAAAGGCTTTGCTTACCCGCCGATTATTGCTTCTGGTAATAATGCCAATGTATTACACTATTTGGAAAACAACAGAGCTTGTAATGATGGAGATTTAATTCTGATGGATGTTGCCGCAGAATACGCAAACTACTCCAGTGATTTGACGAGGACTATTCCTGTAAATGGGAAATTTACCAAGCGTCAAAAAGAGGTCTACAATGCCGTTTTACGGGTAAAAGATGACGCTACTAATATGTTGGTTCCTGGAACACTTTGGGCAGAATACCATAAGGAATGCGGTAAATTAATGACTTCAGAATTATTAGGATTGGGATTGTTGGACAAAGCTGATGTTCAAAATGAGAACCCTGATTGGCCAGCATATAAAAAATATTTTATGCATGGCACTAGTCATCATATTGGGTTAAATACGCATGACTATGGTGCATTGAAAACACCGATGAAAGCAAATATGGTTTTTACGGTTGAACCGGGCATCTATATACCAGCGGAAAACATGGGAATCCGATTAGAAGATGATGTAGTAATTCAAGAAAAGGGAGAACCTTTTAATCTTATGGCAAAGATTCCTATTAAGGCAGATGAGATAGAAGAATTGATGAACAAATAATACCAGAGAATGAAATTAGTATCATGGAATGTTAATGGCATTAGGGCTTCTGTAAAAAAGGGCTTTGAAGATATTGTTAAAGATTTTAACGCAGATGTTTTTTGCATTCAAGAAACCAAGGCTCAAGATGATCAGGTGAGCGAAGCATTGAAAGACATAGGGGGATATGAATTATTCACCAATAGTGCTGATAAAAAGGGATATTCTGGTACCGGAATTTTGACAAGGCTAAAGCCTGTTCAATTCAAAAAGAACATGGGCATTGCAGAGCATGACTTAGAAGGTCGTATCACCCATTCTGAATTTGAACACTTTCACTTAGTAAACGTATACATTCCTAATAGTGGAAATGGACTAAAGCGATTGGATTATAGAGCCGGATGGGATAAAGACTTTACAAACTACCTTAAAGAACTGTCAAAAGCCAAACCGTTGATTATTACAGGCGATTTTAATGTTGCCCATACAGAAAATGATTTGGCAAACCCTAAAAGCAATTACAACAAAACGTCAGGATTTACACAGGTTGAAATTGATGGGTTTGATGCAATGCTGAACGAATTAAATTTAGTGGATAGCTTTAGAAAGTTGCATCCTACAACTTTCGATAAATATACTTTTTGGAGTATGCGTGGTGGCGCAAGAAGTAGAAATGTAGGTTGGCGCCTTGATTACTTTTTGGTTAGTGAATCTATTTGGGACAAGGTGAAATCTGCTCAAATTCATGATCAAGTTATGGGTAGTGACCATTGCCCAATCAGTTTAGAAATAGATTTTTAGAATATGGGATTATTTCTACTGTTTCAAGAAGCTTCTGAAATTGAAAAAAAGATGCAGGAAGCACCTGATAATTCCTATGAAATAGGTGTAGCTATTGGAACCTATCTTCCTTTTGTAATGTTGGTTTTTATAGCTTACGCTTTTTATTACTATTCTAAAAAACGAAAAAATAGAGAGTTGTAATCTAGGCTGATTTAGCATTTGTAAAAATATTGGTGAATGTAAACACTAATAAAGCGGGTAATACCCATCCTAAACTATATTGTTGAAGCGGTATCCACGAGAAGGTGTCTGCTGCAAGAGCGATAGCACTAATACTTCCCAAGAAATCTGGAACACTAAATATGATAGTCGCTATGGTAACAGCTTTAAAAACTAAAGGTGATGCATACTTGTCTGGCGCTACATTCAGTAAAATTAAAATGATGGTAATAGGGTAGATGAACATTAATGATGGCAATGCAACTGCAATGATATAATCAACATTGAACTGACCCATTAAAACACCTAAAACACTCCCTACAATAGCTGTTATGTTATATACGGTTTGCGAATCGTTGAATCTTGACCTTACAAAATCTGCAGTTCCTGTAACAATACCAACAGCAGTTGTAAAACAAGCGACACCTACTAATATGCTCAAAAATAAATTGCCTACTTTACCAAGGCTGTTTATAGCTAAGCCAGACAGTAATGCCGTCCTACTTGTGTCTGCATCAAAAACGGAATGCGCCAAAGCTCCAGACAGTATTAGACCTAAATAAATTAAGAATAGGGCCAAACCCGCTAACCATCCTGCACTACGTATTAAAGATTTTTTGTCCTCATAAGATGCATCGGTATGTCTTAAATTAATAGAAATAATGATTACTCCACCAACTACCACAGCCCCAATTGCATCAAAAGTTTGATAACCTTCCAAGATTCCATTGGCAAAAGGACTAACGATTGTTGTAGTTCCAAATTCAAATGGGTAAGAGAAAATTGTAATTCCGATTACAAAAAGTAAAATAAGAATAATGGCAGGCGTTAGTATCTTACCTAGTATGCCCAATATTTTTGACCGATTCATGGCGAAGACAAATACTAGGCCGAAATATATACTACTAGTAAACCAAGGAGAAATATCCCAATATGGTTGAATTGCCATTTCATGAGTAACCGATGCAGTCCTAGGGCTAGGTAATGCTATGGCGATAGCATAAATGAAAAAAGCGTAGATCAAACTAAAGGTCGGAGATATCTTTTTACCGAAATCCATCAAGGTTCCTTGTAATTTGGCGTGTGCTAAAATGCCTAGAATGGGAATTACCATGGCTGAAATGCAAAAACCAATGGTTACGATTAGCCATTGATTTCCAGAATTAAAACCTAATAAAGGGGGTAGTATTAAATTGCCCGCTCCAAAGAAAAGGGAGAATAGGGCAAAGGCGGTAACGAGAATTTCCTTCTTCTTAAACATTGTTACAAATTAAGTGAAAGATTATGAAATAACAGACATGCCGTTGTTTTTGATTTTGTAAGACACCAAAAAAAAGTGGATTGACAACAGGTTAGGCAACACTCACAACAAATACTGGTACAGTCGTTTAATATACAGTACTTTAACAAAAGGAAATTTAGCGTAAGCGATTTTTCTAATTATTTCAACCTAAAATTTTTAATCGCATTTTCTCGATTACCCAAATCGTAATTCTTGCAAAAAAAAACCTACAGCATGAAAAAAATATTCTGCAACATTTTCGGCCATCACTATTCCATTTCAAAAAAAGTGACTTCGCATATTAAAGAATACAAGTGTATTCATTGTCAAAAAGAAGTAACAACAGATGTTAGTGGAAACCTTGCCATATTAACACCTGAATTACAAGATATCAACAGAACTTTAGAGCATATTTACCAAAGAAGACATACTGCTACACAGCAGGTAGCTTAGTAAATTCTCTATTCGGTAAAAGAATTCCAACCTTGAGCGGTTAATGGAATCTTCGTATTATTCCTGGAAATTAAGAAAGAACCTTCTTCTTTACCAGTGGTATGCCCTACGACGGTTAAGTTAGGATTGCCCTTTATTTTCGGGAATTCTTTTTGGTCTATTGTAAACAATAACTCATAATCTTCACCGCCACTTAAGGCTACAAGCGTACTATCTACCTTAAACTCTTCACAGGCAGCAATAACCGTGGGGTCTAAAGGAATTTTATCTTCATAGACATCGATGCCTAAACCGCTGCTTTTACTTAAATGTAAAATTTCAGATGAAAGTCCATCACTAATATCAATCATAGATGTAGGACGCACATCTAATTTTTTTAATAATTCAATAATATCTTTTCGAGCTTCTGGTTTTAACTGTCGTTCTATAATATAAGAATAGGGTTCTAAATCTGGTTGACTATTCGGGTTGACCTTAAAAACTTCTTTTTCACGCTCTAAGACTTGAAGACCCATATAAGCAGCGCCTAAATCACCTGAAACCACCAAAAGATTGTTAGGTTTGGCGCCAGATCTGTAAGCAAGATCATCTTCGTTAGCTTCACCTATTGCAGTTACGCTAATCATTAACCCTGTTTTAGAAGAAGTGGTGTCACCACCTACTAAATCAACATTATAGGTTTTGCATGCTGTAGTTACACCTGCATAAAGTTCTTCTAATGCTTCTAAAGGAAATCTATTAGAAACCGCGATAGAAATGGTTACTTGTGTTGCAGTAGCATTCATCGCATAAATATCTGATAAGTTCACCATGATAGCTTTGTAGCCGAGGTGTTTTAAAGGCATATATGCTAGGTCGAAGTGCACACCTTCAATTAATAAATCAGTACTAATGACTGTTTTTTTGTCTTTAAAATCTAAAACAGCAGCATCATCTCCAATACCTTTTAAAGTAGATTTTTGCTCAATTTTAAAGTCCTTTGTAAGATATTCTATAAGGCCAAATTCACCTAATTTCTCTAAAGATGTCTTTTCTTGATTCTTGTCTTCTAGCATGCTGCAAAAATAAGAAGTAATACTAGACCAAGAACATAAAAAAACCGAAGCTTTTCAACTCCGGTTTTACTTTTAAAATTTAGTTTATATCTATCCTACTGAATAACCATCTCTATATGTACGCTTAACGTATTTATTCGCTGGTTCGAAATTGGTGATTTTCATATTCGCGGCATCCCATTGTAAACGTTTTCTACCATAGTACTGTTGACCACTGCCCCAGAAGCTTTGGTTTTCAATTGTAGGGTCTACTTCGAAGTATGATTTTAATGCCAAGTTACCGATAAGAATACTCTCTGTAAACGGACCTGCATAGTCGAATGAGGAACTGGTTTCAGCATTGCCATAACCTGCCATACAAGCATTTACCCATTGTAAATAATGACCTTCTGGTACTCGTGCAATAGTTTGTTCTACTTCAAACTGTTCGTTTAAACTTAATGGAAGAAGTCTCGGGTTAGCTCCATAACAATCTGCCATTAATTTTCCTTTGGTGCCAATAAATAAAACACCACCATCCCAATTACCTAAAGCTTCATCATCGCCTAATTCTTCTGGTCTTTCAGGTAGTAAGCCACCATCCATCCAAGTAACTTTTATTTTACCTTTTCCATCTGTTCTTGGGTAGCTTAAATGTATTTTACTAGAGTTCGGGAAACTTTTTGGATAATCGGCTGTTTCAAACTTTCCTTTAAAAGAATCTGAAACACTACATTCTACGGTATCAGGATATAATATTGGTAATATTCTATAAACAGGATCCATAATATGACAAGCCATATCGCCTAGAGCGCCGGTGCCAAAATCTGACCATCCTCTCCAATCAAAAGGTAAGTAAGCGTTATTGTAATCTCTCATTGCAGCAGTACCTAACCAAAGGTCCCAATTCAAACCTTTTGGCACCCTGTCTTTCTTGGTAGGGGTTTGTAACGCTTGAGGCCATATTGCTCTATTGGTCCAACATTTTACAGTATGAACCTCTCCAATAATTCCGGTATCATAGATTTCTTTCATTGTGCGCACACCATCGCCAGAACCACCTTGATTACCCATTTGTGTGACTACTTTGAATTTTTTTGCAGCCTCAGTTAGCATTCTTGCTTCCCAAATATCATGGGTCAATGGTTTCTGTACATATACATGTTTGCCCATAGCCATTGCCTGGTAAGCTGCTACAGCATGGTTATGGTCAGGTGTTGAAACAGATACCGCATCGATGTTGTTTCCTTCCTTTTCTAGCATTTCCCTGAAATCACTGAAATAACTAGCTTTTGGGAAAGCTTCTCTAGAGGCAATTGCCTGTCTATCATCAACATCACAAAGGGATATAATATTCACATTTGGACTCTCAGCAAAGGATGCAATATCACTTTGACCTTTCCCCCCAACGCCAATACTTGCGATATTTAATATATCACTTGGTGCTACATAACCTGGTCCGCCCAAAACATGTCTTGGAACTATCATAATGCCGGCCGCCGCCATACCTGAGTTTTTCATAAATTTTCGGCGTGTGTTGTTGTTTAATTTGGTTTTTTTGTTTGACATACGGTACTGTTGTTTAGTAATTTGTTGATTTAATCTTCAAGATAAATCAATTCATTCAATTATGTGAAGGTCGTAGCAGTTTTATGATTGTTCAAATAAAGCAATTAGTATCTTTAAGTGTTGATTATAAATTGTTTATATGAAAAATGGAATTTGGTTTTTAACATTTATTGTGATTTTAGGTTGTTCTTCTAACGACCAGATCGTAGAAGAAGAGGAAGAATTAACAGCTATTGAGGAAAACCTTGTTGCTATAGTACCCTGTGAAAATGGAATGGCTGGTATTTACCCTTGTCACGGATATGATTTGGTTGCTCATATTTCTCTCAGTACAATGTCTGCAGAAGAAGGTAATGATATATGGGGGTGGACCGATGCGGAAACTGGAAAAGAGTATGCCTTAATGGGGCTAGATAATGGAACCGCTTTTATTGATATGTCGAATGCTTTAAATCCCATTTATTTAGGTAAACTTTCTACAGCAACTACATCAAGTTCGTGGAGAGATGTGAAAGTTTATGGTGATTATGCTTATATTGTATCTGAAGCAAATGACCATGGTGTTCAGATATTTGATTTAAAAAGATTAAGAAACGTAAGTAATCCCACAGAAAACTTTTCTACCGACGGCCACTACACAGCTCTTGGTAATGCACATAATATTGTAATTAATGAAACAACTGGGTTTGCTTATCCAGTAGGTACCGATAGAGATGACCAATTTAACGGTGGTGTACATTTCTTAAATCTTGAAAACCCAATAGTTCCTATTTTGGTTGGTGGTTGGGGTTTAAATGGGTATACGCATGATGCACAAGTAATCACCTACAACGGTCCAGATGCCACTTATGTTGGTGCCGAAATATTTGTGGGTGCAAATGAGGATCAAGTAGTGGTGATAGATATTTCAGATAAGAACGCACCCGTAACTTTGGCGACATTGCCTTATCCAAATATCGGATATACGCATCAGGGTTGGTTTACAGAGGATCATCGCTATTTTATATTGGGGGACGAGTTAGATGAGGTGCGGCAAGGTTTTAAAACACGTACCCTGATATTTGATATGCTTGATTTAGAGAATCCGGTTTTGCATTATACGTATTTAGGTCCAACAAATGCAATTGACCATAATGGTTACGTATTGGGCGATGAGTTTTTCTTGGCCAATTATACCGCTGGCGTTCGTGTTTTAGATATTTCTGACATTGAAGGAAAATCGGTAAAGGAAAAAGCTTTTTTTGATACTTATCCAGCAAATAACAACACTCAATTTTCCGGAGTTTGGAGTGTTTACCCATATTTTGAAAGTGATAAAATTATTATCAGTGATATTAACAGCGGATTTTTTATAATTCAGAAATCGAATTGATTATGCGAAACTTAATTCTAGTGCTTCTTTCCTGTTTCTTGTTTTCTTGTGCGAAAGAAGAAGCAGAAATAGCATTTGTGGCGTTAGATACAGAATTTAAGGGAGAACTCGATTTTATTAAAAATTTTGGAGGTAGTGGTAATGAAAGTGCCCAGGCAATTATAAAAACCACTGACGGCGGTTTTGCAATTTTAGGACATACAGGAAGTACGAATGGTGATATCACAACAAAAGCTGAAGAAGAAAATGATTATTGGTTTTTGAAATTTGATGAAAATTCGAATTTACAATGGAATAAAACCTACGGTGGAAGTAAAGATGATATTGGGCAAAGTCTCGCTCAAACAGGTGACGGAGGCTTTATTTTAACAGGCTATTCTATGAGTAGTGATGGCGACGCTTCGAATAACGAAGGCTTTCATGACAATTGGATTTTAAAGTTAGATGCTCAAGGAAATTTGGAATGGGAAAGTAGTTACGGTTTTTCAGGGCACGATCATTCATACGATATACTTGAAGCCTCTCAAGGAGGATATTTTTTTACAGGATTTTTAGATATCACATCGGCAAGGGCGGATGGGAATACTGAAAAAGGCAATTCGTTAACAAGCCATGGAGTAGGAGAGTTTTGGGGAACTAAAATAGATGAAGAAGGTACCGTGCAGTGGCGAGGTTATTTTGGGGGCACCAAAAATGACCGGGCACACGGGGTTGTGCAAACGAATGATAGCGGCTTTGTGATGGCTGGTTTTACGGAGAGTGACGATTTTGATATAAGCAACACCAATGGTAGCTACGATTTTTGGGTGGTTAAAGTTGATTCTTTTGGCAATCTAATTTGGGAACGATCATTTGGGGGTGATGGTATTGAGGTTTCTTATGATATTGCTAAAACGGCAGATAATGGTTTTGTAGTGGTAGGTAATACTTTTAGCACTAATGGCGATATTTTGTTAAACCACGGAGAATCTGATATGTGGATGATTAAGCTTGATGAAGAGGGTGATTTGATTTGGGAACAAACTTATGGCGGTAGCCAGTTTGATTTGGCACAGGCTGTAGTTCAAAGTAAAGATGGGGGTTTTTTAATAACGGGTAACACCAAAAGCGATGATAAAGACAGTTCTTTAAATAATGGCGAAAATGATATTTGGTTGGTTAAAACCAATGCTTTTGGTGACCTTGTTTGGGAAAAATCTTTTGGTGGTTCTGGACTAGATTTTGGTTTTGATCTTCTTGAAAATTCTGACGGTAGCATACTTATTGTGGGCGAATCTTCAAGTACAGATTTCGGTTCAATATCTTCTAAAGGAAACGCGGACTTAATTCTTCTTAAAATCAAATAGTCGCTTCCGATATTTCTTATAGTATTTCTCTATGAATATATACGTTATAATAATGTTAGGTTCTATGGAAAAAGCCTACTTATAACCTATATTTGTAACCTATTTAGATTAAATCTAGTTAATATATGATTCAAGTATCAGAAACAGCTAAACAAAAAGTCATCAACCTTATGACGGAAGAAGGTTTTGATGCGACAACGGACTATGTTCGTGTGGGTGTGAAAAGCGGCGGATGTAGCGGATTATCTTACGAATTGAACTTTGATAACAAGAAGGATGATGCCGATAAGGTTTTCGAGGACAACAACGTGCGAATTATTGTAGACAAAAAGAGCTTTTTATATTTAGTAGGTACGGTCTTAGAATACTCTGGCGGCCTCAACGGTAAGGGTTTTGTTTTCAACAACCCTAATGCACAACGAACTTGTGGTTGTGGCGAGAGTTTTTCATTATAAATCGATAATTGTTAGTTGAGTAAAATCAATTGACTAATTAAACTATATGGCATATACAGAAGAAGAATTAAAAAAAGAATTGGAAACCAAAGAGTACGAATATGGTTTCTATACAGATATTGAATCCGAAACGTTTCCTATTGGTTTAAGCGAAGAAATCGTTATTGCCATTTCTAAGAAAAAGGAAGAGCCAGAGTGGATGACACTATGGCGTCTTGAAGCTTTTAAGTATTGGAAAGAAATGATTGAGCCAGAGTGGGCCAATGTTCACTATACAAAACCAGATTTTCAGGCGATTTCTTATTACTCTGCACCAAAAAAAGCAGATCCTAACAAAACAATGGAAGATGTTGATCCAGAATTGTTGGAGATGTATAAGAAATTAGGTATTTCTGTCGATGAGCAAAAGAAACTTCAGAATGTAGCTGTAGATATAGTCATGGATTCTGTTTCTGTTGCCACTACATTCAAAAAGACGTTGTCGGAAAAAGGAATCATTTTCTGTTCTATTTCAGAAGCTATAAAAGAGCATCCTGAATTGGTGAAGAAGTATATTGGTTCTGTAGTTCCTCAAAGAGATAATTTTTATGCAGCATTAAACTCCGCTGTCTTTTCAGATGGTAGTTTCTGTTATATTCCAAAAGGTGTTCGTTGCCCAATGGAGCTTTCAACGTATTTTAGAATCAACCAAGCTGGTACTGGTCAGTTCGAGCGTACGCTGCTAATTGCTGATGAAGATAGTTATGTAAGTTATTTAGAAGGTTGTACTGCACCATCTAGAGATGAGAATCAACTGCATGCGGCCGTAGTAGAATTAATTGCGTTGGACGGAGCAGAGATTAAGTATTCAACAGTACAGAATTGGTTTCCTGGTGGTAAAGATGGTAAAGGCGGTGTTTTCAACTTCGTTACTAAAAGAGCGATATGTGAGAAGAATGCTAAAGTATCTTGGACACAAGTTGAGACTGGTTCAGCCGTGACGTGGAAATATCCATCTTGTATTTTAAAAGGAGATAATTCAATCGGTGAATTTTACTCAATTGCCGTGACTAATAATTACCAACAAGCTGATACTGGTACCAAAATGATTCATATCGGTAAGAATACGAGAAGTACCATTATTTCAAAAGGTATTTCAGCCGGTAAATCACAGAATAGCTACCGTGGTTTGGTACAAGTAAACAGTAGAGCTGATAATGCACGGAACTTCTCTCAATGTGATTCACTTTTGATGGGTAACGAATGTGGGGCACATACTTTCCCGTACATCGAAGCGAAGAACAAGTCTGCAATGATAGAGCATGAGGCTACAACAAGTAAAATTGGTGAAGATCAAATATTTTATTGTAACCAAAGAGGAATACCTACTGAAAAGGCTATTGCTTTAATCGTAAATGGCTTTAGTAAAGAGGTTCTGAATAAATTGCCAATGGAATTTGCTGTAGAGGCACAAAAATTATTGGAAATCAGTTTAGAGGGTTCTGTAGGATAAATTGAACAATGTTTTTTTAAATAACGATGAAGAAGTTTTTAATCATATTGGTTCTTGTTGCGGCCTTTAGTTGTAAGGAAAATAAAAGTGAAACTAAAGACGCAAATACTACTGAGGAAGTAGTTAAGCCAGAGGTGAAATTATACACCTTTAATGGTGGTACTGTATTAGTGAATGATTTGGAGTTGTTTTCTCAAGATACCACGTATCATGGTCAGACAAAAGAATTTGCGGATCCTTTTTATGTTATTAGTCATCCTAAAGGAAATTTAATGTGGGATGCTGGTTTGCCTGAAGGTTTAATTGCAATGGGAGAACCATTTACGGATCCTAGTGGAGCATTTACAGTTTCTCGAAAAGATTCTGTTGTAAATCAGCTGAAAAGTATTGGTATGTCTCCATCCGATATTAAATATCTTGCATTATCTCATACTCATTTTGATCACAGTGGTCATGCTAATGTATTTAAAGACGCTACATGGTTGGTTCAAAATACGGAGTACAATTTTATTACAAGTGAAGAATCACAGAAAAACAATGCAGATAATTACAATGCCATTAAAGAATTGAAGAACACTCAAAAACTTAATGGTGAGTATGATGTATTTAGTGATGGTACAGTTGTTATCAAATCAATGCCTGGCCATACTCCAGGACATCAAGTGCTGTATTTAGAATTAGCTAAAAACGGACCTGTATTATTAACGGGAGATTTGTATCACTTATATGAAAATAGAGAGCATAGAGGTGTTCCTATTTTTAATTATAATGTTGAGCAAACGCTAAATAGCATGACAGAGTTTGAGGCTTTGGCCAAAGAGGTTAATGCTAAAGTATTTATACAGCATTCAAAAGAAGATTTTAATAAAATGCCTAAGGCACCAGAATATTTAAAGTAGTATATTATGTTGAAAATAAAAGACTTACACGCTAGTGTAGAGGGTAAGGAAATATTAAGAGGAATTAACCTAGAGGTGAAAGCTGGTGAAGTACATGCAATCATGGGACCGAATGGTTCTGGCAAAAGTACGTTGGCATCTGTAATCGCAGGGAAAGAAGAATTTGAGGTAACTCAAGGTGTAGTTGAGTTACATGGCGAAGATTTGGAAGATGTTTCTCCAGAGGAAAGAGCGCATAAGGGTCTTTTTCTTTCGTTTCAATATCCTATTGAGATACCGGGGGTTTCTGTAACCAACTTTATAAAGACGGCTATTAATGAGTCTCGTAAAGCAAATGGATTAGAGGATATGCCTGCCAAGGACATGTTAAAAATGATTCGTGAAAAATCTGAACTATTAGAAATTGACCGTAAGTTTTTATCTCGATCATTGAATGAAGGTTTTTCAGGTGGTGAGAAAAAACGTAATGAAGTATTTCAAATGGCAATGTTAGAGCCTAAAGTGGCCATTTTAGATGAAACCGATTCTGGTTTAGATATCGATGCATTACGTATCGTAGCTAATGGTGTAAATAAATTGAAAAGTAAAGACAACGCGGTAATTTTAATTACACACTACCAACGTTTGTTAGAGTATATCGTTCCTGATTTTGTACATGTTTTACATAATGGTAAAATTGTTAAATCTGGTGGTAAAGAATTAGCACTAGAACTTGAGGAAAAGGGTTACGATTGGTTGAAACAAGAAACAACAGTATAATTTGCAGTATTCAGTATCAGCTAGCAGTATTTACTGTAAACTGTAATTGAGCACTACCAACAGAAAAAGTATGGATTTAAAAGATAAATTGATTTCCTCCTTTATGGCGTTTGAGAACAACGTGGATGTAGAGCATCCTATACACGATGTTCGTACGGTCGCTATTAAAAATTTTGAGGAAAAAGGGTTTCCTTCTAAAAAGGAAGAAGCTTGGAAATATACATCGCTAAATAGCTTGCAAAAAATTGATTTTAGTATTTTTCCAAAACAGGAAAATACAATAGAATATAAAGATGTTAAGCGTTATTTTCTTCATGAAATCGATTCTTATAAGATTGTTTTTGTTGATGGTATTTATAGCTCATACCTTTCAGAAACTACACATGATGGCGTAGACATCTGTTTAATGAGTTCGGCGCTAACAAAACCGATGTATAAGCAAGTTATAGATGTATATTTTAATAAGATAGCGTCAAAAGATGAGTCGTTGACTTCTCTAAATACTGCATTTAGTCGCGAAGGGGCTTATATCTATATTCCAAAGAATAAGATGCCTAAAAAGCCGATAGAGATATTACATTTCTCTACGGGTAATGAAGCTTCATTAATGTTACAGCCAAGAAACTTGATAGTAGTAGAGGAAAATGCTGAAGTTCAAATTATAGAACGTCACCAGAGTTTAACGAAAAATGAAGTGCTTACCAATGCTGTTACTGAAATATATGCAGCAAAAAGTGCTATTGTTGATTTTTATAAAATTCAAAATGATGCGGCAACAGCATCTTTAATCGATAATACATACATTGATCAGAAAGATAAAAGTGTTGTTAAGGTTCATACTTTCTCTTTTGGAGGAAAATTGACACGTAACAATCTAAATTTTTATCAAAATGGGGAGTATATCGACTCTACCATGAAAGGTGTAACGATTCTAGGTGAGAAGCAGCATGTGGATCATCATACTTTAGTACATCATATAGAACCTAACTGCGAAAGTCACCAAGACTATAAAGGTATTTATGGGGACAGTTCTACAGGGGTGTTTAATGGAAAAATCATCGTAGATAAGATTGCCCAAAAAACGAACGCCTTTCAACAAAACAACAATATTTTAATTAGTGATAAGGCTAGTATCAATACAAAACCTCAATTAGAGATTTTTGCTGATGATGTAAAATGTTCACATGGTTGTACTATTGGTCAGTTAGACGAAGATGCCATGTTCTATTTACAATCTAGAGGTATTCCTAAAAAGGAAGCTAGGGCTTTGTTAATGTATGCTTTTGCGAATAACGTGCTTTCTACTGTACGTATTCCTGAATTAAAAGCTAGGATTAATAAATTGATTGCTAAAAAGCTAGGTGTAAACCTTGGTTTTGATTTGTAAAGTTCTATGACATTATATTTTTATATATAAAAGGATAGTTAATTTTTTAACTATCCTTTTTATTTAGTGTCGAATTAGAATGAAATAAAGGGCCTATAATACATATGTTTTCATTATCGGGTATCTTTGTAAATAAGAAGATTGACTATGTTAGATATTAAAAAAATTAGAGCAGATTTTCCTATTCTAAAGCGTGAAGTAAACGGTAAACCATTGGTTTATTTAGATAATGCGGCTACATCTCAAACACCACAGCAAGTGATAGATGTTATTGTTGACTATTACCAAAATTATAACGCTAATATTCACCGTGGGGTACACACGCTTTCTCAAGAAGCTACGGATAAATACGAACAGGCAAGAAATAAAATTCAAAATCATTTTAATGCAACAAAAGCTCATGAAGTAATTTTCACTTCAGGAACTACGCATAGTATAAATCTGGTTGCCAATGGGTTTTCTTCGTTAATTAAAAAAGGAGATGAAATATTGGTTTCTGCGATGGAACATCATTCTAATATTGTGCCTTGGCAAATGCTTTGTGAGCGAACTGGGGCAATCTTAAAAGTGATTCCAATGAACCAAGAAGGTGAATTGCGAATGGATGTTTATGATGAATTACTTAGTAATAAGACCAAATTGGTTTTTTGTAATCATATCTCAAATGCCTTAGGGACAATTAATCCTATTGAAGAAATAATTAAGAAAGCACACAAAGTAGGTGCGGCCGTTTTAATTGATGGTGCACAGGCCGCTCCACATTTAGTGGCAGATGTTCAGGCACTCGATGTTGATTTCTATACATGTTCGGCACATAAAATTTGTGGACCAACAGGTGTTGGTATGTTGTATGGAAAGGAAGAATGGTTGAATAAATTACCGCCATACCAGGGTGGTGGTGAGATGATAGCTGAGGTTACTTTCGAAAAAACAACCTATGCAGGTCTTCCACATAAATTTGAAGCAGGCACACCCAATATATGTGGTGGTATTGCCTTTGGTGCAGCTTTAGATTATATGAATATCATAGGTTTCGAAGAAATTGCAAAGTATGAGCATGAGTTGTTGGAATATGCGACTCAGGAGTTGTTAAAAATTGAAGGGCTTAAAATTTACGGTACTGCAAAAAATAAAACTTCTGTCATTTCATTCAATATAGATGGTATTCACCCATACGATATAGGCAGTATTCTAGATAAATTGGGTATAGCCGTAAGAACCGGTCATCATTGCGCTCAACCGATTATGGATTTTTATAAAATACCAGGTACGGTAAGAGCTAGCTTTGCCTTTTATAATACAATAGAAGAAGTAGATGTTCTAGTAGCTGGGGTATTAAAAGCTAAAAGTATGTTGTTGTAAAACAACCATCTATCGTTTATGTTAACTTTTGAAATCCATCAATTGTTATCGTATTTTTGCATAAAATAAAGCAATGGAAATTAAAGAGATACAAGAGGAAATTATCGATGAGTTTTCTATGTTCGATGATTGGATGCAGCGTTATGAATATATGATTGAGCTTGGAAAGTCACTTCCTTTAATTAATGAAGCATATAAGACCGATGATAATATTATTAAAGGTTGTCAAAGTAAGGTTTGGGTACATGCAGAATTAGAAAATAATAAATTGGTTTTTACAGCAGATAGCGACGCAATTATTACAAAAGGTATTATTGCTATTTTAATACGTGTGTTTAGCAATCAAAAACCACAAGATATATTAGATGCCGATACTCAGTTTATAGATGAAATTGGGTTAAAGGAGCATCTTTCGCCAACAAGGGCGAATGGTTTGGTTAGTATGATCAAACAATTGAAATTATATGCAGTAGCATATCAAACACAAATTGAAGATTAGAACGTTATGAGTAAAGAAAATATAGCAGAGGATAGTGCAGATTTAGGAGAGAAAATAGTTCGTATTTTAAAATCAATCTATGATCCAGAAATACCTGTCGATATCTATGAATTAGGATTAATATATGATGTTTTGGTCAATGAAGATAACGAGGTTAAAATTCTAATGACTTTAACATCACCTAATTGCCCAGTTGCAGAATCATTACCTGCAGAGGTTGAAGAAAAGGTTAAATCTCTTGATGCAATTAAAGATGCGGAAGTTGAAATTACTTTTGATCCACCTTGGACTCAAGACTTAATGAGTGAGGAAGCAAAACTAGAATTGGGACTTCTTTAATTAAAGACTCGATTTCTGCCTAGATTTTAATTCTATTCTTATGCAAGACGAAATTTTTAATAGAGTTGCCCAAAGCAAACTAATCACCTTTAACCTTGAGGATTATTATCCAAAAGGGGATAGGATGATTTTGGATATCAAGGACTGGCTTTTTGAGGGGTTTTTTCTGAAAGAAAAGGATTTTAGAGCTTCAGTTGAGGCTCATGATTGGTCTCAATATGAAGGAGCTTATGTAGCTATGCAATGTTCTACAGATGCAATTATCCCAGGGTGGGCTTATCTATTTATTAGTTTAAAACTTAGTGCTTTTGCGAAAAAGGCGATCCAAGGTACTTTGATCGATTTAGAAACGAGTATTTATCAATCTATCATTGAAAAATTAGATGTTTCTGAGTTTCAAGATAAATCGATTATCATTAAAGGATGTAGTAAAAAACCCGTTCCACCGAATGCATATTTATGTATTGCAGAGCGGCTAAGGCCTGTTGCTAAGTCTATTATGTATGGGGAGGCTTGTTCTTCAGTACCCTTATACAAAAGAAAATAACAATTTCCTACTCAGAGAATTTGTGATCTATCCTTACATTTGCGCCACTATAAACTATAAACATTAATTATTATGAAGAAAATTATTTTAACCATTGCAGCTGCATTCGTGGTAACTATGGGTTTTTCTCAAACAGAGGAAGAACTTAAAGGTGAATTAGGAGCAGCAAAAGATTCTATAGCTGCTATTCAAGGAAGAGCAGACGCAATACAGGGTCAAATAGACAAATTACCAGGATGGAAGAAAGGTGCTTTTGGTACTATTGGTGCTAACTTGAGCAGCTTTAACAACTGGTACGGACAAGGTACCCCAGATTTATCTTCTGGCAATATCGGTGTAACTGTAAATGCTTTTGCTAATTTAAATCAAGAAAAGTTTTTCTGGAGAAATTCTGGTAACATTAACTTAGGATGGGTAAAGTTCGATGATAAAAATGATGCAACTGACGATGATAGCTTTAAGCAAGGTACAGATGTATTTAATATTACTTCTTTATACGGAAGAAAGCTTAATGAGAAATTCGCTATCTCTGCTTTAGCCGAGTACCGTACTACTATTTTAAATAACTTCAACGATCCTGGTTATTTAGATTTAGGGGTTGGTGCTACTTGGACACCAATTGCTGACTTAGTAGTTGTAATACATCCTTTAAACTATAACTTTGTATTCAGTAGCAATGATGCGGTCTTCGAATCTTCTTTGGGGGCTAAAATTGTAGCTGATTATACGAAAAAAATTGGTGCTGTAAACTTTAAGACAAACCTTTCAATGTTTCAAAGTTATAAGAGTGGTGACCTTTCTAATGTAACTTGGATTAACTCATTTGGTTATACATTATGGAATGGTATAGGTTTAGGTTTCGAATTTGGTTTACGTAGTAACAAACAAGAAGCTTTAAACTATGCATTAACCGGTCCAACTCCGGATTTAACAGCAACGTTTGATAATGTTGATAATAAGTTACAGACTTACTTCCTTGTTGGTCTTAATTACTCATTATAATTACAGAGTAAAATTTCAGGATTTTATATAATAAAAAAGCCCTCTTTAAAGAGGGCTTTTTTCGGTTAAGTAATTATCGTAAAATTTGGGGTTTTACTTTTAGTCTTTATTAGTTAAATATCGATTTGGGGTCAACTCTAACACTTAAACACATGGTAAAATTAACCCAATACCTTAGCTGGTGATAATTTATGTTGTGAATTCAACTTAAAATGTGGTGAGATTTATTAATGGTTTAATTTCATCGATGAACTACACAAATCAGATTATAATTGGTAATTAATACTCGTCTAAATGTTCTGGATAAAGAAAATTATTATACGGAAAACGGGTTACATGTATGTCTCTTACTTCGTCATAAACGCGTTTTCTAAACTCATCTAAATTTTCTTTATTCAAAGCAGAAATAAAGAGGGCTCTGTCTCCCACTTTTTCCATCCATGTATTTTTCCAGTCTGTAATAGTAAAATGTATTCCGGTCCGTTCGGTAATTAAATCGTCTTCATCAATTGTTTCATGTTTGTACTGATCGATTTTATTGAAAACCATAATGATTTTTTTGTCTGAACTTTTGATCTCTGATAAAATCTTGTTTACAGATTCGATATGCTCCTCGAATTGAGGGTGCGAAATATCTACAACATGCAATAGTAAGTCCGCTTCACGCACTTCATCTAAAGTGCTTTTAAAACTTTCTACCAGTTGGGTAGGTAACTTTCTAATAAAACCTACGGTATCACTTAAAAGAAATGGCAGATTGCCAATAACCACTTTTCGTACTGTGGTATCTAAGGTAGCAAAAAGCTTATTTTCTGCGAATACGTCACTTTTGCTAATTACATTCATTAAGGTTGACTTACCAACATTAGTATACCCAACAAGTGCCACTCTTACCAAGGCCCCTCTGTTACCTCTTTGGGTTTCCATTTGGCGGTCAATCTTGGTCAATTTCTTTTTAAGCAATGTGATACGATCACGAACGATACGTCTATCTGTTTCAATTTCTGTTTCACCAGGCCCACGCATACCAATACCACCTTTTTGACGCTCTAAGTGAGTCCAAAGTCCAGTAAGTCTAGGTAGTAGATATTCATATTGTGCGAGTTCTACCTGAGTACGAGCATAGCTAGTTTGTGCCCGTTGTGCAAAAATGTCCAGAATTAAACTGGTTCTATCAATTATTTTGCAGCGCAGTTGCTTTTCTATGTTACGTTGTTGGCCAGGAGTAAGCTCATCATCAAAAATAACAGAACCGATTTCATGCTCTTCAACATATTTTTCGATTTCCTCCATTTTCCCAGTTCCAATCATGGTTTTGGGGTTAGGGATGTCCATTCGTTGTGTAAAACGTTTAAAAACCTCTCCTCCGGCAGTATAGGTTAGAAATTCTAGCTCATCTAGATATTCCTTAACCTTTTCCTCATTTTGGTCTTTATTGATTATACCAATAAGAACCGCTTTTTCATAATCTATACTCTTCTTTTCTATCATAATTCCGTAAAGTGCAAAATTAAGCAATTAGCCATAAGCTATTTCGTATTTTTATTCACCCAATAAAAAGCTTCATGCGTATACCATTTTTTAAAAAAAAGGTTAGGAAACAACGATATACTATTGCATTCTACAATTTAGAGAATCTATTTGATCCAGAACGAAATAAAAATACCTTAGATAGGGATTATACCCCTACCGGATTAAAAAAGTGGACGGTAGAACGGTATCGACGCAAGCTTTTTAAACTAGCAAAAACCATAACAAGAATTGGGGGAGAAAATCATCCATATCCACCAGTATTAATTGGTGTTGCCGAAGCGGAAAATAATAGTGTTCTTCAGACTCTTGTAGATACAGATCCGATGGAGGATTTAGATTACGGATTTATACATTTCGATTCGCCAGATGAACGGGGTATCGATACAGGACTTATCTACCGTAAAAAATATTTTAACGTTCTTCATGCCGAACCTTTAGCCCTAATGGTCAATAACGCTGGTGGTATTAGAGATACTACTAGAGATATACTTTATGTAAAAGGGGAATTAAACAAAGAATTGGTTCATGTTTTTGTAAACCATTGGCCATCTCGGCGAGATGGTGATGTAGAAACTGAATACAAAAGAGTAATTGCTGCAGAAGAAATCATTCAAAAGATTGAAAACATTAAGTTGCAAGAGCAAGATCCGAACATTATTGTAATGGGAGATTTTAACGACGACCCTTCCTCAAAGAGTATTCAAGTGCTGAAGGAAGGAGCAAGTTTGTTTAATGCTATGGAGACCTTACATATTCCTGATAGTAGGGGAACCTCTGTGTATGGAGGGAAGTGGAATATGTTCGACCAAGTCTTAATTTCAAATTCATTCTTCAACTATGAAAAGAACACCCATAGTTTTGATACTGCCGGTATCTTTGACCACAAATCTTTGAAGGAAAAGAAAGGCAAGTATAAAGGCACTCCTTATAGAACCTTCGTGTCACATAGATATATGGGTGGTTATAGCGATCATTTTCCTGTTTATGCTGTATTTACACTGAACTTATGACGTTTTAAAAACGAAAGAAAAATCCTACACATCATAAATTGATGTTTTCACAACAGGTTAACTGTAATGCATAGGTAATTCATCGAATAAAAGTGTTCTTTTATCGAACACGGCAAGTGGTTTATATATTTGTAGTCCTAATCTTACACTTATATAACCTAACGATGAATACCAAAAACTCTATTTTCAGCTCAAGTAGTATTCTAATAGTACTTTTTTTAGTGTTCTCAGCAGTAACTAACCTTAACGGTCAGACTACAAAGCAACGTT